>Ga0194125_10004784_pt1 | contig 20973 bp, 17 predicted proteins | sample TA2KigC250mmetaG_FD_148626 | JGI IMG/M metagenome (GOLD analysis project Ga0194125, IMG submission 148626) | Freshwater microbial communities from Lake Tanganyika, Tanzania - TA2015034 Kigoma Deep Cast 250m | ecosystem: Environmental > Aquatic > Freshwater > Lake | place: Tanzania: Lake...
CATTTCCCGTTCCTTCACAAATAATATCTTTACCATCAATATTCAAATGTACTTTTGCCTCCGAATTTATATCAGTATCATTTACATTTTTATGGACCCTTACTTCGTATTTTTGAATTTTTAAATAGTCTGGAACTTGGTTTAACAGTCTTCTGGTTAAAAGCTCAAATGATGCATCCGCGCCATCATAAGAGTAGCCAATAAATTCTCTATCTTTTACTTGATCTAATAATTTAGAAACTCTTGGATCATTTTTATCTATCTTTATTTTTAAACTTTCAAGTCTAGATAAAATATTTGATTTACCAGATTGATCTGAAACTACTATGTTTCTTCTATTTCCAACTAACTTGGGATCGATATGTTCATAGGTTTTAGGATTTTTTTCAACCGCAGAAACATGTAAGCCACCCTTATGAGAAAAAGCCGAGGAACCAACATATGCTGCATGATTATTGGGTTTTCTGTTTAGAATCTCATCAAGAAGCCTAGAGCATTCTGTTAAATAATTAAGATTTTTTTCATTTATATTGAGTTTATATTTTTTTTTAAAAAAATCTTTTAGTAGTAGAGTTGGTATAATTGAAACTAAATTTGCGTTTCCACATCTTTCTCCAAGACCATTAAGTGTACCTTGGATTTGCCTTGCACCTGAATTAATAGCTGAAAGAGTATTTGCAACTGCATTTTCAGTATCGTTATGCGTATGAATTCCAATTTTATTACCTGGAATAATTTTTGTTACATCACTTACAATTTTCTCCACTTCAAAAGGTAAAGTCCCTCCATTTGTATCACACAAAACAATCCAATTGGCTCCTTCATCATACGCCGTCTTAATACACTGAAGCGCATATTCTTTATTATTTTTATATCCATCAAAAAAATGTTCTGCATCAAACATAAATTCTCTTTTATTTTTAATAAAATGTTTCGTTGTTTCAGAAATATTTTCTAGATTTTCTTCTTTTGAAATTCCAAGTGCAATATCAACATGAAAGTCCCATGTCTTTCCAACAATACAGACAGATTTCGTATTAGAATTTAATATTGATGATAAACCAGGATCATTGTCTGCACTTCTGCCTGTCCTCTTTGTCATTCCAAAAGCAACTAGATTTGAGTTTGAAAAATTATTTTTTCTATTAAAAAAATTTGTATCTGTTGGATTTGCTCCTGGCCAGCCACCTTCTATATAATCTACTCCAAGCTTATTAAGAGATTCTGCAATTCTAATTTTTTCATCAAGAGTAAAATTTACTCCTTGAGTTTGCGCGCCATCTCTTAAAGTTGTGTCAAATATATATATTTTTTCTAATTCCATTATTTATAATGCCAGCTTGTTGTCTCTTTTAAATCTTTTAATTCAATACCTTTACTTTCTAACTTTTTTCTTATTTGGTCTGCCTTTTTAAAATCGTTATTCTTTCTTGCAAGATTTCTTTTTTGGATTAATTCCTCTACTTCTTCTTTTGAAATTGTAGAGGAAGACTCTTTAAACACGAGATACTTCTTTAAATCTTCTGAAAAAAGACCAATAAATTTTAAAACACTATTTAATTTTTTTTTTGAATTCGAATCTCCTTTATTTGCTTTCTTTGCAAAATCATGAATTTTTGAAATTAAATCTGGAGTATTTAAATCATCATATAAAGAAAGAATCTCATCCTCTTTGGGTTCATCAAAGTCAATTTCATAATGTGCATACCAAGAGTCTAAAATATTTTTAGAATTATTTAACAAATCATCCGACCAATTGAGAGGTTGTCTATAGTGAGAACTAAGAAGTGCAAGACGAACAACCTGCCCATTATATTTTTTTTTTAATTGATTAATGCTTATAAAATTACCCTCTGATTTTGCCATTTTTTTATCTTTTATAGTTACAAAACCATTGTGCATCCAAAATTTTGAAAAAAACTTAATATTATTAGCACATTGAGATTGTGCTATTTCATTTTCATGATGTGGAAATATCAAATCAAGGCCACCACCATGAATGTCAAAATTTTTCCCTAAATATTTTTCAGACATAGCAGAACATTCAATATGCCAACCAGGCCTTCCTTTGCCCCAAGGCGAGTCCCAGGAAGGCTCTTTATTTTTTGATGGCTTCCAAAGAACAAAATCTAATGGATTTTTTTTTAATTCTGAAACTTCTATTCTTGCTCCAGAAGATAGTTCATCTATTTTTTTATTTGAAAGCTTTCCGTAATCACTAAATTTATCCACAGCAAAATAAACATGCTTCTCTTTTTCGTATGCAAAATTTTTATTTATGAGTTTTTCTATAATAGAAATCATTTCTTTGATATGCTCTGTAGCCTTGGGTTGAAGTGACGGATCTAAACAATTTAAATATTTACAATCGGCAAGAAAATTTTTTGTTACTCTTTGTGTTAAATCGTCAATTGGAATATTAAGCTCATTTGCACGATCAATTATTTTATCATCTATATCGGTAATATTTCTAACGTAAGTAACTTTATTATTTCCAAATTTTTTTTTTAATAATCTAAATAACAAATCAAAAACAACTAATGGTCTTGCATTTCCAATATGAGGATCGTCATATACTGTGGGACCGCAGACATACATTTTAATTTGTTTTTCATCTAATGGGGTAAACTTTTCTTTTACTTTGTTTAATGTATTATAAAAAAATAAATCATTTCTCATTTTTAAAAGTACACACTGGAATAGGATTTATTTTATGTAAATTCTTTTTTCTAATTTCTAAATATTTTTTATAATTTTTATCTTCTGGATCTCTCATGGCTTTTTCTAATTCTTGATAAGACATGCCTAATTGTTTTTCATCTGTTCTACCGTCTACCCATAGACCATCTGTTGGTTCAGCTTTTATTATTTCTTCAGCAATTCCAAGATATTTACCCATATCCCATACATCTGTTTTGGTACAATCTGCAATCGGAGATATATCAACTCCCCCATCTCCATATTTTGTATAAAAACCCACCCCAAAATCCTCAACTTTGTTACCAGTTCCGACAACAATTCCGTTACATGAGCCTGCAACCTGGTAAAGAGTGGTCATTCGAAGTCTTGCCCTTGAGTTTGCAGAAGCGTGCTCTGATTTAAAGTTATCTAAAGTTTTTTCAAAAGAATCAAATGTTTCATCTAAATTTAGAATAACTTCATCAACGTTAGAAAAATTTTTCAAAAGCCACTTGATATGTTTCCTACTTAAATCATCTTGAAACTTTAACTGCCTTATAGGCATTGATAATGCCTTAACTCTAAAACCTGTTAAAGCTGAAATGGTACTAACAACTGCAGAGTCGATCCCTCCAGAGACACCAACTACTAAGCAGGATGGCTTTTTTTCCATCAAATTACAGTAATTTACAATCCAGGTTTTAATATAATCGACTCTTTCTTTTGGTTGCATAAAAATACTTTTACCTTGTCATAACTAACTTAGCAAAATTATTAAAATAACTTTAGGAAGCTTTTTTTATGGAATTAATCGAAAATTTTGAATTTTTCTTTATTTCTTCAGAGATTAAAAATGCAAGCTCAATCGCCTGATTTGCATTTAATCTGGGATCACAGTGAGTATGATACCTATTAGATAAATCTTTATCGGTTATATTCTGAGCTCCACCAATACATTCGGTTACATTTTTACCAGTCATTTCTATGTGTAAGCCACCTGCATAGGTTCCTTCATTATGATGTACCTCAAAAAACTGTTTTACTTCTGAGATTATATTTTCAAAAGGTCTAGTTTTGTAGCCACTTGGAGCTTTGATTGTATTTCCATGCATTGGATCGCATGACCATACAACTTTTTTATTACCTTTTTTAACTGCTTGAATAAGTTTAGGTAAATTTTTCTTAACTTTATCAAAACCAAATCTTGAAATTAAAGTTATTCTACCTGCTTCATTCTCAGGGTTTAAAATATCTAAAAGTTTAATAAGTTCTGAAGGATCTAATGTTGGTCCACATTTAATTCCTATTGGGTTTTTAATACCTTTGCAAAACTCAACATGCGCTCCATCTATTTGTCTTGTTCTATCACCTATCCATAAAAAATGAGCAGACGTGTCATGATGTTCTCCAGTTGTAGAATCTACGCGTGTCATTGCTTCTTCGAATGGTAAATGCAAAGCTTCGTGGCTTGTATAAAAATTTACAGTTCTTAATCTTCTGTTTTGCTCAATTGTAATTCCGCAAGCATTCATAAAATTTAAAGCTTCGCTTACTTTATCTTGTATGTCTTTAAATTTTTTATTTGCTGAATCATTTACAAAGTCCATATTCCATAAGTGAACTTTACTTAAATCTGCAAAGCCTCCTTGAGAAAATGCTCTAAGTAAATTGAGCGTTGCAGCAGACTGGGAGTAAGCTCTTAATAATCTTATAGGATCAGGTTTTCTATGCTCACTATCAAATTTCATAGAATTAATATTATCTCCCAAATAACTTGGCAGTTCTTTTCCATTAATTACTTCTGTTGGAGAACTTCTGGGTTTAGAAAATTGTCCAGCAACTCTTCCAACTTTTATAATTGGAAGATGTGATGAAACAGTTAAAATTAAAGAGACCTGTAAAATTACCTTAAATAAATCTCTTATATTATCTGGAAGAAATTCTTCAAAACTTTCTGCGCAGTCCCCACCTTGGAACAAAAATGCTTTTCCTTCACTCACGTCAGCAAGCATTTGTTTTAGCGTTCTTGTCTCTCCTGCAAAAACAAGAGGAGGAAATTTAGAAATTTCTTTTAGTACCTCATTTAGCTTTGCTTCATTTTCATAAAGAGGCAAATGCTTTGCAGGCTTTTTTCTCCAGCTATTAATTGACCAAGTTTTCATATTCAACCTAGGGTATATATACAGGTGTTTGCCCTAACAAGTAAAAATTATTCTACAGTAACAGATTTAGCTAAATTTCTAGGCTTATCAATGTCATAACCTTTTTTCAAAGCTACGTTGTAAGCAAGAAGTTGAAGAGGAATGGTTGCAAGAATTGGTGCTATAGTTTCGTCACAAGTTGGAATATTAATCTCTGACCAAATATTTTCGCTTATGGACCCATTATCTTTATGATCTGAAATTAATAAAACTTTTCCACCTCTTGCAATAACTTCTTGCATATTTGATAAAGTTTTTTCGTAGTACCTATCCTTAATTGCAATAACAACCACTGGCATTCCCTCTTCTATCAAAGCAAGTGGTCCATGTTTCATTTCTCCCGCAGGATAACCCTCAGCATGAATGTATGTAAGTTCTTTAAATTTCAATGCTCCTTCGAGAGCAATAGGATATGAAAGTCCTCTTCCTAAAAATATTGAGCCTTTAATATTAACAAAGTCGTTAGAGATACTCTCGATATCAGAACTTTTTTTTAACATTTCATTTATATGATTACTAAGCTGATAGATGTTGTCTATAATTCTCAAATATTTTTTTTCATTAAGTTGATTTCTTAACCTAGATATTTTTAATATTAAAAACATCAAAACTATTATTTGACCTATAAAAGCTTTTGTAGATGCAACCCCAACTTCTGGGCCAACATGTATTGGTAAAACTAAATCTGATAACCTTGATAGTGAACTTTCAACTACATTTATAATAGAACAAGTTTTTACTGAATTTTTTTTACAAAAATCTAAAGCTGCAATGGTATCTGCTGTTTCCCCTGATTGTGAAACAAAGATATAAAAATCATTTTTTTTAAATTTATGTTTTCGGTATCTAAACTCTGAAGCTATATCTACAGAAACATCGATATCAGTAAATTCCTCAAACCAGTATTTTGCTACCATGCAAGAATGAAAAGCTGTTCCACAGGCAATAAGATAAACTCTTTCAATCTTGGTTGGATCAATCGGAAAATTGACAATATTTATATCTTTTCTTAGCTTATCAACGTATTCATTTATACATTTCTTTGCAATTTCAGGCTGATCAAATATTTCTTTAAGCATAAAATCTCTATAGTTACCTTTGCTATAAGTTCCATTACTTTCTTCAATTAAATGAATTTTTTTGTTTATCTTTTTCTTACTATGATCATAAAACTCCACACTATTTTTTTTTAAAATACAAACCTCCCCATCATCCAAATAAGAAACCTTATTTGTCATTGTATTTAAAGCGTACGAGTCGGATCCTAGATAATTTTCATTATTTGAATAACCAACTGCAAGAGGACTTCCTTTTCTTGCACCTACAATAATATCTGAATATTTTTTGAATATTATTCCAAGTGCAAAACTTCCTTCTAATTTCTTTATGGTATTAAAAACTGCATCTAATAAATCAGAATTTTTTAGATTTTCTGTTAGTAGATGGGTAACTACTTCTGTATCAGTCTGAGATTTAAAAATATGACCCTTTGTAACTAATTCTTTTTTTAAAATTGAAGAATTTTCAATTATTCCATTATGAACGACTGAAACATTATCTGAAGAATGTGGATGAGCATTAGTTTTGTTTGGAATTCCATGCGTTGCCCAACGAACATGACCTATCCCGATATTTCCTGTAAACTTAGTTTTTTTAATTAACTTTTCTAAATCTTCTACTTTTCCAGGGCACTTATTTTCATGAATGTTACCATCTTGAATTATAGATATACCAGCTGAGTCATACCCTCGGTATTCAAGTTTTTTTAAAGAACTCAAAATATCTTTTGAAACATCTCGGCTACTTGCAATTCCAATTATTCCACACATGTTATTTATTTTTTTTGGTTTTCTTAATTGCTAACTGAACTGACCTAGATAACGCCAAGGTGCTTGATTTAACATTTTTGGTTATTACCGAACCAGCTCCTATGGTCGAATTTTTTCCAATGATAATAGGTGCAACTAAAGAAGTATTTGAACCGATAAATGAGTTACTATCAATTTTTGTTTTGTATTTTTTTTTCCCATCATAATTGCATGTAATGGTACCAGCGCCTATATTTACATTGTTTCCAATAGAAGTATCTCCGATATAACTTAAATGATTTACTTTTGAATTTTTTCCTATTTTTGATTTTTTAATTTCAACAAAATTTCCAACTCTAGAATTATTTTCTAATACTGTTCCGGGTCGTAATCTTGCAAAAGGTCCTACGCTTATATTATTTCCAATTTTTGTTTCTTCTAGATATGAAAAACTTAAAATTTTAACATTGTTTCCAATAGAAACTTTTTTTCCAATTACTACGTACGGTTCTAGAATTACATTTTTTCCAAACTTAGTGTCTTCAGACAAAAAAATTGTCTCGGGCTGAATTAAACTTACTCCGTTTGAAATGGCTTTATGTCTTAATCTGTTTTGACTCAAAATTTTATTTTTCATTATGAACCAGATTGATTAGATGAAAATATCTGATTTACTAAAAATAGGTAATGTTTAATATAGTAAGTATTTTATAATTTAACTCACAATTTATTTCTTTGTGGCAAATTTTTTAAAAATTTAATGAGAACTGCAATTATTTTTGATTTAGATGGAACCTTGGTGGACTCTGCTCCAGATTTAATGGATGCTCATAACTTTGTAATGAAAAAATATGGATATACAATTAAAGAATTATCTGACATTCGCTTTCTTGCAGGAAGAGGTGCTGCAAATATGATCTTAAGATCAGTGGAAAAAGATGAAAAAAAAATTAATAAATTATTACATCAGCAAATGACTAATGATTTCATAAATTATTATAGAGATAATATTTCAAAAAAAAGTGCTCCACTTGAAGGTGTTATAAAGTTTTTAGAATGGAGTAAGTCAAAAAAAATTCTTCTTGGAGTTTGTACAAATAAATTGGAAAGTCTTGCTAAAAAATTATTAATAGAATTAGATATGATTAAATACTTCGATTATATCGCTGGCGTTGATACTTTTGAATATAGAAAACCTGACCCTAGACACTTAACAAATGTTCTAGAAATACTTAAAACTGAAACTTCAAATAGCATAATGGTTGGAGACAGTGAAACTGATGCGGAAACAGCAAGGTCTGCAAAAGTAAAATTTGTTTTAGTTAAAAACGGTTATACTGAAAAAAATCATGACACTATTCACCATGATTTTTTAATAAAAGATTTTCTTGAAATGAAAGATATTGTAACTAAAGCTAAAATTTTAAATTAAAATGTATTTTGTAAAAAAAAATTCTGCTGAAAAAAGAGAATATTTAATTAAAAACTTAAAATCAAAAAAACTATTAAGATTTCCTGGAGCGTATAGCCCCTTGGTTGCAAAACTTATTGAAGAAATTGGTTTTGAGGGCGTTTATATATCAGGGGCAGTTATGGCAAATGATCTTGGAGTTCCTGACATTGGACTTACAACATTATCTGAAGTTTCAAATAGAGCTGAACAAATTGCAAGAGTTACAAATTTACCAACAATTGTTGATGCAGATACAGGATTTGGTGAAGCGATGAACTGTGCAAGAACTATTGAAACCTTGGAAAATAGTGGTGTATCTGGTTGTCATATTGAAGATCAAATTAATCCTAAACGATGTGGACACTTGGATAACAAAGAAGTTGTGTCTATCAGTGATATGGTAAAAAAAATAAAATCTGCAGTAAAAGCGAAAAAAGATAAAAACTTTTTAATTATTGCAAGAACAGATGCAAATGCTGTGGAAGGATTAAAAAAAACTATAAATCGTATTCAAGCGTATGTAGATGCTGGAGCTGATATGATTTTTCCGGAAGCTATGAGAGATGAAAAAGAATTTGAAGAAGTTAGAAAGTGCACAAATGCTTATCTTCTTGCGAATATGACTGAGTTTGGAAAATCAAAATTATTAACAACAAAAGAATTAAAAAATCTTGGATTTAACGTGGTTATCTATCCAGTTACTACGCAACGTTTAGCAATGAAAAGTGTCGAGGATGGTCTTAAGACAATATTTAAAGATGGGCATCAAAAAGATTTAATAGAAATGATGCAAACTAGAAAAAGACTTTATGAACTAGTTGACTATGAAAAATATAGTGAATTTGACGAAAATATATTCAAATTTTCAAAAAAAGGTCATGAGTGAGTTCTGACAGTGAAATAAAAAAAGGCCTAGTTGGTGTAGTTGCTGATGAAACTAAAGTTTCAGAAGTCATGCCTGATATTAACTCTCTTACATATCGGGGATATGCAGTGCAGGATCTTGCGGAAAATTGTTCTTTTGAGGAGGTTGCTCGTTTAATTGTCTTTGGAGAACTTCCAAATAAAAAAGATCTTGAAAGTTTTGAACAATTAGAAAGATATAACCGAAATGTAAGTGAAAAAATAAAAAAAATTATTAATGAGTATCCAAAAAATTCACATCCTATGGATACCACAAGAACTTCAATAAGTTTACTTGCGCTTGAAGATCCTGAAATTGCTGAAAATTCTGAAAAAGCAAATTATAATAAATTTATAAGATTATTTGCAAAAATCCCAACAGTGGTTGCGGCAAATTTTAGATGTCGAAAAGGATTAGAAATAATTAATCCAGACAAAACACTAAGCTTTTCAGAAAATTTCTTTCACATGTGTTTTGGAAAAGTTCCAAGCAAAGAAGTTGTTAAAGCATTTGATGTCTCCATGACACTATATGCTGAGCACAGTTTTAATGCCTCAACATTTACTGCAAGATTGATTACTAGTAGCCTTTCAGATTTTCATAGTGCAGTAGTTGGAGGTGTTTCATCCCTTAAAGGCCCATTGCATGGTGGGGCTAATGAGGCAGTGATGGAAATGTTTAATGATGTAAAAAATGAAAATGATGCAGAAAAATACATTTTAAATAAAATAAAAAATAAGGAATTGATAATAGGCTTTGGTCATAGAGTTTATAAAAAAGGTGACTCTAGAGTCCCAACTATGACTAAATATTATTTAAAAACAGCAGAGTATTATAAAAACACTCGTCTTCCTAAAATTTCAAAGATTTTTTCTGATACTATGATTAAAGAAAAAAATATTTTTCCAAACTTAGATTTTCCATCTGGTCCAACATATTTTTTAATGGGATTTGATATTGATTTTTTTACTCCAATATTTGTTATCTCAAGAATTACAGGTTGGTCAGCTCATATAATCGAGCAACTTAAAGATAATAGGCTGATCAGACCTTTGTCAAAGTATACTGGAGCAAATCACAGAAAAGTAATTCCTATAGAAAAAAGATAAAATTATTATCTAAGTAAAATTAACAATTACTTTATTTATCTATTTCGTAAAATCGAAAGCTTCAACCCACGAACCTTTTGTAGATGCTTTAGAGTACTCTGTAGCTCTGCCTTCAAAAAAATTCATGTGTTCAACTGCATTAAGCATAGTATCTAACCACTCAAGTGGATTTTCTTTTACTTCATAGATTTCCTCAAGCCTAAGCTGAGACAGTCTACGATTTGCTATCCATCTGATGTAATCTTTAACTTGTTTAGCTGTTAAACCTTCAATATTTCCAAACTCAAATGCCAAATCAATGAAAGCATCTTCGTGGTGAACAATAGTTCTGCAAGCTTGATAGATATCTTTCTTAAGGTTTTCGTCTAATAATCCTGGGTTTTCATCACAAAAAGTATTAAAAATTTTTATCATGGAGTTACAATGTAAAGTCTCATCCCTTACAGACCAGGTAACTATCTGCCCCATTCCTTTCATTTTATTAAATCTTGGAAAATTTAATAGTATCGCAAAGCTTGCAAATAACTGAAGACCTTCGGTAAAGGCACTAAATACAGCAACGGTTTTTGCAATCTCTCTTTTGCTACTTGTGCTGAAAGTTTGCATATAATCATATTTATCTTTCATCTCCTTATATTTTAAAAAAGCTGAGTACTCTATTTCTGGCATTCCAATCGTATCTAATAAATGCGAGTAGGCAGCGATGTGAACAGTCTCCATTGATGAGAAGGCAGTCATCATCATTAATACTTCCGTTGGTTTAAAAACATTAACATAATGTCTTAAGTAACAATTGTTAACTTCAACATCTGCTTGAGTAAAAAATCTAAAAATTTGTGTTAATAAATTTTTTTCAGCCTGAGATAATTTCTTTTGCCAGTCCCTAACATCTTCAGCTAAAGGTACTTCTTCAGGAAGCCAATGAATTCTTTGCTGGGTTAGCCATGCATCATAGCACCACGGATATCTAAACGGTTTATAAACTGGGTTATCTTTTAATAAGCCCTGCGTGTCGCAAAATGTTAATTTTGGTTCTTCAACTTTTAATGCTACTGACATGATAAACACTCCTCATAATCTTTTGGTTTGTTGTTATTCTGTGAGTTTGAAGATGCACTTTTATTTACAACTTCAGCTCTTTGAATTGATTTTGATCTACAATAATACATGCTCTTCAGACCTTTTTTCCAAGCTTGAAAGTGTATTTGATGTAAATCTCTTTTATGAACATCCGCAGGTATAAATACATTTAATGATTGAGCCTGCGAAATATAAGGCGTTCTATCTGCACTTAGATCAATCAACCATCTCTGGTCAATTTCAAATGCAGTTTTAAAAACTTCTTTTTCTTCTTGCGTTAAAAATTCTAGGTGACTGACTGAACCTTGGTTTGTTGTAATAGAAGACCAAACTTCATTATTATTTTTTTCATACTTTTCCAAGATTTTTTCTAAATACTTATTTCTTACGTTAAAAGATCCGGATAAAGTTTTATGAGTATAACTATTTGCAGCTACTGGTTCAATTCCTGGCGAAGAACCACCGCAAATAATAGAAATAGATGCCGTTGGAGCAATGGCGGTTTTGTTAGAAAATCTCTCCATTATTCCATACTCTTGAGCATCAGGGCAAGCTCCTCGCTCTTCTGCTAGTTTCTTCGAAGCTTTATTAACTTCTTGATCAATATATTTAAAGATTTTTGAGTTCCATACTTTTGACATTACGGACTCAATTGGAATCATATTTTTTTGCAGAAAAGAATGAAAACCCATAACACCAAGACCAACACTTCTCTCCCTATGAGCAGAGTATTTTGCATCTTTAAAAGAGTCTGGCGCTTTCTCTATAAACTCAGTTAAGACATTATCTAAAAATCTCATAACATCTTCAATAAAAAATTTATCATCCTTCCACTCATCATACGTTTCAATATTAAGTGAGGACAAGCAACAAACTGCTGTTCTATCTTTACCGTGTTTATCTAGCCCTGTTGGAAGAGTAATTTCACTACATAAGTTTGAAGTCTTAACCATTAGTCCTGCAAGCTTATGGTGTTGAGGAATTAGTCTATTCACTGTATCAATAAATATTATATACGGTTCCCCAGTTTCAACTCTAGCTGTAAGCAGCCTAATCCATAAATTTCTTGCTGGAATAGTTGCTTGTACAGTTCCATCGTAAGGACTTTTTAAAGCCCATTGATCATCTGTTTCAACAGCTCGCATAAAAGCATCTGTTACCAAAACTCCATGATGAAGATTTAAAGCTTTTCTATTTGGATCTCCGCCGGTAGGTCTTCTCATTTCTATGAATTCTTCAATTTCAGGATGATCGATTTGTAAATAGCAAGCTGCTGAACCTCTACGTAATGAACCTTGACTTATAGCAAGGGTTAAAGAGTCCATAACTTTTATAAACGGAATAATTCCAGATGTTTTTCCAACTCTACCAATTTTTTCTCCTATAGATCTTAAATTACCCCAGTAACTTCCAATTCCACCTCCCCTAGCTGCCAACCAAACATTTTCAGACCAAAGATCAAGAATACCATCTAAGCTATCTCCGGCTTCATTTAAAAAACAAGAAATAGGAAGACCCCTGTCGGTTCCTCCATTTGAAAGAACTGGGGTTGCTGGCATAAACCAAAGATTGCTAATGTAATTATAAATTCTTTGCGCATGAAGATTATTATCAGCATAGTTACTTGCAACTCTTGCAAATAAGTCTTGAAAACTTTCGCCTTCATTTAGGTATCTATCGCTTAAAGTCGCTTTTCCAAAGTTTGTAAGCTTTACATCCTTAGACCTATCTATTTTAACAGTGACGCCTTTTTCATTTTGAAATAACTCAGTTTCACTAGTAAGCGAGAAAAGATCTGGTTTTTTTATGTCTTTAACGTTGTTCTTAATTTCTTGTTTTGGAATATCGATTCTTTTTTCCAACACGACTTTTTTAATGGCTAAAGCCAAATTATCTTGCATAAAACTATATTTTATCTAGATTTTCCCCTTAAACAACTATATGTTGTGTGGTGAAATTCAAAGTATACTATTAATAAGTACTATACAATAGAACATTAGTAGAACAATTTAAAAAAGTCAAATAATAATTTTTTATTTTGATAAACCACTAAAAATTAAAAACTTTTTTTGTGAACAATAAAGATATCAACATCAATAAAAATGGCTTTAGAGAGTACGACGCAAGGTGGTTATATCCGAAAGATATAAACCTAAGTGGCATTGAAACGGTTGGCAAAGCCCTTGGAACACAAATACAAAATAAAATTAAAAAAAAGCCCAGAGTAGTTGTTGGTCAAGACTACAGGTCCTATAGCGAAGAAATAAAAAATAGTCTTATAAATGGACTTCTTCAAACGGGTTGCGATGTTGAGGATGTAGGTCTTAGTTTAACCCCTATGGTTTACTTTGCACAATTTGAACTTAATGCAGATGCAGTCGCTATGGTCACTGCAAGTCATAATGAAAATGGTTGGACTGGGATTAAAATGGGAATTGAAAAAGGTCTTACTCATGCCCCTGAAGAAATGTCTGAACTTAAAGATATTACCTTTAAGAATAAATTTTTACAAGGTAGTGGAAAATTAAATAAAATTTACAACTTTAAAGAAGTTTACATAAATCATCTTATTAAAAATAATAAAATAAAAAAAAAAATAAAAGCTGTTGTTGCTTGCGGAAATGGAACTGCAGGCATCTTTGCACCTATTATATTAAGAGAGATTGGCTGTGATGTAATTGAAGTTGATTGTAATTTAGACTTTAACTTTCCTAAATATAATCCAAATCCAGAAGATATTAAAATGCTTCATGTAATAAGTGAAGAAGTTAGAAAAAATAAAGCTGATATAGGCTTTGGTTTTGATGGTGATGGGGATCGGGTTGGAATTATTGATAACTTAGGGCGAGAAATTTTTTCGGATAAAATTGGATTATTAATTGCAAGAAATATTTCTAATGATCATAAAAAATCCAAATTTGTTATTGATATTAAATCTACTTGTCTTTTCTCAAACGATGAGATTTTAAAAAAAAATAATTGTGAAGTTATTTTTTGGAAGACTGGACATTCACATATTAAAAGAAAAGTTAATCAAATAAAAGCTATTGCTGGTTTTGAAAAAAGTGGTCATTTTTTTTTTAATACACCGATAGGTCTAGGATACGATGATGGAATAATGTCTGCTATACAAGTTTGTAAATTAATAGAAACCTCAAACCTTAAAATATCTGAAATCATTGATAAACTTCCTAAAACTTTTCAAACACCAACTATGGCTCCTTTTTGCGATGATAATGAAAAATATAAATTAGTAGACTCTATATCAAAAAAAATTATTGAAATGAAAAATACAAAACAAAAAATTAATAACCAATTTATTAAAGAGATAATTTTAGTAAACGGAATAAGATTTATTCTAGATGACAATTCTTGGGGACTTGTTAGAGCCTCATCTAATAAACCTTCATTAGTAGTCGTCATTGAAAGTCTTAAATCAGCAAGCGACACTAAAAATATCTTCAATTTTATTGATAAGTTGCTAAAAAAAACAGGTAAAGTTGGTGAATATGATCAAAAAATCTAAATTAAAAAAATGAAAAATAAAAAATATTTATCAGGAAAACATTTTGTGCATATACCGGGACCCACAAATATACCTGATAGGGTGCTTAGAGCTATGGATAAACAAATTATCGATCATAGAGGTCCAGAATTTTCAGAAATGTTATTAAAGTTAATCGATAACTTAAAAAAAATAATTAAGACAAAAAACCATCTAATAATCTATCCCGCTTCAGGAACTGGAGCATGGGAAGCTGCGATTGTAAATACATTGTCTTCTGGTGATAAAGTCCTTGTTTATGAAACAGGACATTTTTCGAATCTTTGGGTTGATGTTGCAAAAAAATTTAAATTAAATGTTGATGTAATACCCTCTGATTGGAGAAGTGGTATTAAAATTGAATTAATAGAAAAAAAATTACTAGAAGATAAAGAAAAAAAAATTAAAGCTTTAATGATAGTTCACAATGAAACTTCTTCGGGAGTAAAAAATAATATTCAAGAAATCTCAAAAAAAATTAAAGACTTAAAACATCCCTGTCTTCTTATGGTGGATACAGTGTCCTCACTTGCCTCGATGAATTTTGAAAATGATGAATGGAATGTGGATGTTATGGTTGGCGCATCTCAAAAAGGCTTAATGCTACCTCCTGGAATTTCATTTAATACAGTATCTCCAAAAGCTTTAGAAAAATATAAATCATCAACACTTCCGAAATCTTTTTTTGATTGGCAAACAATGATTGAAAATAATAAAAATGGTTTTTTCCCTTATACACCAGCTACTAATCTATTATTTGGTCTTGAAGAATCTTTGAAAATTCTAGCTGAAGAAGGGCTTGAGAATGTTTTTTTAAGACATGCCCGTTTAGCAAAGGCTACGAGACTGGCTGTAGAAAATTGGGGTTTAGAAATATTTTGCAAAGACTCTGCTTGCTACTCAGACACTTGTACTACTGTGATTGCGCCAAGCGCCATTGACTCTGATCATTTGAGGTCAGTTATATTAAATGAATTTAATATTTCTCTTGGTATGGGTTTATCAAGACTAAAAGGTAAAGTTTTTAGAATAGGTCATCTTGGTGACTTAAATGAGGTTAGTCTTCTTGGGGTTCTTGGAGGTATTGAAATGGGACTTTCAAAAACAGGATATAAAATTAAAAAAAGTGGAACTTTAGAAGCAATTAATTTTTTGGCAAAATAATTTTTAATTTCACTAAATACCAGAACCTACAAAAAAAATTTTGCATTTAATATAAATGATATTACTAACTTTAAAGATAATACTGATTTAAACACTATAGATAGTGATGTTAAATATATCTAGTTACTAAGTTTTTTATTTAAAATTTAGGACGTATTTCAATCTCTACAACAGTTGCTTTTCCCATAACAACGTTAATTGCATGAGGGTAGTCATATCCTGCGCCCTTATTATGATCTACAATTGCACCAATCGGTCCGCCTAAAAACATAAAATTTGCAACCATGCTATTTTTTACTCTTGAGATAGCTTTGGCTATTCCATTTGGGTGTCCATTCTTCTTGCACACGATCTCTAAATCTTGATTAGATCTCTCAATAACCACAAAGTTTGGCGTATTTATTTCCCAGCTACCTTTATCGTTTTTAAGAATGCAATTAGCATTCTCAATAGTTTTATTATCCCTATCTTCTGTAGCTACAGTAATTCTTTGCGATGATTCTCCAAAAACTGACGCACAACCTGATAGGATAAGAAAAAAAAATATATAATAAATTTTTAATTTCATTAAGCGGTTAAGCTTGTAAATGTCTTTTGCATATAAGTAATTTTGTTAATATCAGCATTTCTAACAAGAAGGTTCTCACTTAAGTATCTTTTCCAGTTATTTGCACCCTTCGCACCATGAAATAATCCAACCGTATGTCTCATAACTTGATTAATTTGAGTGCCTTTAGAAGCTTCACCTAAACAGTATGTTGTAATTAAGTTAATTATTTCTTCTCTAGAAAGTATATTGGTATTAAAGAAAATGTCCCTTTCGATATCTGCTAAAAAATAAGGTGAATGATAAATTGATCTTCCAATCATTACCCCATCAACATTTTTTAAATGCTCTTTAATTTGTTCAGTAGTATTAATTCCTCCATTAATAATAATTTCTAGATCTTGGTTCTTATTTTTAATTTCTTTAACAATCTCATAGTTCAGCTTTGGTATTCTAAGATTATCTTTTGGACTTAAACCACTAAGAATTGCTTTTCTTGCATGAAGAATTATTGTTTTAACACCTGTTTTTGCAATAGTTCTTATAAATGTATTTAAATAATCAAATTCTTCCACATTATCAAAACCTATCCTAGTCTTTACTGTAACTGGTAACTTTGTTGAATTAACCATTGCCGCTAGACAATCAGCAACGAGTTGTGGTTCTTTAATCAAACATGCCCCAAATTTATTTTTTTGAACTTTTTTACTTGGGCAACCAAGGTTTAAATTAATTTCATCATAACCATAATCTTCTCCAATTTTAGAACATCTTGCTAACTCGCTAGGAGATGATCCGCCTAGCTGTAACGCAACAGGTTTTTCAAATAAATTAAAATCAAGAATATTTTTTTGCCTTCCCTTTAAAATTGCACCAGTTGCTATCATTTCTGTATAAAGCATCACATTCTTACTTATCAGCCGTAAAAGATATCTCGCATGTCTATCGGTACAATCCATCATTGGTGCAACACAGACTTTTCTATTAATTTTTGACATAGCTTTTAAGTTGTTCAGATATTGAAATTTTTCCATTTTTAACAAAATTTAAATGATTTTGAAGAATTTTATCATTATCGTAAAAATAATTTACCATTAAACCAAAAGAATCTTTCAAACCTTTTTGAGATAAATCACCATTTACCACAATATCAAAAATTATGGCTCCATTATTCAAATGAAAATTTGCAACTCCATTTGCTGGTTTCTTTCCTGTTTTTTCATTTATAAGATAATGTAGAACTAAATCTTTTATTAATTTCTCATTTTCTTTAATCTTTGAAATATCTAAATTAACTATTTCGGGATTGTCTCTTAAAAAATTTAATTTATTTAGATTTTTATTTAAGATTTTATCTAGTTTTTGATTATCTTGTTTTAAGAACCAATCAGCAAATCCAGTTATGGGTGACAATGTATAAAAATTTTTAATCTTTGGAAGTATTTGCTGAATTTCAAACACAACCCTTTTTATTAAAAAATTTCCAAGCGTTATTCCTTGTAAACCCTCACTTGAATTGCTTATTGAATAAAAAGTTGCGGTATCGTTATCATCTAAACTTTCAACCGCACCCTCCGTAATCTCTTGGATAGATTTACCAATCCCTTTGGTTAAGGCAACTTGTACAAAAATTAAGGGCTCTTTATCAACTATTGGATGGAGAAAAGCATAAAACAATCTGTCATTTTCAAGCCTTCTATAAAGTGATTCCATATTTTTAATTTCATGAACACGTTCATATTTTATGATTTTATCTAAAATATCTGGATCAGTATTTTTCTGAACTCTTATGAGCTTTAAAAAACCAGGATTAAACCAGGATCTAAAAAGATGTCTAAAATCATAATCTAAACTTTTTAAAACTTCATGCTTTCGTAAAAAAAATAATAAGTCTTCACGCATATGCACAAGGTATTGAGTACCATTTGGAGCCATATTTAATCTTCTTATAAGCTCCTGTCTTTTTCCTTCTACTGCTTCACTTAAAATTTCTCTATTTTTTTCATTTGGATTTGAGGAAAATTTTCCAGCTATTTCATTTATCACTGAATAGTTAGGCCTATATTTTTTATTAATATCTAAAAAAAAATTTTCTTTTTCTTCTAAAATTAGCCTTTCATAATTAATCCAAAACTCACGTGCAATTGTAATTGCTGATACCACCCCATCTTCTCCAAGTAATTGGTCACATAAATCAATTGTATGGTTAATATTCTCTTTTTTTTTTATTAATAAACTTGAAAAAATTTTTTTTCCTTTGTCTGCAACAAAGGATAAAAAACGCTTTAAGCTTAGCACTTTTATTTTATTACAGTTTGTGGAAGCCAGGTTGCAATTTCAGGAAAAATGCAGAGTAATATTATTTGTAAAATCATTAATAAAACAAATGGAAATGATCCCTTTAGAATTTTATTAATTGAAATATCAGGGGCTATACCTTTGATGACAAACAAGTTAAGTCCAACAGGTGGAGTGATGAGACCAATTTCCATATTAATTGTCATAATAACTCCAAACCATATAGGATCAAAACCTGCGGCTGTAACTATCGGATAAAGAATAGGCGCGGTCATCAATATGATTGCAACAGGTGGTAAAAAACAGCCAACAATCAGTAAAAATATATTTATATACAGCATTAAAACCCATTTATTAGTTGCAATCTCAACCATTTCCTTTGCTAAAGTTTGAGTAATATAAAGATTAGACAAGATAAAACTAAAAAGAAAAGATGCCGCTATAATCAACATCAACATCACACTTTCTTTCATTGACTCCTCAAGGATTGCCCAAATATGCTTAAACTTGTACATTTTATAAATTATTGCAACCAAGATAACACTTACTAGCGCACCAACAGCTGAGGCTTCATTAGGAGTTGCGATCCCACCGTAAAGCACATAAAGAACGCTAACCACTAATAAAAAAAATGGAATTATTTTTGGTAAGATTTCAAATCTCTGTTTCCATGAATATTCTATTACTTTAACTTTTTCTGTGCCCTCTTTATTAATTTTAGAATAAAAAATAGCCCAAATCATGAATAAACATGTAAGCATAATTCCAGGGATGATTCCTGCTATGAATAACTTTCCAATTGATGTTCCTGTTGAAATTCCATAAATTATCATTGTGATACTTGGTGGAATTAAAATGCCTAAAGTACCACCTGCACAAATTGTGCCTGTTGCAAGTTCTGGGGAATATCCCCTTTGTCTCATTTCCGGAATTCCCATTTTACCAATTGCAGCGCACGTTGCTGGTGACGACCCGCAGAGGGCAGCAAAAATAGAGCAGGCACCAAGATTTGATACAATTAAACCACCCGGAACTTTATTTAACCAACGATCAAGAGCAGAATAAAGATCCTTGCCAGCAGGTGATGCAGCAACAGCAATACCCATAAGTAAAAACATTGGAATAGTTACAATTCCAAAATCTTGTAATCCATTCCAAAACTGTTCTGCTAAAAGAGGTACTCTTCCAAACCCTTCAATAGCTAAAAAAAAAACTGTTGAAACTAAAGCTAAACCAAACGCTATTGGTATACCTGTTGCAAGTACGGCCAAGGTTGCAACAACTATCCACAAAGCTAAAGTTAGAGGTTCCATATATTTTAATTACTTAACTTCATATTTGTAAATTACAGAAAAAATATCTGCTAAATATTGTAGAATTAAAATACCAATTCCAACGGGCAGAAATATATATACTTTCCACAAAGGCAAAGCCCAGATGGTCGGAGTTTTAACATTTTTTACCCAAGAATGTGAAAACAACTGCATGCTGGAATAAAATAAAAAAAATAGAAAAATTAAAGCTAAAATTGCTGCAAATATTGCTAAAATATTTTTACCTTTTTCACTTAAATAGTATGGAATAAGATCAACATTTACATGTCCTTTTTTTAGCAAAACATAAGGAGAACCAATAAATGTTGCTGCAGCTAAAGAAAAGATTACATATTCTGTTTGCCAGACAGTATTCATTTTAAAAATATATCTAACAACTACCATCTGAGTTGTAACTAATACTGCAGATGCAATAAGGATTGTAGAAATTATTCCACAAATTTTTGATAGTGAATGAATCAGCTTTATAAAAGCAAACATTAGGATTTGATTTACTGGCAGACTGTATTATCTGCCAGTAAATTTAAATTTATTTATTTAACTGCTAATGCTTTAGCAATTAGTTTATCACCATCTTTTACTTTTTCAGCAAACTTTTTATAAGATGTTTTTTTAGCAAGTGCTATCCAAGCATTAAAGTCAGCTTCAGTCATTTGATGAATCTGAACACCTTTTTCCTTAAATACTTTTTCCATCTCGCTATCTAATTTTGCCGACTCTTTTGCAATGTATTGCTCAGCTTTCTTTCCCGCAGCTAAAATTACTTCTTTTTGCTTTGCGTTTAACTTATCAAATGATTTTTTTGACATTAAAATTGGCTGATACATAAACCACAGAGCATAGTTTCCAGGA
>Ga0194125_10004785_pt1 | contig 20970 bp, 11 predicted proteins | sample TA2KigC250mmetaG_FD_148626 | JGI IMG/M metagenome (GOLD analysis project Ga0194125, IMG submission 148626) | Freshwater microbial communities from Lake Tanganyika, Tanzania - TA2015034 Kigoma Deep Cast 250m | ecosystem: Environmental > Aquatic > Freshwater > Lake | place: Tanzania: Lake...
CACGTTGCCGTGCATGTCGTAGAGCCCCCACGCATTCGGCAGGTACGCACCCGCCGCCGCCGTGCCCCCAGCCGTGCTGACACCCGAACTCGATGAATAGCCTCCGGGATGGTTGTAGTAGTACCGACCAACCGCGTTCATGCGAGGGTCGCTGCTCGTGCTCGTCAGATTATATCCCGAATTCAGCGCCGTCCCCGTCCCCGCCCGGCAGGCGTACTCCCACTGAGACTCCGTCGGCAGGTCGAAGGTCGCCAGCCCCGTCTTCGTTCGCAGCTTGCCCATGAACGAGTCCGCGTGAACCTGCGCCGACTGCGGCCAGTTCGGGCTGATCGCGCTGTTGTTCGGGTTCTCCCGGATGTCATAATAGCTCACCCACTCCACCGGACGGCTGTCGCGATGGGTGGCGTTGAAGAAGTACGCGGGCCAGTTCCCCATCACCCGCTCCCACTGTTTCTGCGTCACCTCGAACACCCCGATGTAGAAATCCTGCGTCAGCGTCACCTGGTGCAGCCCGTCGTCGCTGGCGCCCGGATAGTCCGTGGAGCGCCCGCCCATGGTGAATGTGCCCGCCGGGATGCGCCGCATCACCAGTTTCGTGGTCTTGTAGGTGTCGGTCCAACCGCCCACAGGCACGCCGCTGAGGTACGACACCGGATAGCTCGACGCCGACGGCCCTCCGGAGAGATCAATCACCATGTAGAGCCCGCTCCCCGTCCGCCCGTCGTCCGCCGTCACGGTCGCCCGCACGTTCTCCGAGAGGTTCCCCGGCCAGTCGGCTCCGGCGTCCCAGACGATCTGCTTGCCCGCGCCGGGCCGCACGCCCGGCCCGACGTCGCCGCTGACGCTGGCGGCGGGCACGGGCGCGCCGTTATCCGTGAGCGCCACGCTCACCGTCTGCCGGTCACCGTCGCTGTCCGCCACGTCATACCAGATATCCACCAGCTTCGATCCGCCGCCGCGCTGCTGCACACGCACATTTGACACCGCCGGGTCGCCCGCCCGACAGACCCATGCGCACGCCATCGCCGCCACAACCGCAAACCCCGCCGCAACGCCTCTTTTTTCTCATGGCACTCTCCTCGTTTCGGGGACAGTATAGCCGCCCGCGCGCCTCTCCGCAATGACAACTCCAAAACCGCTTGTTGCGTTTGCGAATGTGATCGGGTAATCTATTCGCCGCTTGAGCCCCGGCGGGTTCGGCGCCACACACTTACGGGAGACACACTTGAAATACGGTTATTTTGACACTGCGAAGAAGGAATATGTGATCCAGCGCCCGGACACGCCGTTGCCCTGGATCAACTATCTGGGCACCCAGAATTTCTTCGGCATGATTTCCAACTCGGGGGGCGGCTATTGCTTCATGACCGACGCCCGGAAACGGCGGCTGACCCGCTACCGCTACAACAACATCCCGATGGACTCCGGAGGCCGTTATCTCTATGTCCGGGACGAGCAGACCGGGAAATCGTGGGCGCCGGGATGGATGCCGGTGAAGGCCGATCTGGATGCCTACGAGTGCCGCCATGGCCTGGGTTACACGATCATCTCCGGCGAGAAGGACGGCGTCCGCGTCGCGACGCGCTATTTCGTCCCCTTCAACGAAACCTGTGAAATCTGGGAGACCGACGTCACGAACACGGGGAAGCAGGAGAAGCGCATCACCCTGTTCAGCTTCGTCGAGTTCTGCCTCTGGGAGGCGCTCAACGACGCCACCAATCTGCAGCGGACGCTGAACCTGGGCGAGGTGGAGGTGGTCGGCAACACCATCTACCATGTTTCCGAATACCGCGAGCGGCGCAACCATTTCGCCTATTTCGCCACGAGCGCCGACATCGCCGGTTTTGACACCGACTCCCAGAGTTTCCTCGGCGCGTACAACGGCTTTCACGAGCCTCAGGTCGTGACCGAAGGCAAGAGCCGCAATTCGAAGGCCTGCGGCTGGAACCCCTGCGGATCGCACGGCATCGCGATCACGCTGAAACCCGGGGAAACGCGGAAGATCAACTTCCTCCTGGGTTATGCGGAGAACCCCGAGGACGAGAAGTTCAGCGCCCCCGGCGTGATCAATAAGAAGTATGTCGCGCCGACGCTTGCCAAATACCTCGACCGCCGGAACTCCGAGGCGGCGTTCCAGGCCCTGGTTGCGGAATGGCAGGACCTGACCGGCCGGTTCCAGGTGGAGACGCCGTATGCCAATTTGGACATGATGGTCAACACGTGGAATCAGTACCAGTGCGTGACCACCTACAACATGGCGCGCTCCACGTCCTACTACGAGACGGGGATCGGACGGGGCATCGGCTACCGCGACGCCTGTCAGGACCTGTACGGCGCGGTCCACATCATGCCGCCCGCCCGGTCGCGCGAGCGGATCCTCGAACTGGCGGCGATCCAGTGGCGCAACGGCGCCACGTACCACCAGTACCAGCAGCTCGACAAGAAGGGCAATGCCACCATCGGCGTCGGCTTCAACGACGACCCCCTGTGGCTCATCCTGGGGACGGCCACCTACATCAAGGAGACGGGCGACTGGTCTATTCTGGAAGAGAAGGCCGCTTTCGATAACAACCCCACGGACACCGCGACGCTCTACGAGCACCTCGTGATCTCGGTCAACCACATCATGGCGAATCGAGGCCCCCACAAGCTGCCGCTCGTGGGACGCGCGGATTGGAACGACTGCCTGAACCTGATTATGACCAGCATCAAGCCCGGCGACACGTTCCAGGGCGATGCCACGCATGCAAGCCTCACGGACGCGATCGGCAGCGTTCCGGAAAGTCTGATGATCGCGGGGCAATTCGTCTGGGCGGTGAGCGAGTTCATGCGCATGGCCCGGCATAAGAAAGACATCCAGCATGCCACAATGGCCGAAGCTGCCGTGAAGGAGATGCAAGAGGCGATTATCGCGCACGGCTGGGATGGCGAGTGGTTTGTCCGCGCCTTTGACCGGTTTGGCAAAAAGATCGGATCCAAGGAGAACGCGGAGGGGCAGATCTTCGCCGAGTCGCACGGGTGGATCGGCATGGCCTCGGTCGGCAAGGAGAACGGCATGTTGGCGCAGGCGCTGGACGCGGTCAAGCGGCGGCTCTTCTCGCGGCACGGCATCGTGCTGCAGCAGCCGGCGTACACGTCGTACAACTTCTACCTGGGCGAAATGACGTCGTACCCCCCGGGGGTCAAGGAAAACGCCGGCATTTTCTGTCAGCCCACCGGGTGGCTGACGATTGCCGAGTGTAACGTCGGGCGCGGCGACACCGCCATGGAGTACTACGCATCCATCTGCCCGGCGGAGCGGGAGGCCATCAGCGACGTCCACCGGTGTGAACCCTATGTGTACTCGCAGATGATCGCGGGGCCCGATTCCGCGCGCTTCGGCGAGGCCAAGAACTCGTGGCTGACGGGCACCGCCGCCTCGTCCTTCCTGGCCGTCTCGCAGTACATCCTGGGCATCAAGCCCGATTATGATGGCCTGCTGCTGGACCCGTGCATTCCGAAGCAATGGGAGGGCTTCCGCGTTCAGCGCCGGTTCCGTGGCGCGAACTATGATATCCGCGTGACTAATCCCTCGCATGTGAGCAAGGGCGTCAAACAAGTCACCGTGGACGGCAAGACTATCGTCGGCAGCCTGCTGCCCGATTTCAAGGACGGCAAGACGCATCGGGTGGATGTGGTGATGGGGTAGGGGACGCCCTCGCACAAGAGCCAGCGCGCCTTTGGCGTGGGACCTGCCCGCAGACAAGCCTGCGGGTGGGTTTCGAGAGGATATCGTCATGAAGGAACGGGTTCTGATAACGGGTGGAAGCGGTTTTCTGGGCATCAACCTGGTCCGGTCCCTTTTGGACAAAGGCATCACGGACATCTGCGTGCTGGATGTGGCGCCGTTTGATTATCCGGAGATCGGTCGCGTCACCTTCATGCAGGGCGACATCCGCGACCGCGCTGCGGTCGCGCGCGCGGTCGCCGGCGCTACGTGGGTCGTGCATACGGCTGCCGCACTGCCATTGTATTCGGAGGCGGATATCCTCTCCACCGACATCGACGGCACGCGCAATCTGCTGGAGGCGTCGCGCGCGGCCGGGGTGCGGCGCTTCGTTCATATTTCCAGTACGGCGGTTTATGGCATTCCCGACCATCACCCGCTGATCGAGACCGACCCGATGCAGGGGGTCGGCCCCTACGGGCGGGCCAAAATTGCGGCCGAGGATGCGTGCCTGGAATACCGGCGGAAGGGGATGTGTGTGCCGATTCTAAGACCCAAGTCGTTCATCGGCCCGGAACGGCTCGGGGTTTTTGCCCTGTTTTACGACTGGGCGCGTGACGGGCGCAACTTCCCGATGATCGGCAGCGGCAACAATCGCTATCAGTTGCTCGATGTGCACGACCTCTGCGAGGCGATCGGACTCTGCCTGACGGGGGACGCGGCGATCGTCAACGACACGTTTAACATCGGCGCCAAGGTCTTCACCACCATGAAACAGGATTATCAGGCGGTCTTGGACCGCGCTGGGTTCGGCAGGCGGATCATCGGTTTCCCGGCGCGCCCGATGATCTGGACGCTGCGCGTGCTCGAAGCCCTGCACCTGTCGCCCTTGTACAAGTGGGTGTACGAGACCGCGTGCGAGGATTCGTTCGTGAGCATCGAGAAGGCCGAGCGGGTGCTGGGTTTTGCGCCAATCTATTCCAATCGCGATGCGCTGGTGCGCAACTACGAGTGGTATCTCAAACATTTCGAGACCTTCAGAAAGGCCGCAGGTGTCTCGCACCGGGTGCCGTGGAAGCAGGGGATTCTCGGCGTCGTCAAACGGTTTTTCTAGGTGGGGCGGAGGCAAAGAAAGCGAGTGATTCATGAGTGATGCGTGTCCCTGTGCCAGTGGCAAACCGTTTGGCGAGTGTTGCGAACCCTATCTGCTGGGCCGGGCCAAGCCGCCGACGGCGGTGGCGTTGATGCGTTCGCGCTATACGGCTTATGCCATGGGCGCGATAGACTATCTGTATCAGACATCGAGCGAACGCGTCCGCAAGGAGTTTGATGCCGAGGGCAGCAAGAAATGGGCGAAGTCGGCCGAATGGACGGGCATTGAGATCATTCAGGCGACGGACGGCGGCCAGCACGACGAGCGCGGAGTGATTGAATTTCTGGCCCACTACAAGGTCAAGGAATCCGATTTCGAACATCATGAGCGGGCCGAGTTCGAGAAACGCGACGGGATCTGGGTGTTTATGGACGGCCACATCATCGGGCCCGCCCCCGTTCGGCGCGAGGCCCCCAAGGTCGGCCGCAACGACCCGTGCCCCTGCGGCAGCGGCAGGAAGCATAAGAAATGTTGCGGAACGGCGCGCGAAGCGGACGAGAAACTGAAGAACTAATCAACAGGAGATGTGACATGGAACAAACACACGTTTTCAAGACAGAAGTCCGGCAACTGCTCGATTTAGTTATTCATTCTCTCTATTCAAAAAAAGAGATCTTTCTCCGGGAGCTAATTTCCAATGCGTCTGATGCGATCGACCGGGCGCAATATGAGGGGCTTACCGACAAGACGCTGGTTGATGGCGTGACGGACTGGCGGATTGACCTGACCGTCGATAAGAAGGCGCGGACGCTGACGCTGTGCGACACGGGTATCGGCATGACACAGGCCGAGGCCGAGGAGAGCTTGGGGATGATCGCCCGTTCGGGCACCAAGACGTTCCTGCAGGCGCTCAAGGAGCAGCAGGCGTCCAACGCGCCCGAGCTGATCGGACAGTTCGGCGTGGGCTTCTACGCCGCATTCATGGTGGCCGACGCGGTGACCGTGGTCAGCCGCCGCCGTGGCGTTGCGGCCGATGCTGCGGTTCGCTGGCACTCCACCGGCGACGGCACGTACACCACGGACGCCGCGACGCGCGACGCGCCGGGAACCACAGTCACCCTGCATCTGCGCGAGGGCATGGACGACTATCTCGAGGAGTGGCGGATCAAGGCGCTGGTCAAGCAATACAGCGACTTCATCGCCCATCCCATCCGCCTGGGCAAGGACGGCAAGGAGCCCGGCGCGTCAGACGCGCCACTCAACACCATGAAGGCCCTGTGGAAGCGCGCCAAGAGCGAGGTGAAGGACGAGGATTACACCGAGTTCTACAAGCATCTCACGCATGACGGCGCCGCGCCGCTGAGAGTGATCCCCATGGCGGTCGAGGGTGCCGTCGAGTTCCGGGCGCTGCTGTTCATCCCGAGGGAAATGCCGTTTGACCTGCTCTACCGCTCGGAGCGTAAGCACGGCCTCAACCTCTACGTCCGCAATGTCTTCATCGGCGCCGATTTCGACGCCCTGCTGCCGGAATACCTCCGCTTTGTCCGCGGCGTTGTGGACTCGAGCGATCTGCCGTTAAACGTCTCGCGTGAAATCCTGCAGGACGATGCCGTGATCCGCAAGATTCGCAGCAATATCGTGGGCAAGATTCTCGCCACCCTCGCCGATATGAAGAAGGACAAGCCGGACGACTACAAGCTCTTCTTCAAGGCGTTCGGACGCATCCTCAAGGAGGGCTTCCACTTCGATTTTGAAAACAAAGCCAAGCTCCAGGAGCTCGCGCTCTTCCATGCGTCTCAGGCCGAGGGGAACGCGCCAATCTCGCTCCGGGACTATCGCGATGCCATGAAATCGACGCAGCAGGAGATCTACTATCTGATCGCCGAGAGCCTCGACGCGGCCCGCCAGTCGCCCCACCTCGAAGCGGTCCTGGCGAGCGGATGCGACGTGCTATTGCTGGTGGATCCGATCGACCAGTGGGTGGTGGATGCGCTTGACGAATACGATGGGTGTAAGTTGCGGGCGATCGACAAAGGCGATCTGGAACTCGGTTCCGACGCGGAAAAGGCCGAGGCGAAGAAGGCGATCGAGGCAGCGGGGCAGGCGTTGCGTCCGCTGCTCGACACCCTCCAGGCCCGCCTGACGGACCGGGTGCGCGAGGTGCGCGTCTCGCCGCGTCTCACCGACTCGGCCTGCTGTCTCGTCGTGGACTCCCAGGCCATGAACGCGACCATGGAGCGGTTCATGCGCGCCATGAACCAGGAGGCCCCCAAGCAACTGCGCATCCTCGAAGTGAATCCGAAACATCCCCTGATTGAGAAGATGCGCGCCATGCGCGATGCCGATGGCGCTGATCCCCGACTCGCCGATTACGCCGATCTGCTCTTTGGCCAGGCGCAATTGGCCGAGGGCACCGTGCCCGCCGACGTACAGCGTTTCACCCGGCTGGTGGCTGAGCTGATGGCGCGGTAGGGGCACCATGGACAACAACACCCCATCCACAGATCCCGGGCTGGACGTCTCGCTGCCCCGCCTGGTCGACGAGTTGGCCATCACGCCGCGCCAGATCATGGCTGTGGCCAAGCTCCTCGCCGAGGGCAGCACCATTCCGTTTATTGCCCGCTACCGCAAAGAGCAGCACGGCAATCTGGACGAGGTGCAAATCTCCAAAATTCAGGAGCGCCTGACTTATTACCGCGAGTTGGAGGATCGCAAGCAAACCGTGCTCAGATCCATCGGGGAGCAGGGCAAGCTCACCGACGATCTGCGCGACAAGATCGTCGGCTGCGTCGCGAAAACCGTCCTGGAAGATCTGTATCTTCCCTTCAAGCCGAAGCGCCGGACCCGCGCCATGATCGCCCGTGAGCGAGGACTCGCCCCGCTCGCCGACCGCATTATGGCTCAGGCCGCTGCGGGCGATCCGGATACGGAAGCCCTCGCTTTCATCAACGCCGAAAAGGGCGTTGACTCGGTTGCCGCCGCCTGGGCTGGCGCGCGCGACATCGCCGCTGAAACCGTCGCCGAGAATGCCGATGTGCGCGGTTTTGTTCGCCGCGCGTTCGCCGAACGGGGAGACGTCGTCTCCGAGGTTGCCGATCCCAAGCCCGAGCAGCCCACGAAGTTCGAGCAGTACTACGACTTCCGCGAGCCGGTCGCCACCATTCCTTCGCACCGCTTCCTGGCCATCCGTCGGGGGCAGACCGAGAACGTCTTGCGGGTCAAGCTGGCCGTCGACGCCGAACCGCTTGTCCGCCGCATCGAGGACCTCTGCGCGCTCAACCCCGCCTCGCCGTTCGCTCCCCATCTGAAACTCGCCATTGACGACAGCTACAAGCGGCTGATCGCTCCCAGCGTCGAGATCGACGTCCTCGTCGATCTCAAACTGAAGGCCGACCGCGACGCTATCGCCATCTTCGGTGAGAATCTTCGCAACCTGCTGCTCCAGCCGCCGCTGGGTGACAAGAAGGTGATTGGCGTCGACCCCGGCTATCGCACGGGCTGCAAGTGCGCCGCCATTGATGCCACCGGAAAATTTATTGAGACCGTCGCCCTCTATCCGTCGCAGGGCGACCGGGCCGCGATTGAGGCCCAGGTCGAGGTGTGCAAGTTGGTGGCCAAGCATCATCCCGCCGCCTTTGCCGTCGGCAACGGAACCGCCGGCCGTGAAACAGAGGCATTCGTCCGCCAGACCCTGAAGAAGGCGGGCCACCCGGAGATCGTCGTGGTTTCGGTCAATGAATCTGGCGCCTCGGTCTATTCCGCATCGGAGATTGCGCGCGACGAATTTCCTGACCTCGATCTGACCATCCGCGGCGCCATCTCCATTGGCCGCCGCCTGCAGGACCCGCTCGCCGAACTGGTGAAGATTGATCCCAAATCGATCGGCGTCGGTCAGTACCAGCACGACGTCCACCAGCCGCTGCTGGCGGACAAGTTGGACGAAATCGTCGTCTCGTGCGTGAACCATGTGGGTGTGGAGGTAAACACCGCTTCGGCGCCGTTGCTCGCCCGCGTGTCGGGGATCGGCCCGACACTGGCCAAGCGGCTGGTCGCGCATCGCGACACGCACGGTCCGTTCACGAGCCGCAAGGCGCTCTCCAAAGTGGCCGGTTTGGGTCCCAAGACCTTCGAACAGGCCGCAGGCTTTCTCCGCATCCATGGCGCGGCGAACCCGCTCGATGCTTCGGCGGTTCATCCAGAGCGTTACGCGCTGGTCGCTCAGATGGCCGCCGACAGCGGCGTTGCGCTCCAGGATCTGGTCGGCAATAGCGCGGCGATTGACGCGATTCCGCTCAAAAAATACCTATCCGACTCGGTCGGCGAGCCCACCCTGCGCGACATTATCGCTGAGTTGAAGAAACCGGGACGCGACCCGCGCGCGACGTTTGAACCGCCCAAATTTCTCGACACCGTAACCGAGATTGAGCATGTCAAACCGGGCATGGCTCTCGAAGGCGTGGTCACCAACGTCACCGCTTTCGGCGCGTTCGTGGACATCGGTGTCCATCAGGACGGACTCGTTCACCTCTCCCAGCTTTCCGACCGCTTCATTCGCGACCCCTCTGAGGTGGTCAAGGCGGGGGATCGGATACAGGTCAAAGTGCTCGACGTCGACATTGCACGCAAGCGCATCTCCCTCACCGCGCGCACCCGCACCGCCCCCGCCGCATCCGGTCCGAAGCCAACGGCCCCCAGTCCCAACCGGCCTGGTGCCCCTCGGCCCGCCGCATCCGGCCGACCCCCGCCGAACACCGGCTTTGCAGCCAACCCGTTTGCGAATCTGTAAGTTGTGCAAGAGCCACAGAGTCAGGCCAGATCGTCGGTTTTGCCTGCCAAGACAGCACCTGCCGGGTGATCCAATCTCTCGGGGATCAGTTGCGGGGGATCGTGTTTTTTGAATGTGTGTCGGCCAGATAGGCCAAGATCAACGCCTGCTGGGGTTGCTCGCGCAGCCATAGTTTCACTTCCTGCGCTTTTGCGTAGCTCCCCTCAAGGTGCCGTGCATACGTCTGTTCGATGGACTCCTGCACGCGCGATTGCCGGACGGCTTTCTGCCAATGAGTCGAGACGATATCGTGGAGGTTGTCGTGCAAATGCTTGGCTTTGATCGCGTCCCATTCGCCACGATCAAACCACACGCCACCACACGCGCCACAGTAGTCGATGGAGAACGACAGGCCATGACCCACGCGATAGGGGAGCAGCAAATGGCCGCATTGCGGGCAAATTTTAGCCTTGGGAGTCTCGGAGATCGTGATTGGAGTGGGCGTGTTAGTTTCTGGCAAGTCGGCGGCTTGCAGGGCTCGCCAGGCCACGTATTTGGCGCGATCAATCCAGACCCCGGCACACACGCTGCACGTGTGACCAGCTAAGCCAGGCATCAGGTCAACAATCGCCAGCGTGGGTTTCTGACACAGTGGGCATTGCATCGTTCGATCCGCCTTTCTGTTCGGGTGAACGTCCCCGCTGGCCGCCCGTTGTTTCCTGTATTTCAGATCGAGCGTCCGGTCAATATCCCGGTTGGCGGCCGATTAATTCAGACCCGCGAGCCAGCGGTCAGTGTTGCGCAGGCCACTCGCTCGCGGGGTTTGATATGCATGGGTAGTGATGACACTAGTCGTCTCAAAGTGCCGCCGCACGCACAGGGCGAGAGCATGCCCAACACACTCAAACGCCCCGACGATTCGACGCGATGATCGGCAGTATGACAGAAGCGATGGGTTGACGTCAAGAATCCTTCCAGCGCTCCCGGTGTGATTAGCCATGCGCGGTGCAGGGCACAAACGGGGATTTTCGTTCCTCAAGTCCAAAGTCAACATTCTGGATAAAGCGGGACAGAACGTCGGTTGGCTTAAGAGCAAACTGTTTTCCCTTGGAGGGGCTTTTCGCGTATTCGATGCCGCTGGCAAAGAGGTCGCATTGGTAAAAGGGGTCAGGCAACGTGTGGTTCCGGATTCAAAGCTGGTGGTTGTTGTGGCTGCTGTCTTGGTGGAAGAAGGAGAACCGAGGTCGTGGCGCTGGCGTCGAGATCGCGATCAGGTCTCGCTTTAGATCTCGATGCCTGCTGCCATACTTAAAACTTAAAACCGCTGCTTTGGGAAGGGAGTGACTTCCCTTGAATCGGATAATGGTGTACAGTGACGATTAACGTGTTTCAAGAACATCGGCGTGTAGCTAACACGCGGTGAAGGGAGGGGGGAGGGGGTTGTCGATGGACATGAGCGGTTTGGATACGGAGCGGGAGATTGATGAACTGGAATCCCGTGAGCATCGTCGGCGGCGGTTCGGTCGGTCGGCCGTGTGGTGGACGCTTGGGGCGGCCGTTGTGCTTGGAGTGGCTTTTCTGCCCCGGATGGCGTCAGTGCCAGCGGTTCGCGAGCGGATCGTCGCGCGCCTCAACGCTTCGGTTGCGCCGGTGTCGGTGGCGGTCGACAACTGGCGGCTTCGCTGGTTCGGCGGGCAACGGTTAGACGGCCTCCGCCTGTATGACCCGGTCCAGGGGCTCACGATCTCGATTCCAGCGGTGGACGTCTCAAACGGGCTGGTCAAGCTCCTCCCGTTCGGCACGATTGACGCCGGGGAGGTGACGCTGGCCCAGCCTGTCGTGCGGTTCACCCGCGCGCGCGCCATCGCCCCGTGGGAAACGCTGCCCGCCACCGGCGTGGTCGAACAGGCTGCGGTACGCAGCGCCGGCACCAAGACGCCCGTGGCGGCGCGTCCCTTTGAGCTTCCAAAAATCGCGGTTATCGCCCGGTTGGTGGTGCACAACGGTCAGGTTGTGGCCGGGGGTTCTGCAGACGGGGACACCACGTTGGCGAACCAGGTGAATGCGTCGCTGCGGCTGAACACCTGGGACCAACCCCTCATGATCGAGGCCGCCTGCGTGGTGCCGGGTGGGGCCGGCGACGGAACCGTGTCAGCGAAGGGCCAATTGCCCACGCCGCGACTGCTGGTTGCGCGGGCGTTTGATGATCCGGCCTGCACGGGGCAAATGGCGCTCACCATCACGGGCTTTGATCTGCAGCAGGTCCGTCCGTTGCTGGAAGCGCGCACGGGCGCGACATGGGGCGCGGGCGGACTGCTCGATGCGGAGGTGTCCGTGCGAGCGGCTGGCTTGCGCGAAACGGCGGTTGAGGCCGAAGTGGCGATCACGCGGTTCACCTTTGCCTTTCCCGGATTCAACCCCTCGCCACCGGGAGACGTGACGGTCGCCATTTCGGCCAAACGGGACGACCGGGGGGTGGCGATCCATTCGTGCGCGGTAAAAACCCCGTGGGTGCTGCTGTCGGCCGACGGACGCTTCGGGAGCCTATCGACCGGAGCGGTTCCGGTCGGTCGGATCGCCGTGACGGGAGGCGTCGATGTGGCTTCGGTCGTCCGGGATTTCAGGCCGTTGCTGAACCTGACCCCTGAGGCGCGGATGGAGCGCGGGACGCTGTCATTCGCGGGCGTGATCGAAGGAACGGAGCAGGCTCGGGCGCTCCGCTTGAAAGCGACAGCCGACAATCTCATTGTGTTCTACAAGAACGAGCGGGTGCCGCTGATGCCGGCGCCGCGCGTCACACTCGATATCGACGTGCCCTATGCCGGGCCCGCCGAGTTGAATGCGTTGGATGTGGTGCTGCCCTTCGCGCAGATATCCGGATCGGGGCGTCTGGACAAGGGCTTGGTTTCCGGGAAGATCGATCTCACTGCCTTTTCGCGGGCTTATCGCAACCTATGGACGGCGTGTCCGCCCATGATCGGACAGATTCTGTTCCAAGTAGCCGCCGCAAAAAAGGGGGACCGGTCGGAGATCAGGGCGACGGTCGGCGTGGAGGATCTGGCGGTCGAGATCGGCGTCGGGCAGCGGATTGTGGTTGAGCGGGCCGACAACCAGATTGCTTTCGCGGTTCCGATGGATGCGGGCGGGCCGATACTGACTTCGGGCGTGATCAGTGGAACAATCACGTCGGCCGTGAGCGGTCTGGCCCTGCAAACGGGTGCCTGGGCGGTGAAAGAGCGCGACGTTCGCGCGCAAGGCACGGTGGAGGTGGCGCTCGGCGATGGTTATCTCAGGCTGTCCGAGGCGACGCTTATTTCGGCGGCGGCGCGCGTGTCGGTTCCAGCGCTTCGGGCGGACTGGGCGCTGAAAGATCGGGCGGCGGCGATTGCGGGAGAGGCGGTGATGGAGGCCGACCTGGGCGTGGTGTCCGGTTGGCGCCGGATCTCGCGTGAAGGCGTTGTTCCGTCACGCCTGAACGGCGGGCTGCACGTCCGGCTGGCGGCAGAAAACGCGCCAACCGGAACCCGGATCACGCTGGCCAGCGCGCTCACCAATCTGGTGATTTCAGCCGCGGGGCAGGACGCGCCGATGCGGGAAAGACGGATTGCGCTTTCGGCGGCGGCGTTGCTGGCGCGGGACGGGCAGACACTCGGTGTAGAGTCGGCGGAGCTGGCGACGGACTGGCTTGCCGCGACTGCGAAGGGGCGGGTGCGCGACGTGACTGGCGGAGCGACTGCATCGCTGACTGGAACACTGGCCGTGGATTACGACGCCCTCTCGGGGAAGCTGACCCAGGCTGGCGTGCGCGGAGTGACCGTCAGCGGCAAGCCGGCTCCGCGCCCCTTTGAGTGTGCAGGCGGGTTGGGCGGCGGTCTCGCATCCCTGCGCTCGTTTGGCGCGGCCGAGGGATCGCTGGGCATCGGCGAGATCGGAGTTCTGGGGCTGAAGCTCGCGGCAGCCGACGTCGCCTTTGCGCTCGATGAGGGCTTGCTGAAACTCGACTACCAGCCCGCATCCGGCACGGGGTTTCTGCGCTTGAAACCGTTGATCCAGGCTGCGGCGGATCCTGCCGTGCTCGAGATTGGTGGAGCCGTGCCCATCCTCGATCGCGTGCCCCTGACCCAGGAATTCACGGATACCGTGCTGGCGATGGTCAACCCGTTGCTGCGCGGCTGCGTCGTCGGTAGCGGCCTTGTTGAATTGCATGTGAACGAGACCCGAATCCCGCTGGCACCCGGAGCGATGCAACAGATCGACGCGACGTTTGCCGTCACGCTGCGCGAGGCCAGTTTCACACCGACGGGGACGCTGGCCGACGTGCTGGACCTCGTTGGCATTGAGCATCGGACGATGCGAATCCCAGACACCACGATACAGGCGGTCTGCCGGGACGGGCGCATCCAGTCCGAGCCGTTCGAGATGGCGGTTGATGGGCACCCGATTCGCTTCCGCGGATCGGTGGGGTTGGATCAAACCGTCTCGTATACCGTCGAACTGCCGCTGACCGAGAAACTCGTCGGACGCACGGTCTGGCCCTATGTGAAGGGGCAGACAATACGCGTGCCAGTCATCGGCACGCTGACTGCGCTGAAGCTCGACTCGGATGCCGGCAGGAAGGAGATCAACCGCCTGATCAAGGAAGCCGGAACCCGGGCACTGGGTGACGCCGCAAACGAGCAGCTCAAACGCCTGCTGCGTGAACGGTAATCGCGCGGTGCTCAAGCATCATCACCCAGCGGCCGCCGGGCCGCTCACACAGCGGCGTCCGGTTCCAAGCGCGGTGCTTGGTCGAGCAGGCAGCGTTCGGCCTCGTCCGACCACAGGCCGTTATGATGATCGCAGATCGCGGCCAGTTTGGCGAAGAACGGGTTGTTCTTGCCAACGGCTGCAAAATCGGCGATGGCTGTCATCGGCATGGAGACGTGGGTGTAGACCAAGCGTTTGCCGCCGGGGATCTTGACCAGGTCCATCGTCGCCTGCGCGGCGGCGTCGATCCCGCCGACATGGGTCACCATGACCGACGGATTGATGCGATTCTGCGAGGACAGGGTGAGCGCGTCGCGCAGGTCGTCGGTGTTGCCGCCCGACGAACCGACCACATGGTGCCCCATGTAGTGGACGTCGTAGAAGTTGATTGGTGCCTTGAAGTCCGGCTTGGAGGGGCCTGCGAAGAAGTTCAGGCATCCGTTGTAGCCCAGAAGTGCAGAGCCCTGCTCGCAGAGCGGCGCGACCGGCGCAAAGACGAAGACATCGTCAAACCCCTTGCCATGGGTCAGGGCGCGCATTTCGCCGACGGGGTCGGCCGCTGCGGCGGTGTTGAAGTAATGGAGAGCGATGCCCAGTTTCTTGGCGTGATCGGGCGAGAAGATCGCCGCTGCGCGGTTGAGGCGGGGTTGATCGATGTCGGTGACCACCAGGATCGACGGCCGGTTGTCGCCGTGCAGGGCAAGATCTATCGCGCTCAGGCCCATGGGCCCGGCTCCAGCGAGGATTGCCATGGTGCCGCCCTCTCTGATTCCCTGCTGATGGACGTACTCGCCGGGCTTGAAATGGTAATTGGTCTTGATTCCACCGATGATGCAGCAGACCGGTTCGGCCAGCGAAGCCTTGAAATAGGATGCGCCGTCATAATCGAGCAGGCACTCCAGCTCCATCACCTCGCGGGGTATCACGATCCGGGTCGCATGTCCGCCGATAAAAGGGAAGGAGTAGCCCGGCGCCATGTGCTCCTTGCCCGGAATGTTTAACTGAGGCTGGATGCTGTATTTCCGGCCGGCGTGGAACCGTCCCTGCCATTTCTTCCCGACCTGGAGCAGACGTCCGCAGAACTCGTGGCCGAGAATGATCGGATGCTGCGCGACATCCTGGGGGACACGCTTGTGGTCGGAACCCTGCGCCGCGGCTTTATGATCCGACATGCAGATGCTGTTCGAGACGATATCGGCGAGGATGGCGTCGTCTCCGATTTCGGGGAGATCGAACCGTTCCAGACGGAGATCATTCTTCCCGTAAAGCCGCAAAGCGAGGGTCTTCATGAGGTTCTTTTCCTTTTAGGCTTGAGTTGTCAAAAGATATGCCTGATTATGGTACATTCATTCGCGGGTAACAAGGATAAAGCATGTATACGATACTGATTGCGGTCATGTTCGGGTTTTCGGTGGGCGGGGCCTTGGGGTTCAGCGACACGGCGGGGCCGGGTTGGAGCGTGGTGTGGGGTGTGCTCGCCGCATTGGCCCTCCAAGTGGCGGCCGGCTTCTGGCTGAAGCGGAAGGTCGAGGCGGGGATGAAGGCGGTGCAGGATATCCTGCTCGCCGGTCAGAAGCGCCTACAGGCCAAGGTCAGCCAGTGGCAGTTACGGCCGCCGGGGAGTCAGAAACAGGCCCAGATCGAGCTCGAACGCGAGCAGCGCAAATCGGTCGATCTGGCGTTGGAGGCGTCAACCGGTCTTGAACGCTGGCGCCGCTGGAGTCCGTTGCTGGGCAAGCAGATTACGACGCTGCGGATGCAGCTCTATTACCAGATCCAGGATTTCAGAAAGGTCGATGAGTTGATGCCTCGTTGCCTGTTCATCGAGCCGGTGACCGCCGCCATGAAGCTGTCGCGGATGTATCAGCTCAAGGATCCCGGTCTGGAGGCTTTCTTTGAGAAGCAGGTCAAACGAATCCAGAGGTTCGGACGGGGTGCGGATGCCGCGATTCTGTATGCGGCCTATTCGTGGATGCTGGTGCAGCGGGGGGCGGTGGATCAGGCGCACAAGATCCTGATCCGCGGTTGTGAGAAGGCGGAGAACGAGACGCTCAAGCGCAACCGTGACCTGCTGGCGAATAACAAGATCAACCACTTCAACAATGCGGGATTGGGCGATCTCTGGTACGCGCTCTGCCTGGAAGAGCCCAAGGTCAAAACCCAGCGCCAGCGGTTTAACGGTTCTCGGCCGTTCTGACGGGAGCGGCGGCTTCAAGGCGCCATTCTGGCGCCTTGAGCAGAGGCCGTCTGCCGAGTGTCCAGCGTCGCGACCCATTTCAGAATGGCGGTCCGGACGGTGTCGTTATCGGTGGTTCTCGCTAAAACCTGTTCCAGGTCGGCGCACATCCGCTCAATCTCGGCTGCCGGGCATTGGGGGACCTTGCCGACGAAGACGCGGGCGTGATCCGTCCGGACCACCGATGTCTCGCTGAGATCGAGTTCCTCATGGAGCTTCTCCCCCGGTCGGATGCCCGTGTAGGTGATGGCGACATCCTCATGCGGACGGAGACCCGAGAGCCGGATCATCATCTCGGCCAGATCGAGGATCTTGATGGGCCGTCCCATGTCGAGCACAAAGATTTCGCCCCCTGCCGCACAGGCCGTCGCGTGGAGAACCAGACGCACGGCCTCGCGCGTGGTCATGAAATAACGCGCCATGTCGGGATGCGTGACCGTGACCGGGCCTCCAGACTTAATCTGCTCGCGGAACAGCGGCACCACCGACCCCGACGAACCCAGGACGTTGCCAAAACGGACCGCGCAAAAGCGGGTGGATCCGGCACCGTTCAACCCCTGAATGACGTGTTCAGCCAGCCGTTTGCTTCCGCCCATGACCGACGATGGACGCACCGCCTTGTCGGTCGAAATCAGGAGAAAACGCTGGACCTGATGGTGAATCGCCAGAAGCCCGAGCCTCCGAGTGGCCAGCACGTTGTTCCGCACCGCCTCGCCCGGGTTGGCCTCCATCATCGGCACGTGCTTGTGCGCGGCGGCGTGCAGAATAATGTGCGGCTTGTGGGCTGCAAGGACGGCCTCCATGCGCATCGCGTCCCCGATGTCGGCCAGAATCGGCACAATCGGCACACCGCGAATGCCGGCTTGCAAGTCCCGTTCTATTTCATAAAGGGCGTTTTCCGCGCGCTCGATCAGCACGACCTGTGCGGGGCCCATGCGGGCGACCTGTCGGGTCAGTTCGGAGCCGATGGTGCCGCCCGCGCCGGTGACGAGCACCCGCTTGCCGCTGAATAACGCCAGGGCGGATGGATCGTCCAGCACGCCCTCCTCGCGGCCGAGAAGATCGGTGATGTCGATCTCGCGAAGCCGGTTGACGGTGACGCTGCCCGTGATGACCTCATAGTAGTCGGGGACGATGCGGACGGGGACGCCGCATCGTTCGCAGCAGGCCGTCACCCGCTCGATCAGCTCGCGTGGTGCGCGCACCATGGTGACGATGACTTCATCAATCGCGTGCCGGACCACTAAGTCGTCGAGCCGGTCAACCGTGCCGAGCACGCGGACGCCCTGCAGCAGGACCCGACGCTTGGCTGGCGCGTCGTCAACAAAGCCGATGACGCGGATCCGCTGGCGCTGCTGCATCTCGCGCAGGACCTGGTTGCCCGTAACGCCCGCGCCGACCAGCAGCACCCGCCGCAGCGGTCCGCGTCCTCCGCGCCCCGCTCCGGATACAGACGCGATCCGCCAGAATGACCGGGTGAGCAGCAGGCCGCCCACGACAAAAACGCCATTGAGGATCACCACGCCCACAGGCACCCGGATGGGGACTCCGGGTGGCAGCGGGGCCATCATAAAAACGAGAACGAGTGTGGTCAACCCGACGGCATAGACAAATCGCGGCACGTCGTCCACCCCGATGAACCGCCAGATGAGCCGGTAACAGCCAAAGGCGGCAAGCGCCAGGACTTGGATGGCAGCCAGCAGAATCAGGTGCAGCAGGATGCGGGAGGCCTCGACGTGGATGCGCGTCCAATCGAAGTTGTAGCGCAGCGTGTAGGCCGCAAAGAGCGCGGCGGCCATGATGGTCAGGTCAGCGGCAAACGGGGCAAGCGCGCTCAGCCGGTCGGCCGCATGCCTCGATGGCGTGTTGTGAACCGTTGGGGGAGCCATGGACGTGCCTCCAGTTAAACGCGATTGCGATGGGTGCTTCACGCATTCCGCAGCATGGCGAAGGCGTGGGAGAGGGAGCGGGTAATGTCAAGCGCGGTCAGCGCCTCCTGACTTTCGCGCCACATGGCGAAATCACCCGCGGTGCCGTGCAGCCAGACGCCCAGACGGGCGGCGTCGAATGCGGCCATCGGGCGCGCGGCCATGGCGGCAATGATGCCGGTCAGAACATCGCCGCTGCCGCCTGTCGCCATGCCGGGGTTGCCGGTGAAGGTGATCCACGGATCGCCAGCGGCTTCACAGACCAGCGTTCCAGCCCCTTTGAGGACGACGGTGCCGCCAAACCGCGCGGCCAGCGCGCGCACCGCGCCCAGGCGGTCGGCTTGGACAGTGGCGGGTGTCAGCCCCAGCAACCGCGCCGCCTCGCCGGGATGGGGCGTGAGGATCAACCGCTCGGGTTTGCGCAGGGTGACACGGGGAAGGACGTTCAGGGCGTCGGCATCGAGCACCACGCGGCCGTCATAATGATCGAGCACCCATTGCACCACATCACGGGTGGTGTCGGCGGCGGTCAAGCCAGGCCCCAGGGCGAGGCAATCGAGCTCATCCAGCGACCGGCCCCACCGTTCGAGGGCGCCTACCGTGATGACGCCGTCGGGGGCGTCGAGCGGATAGGCCATCGCTTCGGGGGCGTGCGCGGCCAGCCCCGGGATCGCTTCGGGGGGGACGGCGGCGGTGATCAGTCCGGCGCCGGCGCGCAGCGCGCCGGCCACCGTCAGCGCAGGCGCGCCGGAGAAGCCGCGGGCGCCGGCAATGACGCCGACATGGCCAAACAGGCGCTTATGCGCGAATTCCTCACGGATCGGCAGGAGGCGGTTCAGCTCGGGCGCGGCAATCAATTGAATCCGCTCTTCCGCTTCGCGTTCCGCTTCGAAGCCAAAATTTTCATGGATGCCGATATCGGCAACCACGACATGTCCAAGGCAGCTTTGAGCGACCGGATTGAGAAACCCGGCCTTAGGATAGGCGAAGGTGACGGTAATGTCGGCGGTCACGGCATCTCCGGCGACCGCGCCGGTGTCGGCATCCACCCCGCTCGGGATGTCGATCGAGACGACAACCGCCCGTTTGTGCGCCGAGCGGATCCAGCGGATTGCGGCCGCGACAACGCCATGCGGGGCGCCCGCCGCGCCGGTGCCGAGCAGGCCATCCACGATGATGCCGGTGATCGGCAGACGGGCGGAGCCTTTGCCTTCCCCCATCGTGTCCTCCCAGTCACGCGCATCGGCGAAAACCTGGTGGACGATACCGGCGGCATGGAGATCATTCCAGGCCTCGTAGGCATCGCCCTCCAGTGTGGTGGGCAGGCAGGTCAAGAGCACGCCGACATGCCAACCGCTCTCATACAGGTGGCGGGCGGCCACCAGAGCGTCACCGCCGTTGTTTCCCTTGCCAGCCACGAACGTCACACGGCGATGCTCGTTTCGCACGGTTGCAAGCTGTGCGATCACCTGCGCCACGGCCAGGCCGGCACGGTGCATCAACATCATGCCCGCGCATTTTCGCTCCTGGATCATTCGCTTGTCCAGGTTTCGGATGTGTTCGGCTTTCAGAAATTTCATCTTCGATCCTCCCGGTTCACGCTATCGGTAACGCCGCTCGACCCGAGAACCCAGCGAGCAGATAATCTCATAGGGGTTGGTGTTCTTCAAGTGCGCCCAGTCCTCGACGCTGACCGCCAGCGGTCCTTTGCCCCCCAGACAGACCACCTCGTCGCCAACGGTTGCACCGGGAACCTGCTCCAGCGAAACGGTGGTGTAGTCCATCGAGAGCCGGCCCAGAATCGGGCAGGGGGCGTCCCGGATCAAGACATGGCCCCGGTTGGAAAGGGCGAGCGGCAACCCGTCGGCATAGCCTGCTGAGATAGTGCCGACGCGCGTGGCCTGAGGCAGACGGTAGCTGAGCCCGTAGCCGATGGTGGAGCCTGCCGGAAGCGTGCGCGCGGCGGTCAGCCGGGTCTTCAGCGTCAACACGGGTGCGAGGTCGAGCACGCGCATCCCCTCGGTGTCAAACGAGCCGTGCAGGTTGATTCCGGTCCGGACGAGATTGAATGGCGGACGAAAGGCCTCCGGGACGTTGTTGACCGCGTCGCTGTTGGCGACGTGGCGTTTAGGAAAACACAGGCCGGCGGCGGAGAGGGTATCCAGCAACTCGGTGAAACGGCGGATCTGTTCGCGCGTAAACGCGCTACCGGCCTGATACGCCACGGGAAAGTGCGTGTAAATGCCATCGGCAGTCAAGCCGGGGAGGCGGCACGCGGCCTGGATCGTCTCCGCCGCCTCGCCGATGAGTATGCCGAGCCGTCCCATGCCGGTATCGACCTTGAAGTGGACGGTGGCGACGCGGCCCTGCCGGATCGCCTCGCGGCTGATTCCGCGGGCGGTGTCGAGATCGGTGACGGGCAGCACGACGCCCGCAGCGACCAGTTCGGGAATTTCGTCGGGCAGCACGCTGCCCAGAATGTGGATCGGGATGCCG
>Ga0194125_10004786_pt1 | contig 20969 bp, 14 predicted proteins | sample TA2KigC250mmetaG_FD_148626 | JGI IMG/M metagenome (GOLD analysis project Ga0194125, IMG submission 148626) | Freshwater microbial communities from Lake Tanganyika, Tanzania - TA2015034 Kigoma Deep Cast 250m | ecosystem: Environmental > Aquatic > Freshwater > Lake | place: Tanzania: Lake...
GCCCTCCTTTGCCGGCGCCGTCGGCGACTACGAGATCCGCGCGAGCCTCGATCGCGACACGGCCATCCAGGGAGAGCCGGTCACCTGGATCGTGGAGATCGTCGGCGAGGGAAACATCGCCGCCCTCGAGGGCCCCCGCTTTCCGGAAGTCGTCGGCTGCCGGGGTTATGAGGCCGGGAGCGAGGCCGAGACGACGCGCGGCAACGATCGGATCGGCGGGCGCAAGCGCTTCTCACGCGTGCTCGTTCCCGAGATCGCGGGCTCGCTCAGTCTTCCATCGATCGAGTGGGCCTACTTCGATCCGAAAGAGGAGCGCTACCGCGTCGTGGAGACCTCGGGGAGAACCGTTCGAGTCGAGCCCGCGAAGGCCGGGACAGGGGACCTCTCGACCGAGCGCCTCGGAGGGGCGATCAGGGGTTCTCGAACGAGGACCAGGCTGACCCCACTCTCCGCGGAGCGACCCTGGACCCGCCCGGGCTTCTGGCTCTTGCAGGCGATCCCAGTGGCCGGTCTCGCAGGATCCCTCGCGCTGCGCCGCAGGCGGGAGGAGCGGAGGCGCGATCCGGAAGGCTTCCGCATGAGGCGCGCTCCGCGGCGCCTGAGGGAGGCCCTCCGCTCCGTCGCCGCCGAAACGGAGGATCCCTGGGGCATGCTGGCGCGTTCGCTCGAGAGCTACCTGGCCGATCGCTATGGCGCGGAGGTCAGAGGAATGACCCGCGAGAGTCTCGGCGCGCATCTCGTCTCCAGAGGCGCTCCTTCCGAGATCGCCCAGCGGCTCAGCGCCCTCCTGGCCCGGGCTGACTCCCTTCGCTACACGCCGGCGACGGATCAGGCGGCCGCCGGAATCCATGAAGCCGTTCGAGAGGTCCTCGAGTGTGCCGCGCGCCTGGGCCGGAGGGACCGTGGCTGAGCGCGGAAGAGGCCGACCTGCGGGTGGCGGACGCCGGCTTCGGCCGCTCTTGGCGGCGACCCTTCTCCTGGCTCTCTCTGGATGGACCGGGAGCGGTGCCGCCTCGCGCGGCGAGGCGGACCGCCTCTTCCGCGAAGCGGCGAAGCAGTACGAGGAGCAGCGATTCGCGCAGTCGCTCGAGACCTATCGCGGCGTGCTGGCCGCGGGCTACGCTTCCCCTGAACTCCTCCTGAATCTCGGCAACGCCTCATACAGGGCCGGCGAGCCCGGATGGGCAGTCTACTACTATGAGCTGGCCAGACGCCGCTCCCCCTCGGATCCTGACATAGCGAGCAACATCCGCTTGGCGCAGAGGGCCGCCCTGGGCGCGGAACCGGTCATGGAGGGCTCGGCCTTGCTGGACTTGCTGGGCCGCGCGCAGAACCGTTTGACGGCGCGTCAGACGGTCTGGGTCGGCGCGGGGCTCCTCTGGATCGCGATGACCCTCCTCGCCGTCTCATGGCACTGGACGCCGGTGGGGCGCCGGCGGCTCCTGCCGGCGGCCGCGCTGATCGCGGCGTCGCTCGGAGCGCTTCTCCTGGCCACGAAGATCGCGCAAGTGTCCTTCGCTCCCGACGCCCTTGTGGTTGAGGCGGCCTCCGCGCGCGCGGAGCCGTCGGATGACGCCACCGTCGAGTTCCGCCTTCCCGCCGGAAGCCCCGTGCAGCTCGCCCGGCGGGCGCCCGGATGGCAGGAGGTTGTTCTGTCGAAGAGCCTGCGCGGCTGGGTTCGCTACGAGGAAGTCGCCGACTTCGCCCGCCCGCGTTGATCGGTCGCGGACGGCGGGCCTTGGAGGCCGGACTTGCCGGGGAGCGCGGCGTCTGGTAGGTTGTCGTGAGACTTGATGGGATGCGCGCGAGGGTGCCTCGAAACCCCTCCATACCGGTAGAGGTGTGATGGCCGAACCGTCCAGGATTCTCAACTACGTCGATGAGCGTTTCTTCGTCCGCGATCTCCGGGCGAAGTCCAAGGATGGCGTCCTCAAGGAGCTTGCCGAGTATCTTTCCCAGGACAAGGATGTGCGGGACGCGACCCTCGTGCTCGAGATGCTCCGCAAGCGCGAGAGCCTCGGATCGACGGCGATCGGCAGCGGCGTGGCGATTCCGCACGGGCGGACCCTCGCGATCGCGAGTATCAAGGTCCTCTTCGCCAGGCACCAGAAGGGGATCGATTTCGAGTCGCCCGACGGGGCTCCCGTTCACCTCTTCTTCGCAATCGTTGCCCCCCCGCAGGACCGCAACAACGAGTACCTCCCGCTCCTGGGGACGATCGCCGAGCTCGTCAAGGAGAAGAAGGTGCGCGGGATGCTGATGAAGGCGGCGACGTTCGCCGATCTGCGCCAGATCCTCGAGGGATGGGGCGATGAGTGACGGCAGGACTCTCGAGCGGTTGCAGAAGCTCTCCCACCTGCAGGACATCGAGCTGATGATCAGGGAAGCCGAGGACACCAAGACCAAGCAGCGCGAAGAGGAGATGGGCTTCACCCTGCAGGGGCTCGAGAAGCTGCGCGCCGCGAGGGAGAAGTGGCGCAACCAGGTCGATCCGAAGGACCTGCGCGTCTTCGACAGGATCGCGAAGCGGCATCCCCGCGCCATCGTTCCGGTCGAGGATCGCATCTGCCTCGGCTGCTACATGGCCCTTCCGACTTCGATAAACCCCGCGACGGCCGACCCGGATCGATTGATGACGTGCGAGAACTGCGGCCGGATACTCTTCTGGCTGGAGTGACGAGCCGCCCGATCGGGCCTCGGGGCCAATGAGTCGATGCGACTCGGTGACGATCTCCTGTGGATTGAGGGAGCCCTTCTCGGGCCGGGTGGAATCAAGCGCGGTCGTGTGTCTCTCCGATGCCGAGGCGAGGCCAAGGCGCCGCCGGAAGCGGTATGGAGCTTGCGTCCGGATCAGCTTCTCATCCCCGGTTTCCACGACCACCACACCCACTTCGTCTCCGCCTTCCGCGCGCCGCAGGGGCCTGACCTCCACGGATGCCTGAGTCGGGAGTCCTGCCTGGCGGAGGTCGCCCTGTGGCTCCGCCGGCATCCGGGGGCGCAGCCTGTCCTCGGTGAAGGCTGGGACGAATCGGTCTGGGATGACCCGCGGCCGCCGCTCGGCAGCGATCTGGATCGGATCGACAGGGAGCGCCCGATCGCCCTCCGGCGAGTCTGCGGGCATCGGGCGGTGATCAACACGGCCGCGTGGAGGCTCATCGATCCTCGAGGGGCGGAGGCCGATCCGATGACCGGATCGATCACAGAAAGCCTCGCGCTGACGCTCGCCCAGCGCTGGCCCTCCCCCCGCGCGGCCCTCGTCGAAGGGATCGTCCGCGGCCAGTCTGTCGCCTTTCGCGAGGGGGTCGTGGCGATCGACGAGATGGGGCGCCTGGAGACGTACGAGGCGCTGCGTTCCGTGGAGGAGTCGGGGCGGCTTCTGATGCGGGTCGATCACTACTTCCCGCTGGATGCGCTCCCCGATCTTCTGGATCGCGGGATACGTCCCGAACGGAGAACGGGTCCGCTGCGAGTCGCCGGATTGAAGGCGTTCCTGGACGGCTCGATCGGGGCGCGGACGGCTGCCGTCGGCGCCGGCTACGCTGACGGACGAGGAGCCGGAATGCTCCTCCGCTCGACCCCGGAGCTGATCGAAGCCGTCGGGCTGGGCGTCGACGAGGGATATTGCATAGCCCTTCATGCCATCGGTGAGCGCGCGGTCGAGCAGGCGCTCCTGGCCTTCGAGACGGTCCGGCCCCGGACGCGGCCGGGGAGCGCCCTCAGGATCGAGCACGCCGAGCAGATGGACGATCGGGCGATCGAGCGAGCCGAGTCCGCAGGAGTCACGCTGTCGATGCAGCCGAACTTCGCCGCACGGTGGCAGGGGCCCGGGCAGATGTATGAGCGGGCGCTCGGCCGTGACCGCGCTCTGCGGCTGAATCGCTTCGCCTCCGCGGCGAGGGCGGGCAGACTGCTCTTTGGCTCCGACATGATGCCCTTCGGCCCGCTCGCCGGGCTTCCGGGCGCTCTGGATCACCCCGATCCAGCCGAAAGCCTGGCGCTCGCTCCCGCCCTCAAGGCGTATGCCGCCGCGGGCCGGGAATCGGGAGAGGGGCCGGACGCCCCCTCGGAAGCGCCGGCCCTCGATCTCGCGGTCCTCTCGTTCGAGGGCGGCGATCCGCTGGAGGCGCTGAAGAGCCGGAGAGCCCGGGTCGTATGGACGGCTGCCTGGGGAGTCCCCGTCCATTCCGAACCCGACGCCGGCATTCCCGAGGCCTTCCGGGCGCCCTGATCCGATCGCGATCGAAATTCGACTCGCATGCGGCCGGCGATCCTGCGAGACTGCGACTGCCAGATGCGGCGGACGGGAGACGGCATTGCCGCGCGCCTCGACTCATGATCGGGACGTCGGGGCTCCGTCAGGACGCGAAAAGGGAGGAGTCAGCAGGCGTCATGTTCCGCAAGAGCAAGATCGAGGATGAGGCTCCCGCCGAGCGAAAGACGGCCTATGAAGTCACCGTCGGCGCGGGCACGAAGATCGACGGAGACATGACCGTTCGAGGCAGCGCGCGGATCTTCGGCGAGATCATCGGCGACCTCCAGGTGAGCGGGGAGCTGGAGCTGGAACTGGGGGCGCGCGTCAAGGGAGTCGTCCGTGCTGAGAAAGCGCGGATCTCCGGACGGATCGAGGGCGATGTGAGCGTCCGCGACTCGCTGGAGCTCTGCACGGGCTCCCACCTCCGGGGCGATGTCTACGCCAAGAGCTTCCGCATCCAGGACGGCGCCATATTCCAGGGGCAGTGCCACATGGGGCGCCTGGCGGAGAGCGGCGCGGCTCTCGACGACGCGGCCGCTCGCCGATGAACAGAGACTACGCCGGCGGGGGGGTCTCCTTCGGCGGGCCGCTCCGCACGGTCGTGGGCCTCCTGATCGCCTGGAATGTGATCTTCTTCCTGGGCCAGTCGGTCGCCGCTCAGGCCCTTCCCGGCCTCGATCGCTTCCTGCTCTACACCCTGGGTCTCGTGCCGCGTGACGTCATCCACGGGCGGATCTGGCAGCTCTTGACCTACATGTTCCTCCACGGGAGCTTCTTCCACATCGCCTTCAACATGCTTGCCCTCTGGATGTTCGGTAGCCAGCTCGAATTCCTCTGGGGGGGACGGCGGTTCATACAGTACTACCTCTTCACCGGCATCGGAGCGGGGATCACCAACACGGTCTTCGAAGCCAGCTCATCGATCCCGATCGTCGGGGCCAGCGGAGCCGTCTACGGCCTTCTCCTCGCCTACGGGATCTACTTCCCGAATCGGCAGATCCTGGTCTACTTCCTGTTTCCGATGCGGGCGAAGTACTTCGTCATCCTCTTCGGCCTTCTGGAGTTCCTCGCCTCGATTCGGGGATTCACGATTCGTGACGGGATCGCCCACCTTGCCCACCTCGGCGGCCTTCTCTTCGGCTTGATCTACATCAAGGGGATTCCGCTTCGGTGGTTGCGGCGATCGAGAAGGGGTGGCAGGGGGCGCGGGACGCGCGTGGTCGACATCAGGTCCCACCGGGACTTCCAGGAGCGGGATCCGCTGGACTGAATCGCCCCCCCCGGGCGCCGCCGAGCTTTGCCCCCACGGTGATGAGATGTACGGGGATTGCGCGACTGCCCGCCCACAGCCGCACCGCCCACAGCCGGATGGCGCGCTCCTCTCGCGAACGGTATACTGCCGGACCAGCGGGCCGGTGGCCGCAGCCGCTCTCACGGGTTCCAGCACGGGTCTGACGAAGATGCCTCCATCGGAGGCGATCAAGAGGGAGAGCCATGAGCCAAGTCGCAAGGCTAGAGATCGACGGGAAGAGCTACGAGTTTCCCATCGTCGTGGGAACCGAGGATGAACGAGGGATCGACATCACCGCATTGCGCGACCGCACGGGACACATCACGGTCGATGAGGGGTATGGAAACACGGGCTCCTGCACGAGCGCCGTCACGTTCATCGACGGCGAACGGGGGATCCTGCGCTACAGGGGCATCGCGATCGAGGAGCTCGCCGAAAAGTCCAAGTTCACGGAGGTGGCCTATCTGATCATCCACGGAAAGCTCCCGAACAGGGGGGAGATGGATCAGTTCTCGGCCATGCTGACGAAGAACGAGATGCTCCACGAGGACATGAAGTTCCACTTCGAAGGCTTCCCCTCGCACGCCCACCCGATGGCGATCCTGTCCTCGATGATCAACGCCGCGGGCTGCTTCATGCCGGAAGTGGTGACTCCCGATCCCCAGGAGGCGTTTCTCCACCAAGCCGCCCGGCTGATGTCGCAGATCCGGACGATCGCCGCCTTCGCCTACAGGAAGTCGCTCGGGCTGCCCGCCATCTATCCAAAGCCGAGCCTGCCGTACACGGCGAACTTCCTTCACATGATGTTCTCCCATCCCTTCGAGGACTACGATCTCAAGCCGGCCGTCGTAGACGCGCTCGATCTGGTCCTCCTCCTTCATGCCGACCACGAGCAGAACTGCTCCACCTCGACCGTGAGGATGGTGGCGTCGAGCCGGGCGAGTCTATTCGCCAGCGCCGCCTCAGGAGTCTGCGCCCTCTGGGGTCCGCTTCACGGGGGGGCCAATCAGGCGGTCATCGACATGCTGGAGGAGATCAGGCGCTCCGGAGACGACGGTTCGCGGTTCCTTGTGGAGGTGAAGGACAAGAAGGCGGCGAAGCGACTCATGGGATTCGGGCATCGCGTCTATAAGAACTACGACCCCAGGGCGAGGATCATCAAGGCGCGGTGCGACGAGCTTCTGGCGGCGCTCAATCTGGATGATCCTCTCCTCGACATCGCGAAGAGGCTCGAGGAGGCGGCCCTCGAGGACTCCTACTTCATCGAGCGGAAGCTCTATCCCAACGTCGACTTCTACAGCGGGATCATCATGCGGGCGGTCGGAATCCCGGTTCCGATGTTCCCGGTGATGTTCGCGATCGGACGGATGCCGGGCTGGATCTCGAACTACAAGGAGATCCATGATCGACCCGACTCCAGGATCTACCGGCCGCGCCAGATTTACGTCGGCCCGCCTCAGCGCCGGTACGTGCCGATCGAGGAACGAGGCTGACCGCGAGCGCCGGCGAGGCTACCGGAGCAGGAACCGGGCGTCCAGGACGAGCGCCCCCTTTCCCTCCTCGTAGACCAGGAGCGGGTTTACATCGATCTCGTCGATCTCCTCGAAGTCGACGACGAGTTGGGAGAGCCGCTGCAAGCACTCCTGGATCTTGGCGACGTCGCGAGCGGGCTGTCCTCGGAACGATTGCAGGAGCTTGTAGGCCTTGATCCCGGTCACCATCGGCTCCGCCGAAAGGTCGGTGATCGGCGCGAGCCGGAAGGTGACGTCCTTCAAGACCTCCACCATCACGCCGCCGAGGCCGAACATCAGAATCGGGCCGAAGTGGGGATCGCGCTTCATCCCGAGGATCGTCTCGGTCCCCTTGGGGGCCATCTTTTGGATGAGGACCCCCCAGATGTTGGCCCCGGGCCTGCGCGACTCCACCGTCTCCAGAAGGCTCGCGAACTCCGCGCGGAGCGACTCCTCGTCGGCGATGCCGATCCTCACTCCGCCGAAGTCGGTCTTGTGGAGGATGTCGGGGGAGACGATCTTGAGCACTAGAGGGTAGCCGATCTTCTGGGCCGCCTCGATCGCCTCGTCCGCGGTCTTCACAAGCTGGAAGTCGGGCACCGGCAGGCCGTACGCCTTGAGAATCGCGTGTCCCTCCGGCTCGGAGAGGAAGAAGGGGTCCCTCGCGCGAGCCTCATCGACGATGCGGCGGACGAGATCCTCCTGGACGTCCGGGTAGTGGGCGATCGTCCCCTGCGCGCGGGTGCTCCACCTGCCGTACTCGGCCATCGCCGCCATGGCGCGCGCCGCGTTTTCGGGGAACTGATACCAGGGGATCTTGTCGAGCAGCAGGGCGCGGCGGATCTCAGCGCTCGGGCCCATTGTCTGAATGCAGGCGAGAATCGGTTTGTCGGAGGTCTGGCCGATCTTGGCGATGATCTGCGCGATCTCGAGCGACTCGGCCATCAGCGTGGGCGTCCACATCGGGATGATCCCGTCCACGTTCTCATCCTCGACGAGCAGCCGCAGCGCGGCCTCGTAGCGACGGGCGTCGGCGTCCCCGATGATGTCGATCGGATTCGCGGTGGAGGCCGTGACCGGCAGGTGCTTCATGAGCTCGGTCTTGGTGCGGTGGGACAACTGGGCGATCTCGAGACCTTGGGCCACGCAGGCGTCCGTGGCCATGATCCCGACACCTCCGGCGTTGGTCAGGATCCCGACGCGCTTCCCCTTGGGAGCGGGCTGGTATGCGAGGGCGGCTCCCTTGGCGAAGAGCTCGTTGATCGTCTCGACCCGGAGGATCTGCGCCTGCGCGAAGAAGGCGTTGTAGGCCTCCTCGGATCCCGCGAGGGCGCCCGTATGGGAGGAGGCCGCCTTGGCCCCCTCCGTCGTGCGGCCCGACTTGATCGCGAGGATCGGCTTGGGCTTGTGCAGATTCGACGTGGTATCCCGCGCGATCTGCAGGAACTCGGCCGGGTCGGCGAGGTCCTCGAGGTAGAGCATGATGACGTCGGTCTCATCATCATCTTTGAGATAGGCCAGGACCTCGTTCTCGCTGATGTCGGCCTTGTTGCCGATCGAAATGAACTTCGAGAGGCCGATGTCCTCCGACTGGGCGTACTCGAGCGCGTTGACGCCGATGGCGCCCGATTGGGAGATCAGGGCGATGTTGCCGAAGCTCGGCATGACCCGGCCGAAGGTGGCGTTGAGTTGCACTGCGGGGCTGGTCGTGATCATTCCAAAGCAGTTCGGCCCCACGAGGGAGATTCCATAGGATCTGGCCCGGTCCCGGACCGCCTGCTCGAGCATCGTTCCCGTCGGACCGAGCTCCTTGAACCCGGCCGAGATGACGATCGCCGCCTTCACTTTCTTTTGGCCGCACTCCGCGAGGGTCGCGGGCACCGTCACGGCGGGGACAAGGAGAACGACCAGGTCGATCTCATCGGGGACCTCGAGAACCGAGTCGTACGCCTTGACTCCGAGGATGCTCTTCGCGGTCATGTTGACGGGGTAGACGACGCCCGTGTAGCCGTTCATGAGCACGTTGGCGAACAGCGCGCGCCCGACGCTCCCGGGCCGGTTCGATGCTCCGACGACCGCGATCGATCGGGGCTTGAAGAGATGATCCAGATTAACGCTTCTCATCCGTGAACCTCATCGTCATCGCGTAGACCCCTTCGTTCCATCGAGTCTCGATTGGCAGGCCGGTCCGGACCATGAGCCTGTAGGCGCGCGTGTTCGTGTCCAGCACGTAGCCGAGGAATCCCTTGACTCCCTTGATCTTCGCAACCCGCATCAGGTGCTCGAAAAGGGCCGTCCCGATCCCTTGATTCTGGAACTCGTCCTGGATCTCGATGGCATACTCCGCGAGACCGGTGGCCTTGTCGACGTAGTAGCGGGCCGACCCGATGATCTGCTCCTCACCCGCTTCCTTGAAGGCCGCGACGAGGGCCATCTCCGACTCGTAGTCGACATTGACGAACTGCGACATCTTCTCATGCGGCATCGCCTTCAGGTAGGAGAAGAAGCGATAGAAGACTGTGTCCTCGGAGAACGAGTAGAACAGCTCGCGCATCGACAGCTCGTCGGTCGGACGAATCGGCCGCATGTGGATCGTGCGGCCGCTGGCGAGCTGGACGCGCGTCTCGAACTCCTCCGGGTAGCGCGCCTGCACGAGGGGCAGCTCCGGCTGATCGGCATATACGTAGGAGCGCTCCTTGGCGAGCCGCAGGAGCTCGGAGCGGAACTTCGGATGCGCGATCGAGATGAGCGCGAGGGCCCGCTCCCGGACCGTCTTGCCGTGGAGGTAGGCCACGCCCCACTCGGTCGCCACGTAGTGGACGTCGCCTCGGGATGTGACGACCCCGGCCCCCTCCGTGAGGGTGGGAACGATCCGCGAGTGCTGATCGTTGTCGCGCGTGGAGCGCAGGACGATGATCGCCTTGCCGTCGCGGGAGCGCGCCGCCCCGCGGACGAAGTCGACCTGGCCTCCGATCCCCGAGTAGAACCTGTAGCCGATGGAATCGGAGCAGACCTGGCCGGTCAGATCGATCTCGAGCGCCGAGTTGATGCTGACCATCTTGTCGTTCTGGGCGATGACGAACGGGTCGTTCGTGTAGCTGACAGGATGGAACTCGAACATCGGGTTGTTGTGGATGTAGCGGAAGAGTTTCTGGCTTCCCATGGCGAAGGAGGCCACGACCTTCCCTGGATGGAACGTCTTCCTGCGGCAGTTGATGACGCCACTGTCGATCAGGTCGATCACGCTGTCGGAGAAGACCTCCGTGTGGACGCCGAGGTCCTTCTTCTCCTTCAAGTAGGAGAGGAGGGCGTTCGGGATGCCTCCGTACCCGACCTGGATCGTGGAGCCGTCCTCGATGAGATCGGCGACGTTCTTGGCGATGCGCTGGGTCACCTCGCTCGGGCCCGGGGTGACGAACTCGTAGATCGGGGCGTCGTTCTCCACAATGCAGTCGATCTCATCGACGTGGATGAAGCAGTCGCCCAACGTGCGGGGCATCTGCGGATTGACTTCGGCGATCACGATGCGGGCCGCCTCGGCGGCTGGTTTCGTGATGTCGACGGAGACGCCGAAGCTGCAGAAGCCGTGCTCGTCGGGAGGCGTGACGTGGATCAGCGCGACGTCGAGCGGGAACCTGCCCAACTTGAAGAGATCAGGTATCTCCGAGAGGAAGATGGGGGTGTAGTCGGCGCGGCCCTCCCAGACGGCGGGGCGCACGTTGGCGCTGATGAAGAAGGCGTTGGCCCGGTAGCGCGCGGCGAGCTTCTCCTGAGCGTAAGGGGCCACGCCCAGGGTGAGGAGGTGCGTGATCTCGACATCCTCCGTCGGGCAATCCGCCAGGGCCTGGACGAGCTTCTGTGGGGTTCCGCAGGCGGAGCCGATGAAGAGGCGCTGGCCGGGCTTGAGAAGACTCAATGCGCCGCTCGCGGTCTTGATCTTGGCGCCGTGCCGATCGCGCCAGTTGGCTTCGCTCACATTTCCCTCCAATCGGATCCGTTCCGTCGCTTCTTCTCTTCCATCGCGAGGGGATTGTTAACAGGCGGCAATCGAGGCTGGGCCGCCGCATCGCGATCCACCGCCCGCGCGCAGGATCGGTGCGCGCGTCCGCGACGATGAAGGGCTGAGTCCATCTCCTGGACTGATGCCGGCCTCTGATGCGATCGCGCAGCCCGGGGGAGACTCCTCCGCCGCCCTACCCAGCCTCCCATTCCTCCCCGCGTGTCCGTGACACCCACTCGAGTTGGATCATATGCGACCGGCCCGCGGGTGGCAACTCGCCCGGCGCGGCTGCCGGAGCCGAACGCGGAAAGGGGATCCAGATGTGGATCCCCCTTCCCGCATCGCAGGATTCGCGAGTTCGCTAGCGGACGATAACCACCTTCTCGGCGGCCTCGCCCGTGCGCGTGCGAAGGTGCACGTAGTAGGCGCCGGCTCCGACCGTCTGTCCCGCGTCATTGCGGCCGTCCCACGAGGCCTGCTGGTCGCCGGCTCGCAGGGTCGCCTCCCGCCACAGCGTGCGGACCTTCCGGCCGCCGCTGTCGAAGATCTCGAGGTCGACGATCTCGTCCCGCTGGAGGCTGAAACGGATCACCGCGCGCTCCGCGAGAGGATTGGGCGCGCTCGCGAGGGCAGGGCGGAATCCCGCCACGATCTCATCGACCGAGGTCGGATCGCATGCGGGATTGTCGTAGATCACCTCGATCGAGATGCCCCGTCCGGAGAGCGGCCAGATCCTGTACTGGCCGAACTCGTACCCGAGGGGTCCGATCACATTGACGATGTCGCCGCGGCAGGCGGCGTAGGCCTTGTTGCCGTTGAGCTCGTCGAAGTCGACCTTCGCCGTGTCCTGGAGGTCGGCTGAGAGGAGCAGCCACTCGTCGTAGTAGGGACCCACCACCCCGAGAAGGGAGTCGAGCGTTGCCGACTCCAGCCGCACGGCGCTGGACTCAAACGGCTCGGCGGCCCGCGCGGCGCCGCGGTAGGGGATCTGGTCTGCGGTCACCACCTGAGTGGTGACGGGCGCTGTCGTTCCGAGTGGAATCTGGTAGTCGACGCCGTTCGCATAGGCGAGCTGCGTCATGTAATTGTATTCCGTGACTCGCCCGGCCAGCTTCACCTCGTCGCCGACCCTGTACTGGGTGTTGGCCAGGATCCGGGAGTAGAGGTTGTCCCACTCCCGGCCGTCATCGTCCTGCAGGAAGTAGTAGTTCGATCCGACCAGGCCGGTGACGCGCGCCCGGATCGTGACGATTTCCCCTGTCAGAGCGGAGGAGTCGCGCACAGCCGGGTTGGCGACATACTGGATCTGGCGAATGGGCGTGATCCCGGTCCTGAAGTAGGCGGTCTCGAACCCCGCCATGGGAACGCCTTGTTCGGACAAGATCCAGTTGGCGGTGACGCGCTCCGAGTTGCCGTTGCCGAGATCGTCCGTCACGAGGAAGACGCGTCTCGGATTGGTGGGATCTTTCGTCGCGCTGTGGATGTTCGCGCCGCTGCCCAGCTCGTAGTTTTCGGGGTTCTCGGCCGATGCTTCATCGACAGGGACGCCGAACTGGACGGCGACGCCCGTCGACGCCGTCGCGTAGGCGCCTCGGAGCTTGGGCACGCAGGCCATCCCGAGGTCCTCGTCGCAGCTGCGCGGGAGCAGGGCTCTCTTGCTGTAGCGGTAGTCCATGATCCCCTGGGCGAAGGTCAGCAGGGTGCCTGCGGCCGGGATGGTGTACTCGAAGTCGCCCTGCGGCCCGACCGGGAACTGCATGACCGTGAGCGAGTCGGACGACGGGATCTGGCGCTTCAGGCACCATTCGTTTCCATACGCGTCACGATCGTCCGCATAGAGCGTGTTGTCGTCCCGATCGACGCGGACGAGAACGCCCTCGTACTCCTCCTGCAAGAGACCGGTGCCGTTGACTTCGAGGATCGTGACGGGAACGGGAGCCGGGATGGGAGCCTGGCCGACCACCGAGTAGGTCCCGCCGCCGGGCCTGCTGAAGTCGATCTCGCTTCGTCCTGTCGGCTGCGGGTACTCCCAGTACTTGCCGCGGACATTCACCAAGTCACCCCGCCTGCAAGTGGGGCGCGAGATCGTGTAGACGAAGATCCCGCTGTAGCGCCATTGATAGGTCGGGTGCGGGTTTAGCTCCTGCACGAAGAATCCGTAGACGGCGACTCCCGTGACGACGACGCCGTCGATCTCGAGGTATGTGTCCTGGGGATAGACGCCGAGCTGGATGTCGTAGATCGACACATCGGCCTGGGCGGCGCCTACCTGGGTCAGAAGAAGCCCCAGAAGGAGGGGCAGGCCAATCCGTAACGAGTGGCGCATCGATGGAGGTCCTCCCTTGAAAAGGTTAGAGCGAGACCTGGAGTTGTCGCGCTGCCGGGCAGCCATCATGGTCCGGGCGCCTCAACCCAAATTGAATTCTACAGCTTCGCGTGCGCTAGGTCAAGCGATTCAATGGGTTATGCGATTCAATGGGTTATGGTTGCAGGACCTCGCGGAAGAAGCGGAATCCTTCCTGCAGTTGCGCCGGGTCGGGTTGCCCCGGGGGATTGGGGAAGAGTCGCCCGTATGCGCAGGTCACGACTCCGACTGTTCCGGCGCCGTGTTCCGAGATGACCCCGACATAGGCGGGGATCGCCGTCTGGTCAGGCGTCGTCTCCCGGCCGCTCATGCGCCGCACCGTCCCCGGTCGCACCCAGTAGCGGCCCGAGGCGGGAGAGCGCGGCTGCGGGAAGAACTCGGTCTGAGGGGACGAAGAGAAGACCCTCAAGCTGTCCTCTTCCGCGCCTGCGGCATAGTAGACATACTCGTTTCGCCCGAGGGGGAGGCTTGTGGTCGTGATCTCTCCCGGCTCGACCGGGACCTTTCTGAAGAACTCGCTGATCCCCAGCGCCTCCCGGGCGAAGCGGTCGGAGAGGCCGCCATCGCTTCCAAGCAGCGACTGCCCGATGAGCAGGACCTTCCCGCCCCGTTCCGCGTAGAGCTTGAGCCCCTCCTCGGCGGTGCGGAGGTTGCGCGCCATCTTGATCTCGTTGGCCGGATCGATGTAGCTCGAGAGCCAGATCACGCCTTCGAAGAGGGAGCAGAGGGGCTCGATCTCCGCGGTGGTGGCGAAGTTGGGACCCGTCACCATGTCGATCTCGTAGAGCGACCCGCCGGCCACCTCATCGAGCATGGCGCGGTAGTTCACCCGATCCCACTTGTCGACCTGACCCTCCGCCGTGAACTGCCGCAAGAGGAGCCAGCGGGCGTCCTGGGGCCATCGCACGTGCCAGGTGTGGGTCAGGGTGACCGCGCTTGCCGCCATCGCGTCGTCGTAGGCCCGGACATGGATCGTGTGGTCGCCGTCGACGCGCTCGGGGAAGTCCTCGGGGCGGACCGCCGCGACCGTGTCGGTCACCGTCCTGGCGTTGGCGCTGTCGGAGTCGATCCATAGCTTGAATCTGCTCACGGTGGAGCGCCCGTCGAAGTCGGTGACCCGCCAGCCGAATCCGAAGGCCGCGAGGGACGTGTCGGGCAGCGCGAGATCGGGATTCCACTCGATGTGGGGGATGTGGTTGCTCAGATAGAAGGACTGGCTCGGCCCCCTGGCATCCACGAGGTCGAGATCGTCTATCGCGCGGACCGTGAAGGTCCTGGTCGCCAGTTCACCCCCGATCGGAACATCGAATGTGTCTTCCGTCGCGGTCGTGAACGAGTAGATCTGACCCTGGTAGTCATAGCGCGTTCCGGCCGGCGGCTCCCAGCCTCCGTCCCAGCGGATCAGATACCCCGTCACCTCGCCGTCCAGGTCCGTTCCCCACCAGCGCAGGGCTTTGCGATAGTCGGTCGTGTCGACGATCGTTCCCGGTTCGAGGATCGACAAGTAGGTCCTGGGCATCTGGTTCTCGGGAAGCGAGCCCTCATCCTGCACGCAGCCGAGGAGGACGAGGAGGACGAACAGGGCGGTCACGATGGCGGAGCGAGCTTTCATAGGTTTTCCTACTTCAGGATCAGGAACTTCCCGAGTTGGGTCCCGCCCGTCTGCTTGTCCTCGACCGAGAAGATGTACAGGCCCGAGGCGACTCCCTGGTCGCTGCGAGTGATCAGGTCCCACGCCGCCATCCCTCCGGAGAGGACCGGGACATCGTTCTCGGGATTCTTGACGTCGGTCGGGTCGAAGATCCCCCGGATCTCGGTCGCGTCGTAGGAGGCGCCGTCGAACTCGATCGTGTCGACCAGATCTCCGGCCAGCGTGTAGATCCGGATCGTGCATCGATTGGGGAGGTTCGCGAACCAGAGATAGCGGTCGCGGGCCAGCGCGCCGTCCCACGAAGCGTCGCCGCGGTACGGGTTGGGGAACACGATGACCGAGCCCGCGGGCGCCGGGCTCCCGCCCGGGATCGCATAAGTGCGGTTCTGGGACCGCCCGCTCTCCAGCGGCGGGACCTCCTGCGTGCCGGTGTCGAAGGATGTCACCGCAGCCCAGTAGTTGAATCCGTCCCGGACTCCCTCGATGTCGAACCGATAGTGGAGGGTGTCCGTCCCGATCACGATCGAATCGCGAAGCGACTCGAGGCCGGTGTTCTCTAGAAGGCTGTCGACGACGTCGACCTGCCGGATCAGGCGGAACCCCTCCTCCTCCTTCCGCTCGCTGATATAGATCCTGTATCCCTCGAAGTCCATCTCATGGCTCTTCGGGTCGATGAACTCCTCGGGATCGTTTCTCCATCGGAGGGTCAGCTTGCTGTGCTGGGGAAAGACGCGGAGGGCCGGCGAGGGAGGCGGAACGGGGATGTTGAAGTTGAGATCGAAGGCGGTCTGCGCCCAGCCCGCGTTGTAGAGCAGGTCGGCCTCCGCGTCGCGACCCTCGCGCGGCGTCGGATGGCCGCCAAGGAACGCGAAGGAGACGACGATCGAGTCGCCGGGCTCGATCACGGTGAATGGGCCCACGGCGAGCATCGTCACCGGATCGTTGTTGGGCGCCTCGCTTCCCGCCGTCGGGTCGATCGCTCCGTTCGCCATCATGCGATAGCGCTCTCTGTCGTTCTTGGGCGTCCCCGCGAGGGTGAAGTTGGGATCCCAGTTCCACCAGTTGAACGAGACGTCGTGCTCCGAGATGGGCGTTGGGCGCGTCCCGAGCAATTGGATCCCCGCCCACGAGGGGCAATCGCCCTCGTCCAGCGTGAAGTGATGCTCGGTGACGAGGCGGAGGCTGTCGACGTAGGCGATGTCCTTGCGGTTGAACCAGCCGCTGGGTGGCCACGACGTCTGGTCGTCCTTGTAACCGGTCGCCAACTCGCCGTAGAGGCCGACATAGACGTTGAAGATCGGATCGATCGGGTTCGTGTTGTGGATCGTGTAGTTGGCGATCACGATGGCGTCGAACGGCTCGAAGCTGAACAGGAGGGTCTCGAGGTCGACCCGGATGTCGAGAGGCGTGTGCTGGAAGTGGGACCGCTTGTCGAAGAAGCTCGTCAGGAAGTCCTGCTCGCTCTTGGCCCGGCGGTCATAGCAGCAGCTTCGCTTGAGGATCGATCGCTCGTCGATGGTCGAGCGGACCGGATAGAACTCGGAGACGCCCCTTGCGTCGAAACTGCCGAAGTAGCCATCGATGGTCGATGTGGAAACGAGAGTGTCGACCTCGCTCGCCGGGATCCCGCCCACCCAGACTCCCGCCCGCACGAGGTGCTCCTGGCCGCTGCGGATCGGGTACTCCATGGAGGGAGAGCGATCCGAGAGGTTGGTCCCGATGAAGCCGTTGTTGTAGATCGTGAGCCCTAGATTGTTCCCGGTCGTCACGCGAAGGGTGATGAGCGTGTCGGCGAGGGCGATCCCGTCGAACTCCTCCCAGTGGTCGCCGCGCCACGCCATCGGGGGATACCTCTCCTCCGAATCGCCTGTCTGGCCCGCGGCCGGGAGGGCGAGGGCCGCGAGGAGAAGCGGCGCCAGGAGCGAGATCCTAATCATGACTTCGAGAGCCTCAGGACGACCACACGGCTGTTGGCGGAGTCGGATACGAAGACGAGGCTGTCGTCCGCAGCCACGTAGCGCGGGCCCCTGATCGGCGGATCGACCATCGTCTCCCTCTTCTCCGGGGAGTAGACAGTGTCCTCAGGCGCCCCCGTCGCCTGGAACCGCATGATCCGATCGTTGCCGGTCTGGGCGACAAAGCCGCTCTGGCCGGAGGGCGTCGTCGCGACATCCCGGGGTTCGAGAACCTGGTGGGCCTCATTGAAGCCGATGGGATCGTGTTCAGAGAACGCCAGGTTGGTTGCATCTGGTCGGAGCCGTTGGACCCAGTTCTTTCCCGTGTCGGCAACCCATAGGGCTCCACCGGCGAACGCCAGACCGTGGGGGTCGATGACGTACCCCTGGCCCGAGCCGTAGCTGGAGATCGCCCGGACGCGGTTTCCTTGAGAGTCGTACTTGTAGATGGAGTCCTTGACAGCGTCCGAGAGGTAGACGTTCAGATCATTGTCCGCAGCCAATCCAGTGAACTCCGTTGGGGGAGGCCAGCAGAGGGAGTCTAGGTTGTCCGGACAGTGGACGGAGGTGGTCCACAGGGGATCGCGGAACGTAAGAACGGGGGGGCCTCCCGTGAAGTGATACCGCTTGATCGTGGAGTCCCCGGCATCGGCGACGAAGATGTAGGTTGCTTCCTTCTTGGCAACGCAGATCAGGACGGGCCTTATGAGATCCTCGTAGTCGGTAACGAAACTGGGCCGTCGTGGGTTCTTCTGGCGGCTCAAGTACGCCCCCACGCGTCTCGCAGATGAATCCGGGAGTCCGGGGACCATCACCTCCTCGATCACGTAGAGATAGCTCCCCTGCAGGGCGAGGTCGGTGGGATGGTGAATCTGCCAGACCTTGTCGAGGTTGTAGGTCCCCGGCGTCGGGATCCGCCCTGCGTCCGGCTGGGGCGGCAGCTCGAACTTCTGCCCACAGCTGAGCGCAGAGGCCAGAGCCGCCGCGCAGAGGATTCCACTCAGCGTCGAGCGCATCGCATCCGCCTAGAGGGGGACGACCACCGACCAGCGATGGATCGCCAGCAGCGGCCCCCCGTCCGTGTATGCATAGTCGATCCGCGTCTCGGAACCCCGCATGGCAAGCCGGACTCCGAGACCCGCGGAGAACTTGGCCGCATCGGCTCCGCCGTCGAAGCCGGCCCGCGCGACGTAGCGAGTTTCGTAGGTGTACTCGAGCCCCGTTCGGAAGGCCTCCGCATTGTCGGCCACATGGACCACCTCGGAGGCGCTCACGAGAGAGTGCGCTCCCCGCCTGTACGGCTCGAGCGAGAGGCCGAGCCTGAAGGTGGTCGGAGGTGAGAAGGAGGCGTAATCGGTCTCGGCTCCGGTCAAGTGGCTCACGAAAGTCCCGGCCGGCTGGATGTCCGGTCCGAAGTGGAGCAGGGCGATCGCCAGCCTCCCGTCGAGCGCTCCGATCCGATAGAGGGTCCCCGCGTCGACCATCCAGCTGTTCGCGACGGGCCCGCCGATGCCGCTTCCGAGGTCTTCCCGGACGAACTTCACGGTCCCGCCGAACGAGAGGCGGTCGCTGAAGGGGCGCGATGCCGTGAAGCCGATCAGCATGTCGCTATATGCGAAGGTCCTCCCGGTGCCGGTCGGGTGATACTCGGTCGTCTCATCGAGAGTCGTCCCCAGATACTCGATGGAGACGCCGAAGGCCGCCCCGCTCTCACCCCAGGGGCGCGCAAGGGAGAGGCCGGCGATGTTGATCTCCGCCGGCCAGCGCGCGTAGGCGAAGGAGGCCTGCGCTCCCCTCAGCCCGGACAGGCAGGCAGGATTGTAGAATGCCGCCATCGGTCCTTCCGCGAGTGCGGTGTAGGCGCCCCCGAGGCCGGCGGCCCGCGCATCGAGGCCGATCTTGAGGAAGCTCCCGCTCGATGTGGCCACGCGCTGTCCGCCGAGGCTGGTCTGCCCCCGCGCGGGTGAGAGTGTCCCCGCCGCCAGGGCCGCCAGTCCCGCGAGCAGAACGATCCGCCTCACCATTCCATCCCCAATCCGACGCGGACGCTCCGCGGGGCCGAACGATAGGAGGGGTTGGCGATCCGGTAGGCGGTCGCCCGGATCGAACGCCGGATCCCCGCCGCGACTTCCTGGACCGTCTGGTCCGGTCCGACCGTCGCGCCGGCCAGCTCGATCAGCTCCTGATCGGGAAGCGAGAGGTTCGCAGGATTCTCGTAGGGGGTGTCGAGCTGCCCCTTGCCCGCCTCATACCTCTCGCCGGTCACCGGATCGAATGTCAGCGGCGTGCGGTAGTTGAAGAGATTGAAGACCTCGAACGTCGCTTCCAGGTCGAGACCCAGGACCTTCAGGCCCTTGCGGAGTTTGAGATTCGAGGTCGTCTCGATCGGGCCGTTGCGCGAGTACTGCTGGCCCACCCTGTTGCCGAACGGATCCTCGGGCGTGTAGGCGCGTCCCGATTGGAGCATCGTGTAGATATTGAGATTCCAGTCGCTCGGCAGGGGAAGGCCGAGGGGTCGGATCCTCTCGCCCTTGGCCACCGTGACGGCGTACCAGGTCGTGAGCTTGTGAGGTCGATTCCACCACATGTAGATCTCGCCTAGCTCGGTTTCCCTTGCGTCGCCGCCGGTCTCCTGGACCAGCTTCAGGTTGTTCGGGTCCGAGCTCTTTCCTTTGGCGACCGCGTAGGTGTAGCTCACCGCCCCCGACCAGTGGCCCATTCTCCGCTTGCGCAGCTCGATCTCCACACCCGTGCTGCGGGCGTAGTCGAGGTTCCTATAGATGAAGAAGTTGCTCCGCGCCGTGCGCCTCTCCTTCAGAACGAGAGTCGTCGACGTCGGATAGTCGTAGATGTCCTTGTAGAAGATCGACGCCTTCGCGGCCAGGTCGGGACGGAAGAGGTGGCCGCCCCCGAGCTCGTACTGGACGGAGATCTCGGGATTCAAGTTCGGGTTGCCGATCCGCGGGAACTCCTCCGAGGACTGGGAGCTGCTCTTCGCGTAGACATAGAAGTAGGCCGGTCGCTGGGAGAAGTGGCCGTAGTTGAAGAAGAGGTGATCGTTCTTCGTGATCGGGTGGCTGATCTGGAGGCGGGGGGAGAGGTGCCCCTTGAAGCGCCGCCCGAGGAGCCCGTGGGTGTCGTCAAGGAACTCGCGGCGGGTCTCCTCGGTGATCGTCGGGCGGTTGAGCGTCCGCCAGTTGTCGAAGTTCCGCTCGACCTGCTCGCCCGGGAACCAGTAGTCGTAGCGAAGCCCGACGCCCCCGATCAGGCTCTCGTACTCGAGACGATCCTGCACGTAGATGGCCCCCGAGGCAGGATAGACGTGGAAGAGATCGAATTCATCCCCCAGCGGCTTGTCCGGCATGTCGATCGTCGTCGCGTCGAGGGTCATGTACTGGATGTTCTCGAGCTGATGGCTGACCCCGCCGTCGAACTTGTGGCGCCCCTTCACCCATGACCAGTCGCTGGCGAGGTTCCAGTTCTCCACGTAGCGATCGCGGTAGTCGGGCGCGTCGCCGGTGTCCCGGAAGTAGGGCGTGTCCTGCTCGGACAGCAGGACGTCGCTGTCGAGATCGGTGTTGTAGCTCCACCAGAGCTGTCCCACGACGTCGCGATGGCTCGAGGTGTAGAAGCGGGTCAGCGAGAGGGTGTGCACCAGGTCGCGCTTCACGCCTCGGTTCCAGACCAGCGAGAGGGTGTTCTGATCCTCGCTCACTGTGTAGTACCGGTCGAGCCTGCCGGCCCAGCTCCAGGGATAGTTCGTGACGTTGCGATTGATGTCGGCGATGTCGCTCTCGCCGAATCCCTGATCGAAGGAAATGTTCTTCGTGTAGGAGAGATCGAACTTGTCGGATCTCGTCGCGCGCCAGCTCGTCTTGAAGAGCATGCGCCACTGGTTGCTCGCCCGGGGATAGAAGAACTCCTCGTACCGGAAGTCCTTCCCG
>Ga0194125_10004787_pt1 | contig 20966 bp, 11 predicted proteins | sample TA2KigC250mmetaG_FD_148626 | JGI IMG/M metagenome (GOLD analysis project Ga0194125, IMG submission 148626) | Freshwater microbial communities from Lake Tanganyika, Tanzania - TA2015034 Kigoma Deep Cast 250m | ecosystem: Environmental > Aquatic > Freshwater > Lake | place: Tanzania: Lake...
TCCTGCGTCTTCTCGTGCTCGTCGTCGTCCTCGTCGTCGTCGTCGAATCGCTGGGCTTTTCGCCCCTATGGCTTCGACAACGAGGACGACGACGACAACGACGACGATTCGGACCCGCGAGGGTTGCCAAAACTAGGAGCCATGCCCCCCGGCGGCCCCGGGGTTGACACTGCTTATCCTGGTGGGTAGACTCACTGGCTATGGGCGAGAGGAAGCGCGAACTCGAGGCGAAGCTGGTGGTGCCGGACGAGGCGACGTTCGCCGCCCTTGCCGAGGCGGAGCGCATCGGCTACCTGCGGGTGCGGCCGCGCGGCTCGCGGCTTCAGCAGGATACGTATGTGGACACGGCGAGCCTGCGGCTGCTGCGCGCGGGCTACGCGTGCCGCCTGCGGCACGTGGGCCACCGGGCCTTTGCCGCGCTCAAGGGCCTGGGCGGGGCCTCGGGCGCCCTCCACGAGCGGGAGGAGCTCGAGGAGGAGATTGACAACCCCTCGATCGGGTGCCTCCTGCGCATGGCGGAGGGGCCGGGCCGCCAGGCGCGCTGGCTGGCGGGGGGCGAACCGGTGGTGCCGCTGTTCATCGTGGTGACGCTGCGGCGGCTGGCGATGGTGAGCAGCGGCCGGCACGACTGCTTCGAGATGGCGCTGGACCGCGCGCGCTTCTTCGGGCCGGCTGGCGAGATGCGGTTCCTGGAGGTCGAGCTGGAGTCGCTCGACGGCGATCGGGCGCTGCTGGAGAACGCGGCTCAGGAGCTGCGCCGGGCGCATGGGCTCAGCGCCTCGACCCTCTCGAAGTTCGAGCGGGGCCTCCGCTGGGCCGGGGTCGTCGCGGAGTGACGGACGAGGGGCCTACTTTGTTTCTGTTGCGGATTCATGTAGCGACAAGCGTCCCGCTTGTCGTAGGGCGAGGAAGACCGCAAGCGGGACGCTCGCGGCTACGTCTGGAACGAGCCCGTTCAGTTCCGCGACTTTCCGCAACAGAAACTACTTTTCCTCGATGGTGACGAGCTGGTTGATGGGGGAGCCGGAGAGGGACTGCTCCTGGCCCTCGCGCCAGCGCACGGCGATGTCGGCCGTGCCCTTGTGGCTGCCCAGGCCGAAGTGGGCGATGGGGCTGCTCTGGGAGGTGGAGCCCGAGCCGCAAGCGACCTCGCGGATGAGCGTGAGGGCGCCGGCCCTGACGGTGACTCGCGCGCCGATTCCCTGCCGGTTGCCGCCCCTGCCGGCGAGGCGGACCCGCAGCCAGGAGGTGTCGCTGGCCCGGTTCTCGAACAGGCGAAGGCCGTTCGCGCTGCCGAGGGCCACGTCCATGTCCCCGTCGTTGTCCTTGTCGAACCAGGCCTGTCCCCAGGCGTTGAAGGCGATGAGGCCGGAGCGCCAGGTGATGGGCTGGAACTTGTCGCTGCCGACGTTCTGGTAGAGGGCGACGGGGCGCTCTTTGTAGATCGCGGTGAGCAGCACGTCGAGGTCGCCGTCGTTGTCCACGTCGCAGAAGCCCATCTCGGCGCTCATCTCCTGCCAGCGGATGCCTGAGCCGGGCAGGATGTCCTGGAAGCGCCACCCATCGCCCTTGCCGCCGTTGCGGTAGAGGAAGGTGGGGTCGGCGAACTCCAGCAGTTGGGCGATGGAGCGGTTGGCGACCCCGAGGTCGAGGCTCCCGTCGTTATTCAGGTCGCCCCAGGTTGGCCCCATGCTGTGGCCGAAGGCTAGGGCGAACCTGCCGGCGCCCGGGATGCCCTGGACGCCGAGGGTCTCGGCCTCGTCGGTGAACCTGCCGCCGCCCTGGTTGGCCCAGAGCTGGTTGGGCTGGAGGTGGTAGTTGGCCACGTAGAGGTCGGGGCGCCCGTCGTTGTTGAAGTCGCCCCAGGCGGCGCCGCGGGTGCAGAACTTCCCGCGCGCCGCGATGCCGGACGCCGTGCTAACGTCCTCGAACCTGCCCTTGCCGGTGTTGTGGAAGAGGAAGGCGGGCTGGCCCAGCGAGGGGCGGCCGGGGTGCTCGAAACAGCCCACGAAGAGGTCGAGGTGCCCGTCCCCATCGTAGTCGCACACGGCCAGGGCCTCGGGCGGGCCGGGGAATGCGTAGTCGAGGTTCGCCTCGGCCGTGGCGTCGGCGAACGTGCCGTCGCCGCGATTGCGCCACAGGCGCGCCTTGGGGAACGCGCCGCAGAGGAGGTCGAGGCGCCCGTCGCCATCGTAGTCGAACCAGAGCGCGGCGGCGACGCCCGCGGGGTCAATCTTGGCCTCCGCCGTCACCTCCTTGAAGGCCTTGCCGCCCATATTCCTGAAGACCCGGCCGCAGGCGCACAGGTCCTCGAACCCGTCGTTGTCGAAGTCGCCCACGGCGACCCTTGGGCTGAGCATGCCGCCCAGCCCGGCAGCCTCGGTCACGTCCGCGAACGTGGTTTTGGGATTCTGCTCGCTGGCAATGAAGCGGTTCTTGGCCGGGTCGGTGATTTTGGCGGCGTGGTAGGTGTAGGCCAGGAAGTCCTCGGCCACGGCGGCCTCGCTGTCGCGGTTGCGGGCCAGGAGGCGGTCGCGCTCGGGGTTGCCGGTCGTCGGGATGCCCTGGCCTCGGATGCCCTCGACCGCTTGCTCGAAGTAGCTGGCCGCCTGCGCCAGGTTCACGTCGTAGACCAGATAGGTCCGGGCCGCCAGGAAGTACACGCGGCCGGAGATCGGCTTGTTGGCGAAGAAGCGGTTCTTCACTATGTCGTGCAGGTGGTTCTCCCCGAGCTTGGCGTAGATGGCCATCAGGTGCGCGTCAATCTCCTGCTCGACCTCGAGGGGAAGCCCCACGATCGTCTCGCGGAGGTGGATCAACAGGTCACCGCGCTCCTTGAGGTCCTTCGCCCCCTGCACGCCCTCCATCACCAGCTTCAGCGTCTCCGTCATGTCCTGGTGGCGCAGGGGCACGCCGAGCCTCTGGAGCTTGCGCAGGGTGTCAATGGCCGGGCGGTAGCTCCCCAGGCGGGCCTGGATGCGCGCCAGGTAGTGGTTCCCCAGCCGGTTGTTCTCGTCGAGCTTCAGCAACTCCTGGAACTTCTCGAGCGCGGCCTCGAGCTTCCCTTGCTCGAACAGGGCGCGGCCGGCCCGGGCCAGGTCGCCGAGCACGTTGTGGTCGGGCAGCGCGCCCGCCTCCCCAACCGGGAGGCCCCCGCCGCCCAACGCCGCCGCCAGCACCCACGTCCAGCAAGTTCTCATCGAGTCCTCGCTCCTTCCAGGCCCGGAACGCACGGGGGCAATATACAGAGTATACCGTGCCTGGCCCGCGTGGTCAAGGTGCCCGCGCGCCTGGGGTGCAGTAACGGATTTGTGCGCCGCCCGCCCTCGTTCGTAGTTCGGCGTTTACGCGGTTCCTCTGTCGGCCCTGGCAGCCCTGAAGACCGCCTGAAGGCCGAACTACAAACAGGAACGCCCGCTTCGGCGTGCAAATCCGTTACTGCACCCGCGCGCCTGCGGCTTGACGACGCCGGGGCGGGCTGCGATAATGCAGGCTCACCAAGGAAGGAGGCCCCCCATGGCGCGACGCGCAGCGGCGGTTCGACGCATCGGCATCCTGACGGGCGGGGGCGACTGCCCCGGGCTCAACGCGGTGATCCGAGCGGTCGCCAAGACGGCGATGAACGTCCACGGCATCGAGGTCTTCGGCATCCGCGACGCCTTCCGCGGCTTCGTCGAGGGCGACGGCAAGCTGCTCGGCTACGGCGATGTCTCGGGCATCCTCACCCAGGGCGGCACCATCCTCGGCACGTCCAACAAGCACAACCCCTTCCACTTCCCGGCCGAACGCGGCGGGAAGAAGGTGTTCCGCGACATGACCCGCACGCTCTTGGCCAACGCCCGGCGGTGGCGGCTCGACGCCTGCGTGCTCCTGGGCGGTGACGGGACGATGAACATCGGGACGAAGCTGACGGCGCTCGGCCTGCCCGTCGTGGGCGTGCCGAAGACGATTGACAACGATCTGGCGGAGACGGACGTGACGTTCGGCTACGACACGGCCGTGGCCTGCGTGACGGACGCGGTGGACCGCATCCACTCGACGGCGATGTCGCACCACCGCGTGATGGTGATCGAGACGATGGGCCGCTACGCCGGCTGGATCGCCCTCAAGGCGGGCGTGGCGGGGGGCGGCGACATCATTCTCATCCCCGAAATCCCCTACGACCTGGCGAAGGTGGTGGAGAAAGTGAGGGAGCGGAGCCGCACGGGGCGGCGCTTCAGCATCGTGGTCGTCGCTGAGGGCGCGAAGCCGAAGAAGGGCTCGCTCACCGTCGAACGCGTCCTCACCGACAGCCACGACCCGATCCGCCTCGGCGGCGTGGGGGCCAAGCTGGCGAGTGAGATCGAGAAAGCCAGCGGCCTCGAGACCCGCTACACCATCCTGGGCCACCTCCAGCGCGGCGGCTGCCCCACGGCCTACGACCGCGCGCTCGCCACCCGCTTCGGCTACCATGCGATGGAGCTGGTCGCCGCCGGGCGCTTCGGCCGCATGGTCTGCCTCAAGGGCGACACCATCACCTCCGTGCCCATCGCCAAGGCCGTGGCACGGCTCAAGCTGGTCCCCCGCAACCACCCTCTCATCCGCGCCGCCAAGGCCCTCGGCACGTGCTTCGGCGCTTGAGTTCCCCCGGCGCATGCCGTATAATTCGTCATGCAGGGAGAGCTGGGTTTGTAGTGCGGGCTTCAGCCCGTATCTTGGATTTGCGGCGCGTTCGGGAAGATACGGGCTGAAGCCCGCACTACGAACCTGCTCGGTCGTGGGTCGTAGGGTGCTGCCCTCTGAGTGAAGGAGCCGCTGATGCGACTGCGTGCGATCAGCCGTCGGGTGCTTCTCGTCGGGGTTCTGGGAGCGGTGCTGCTCGCGAGCGCGCCGGGCCAGGCGCGCGCCGGTGAGACCGTGGTGCTCGGCTGCGCCAGCGCGGCGAATCTCAAGGGCCTGTTCGAGAAGCTGACCAAGCTCTTCGAGAAATTCGTCCCCGGCGCAGGCGTCCAGGCGCAGGGCCTGGGCGCCATGCTCACCCAGGCGCCCGAGTGGGCGGGGGTGGACTGGGCCAAGCCGTCCACGCTCGTGCTCCTCGGCGGCAAGGCCTTCGGCAAGAACGAGCCGGTCCCCGTCGTCCTCGTCAGGCTTGCCGATGCCGCGCTCTTCCGCCAGGCTCATCCCGAGGACGCCCCCATTGGCTTCGAGGTGCGCGACAACGTGGCCATCGTCAGCCCCGAAAAGGCCGCCCTCGCCGCCATCACCCCCGAACGCTTCGAGATCTACAGCAGGTTCCCTGACTTCGCCGGCACCGCCGACGTCTACGCCACCGTCTACGCCGCCCAGGCCGTGGCCGAGTACCAGGCCGAGATCGAGGCCTGGCTCAAGAACCTCGAGCAGCAGGCCGGGCAGATGATGATGCCCGGCCCGATGGCCAACATCGGCAAGATCGTCAAGTGCATCGCGCCCCTGATCAACCTCGCCGCCAAGCAACTGCGCCGCGCCAGCGTCACCATCGAGCTCAAGGACGACTCGGTGGACCTCTGGGGCCGCCTCTACGCGACCGAGGACACGGAGCTGGGCACCTTCCTCAGCGGCCAGCCAACCGAGCTGACCGACCTCGTGAAGTACCTGCCCGCCGAAGCCGTGATGAGCATGGCCGGCAAGCTGGACGTGACGAAGGGCAAGCCCCTCTTCGACGCCATCCTCAAGGCCATCGCCACCCCCCTCGACCTCACGACCGAGGACCAGGTCAAGCTGCGCGAGCTGATGTTCGCCTCGACCCAGACCGGCGAGGCCGCCGTGGCCATCGCCGCGGGCGCCGCCCACCCCGGCATGCAGACGGCCCAGGTGGCCCGCATCGGCGACCCCGACAAGTTCCGCGCCGCCACCAAGGCCGGCGTCGAGTGGTTCGCCAAGAGCGGCCTGGGCGCCATGATGGAGGGCGCCGGCATGAAGATGGCCATCGAGCACAAGCCCAACGCCCGCGAGCACCAGGGCACCGCCATTGACCGCCTCACCGTGACCGTGACCCCGCCGGCCGACGCCCCGCCGAACCCCCTGATGATGGGCCAGCGGCAGCCCCAGGTCACTGAGTTCGCCGCCATCGGCACCCTTGGCGCCGCCGCCTCGGGCAATCCCGGCGGCGAGCTCCTCAACGGCATGCTCGACCGCATCAAGGGCGCCGGCACCCCCGGCTTCGACGCCAGCCCCACCTGGAAGGCCCTCCAGGCCGCCGCGCCCAGGAACACGGCCATCGCCGCGCACATCTCCTTCAACAGCCTTCTAGCCAAGGGCGTCGAGGAGGCGGCCAAGCAACAGCCTCTCTTTGGCCAAATGGTCGGCGCAATCATCAAGGCCGACCCCACGGAGGAGCCGATCACCAGCTTTGCCAGCTTCGGCGCGAACCTGGTGGACATCCGCACCCGCATCCCCCACCAGCCGGTCCTCTCCCTCGTCACCCGCGTCCGCATGATGATTGAGCAGGGGCCTCGCCGCAAGCCCGGCCCCAAGCCGAAGGAAGATGACGACTTCTGAGCCTCGTTCGGCGCTTGACTCCTCGCCCCGCCGGGCGCTACACTAGTGTGGCTTCGATTGGAACAGCCCATCGGCCCCTTTGAGGTGATCTGACATGTTGAGCACCTGTCCGCTCGCGCTCTTCCAGAACATCGGGATGCCCGAGCTGATCATCATTGGCATCATCACCCTGCTCATCTTCGGCCCGCGGCTCCCCTCCGTCATGCGCTCGATTGGCAAGGGCATCGTCGAGTTCAAGAAGGGCCTCCGCGACACCGGCGACGAGGTCCGAAAGGAAATCGAGTCCTCGCCCGAGCCGCAGCCGAAGAAGCAGATCGAAAACAAGTCCTGACGCCTCACGACTGGGCGGCGGCGTAGCCAAGTGGCCTAAGGCGAGTGATTGCAAATCACTTATCCGCCGGTTCGAATCCGGCCGCCGCCTCCACCTAGCCTATGAAAGTGGGCGCCGACGGGCTGGACGTAGAGGGCGCCACCGGCGATCTCGCCGTGGCGCCCTTCTGTGTTCCCGGGGCATCTGTTCGTGTTCTCGAATCGGCAGCGGGACCGGGCGGCTGGTTCTTTTCCAGACCGGGCCTGCGACCTGGATAGGGCCTTTCCAGTCCAAAGGCGTCAGGCGGCAGTCGCCGCCTTCCCATGTAGCTACGCCAACGTTCTCATGTCACTGCGCTAGAATGAGTTACAGTTGGGTTGCTGGGATAGCCCCTCCTTTGTTGCGCGTTCGGGCACACGCTTTGCTGTGAGCCATATCGAGGCCGAGGGACGGCAAGGGAGGTGCCCACGCACTGCGAGGAGGCGTCGCCATGGAACGGAGCCGCGGGGATGGACTGGGGATGCGCAGGGGCGGTCATGACCTGCTCTGGCCGCGAGTGGGCCGGTTCGCCGCCTGTCTGGGTATGGTGGCGCTAGGCTTCCTCACGGCGGCAAGGGCGGGTGAGGAGGCCGCGCCTGTGAAGGTGCTATCAATGCGGACGGCAAAGAGGTTGAAGGCGGCCGGGCCTCGGGGCGGCAGCTATATCGCCGACAAGGGCAAACAGTTTGTCTGCGTCAGCGTCGCGGCGAAGCTCGAAGATGACATGGGTGTGAACTCTTTGAGGAAGAGCCTTCAGGTCAAGGCCAAGGTCGCGGGCCGCGCTGAGACCTTCACGAGCCAGGGTGAGGGAGACGACAGACAAGGCTATAACTCAGGCGTGGTCTTCACCGTGCTCACCCACTGGAAGAAGCTCCAGCCCAAGACGAAGGGCAAGGAGGGCGGTGACGAGCCCGCTTTTATCCCGTACACCACCACCTTCTTCTTCGAACTCCCCACATCCGCCACGAACATACAGGTCTACTATGGGGACACCAGGCTCAGGTAAAGCAGGGGCGCCACCGGTGGAGTTCCAGCCGCCTGCACCAGCGGCTGCACAGGCACCATGGCTCCACCACCTCATTGACACACCCCGCCGGGACGGCTATCATCTGGTCATCGCCGCGTGGCGGGCAGCGGCAAGCCCGAAGTGCCGCAACACTGTGCGGGGGCGTGTTGCCGGTATGGCTGAAGACCTCTACGCCGAGCTCCTCGGCATCCCACCTGGGCCGCGGCCGCCGAACCACTATGCCATCCTCGGCCTGACCCTCTTCGAGCCCGACACCCACGTCATCTACGAGGCTGTCCTGCGCCAGACCACCGAACTCAAGCGCTACGTCCTTCATCCCGACCCGGACCGCATGCGGCGCGTCCAGGAAATGCTCAACGAGGTCAACGGCGCCGGCGTCATCCTCCAGGACCTCAGCACCAAGGCCCCCTACGACGCACACCTCGCCCAGGAGTTGGGGCTCCCCCCTGTAACCCCAGAGCCCAAGCCCCGGCCCGAGCGCGGGCCAACGCCTCAGAAGGCGATTCCGGGCGTCCCCACGGCTGTCGCCGGCCCCCGGTGGCGCTGCCATTCGTGTGGAGCCTGGGTGCCGGCGGAGGCCAGCAGGTGCGCCGCTTGCGGGTACGGCGGACAGGAGCGTTCCGCGTTCGCCTCCGTCCCCCAGCCAGGGGCCATCGTGCCCCCACCAGCGCCAGCCCCCGAGCCTGTCCCAGCCGGCCTCGGAGTGGCGGCAGCCGGCTTCCTAAACCAGTACTGGGGTTGGGGTCTCCTCGCCATCGGTCTCATCCTCGCCATCCTCCTGCCCGTTGCCTTTCGGCGCCGAACGCCAGAGCCACAAGCCCGAAGCAATGTGACCACCGCCGTGTTTGCATCCCCGCCCGAGCCGGAGGCCAAGAAAGCCGACCCGAAGAAGGCCCTGCTGCTTCAGGCCGAAGCCGCCCTCCGGAGCGCCATCCAGTATGCCTCCGAAGCGCCTGCTGACCGCGAGGGCATCACTAAACGCTTCCGCGAGGTCGTAGAGAAGTTCGGCAACACTGAGGCCGCCTACAGAGCGGAACGGAGACTCGACGAACTCGAGGACGTCGCCCGCAGGGAGCGCCTGGCTCGGCTCGACGCCACTCGCCAGCGCGCGAAGGACCTTGCGGCGACACATCGCTTCGGCAACGCCCTTGCGCAGTTCGACGAATTCCCCATGGGGAGTGTGCCAGAAGAACTCCGCCAAGCTGCGCAGCGCGAGAGGGAAGCTATCATCTCGGGTGCGCAGCGGGCCTACGACGAGGTCCATCGGCGCGCCCAGGAGATGAGCAAGGCGACTCAGTATGAAGTGGCAAAGGCCCTTTACGAGCAGGTGGCTACGAGGTTCGGCATTGAGCCGTTCGTTGGCTTCGCCAGGCGCGAGATGGCGGCCCTCGACCCCTTGATTGAGGCCGCGGCGGCACGTCGCGCTGTGCTCGACCGCCGACGGGCGCTCGGGCTGCTCACGCGGCACTTCGCCGTCGTGCAGGCGGAGATCACGAAGCGCGACTACGCCAGGGCCCTTGAGCTCTCCCGTGCGGTGCCCGGTACCCTCCGCGATGGGGACCGAGCGAAGGCCGTGGACAGACTCCAACGCCGCCTTGAACTCCTCGCCGAGGTCTGGGAAGCCATTCTCAAGGGGCCTCCCGCCGCCATCGGCAAGTCCTTCGCACTCCACGGGCAGAGCTGGACGGTTGTGGGGTTTGCGGGGTCGGGCCTCAACGCACAACTCGTGTTGAGGCGCGGGGGCGACGCGGGCGGACAGCCCATGCTTCGCCAACCCGTGTGGCGGCTGCCCGGCCCGCAACTGGTACTGCTCGCCGAGTGGGCGACCGAGCGGTCGCCGGCCGGCGCGGCTGCCGTCAAGACTGCGCTCCTCTGCCTCAGCGAGGGCGAGGCCGCGCGGGCCAGACAGAAGCTCCAGAACGCAGAGAAGGCAGGAGAGGACGTCTCGCCATGGCTCGACGAGTTGGAAGCCGAGAGCGTGGTCGCGGCGGCACTGGCGGCCTATCGCCAAGGCCGGTGGGCAGAAGCGCGGAAGCTCCTGGAAAGCACACTTGACCGCTACGGCATCACGTCGCCCGTCATCCTCAGCCACCGGGAGCTGACGAGCGCGCTGGCGGACTCCCTGGCCAAGCTTGGTGAATCCGGCATTCCCCCCACAGTCGCACCGCCCGACCATACTTCCGAGACGAGGCTCGAACCGAAGAAAGGGGTGGAGTCCACCTGGCCCTTCGACGCGGCAGAGGCCAAGCGGCGGCAGGAGGCGGCGGCCAAGGCCCTCGGCGTGAAGGTGGAGGACTCGGTGCACCTGGGCGGCGGGGTGAAGCTGGATCTCGTCCTCATCCCTCCTGGCTCGTTTGCCATGGGGTCGGAAAGGGGCACTCCGAACCAGAAGCCAGTCCATCAAGTGACTTTCGCCAAGCCCCTCTACATTGGCAAGTACGAGGTCACGCAGAGGCAGTGGGAGGTGGTCATGGGCGCCAACCCCAGCATCTTCAAGGGGCCAGAGAACCCGGTGGAGCAGTTGACGTGGATGGCCTGCCAGGAGTTCATCAAGAAGCTGAATGAGAAGACCGCTCGGAAGTTCGGTCTGCCCAGCGAGGCGGAATGGGAGTATGCCTGCCGGGCCGGCTCGACAACCGCCTTCTGTTTTGGCGACAATGCCTCCGGACTTTCCGACTACGGTTGGCATGCCGGAAACTCGGACATGCGGACCCACCCCGTCGGCCAGAAGAAGGCCAACGCCTGGGGCGTTTTTGACATGTACGGCAACGTCCTTGAGTGGTGCGAGGACACTTGGCACAGCAGCTACGCAGGTGCCCCTGGCGATGGGGGCGCCTGGCTGACAGGTGGTGACCAGGCCGTTCATGTGTTGCGCGGCGGGGGCTGGGGCACCTACTCGGTAAACATCGGCTCCGCATCCCGGCTCGGGCCCTTCGTGGGAAGGGCTAGGGGAAACCACGGTTGTCGCGTTGTCCTGCGACCCTTCTGATCGCGGCTTGGCGTTACTTTCTCGATCAGCTTGGGCGCCCGGAGGCCTCACCGGGGCGCAAGCCGGTTCTCTTGCCTGCACGCCCACTGCGACGGGGCTCTGCGTCACACGCCGCTTGCATGCCTACTCCGCCGCCGCTACAATGCTCCGTGAATGGCGTTGAGAGGGGGGTGGGGGCCGTCAATTGGCGAAGTTCATCAGGCCCGAGCTCGACTTTCATAGGCTCCGTGCGAATCGGACCGCCGCCACCATCCACTGGGCGAATCTGATGCGACAACTCGGCTTTGCGTGGGTCGCGCTGGCTTGGCTGGCGGCCTCGGCGTCCGCCGCGGTGTTTCAGTACTGTGTGCCCGTGGCGACCGACAGGGGAGAAAGGGCGGCGTTCCTATGGCTCCCGCCCCAGGCCCGGCAGGTCCGTGGCGTGGTGATGGGCGGGATGACGCTCGCCGAGCGCGAGTGCGCGAAGGATGCTCGCGTCCGTCAGGCGTGTGCCGCCGAGCAACTGGCCATCGTCTTCCTCAACTGCGGGCTCGGGTCGGTGGACGTGCAGAGGGTGCTCGACGACCTGGCGAAGGCGTCGGGCTACCACGAAGTCTCCGTGGCGCCGCTGTTCTTCATCGGCCATTCGGCCGGCGGGCCGCAGGCGAAGGCGTGCGCGACGAAGATGGCTGTGCGCTGTTTCGGGCTCGTCCAATACCGCGGTGGCGTGCCGGGCGGGGCTGACGCCCTGCCGCCCGGCGTGCCGGCGCTCATGATGGTCGGGCAGTTCGACGAGTTCGGCGGCACGATGCGCGACGAGGCGGGCCGCGAGGCCTGGGAGGGCGGCCGCGACGCCCTCGCCGCCTATCGCGCACAGGACGAGCGGAACCTGGCGAGCATCGTGGTCGAGCCGGGGGCCGGGCACTTCGCCTGGTCCGACCGCAACGCCGCCTACCTCACCCTCTTCCTCCGCAAGGCCGCCCAGGCCCGAATCCCCGATTGGCCTCTTGATGCCAAAGAGCCGGTCAAGTGCAAGGAGATCGATCCCCGCACCGGCTGCCTCGCCGACCTGGCGATCAAGGCGAAGGCTGCCTGGCACTTCGACAAGGAGATGGCCGAGGCCACCGTGGCCTACCACAGCGGCTTCGAGAAGAAAGACCAGTTCATCAAGTGGCTCGACCCCGTCTGGGTGGACGCCGGGGCGCGCTTCTTCTTCACGCAGATCAAGTGGGTGGGGGACGGCCAGACGTTTGAGGTGCATCCAGTCTACGCGGACTCCTACCCCGGGCAGCACGGGGGCCGGGGGCCGAAGTGGCCGCAGGCGGGGCAGCCGGTCGGCCACTCGTCCGCGCCCATCCTCGTGCGGCCCGTGAGCGGGCCGGTCGTGGCCACGGGGCCGAACACGCTGCGCATCCGCCACGATGCCCTGACGCCGGCGACCGAAGGCTCGCGCGTCACCTTCCTCGCCTACAGCGAGGGCGACGGCGTCTACCGCTACGCCGAACAGGTGGGCATGATGCCCCGCGGCTTCAAGGGCCTCACCAAGGGCAAGGATCAGACCATCACATTCCCGCCGCCCGGCGACCTGAAGGCCGACGGCGCCCCGGTGGAGCTGAAGGCGACGAGCGACGCCGGCCTGCCCGTCGAGCACTACGTAGCCTTCGGCCCCGCCATTGTGGAGGACGGGAAGCTCAAGGCCGCCGAGGTGCCCGCCCGCGCGGCGTTCCCGGTCGCCGTCAAGGTCGTCGCCTGGCAGTTCGGCAGCGGCGTCGAGCCCCTCGTGAAGACCGCCACGCCCGTCGAGCAGACGCTCCACATCCTCAAGCCATAGAGAGGAGGCGCCGCCATGCGCATCGCCCCCTTCCGCGTGCTGCTTGCACTCGCCGCGCTCGGCCTCCCGTGCGCCGGCGGCGAGAAGGTCGCCATCGGCTTCCTCCACCGCGAGGCCGAGCAGTACCGCGCCGAGTGGCGCGACTACGGCTACCGACAGGCCCTCGTGAAGGCGGGAATGGACGGCTCGCTCGTGGACGATGCTCCGCTCTTCCGCGGCACCGTGAACGAGGAGGCGTTCCTTGCCACTCTCAAGCCCTTCAACGCCATCGTGCTCATCACCAGCGAGGAGGGCATCTACAACTTCGCCGAGCTCAAGGCCCGCTGCGAAGCCGTCCGCGGCGTCCTCGAACGCTACGTGGCCGAGGGCGGCGGCCTCTTCGTGCTCCTTCAGGCCCACCGCTATCCGAACAGCGACGATGAGACCTACTACAACCACCTCCTCGCCGGCTTCGGCGCCGCCTTCCTCCACGAAGGCACGTTCGACCCCGAGCGCGTCTTCCGCGCGCCCAAGACCCTCTGCCTGCCGCAATGGGACTACTTCTGGACGACGAGCATCAAGCCGCATCGCGCCACGGAGGGTGTCGAGCGGCTCTACCTGCCCAAGCTCCTCTTCGAGCGGCCGGGCGTGCCCGCCTTCAAGCTCGATGGGCCGTGGACCGCCGTCGTCTCCGGCGAGGCATCGGCCAAGAGCTTCGTGCAGCACAAGAACGACAACCTGCCCGACTGGACGAAGCAGGGCACCCACGCGGCCCCGCCGCCGATTGCCGCCGCCCGCGAGTTCGGCAAGGGACGCGTCTTCGTCTACGCCGCCCCGAACATGCACGTCTTCTCCAACTTCGGCAACCGCATCTGGCAGCACATCCTTGAGGCCGAGGGCGACGCCGAGGGCGGCAAACCCAGCCACGGCAACCGCCTGGTCACTAACGCTCTCAAGTGGCTCGGCCAGCCGTCGCTTGCCATCGAGGGCTACGGCACCTTCCGCGACACGCCGCCCAAGCCCATCACCTTCCCCGCGTCCGTGGACTGGGACAAGTATCAGTTCGCCCCCGCCGCGAAGCCCGACACCTATGGCGACGGCGCGCCGATCACCTTCCCCGAGGCGACCGTCGGCGTCCGCGGCATCATCGGCGCGCACACCGCCCTCACCGACGGCCAAGGCTCCGTGGCCGACTACGTCGCTGCCGCGAAGAAGGCCGGCCTCAAGTTCATCGTCTTCGCCGACCCGCTCGAGCTCCTCACGCCCGAGGAGCTGGCGAAGCTCCAGGCCGACTGCGCCGCCGCGAGCAAGGACGCCGACTTCGTCGCCATGCCCGGCATCGAGTACACCGACGTCCTCGGCAACCGCTGGGCCGCCTGGGGCGAGAAGCTCATCTGGCCCCCTGCCGACTTCGAGTACCGCGACCGCAAGTACGCGCTCTGGGACGGCCAGCGCATCCACCTCACCGGCCAGTATGAGTACATCTGCGGCTTCCGCCCCAACGCGCTGATTGACTACAAGACCCTCCAGAACGGCCCCTCCCATCCCGCGAACATGTGGTGGTTCTTCCGCGTCTTCCCCTTCGCCTACGAGGGCGCGAAGCCCCTCGCCGACAACTTCGACCAGTGGCTCTACGCCCTCCGCGACCTCCGCTGGATGGACCCCGCGTCGTTCACGCGGGTCAAGTCGCCCGCCCAGGTCGCCGAGGCCACCGCCACGTGCGTCACGGTCCTCCGCAACGCAGCGCTCGCCCGCGAATGGCTCGACAGCCGCTGCACCTCCTTCTTCTCCGGCGCCCGCCCCTACGTCACGCAGGGGCCGCTCATCCTCTCGTGGGAGGGCCTCAACACCCAGATGGAGCAGCCGCTCGACGTCACCCGCGGCATCCAGCGCGTCCGCCTCCGCTTCGACGTCGCCTCCGACGCCGGCATCCGCGAGGTCCGCGTCCACGACGCCAACTTCGGCGTCATCCGCCGCTTCCTGGGCAACGGGGCGAAGCAGCTCGCCCGCGAGTTCGAGATGGTTCACGACCGCCAGCACTTCCTCACCCTCGAAGTGCTCGACACCCAGGGCCGCCGCGCCGTCTCCCGCTGCATCCTCCTCTACTGCTACAAGAGCGGCCTCTACCGCTGCGGCGACAACCTGAACACGCTCTCATCGTCCTCGATGACCTGGCACCCCGACCGCGCCGAGATGCCGCTGGCGAAGCACCACGAGGACATCGGGCGCATCTCCATCGCCGGCTTCGACACCTCGAGCGGCGTCGCCTCGCAGCCCAGCCTCTGGCGCTACGACTTCATCCGCGCCGCCGAAAAGGCCCCAGAATATCCCCCATATCGCCAGGGCGCCGTCAACAAAATCCTCGACGTGAAGCTCACCTCTCACGACCTCCAGGTCTTTTCGTTCAAGATGGACCACCTGATCGAGGGCTGGGACAACGAGCAGCGCCCCAACCCCGCCCTTTCAAGCATCCCCCGTAGAATCGGCGACCTGGAACTCTTCGAGCGCACCCACACTTGCTATGGCCTCCGCAGCCGCACCGACTACTTCCTCAAATGGAACCACCGCCGCGAGTTCGAGGGCACCAAGGACTACCGCGGCGGCATCATCTGGCACGAGGGCGAGATTCGCTTCAAGAAGCCCGTCACGCTCCGCGGCAACGTGCCCATCCCGTTGGTCGTGATGGACGGCCCGGGCGGCGCGCCCTACCGCCAGTTCGACCACCTCTTCGTCACCGACCGCGACCGCGGCACGCTGGGCATCGCGCTCACGCCCCAGGACAAGGAGCACCGCCTCGCCGGCCGCATCGCCCCCGGCGGCTACATCGCCGCCTTGCCCACCGACGTCGGCTACTACGCCGTCCTGACCTCATCCGACAGCGATTTCGCCTACGACTCACAGGAGTGGGACAAGAGCGTCGCAAGGTTCGGCCGCATCGAGATCGGCCTGGGCCGCGACGGCCAGAGGGTCAAGGCGGGCGAGGCCATCCCCTACCGCTTCATGGTCGCCACCCTCAACGACCGCCGCGTCTCCAACGAGCTGCTCGAGGACATGCGCCGCGCCTACAACCTCCTAACCCCCCTCCCTCTCAGGGAGGGGGAAGGGGGAGGGTTGGACCCCCGGGCCGACCCTCACCCTACCCTCTCCCTGGAAGGGAGAGGGGTCAAGGCAGGCTATCCCATGAACGTCAAGGTCGGTAAGCTCCTTGACGCCCAGTTCTTCCTCACCCTCGAGGCCGAAGGCGGCGAAGCGGTGTTGGACCTCGGCCCCCGCGAGATGATCTGCGACCTCCCCATCCGCGTCCGCGGCATCGAGGACAACGGCTGCGCCGCCGTCTACCGCTCCCCCTCCCTCGGGGAGAGGGGTGGGGTGAGGGTGCCTTCCCCAGGGGGTAGCTTCCACCGCTTCATCGCCGTGGCCGGCGGCGCCGCGTACTTCCAGGAGCCCATCGAAAAGGCAGCGACCCTTTGGGTGGGGAACACGTTCGTGGCCAGCGACAAGCGCCTCAAGTTCACCCTCGTCGCCCTCGGCCAGGCCCCGGGGAAGAAGCCCTTCCTCGAAGTCCACAACCCCACCGACGAGGCGATCAAGGCCATCGTCACCTCGCCATCCCACTGTCCGCTCTTCGGCGGCTTCCGCCGCGAGGTCGCCGCGCCGCCGGGAAGCAGCGTCCGGCTCACGGACATCGAGGGCCAGCCGTGATTAGGCTGACACGCCCCCCGGTTTCCCGCACAAGCCCTTCGGCCACTGCCTGGACTCCTGCGCTGGCCCGGGCGGATGTGCCGGGGAGCGCGGTTCCGTCCTTCTCCCGCTCCGCTGCGGTCGAAAGCGGCATCTGCGATGCCGCACTCCATATTCCTCCCGCCACGGACGCGCGTGGATTATGGAGTGCGGCGACGAAGTCGCCGCTTTGGATTGCCGGGCCAGCGGGCGCACCCCAAACTGAGGGCGTGTCAGGTGATTGGGCACTTGACAGCGGTGCGCCCTGCGGCTAGCATCAGGGGCGTCTCGCGTTCCGAGTTCCGTGTTTCGAGTTTGGGTCATGCCCCGACGACTCCTCGTGCCGTCCATCGAGCCGTTCGCCAGCCCCGTGGAGGGGCTGCTGGCGCTCTGCCGCTGGTTCATCCGGCTGCGGTGGCTGGCGGCGGCCGCGCTGTTCGGCATCGTGGCGGTGACGCGCTGGGTCGTGGGGATTCGGCTGCCGCTGGCCCAGCTCTTCGGCCTCGGGGCCGGCCTGGTCAGCTACAACATCCTGTTCAAGTGGTACAATGAGACCCTGGCGGCGCGGCCGCGCGAGAGCGTGAGCCTCGGCATGGCCGAGCGCTTCGCAAACGTGCAGGTGATCGCCGACCTGGTGTGCATGACCGTGCTCCTCCACTTCTCGGGCGGGGTGGAGAACCCGCTGAGCGTGTTCTACGTGTTCCACGTGATCATCGCCAGCGTGATGCTGCGGGAGTGGGAGAGCTACCTGCACGCGGCCGTGGCGCTCGTGATGTTCGCCGCGCTCGTGCTGCTCGAGTGCGCCGGGGCCGTGCCGCACTACCAGTTGGCCGGCTACCTCAGCGGTCCGCAGTACCAGAACGGCGCGTTCATCTTCGGCCACCTCGGCGCCCTGGCCGTCACGCTCTTCGTCTCGGCCTTCATGGCCACCTCGATCGTGGCGCGGCTGCGGGAGCGGCAGGCCGACCTGGTGGCGACGAGCGCGCGGCTGATCGAACTGGAGGCCCGCAAGTCCCGCTTCATGCGCATCGCCGCCCACCAGCTCCGCTCACCCCTCTCCGCCATCCACTCCCTCCTCGCCATCGTCCTGAAGAACTACGAGGGCCTCAGCGAAGAGAAGCGGACCGACATGATCCGCCGGGCAGAGAGCCGCACCCGCCTGATGCTCGACCTCCTGTCCGAGCTCCTCGCCCTCTCGCGCCTGCGTGACGCGCGCGACCAGAAGTCCGACCGCCAACTCGTGGCGCTCGACGAGGTCGCACAGCGCGTCGTCGCTCTCTTCAGCGCCCAGAGCGAGGAGAAGGGACAGACGCTCGATGTCCGCCTCGAGGCCGGCCCCGCCCAAATCTACGGCGAACCCGAAAAGCTGCGCGACGTGCTCCTGAACCTGGTCTCCAACGCCATCAAGTACACCCCCAACGGCGGCCGCGTCACCGTGGCCAGCCGCGCCGACGAGGCGAGCGTGACCTTCGAGGTCGCCGACACAGGCATCGGCATCCCCCTCGAGGACCAGCCCCACCTGTTCGAGGAGTTCTTCCGCGCCCAGAACGCCCGCGCCCTCATCCACGAGGGCACGGGACTCGGACTCTCCATCGTCCGCGAAATCGTCGAGTCCTACGACGGCGAAATCGCCTTCGAGAGCACCCCGGGCAAGGGCACACGCTTCACCGTCCGCTTCCCCCTCGCCGTCTGCCCCCTGCCCCCGGCCGCTCGACAGGCCCACGGCAGCGCCGGAGATGTGGCCAAGACTGCCTAAAGGCAGGACTCCGAACGGGAAGCACCGCTTGTTTGGAGTCCTGCCTTCAGGCAGTCTTCGGCTGGATTGAGCCGAATCACCTGGAGCCCCTCGCAGGAGATTACCGATGAGGCACGCCCGAGCGTTCGTGGCAATGTTGTTCGCTATGGCCTGCGCCTGGGGGGCGGAGGCGGCAGCGCCCAATCAGTGGGTGAGGCTGGACGGGGACCTGTCGGACGCGCGCCCAGGCTGTGCGCTTGTCTCCATGACGGACCTCAGGCAAATGCTCCTGGTCTGCCCCTGGAAGGAAGGCATGGCGGCGCCGAGCGTGATGGCGTTCGACCCCGTGTCGCGCACACGGGGCCAGCTCGCCGCCGGCCCGAAGCAGAAGGAGGGCTTCTATCCCTACTACCAGGCGGCTTACGACCCAGGCACGAAGACCATCTACTGCCTGTCCGGCGGCCCCGTGCTGCACGCATTCAACATCACGGAGAACACCTGGACCGCGCAGCCCCCTGCGCCAGAGCTGGAGGGCCTGAGCTGGCACGCGATGGCCTGCGACCCCGCGGGCAAGCGCCTCGTGGTCGTGGGCGCCGACAAGAAGGCCGACAACCTCGGCTGGCTCCGCACCGTCGTCTACGACATCCCGTCGGGCAAATGGTCGCGGCTCGACGTGGCCGACGCCCAAGTCGTGAAAGAGCACAAGGAACTGGTCACGGCGAAGGAGGCGGTGATTGACCTCGTCGGCCGCATTCGCCTCGCTTGGTTCCGCGACCCGAAGGGCGTGGGTACCGAGGCCGAGCTGAAGGCCCTCGCGGAGCGCTGCGAGGCGCTGAAGAAGATGCCGGAGATGGGGCGTTTCGTCTCCACCGTTGTGGGCATCGCCGCGCTGCTCGACCAGAAGGATGCGCGGAAGTCGTTGGCAGCGCTCAAGCAGGCCGGCGACCTCCAGTGGATGCTCGAAGTGGCCGCTGAGGCGCAATACCCCGTCCCCTGCTCCCGCCGCAACTCGCCCCTGGCCTTCGACGAGAAGAACCGCGTCTTCGTCCTCTTCGGCGGCGACCACGAGGACTACCTGATGAACGACACCTGGCTGCTCGACATCGAGAAGCGGTCGTGGCGGCGGGCCAAGCCTGACAAGGCGCCCAGCCCCCGCGCCGGCCACGCTCTCGTCGCCCTGCCCAAGAGCGGCAAGGTCGCGCTCTATGAGGGCTACGTGCAATCGTCGAGTACCGACTACGGCGCCGTGCCCTACCAGCCCCTCAACCCGCGCCAGCTCTGGCTCTTCGACCCCAAGACTGAGCGGTGGGACCTCGTTGGCTCCTGGCCTCTGCCGGCGAAGGACGACACGTCCACCCCCGCCCCGCTTGGCTTCTTCGACGGCTATGCGAGCCAGTACTACTGCCCGCCCGCCATCGCTGCCGACGGCGACGACCGCCTCATCCTCGCCGCCCACGCGGCCGGCCCCTGGTTCTGGCGCTGGAAGCGGCCGGCCGAGACGTGGACGCTCACCATCGACCCCGCCCGCCTCGACGCCGAGGGGCGCGAGAAGCTCGGCGCCGAACCGCATCAGCGGCTCTACCGCACCGGCCCCTTCGTCGCCTCCTTCTGCGAGGTGCCTGACGAGCCCAAGCCCACCGGCCTCGACGCCCTCCCCGACAACCAGTGGGTCCGCCTCCCCGACGCCCCCCGCAACCCCTGCCGCGGCTGCCGACAGCGCGACTGGGGCACCTGCGTGTGGGACTCCGACCGCGACCAGATTCTCCTCTGGGGCGGCGGACACTGCGTCCGCTCCGCAAGCGTCGTCGCCCACTGGTCCCCCGCCTCGGGCCGCATCGTCGAGGGCTACGACGCCGACGAGCCCTACGGCGCCAACGGCGGCGGCGGCTTCGACTCCTCCCTCCTCAGCCGCCCCTGGGTCTCCACCCACAGCTACAACCACTACGCCTACGACCCCAAGTGCCGCCTCCTCGTCTCCGGCCGCGGCTACCTCTACGACCCCGAGCGAATGGACTGGCTTCGCATCGAGCGCTACCCGCTCCCCTTCGCCTTCTCGTGGGGCAACACCTGCGTCGAAACCTCCCCCCACGGCGCCGTGGCCTGGGCGCGGAAGAAGCAGGGCGAGGACGCCGGACTCTGGCTCTTTGATAGGGAGAAGGGCTGGGCCGACCTCGAACCCAAAGGCAGGCTCTTCCCCCCCTACTGCGACGCCCACGGCATGGTCTACGACTCCAAGCGCGACCGCATGCTCCTCAGCGGCGTCGGCGGCGGCTACGCCAAGCTCAGCAGCGGCGACCTCCTGGCCTTCGACTTCAAGACGAAGGAGCTGAGCCTCATCACGCCCGAGAACAGCGAATTCGCCCGGACGAACAACGCCCGCGAGATGGCCTACATCGCCCACGCCGACTGGGTGCTCATCGGCGAGCTCTATCCGCGCGGCCAGAAGGTCAAGGGCACCCGCTACACCCGCGTCTACGACTGCGCGAAGAACCGGATGTTCCTCCTCGACGCCGGCCCCGTGGCCGACGGCTACAGCGTGGGCTGGATGTACGACGCAGGTCGCAAGCTCGCCTACGCCTTCAGCTTCCGCGGCGAGGCCTGGGCCATCAAGCTCGTCCCCGCCACCGCCAAGCTCCTCGACAAGCCCCAGGAATAGACCCTGACCGCCCCCTGGTCTGGCGGACCTACCTAACGCCCCCATCACAATCCTCCTTAGAAACTATCTCAAAACCCACGCGGGCTGCGTTGCCGGCGTCAGCGGGGCGGATGCAAGGCGCGGCGACGAGGCGATGCAACGGAGAGCATCGTCGAGGAGCCGCAACACAGCAGCGGCGCCGCTCG
>Ga0194125_10004789_pt1 | contig 20963 bp, 15 predicted proteins | sample TA2KigC250mmetaG_FD_148626 | JGI IMG/M metagenome (GOLD analysis project Ga0194125, IMG submission 148626) | Freshwater microbial communities from Lake Tanganyika, Tanzania - TA2015034 Kigoma Deep Cast 250m | ecosystem: Environmental > Aquatic > Freshwater > Lake | place: Tanzania: Lake...
TTTGTTGGCCGCGATATAGCCAGGCCCACCGGTCACCATGCCTCCAGGATAGGTCGAGGCGCCACACAGGTAGAGGCCTTCGATCGGTGTCTTGGAGGTGGAGCACTCAATATTGGGGCGGTTGAAGCCCAACTGCATGGGCGTGTAGTCACCATGCTTTACCCCACCGCGACGCATGTTGGGAAAACGTATCTCGATATCCACCGGGCTCTCACCATTCAGCATCATTATGCTCTCTCGCTTCATGTTGGGAGCGGCTTTATGCCATTTGTCCAGTGTGGCCTCTTGTAGCTCCTGTCCCCGCTTCTCCCAGCCGCCTTCGATGTCATAAGGGGCATGCATCTGGAAGAAGGAGACCTTACCAGTCGGCATCCGCACCAAATGCGGGTCCCAGAAGCTCTCGCAGGTGACGTGGCCCCCAAAGTTCTTGTCCAGCTTGCCCTTCATCACGTTCTTCCAGTGGGCCACCACCTGGTCAGTGCTCTCGAAGCCGATAACAGTCATGAAGCTCTCGTTGGCCCAGGGGTCATCGCACTGGTATTTCGGCATCTCCGTAGAGACGACGTGCAGGGTATAGTAGCTCCATTTGTCGTACTTCCAGTTCTCGAAGCACTCATTCATGATCTGAAGAGGGCTCTTTTCGTTGAGTTCCAGTAGTTCCCGTCCTATTTCGGTGCGCTGCATGCTGACAATCAGGTCCAGAGAGGGCTTGGGGGGCAAATAGGTGGCTGGCCCCACTATCTCATCCATCATCCGCTGCCAGACATGAGCATGCTTCCCGAAGGCCTTGGCATCCTTTTGGGAAAACTTCAGGATGGAGTCGACGGTGTCCTCTAACATGCGCGTCAGGAGCAGGGTGCTCCCATCGCCGAAAACCATGGCCATTTGCAGGTTGGGCTTGATCCACACCAAAGCATGGCGGTCCAGGTTGAAGTCCTTTATGGCAGGCATATAGTCTACCATCATATGGTAGATGGCATGCATGTTGGAGTAATAGCCGGGGAAGAGGATTTCCTCGGTGGCCAACCCTCCGCCCACCTCGTAGCGGCGCTCGATGATGGCCACCTTGGCTCCGGCCCTGGCCAGATAGGCTGCGGTCATCAGGCCATTGGGGCCGGCTCCAATGACAACCACATCCCAGTTGCTCTCGGTAGGGAACTCGTCAAATACTTTCCCGACAATCCCTTCCATTTATCTCCTCCTTATTTTACGGACGCCTGGCCGATTTCTTTCCCTGCTGGGGGATGTACCACGGTGATGGATACCACCATGGACCGGGTTCAGCGATACCGTCCTCGATGAGGGTGTGCATCAGGTTGTAGGCAACAGCCATGATGCACAAACCGCCGGGATGGGCCGATGACTGGTGGCCAAGATAAAGCCCGTCGATGGGAGTGCGGTATCGAGCCAACTCGGGCAAAGGACGCTGGTTCCACCACTCGTCTTTGCAGGGGCGGACTCCATACCAGGAGCCACCCAGCATCCCGGTGTTGCGAAACTCCTGATCATAGGGAGTCTCCAGAAACTCAGCCACAACGTTATCCGAGTTGAGGTTTTCAACGTACTGACTCACTACGGTGCGCATATATTCCAGGATTTCAGCCCTCTTCCGGTGCTGCGCGTCGTGGCCATCTGGCTGGTACTCCGGAGTGGGGAACATGACACAAGCAGGGCCTTCAACCCAAAGGCCAGGTCTGGTACATTGAGGGTGAGTAACATCGTAAATGGTGGTGGCCATGTGGTTCCACAAGACCCTATCAGGAGGCATGGTCGGCATACCCTTTTGGCCAAGGACGTCAGCCACATGCTCGAAGTACAGCTCTCGCGAATCAAAGCAGCCCATCCCACCAACGAAAACGCCTATTCCGGCCCAACCTGCCTCATACTTGGGAGGGTGCCGCAGCGGTTCGCGAGTGACGACAACATAATAGGTCAGGCTACCTCCCTTTAGGCTGAGGTCAGCAATCCGCTGCCTGAAGCCAAGGTCCAGGTGTTGCGGCCCAATCAGTTTGAGAAAGGTTTGCCTGATGTCGGTGGAGCTGATCACTGCCTTCTTGGCCCAGATTGTCTTTTCGCCGCAGGTGGCAGTCTCCCTCAGACGCACGCCCACTGCCGTACCGTCGTTGACGATGATCTCATCAACCGGACAGCAGGTACGCACAGTGACACCGTGAGCTATGGCGCAGCGCAGAATGGCGTGATAGTAACCGTGCATATTCCCTCGAGGGCCGACTGGCCTGGGCATGTAGGGCGGGGCGGGGGCTACTACGGAGGCCAGGGCGGGGATGGCCTGGCCCTGAAAGTGGCCGAAGGCTCCTGACATCAGGGCCTTGTACGCTTTATCCACCTTGAAAGGCTCAGTCTCACAATGCTCGTCGAGGAGATCGAACAGCGTCATCTCAAGCAGCTCTTTTGTCCAGACGTCGGGCTGGCGTTTCTTGTACACCTGCATGAAGGGGATGTTTTCAGGACTTAGCTCGACCTCTGGAGGGTGAGGAGGACAATAGTAGACGGCCCGGAGCAGTTCTGTGGTGAAGGGGGGCTGGCCGAGGAAACCACTCAGCTTCGCCCAGCCGTTTATGTCCTTTTTGGTTAACCCTGGCAACCCACTGGTAGTAAAGCACCTGGCGTCCTCCCACGACGGTTGCAAAGCTTGCCAGGCCTCTCTCGGGTTAGCATCCATGCGGAACCCATATTTCCAGAGTTCCAACTGCTCCCATCCTGGGGCTGCGCCCCCGTAGTTGCCGACAGCGTGGGGGGCCGTGCGTACCCCAGCCATCGGCTCAACGTTCTCCTGTGCTCCGCCACACTCAGGCCTTTCCTCCAACAAGCACACGCTCAGCCCGCACTTGGCCAAGTATGCTGCTGTGGTGGTGCCGTTGTGCCCTGCACCCACGATGACAACATCATATTTCTCGTTCGCAGCCATGTTCACCTCCTTGTCTCGCGTATTCACGGCTAAAGGCCAGTTGTGACCTCAGAAACAATCGCCCTGCCACATCTTAGCTCTCATCTTGGCCTCAGCGAGGTTTGGCTGATATCTTACCCCTTTCGGGGATATACCACGGCGACGGATACCACCAATCACCGGGTTCGGCCAGACCATCCTCAATCAGGATGTGCATTAGATTGTAGGGAATGGCCATCAAGCACAACCCGCCAGGATGACCAGAGGACTGATGGCAGAGGTAAAGCCTGTCGATGGGAGTGCGGTAGCGGGCCAGTTCCGGTAGAGGGCGTTCGTTCCACCACTGGTCCCGGCAATGGCGGATGCCGTACCATGAGCCGCCAAGCATGCCCGTGTTGCGTAGCTCTTCCTCGCGAGGAGTATTTGCCCAGTGGTGGACGATGTTGTCAGAATCAAGGTTTTCGAATACCAGGCTGAAGGCCTGGCGCATGTAAGCGTTCCACTTCTCCTTTTCCTTGTCCATGGCATCCGGGCCATTCACGTGGTATTCTGGTGTGGTCACGTAGACGCAAAAAGCGGCCTCCAGGTAGCGGTCGGGCCTGGTGCAAGGCGGGTGGGTTGGACTGAACACCTCCGAAGGCGCAGCCGCATTCCACAGTAACCTTTCAGGGGGCAATGTTGGGTTGCCTTGCCGAGACATCACGTCGGCTACGTTGTCAAAATAGATGTCCCGTGAGTCGCAGGGGTATATTGTACCGCCCCCTTCGAACTTGGGGCGTCGGCGAAGCGGTTCACGAGTAAGGATGTGGGATTGCCACAGACTGCCTCCTTTAAGGCTGAGGTCCTTTATGCGTTGCATGAAACCGGCGTCGATATGTCCCGGCCCGATCAGATTGAGAAATGTCTGCTTGATATCAACGGCACTGATCACCGCCTTCTTTGCCCAGATCCTTTTCTCCGGGCAGGTGGCGTTCTCTCGCAAGCGCACACCGACTGCGGTGCCGTTGTTGACCAGGATTTCGTCAACAGGGCAGCAGGTGCGGAAGACTGCTCCATGGGCTATGGCACAGCGCATAATGGCATGGTAATAGCCATGCATGGTGCCGCGAGGTGACCAGCGCATTCCCATGTAAGGCCCCATGGTGGCAACAGAAGCCAGAGCCGGTATGGCCACGCCCTGGAAATGAGGCAGGGCGCCTGATAGCCAGATTCCATACGCTAGATTGACCTTCTGAGGCTCAGTTTCCATGTACTCGTCCATGAGATCAAAGAAGGTCATCTGGAGCAGTTCCTCAGTCCACATATCTGGCGCTCGCTCCTTGTAGACCTGCATATACGGGACATTGTCAGCGGTTAACTCAACCTCAGGAAGATGAGGTGGACACCAGAAGGTAGCCCGCATCAGCTCCGTAGTGAAGGGAGGTTGCCCAAGTAACCCGCTCAGCTTGGCAAAGCCCATGATATCTTTCTCAGAGGGATGTACCACCCCTTCGGTGGTATTAATACCGCCAATACTAGCAATAGCTCCAAGACGTTCTTCTGGGAGCCAGTCCATGCGAAAGCCATACTTCCATAACTCCAACTGCTCCCAACCGGGGGCCGGTCCCGCGTAGTTGCCAACCGCGTGGGGAGGAAAACGCACGCCAGCTATAGGCTCTGTGGCCTCCTGTGCCCCGCCACACTCCAGCCTTTCTTCTAGGACGCAGACGCTCAGGCCGCACTTGGCCAGGTATGCTGCTGCCGTGGTGCCATTATGTCCTGCCCCCACAATGACCACATCATAGATTTCAGAAGGCGACATACTCATTCCCCCTTGGGTTCAATTTCCCGAACCGCTAGTTTCTGTTGAGATGACAGTTCCGATTTCAAGGCTTGACCACTGCATACGTCGCCTGGCCCTCTGGTGTCAGCCCTTGCTTGGGGATCATAGCACCAAGAGCCACATTTGTCAACAGTGGCATGCCACAGTTGGTGTGTTAATGCTGCGAATCGCATTCACAGTGGTTACAATCAGCAACCAGATAAGGTGCCTTAGGCTCACTTTGACTAACAGAGCATTGACAGGTGATACCTGGTAGTCTAGACTGTCATATAAATGAAAACAGACAGGGAACTCACTTTGCTTCGATTGACGGAGCCACGAGGCAATCAGGAGAGAAATGGCCGGTGACTTGGATAACCTTGACCTGAGAATTCTAAGTGAGATCGGGCTGGATGGCAGGCAATCGGCTTCAGACCTGGCCAGGAAGCTTGGCATCAGCCGGACATATGCTAGCAAAAAAATCCAGAGACTCCTGGATCGAAAGATTACCAGGATAGCGGCCTTTACTCACCCGCTGGCTTTGGGATACCACACCCTGGCAGTGACAGGTGTCCAAGTATCACCGGGAGAATTGAATACAGTCGCTGACAGCCTTTGTGCTCTCCCGGATGTGAATATGTTGATAATAGCCGCCGGCTGGCAAGGCATCGTTATCTGGACCATGTTCGCTAATCCGGCGGATCTTTCTCGCTTCTTGGCGAGGGAATTAGGCAATATCTCTGGCATCAAATCTACTGAGACCATGATGGTTATCGAGTGGCGTGTCTCTTTGTCATATCTATCTTCCAGTCAGTGGCGAAACATGCTTTTCTCATACCCACCCTCCTCCTATTTAGCGCCTTGGGATAACCAACCAGAACCAAAGTCTATTTTAGCTCAGCAAGGAGATCGAGACTCAAATCTCAGTATTGATCAGCTTGATTTGATGATTCTCAAGGAGATTGAACATGACGGGCGGCAGCCGGTGTCGGATTTGGCCAAGAAGCTTGGAATCAGCCGGGCCAATGCCTCCACTAGACTGCAGAGGCTTCTGGATAAGCAGATTACATGGATTGTCGCTTTTACCAGTCCACTCGATCTGGGGTATCAGACCAACGCCCTTATAGGTGTTAGGGTATCACCGAAGGAACTCGATACAGTAATGGACAAGGTTGTGACTTTGCCCAACGTATTCGGGGTGGCCAAGGTGGTCGGTCGGTATGATGTGCTTATAGGGGCGAACTTCCCAGGTCCCACTGATTTGTCTCGTTTCCTGGTGAGAGAATTGGGTACTATCTCAGGCCTCCTGTCTATGGAAATCACGATCGGCCTGGAACTAAGAAAGACGTCTTTTGAGTACTTGGCATCCTCGTACCTGCAGCGCATCGCGCAACATCAATAGAACGTACGAAAATCGAGATATCCCGTTTCAGCTCCTAATAATGGGCAACCTTTCTAGCTCCCCAGTATCTCATCTACCAGATGGCTGACATGTCTCGCAGTTGCCAGCGAAGAAGTCAAGCCAGGAGATTCAACCCAAAAACAGCGATTGAGGGTTTAGTGTCATGGGAGTGCCATGGCAGGCCCATGGTGGAGGTGATTTCTGGGGTTCTCTTGAGTGGCGGTGGGGTAAAACTCAGCCCTAGAGACGTCCTGAGAAGACGGTTAGAGGGCTTCTGTTGCCTTTTGACTTGCCCCTAATCCTATAGTCGGCATAGCTCCACCTTCCCCGTGGCAGGGCCGTTGTTGTTTATCCTCTACTGAACCACTGTACTCGCCCTTTGTTAACTCGAATCGTAAGCCAACTGCCTACACCGCAAGCGAAACCTCTGAAACAACAGTACCTTCTCCAGAGGTGCCGCCAGTTTCAGTAGCATCTGGTGTGCATGGCTGGTTACCTCAGCAGCTATCTGATACAGCTTCCACCTCACCGTCGATATGGTGCAACTCCGATACCACGGCGGTAAGGCTAACAACTTCATCGCCTGAAATAGATTGTAGGCTATTACCCCTATCCTGAAGAACACCGCATTAGCGTACGTCTCCCCGCAGGGCATCCACTCCATACCAAACCCGCTCTTAAGCTCTTTTATGTAGTTCTCCAATTCCCCCCTCTTATTATGCATCCGGACTATCTCCTCAGCCTCCTCTTCTCTATTCGTGGCTATGACGTGATAACAGTACGGTGACGCATCGAACAGCTCCCCCTGTAGCTTCGGCCAGCGCTGTACCACCAGACGAAAGGCTTCCTTTGTCTTGCTCATGGTATGTAGTGTCTCCCCTATCTCTCTGCCTCCCTTGTAGCAGCGCCAATCCTTTATCGATCTTAGGGCTTCCATTACCGCCCTATCCTTGTCCGCTGTGATAGTAAACCACTTCCCCTCATCAAAACATAAATTCATCACCTCAGCCTGATAGTAAGCGCTATCCAACCGAACGTATTCAATGTGCTTCCCCTCAGGCATGGCCCCAAAACACCTCCTCAGAAAACCCACCGCGCCAGCTTGCGCTGGAACATTACCCTCCCGAAATTCGTCTTCCACTATCAGCCCAAGCTCAAACACAAACCCCATCTGAGGCTGGTAACCCTTGCCCCCTTTATAGGTGAACTGGGCCCCTTCCTTCTCTGCCTCTATTATGCTGCTATCCACATCCAGAGTGTACCCTTTCCTCCCGTCTCGCCTCATCGTCTCCCTCACCACATGCCCGTTCACCCTCCCCAGACCCAAAAGACCCTCTCTTCCCTCCCCTGTCCTCCGCAGCCAGTCCCCTACAGTGCAAGAGGCCGGCAGCCCATCCATCTCCAGCACTTCCCTCAGGCTCTTCTCTCCCTTCACTTCCCTCAAATCCTCTAGCTTCTTCCCTCCACCATGAAGCATCAACACCATAGGCATCACAAAGGCAGACGCTTTGTACCCTCGACCACTGCCCGGCTGCGGCAACTCCTTATCTATCACCTTCGGCAGCTTCAGCGATTTGGCAAACTCATAAGGCAGCACTAAGCCACCCCTGGCAATTAATGGCGCATCAGTTTGTACCACCTTGAAGGGCAATATCCCCTCCCTTTGCCTCTTTCCCATTCTCACCTCCTCGGTGTCTTATTCCTCTCGCTTAGTTTAACCTAAAACCAATACCTCTTGTACCTGTCACCATCTCACCAATCGCTGTTTTCGGGATTCAATGCCAACCAGGTTAATGAAGCCAGGCAATCCTCTGTCATATTCGTGTCTTATGACGAAGTCACGGAAACCTTCCCCTTGTCCTTGAAGCATCGCCATTATGCCTGATGTCTCAGGGTCTAGATCAGAGGGTTCCAGGAAGGGCAAGGCTTTCATTATGCTTGACTCCAGAACAGCCTTTTTCCTGGAGTCATCGATCTTATAGTCTACGTCATCAACATAGTAGAAAAGAGGCCCGAGGCGCAGCCTCCCGCTGACATCAAGGCAAACATGTGCCCCTACACTGATACTCAAAGGCACAGGGTATATCAATCTGTTGACCAGGTTGTTCTTTCCACCGCTCATGCTGTAATACTCCCCTTTGCACCAGTGTATGCTGTAATTTGCTTTCCCTATGTCTATCCCAGCCATCTCCGCTACCCTATCGCTGTAGAGACCAGCACAATTTATCACGACTCTGCTCTCCGTCCTGAGTTCATACCCCTTTGAGACTCTTTCTATGCCGATGACCTTAGTCTTATAAGCTATCCGCGTGCCATTGCTGTGGGCCTTCCCCAGAAAGTGTCTCATAAGGGCATGTGAGTCTACAATACCTGTGGTTGGAGAATAGAGGGCGGCGGTTCCCCTGATATTTGGTTCCAATTGGCTCATTTCCCTTTTGGAGAGCATTCTAAGAGGAACACCGTTATGTTTGCCCCTCCTATAGAGCCTCTCCAACTCTTCTGCTTCTATATCGGTAATGGCTACAATTATTTTTCCGCATTTCTTGTGAGCCATCCCGTTGTTGGCACAAAGCTGGTAGAGAAGGCCGTTGCCTTCAAGGAACCAGGTTCGTAATAGATGCCGGCATGAATGACTTCGCTGTTGCGAGAGCTTTGTTCCTGACCAAAGGTCTCGTTCTTCTCCAGCAAGTAGACCTGTCTGCCCTCCCTGGCTACCTCTGAGGCTATGGCTAATCCAACCACGCCAGCTCCGATGATGGTAATATCAGCCGTGTAAGACATATTGCACCGCCCTTAATTCACCAAAAGCGATCGGCAAAAGTCATGTCTGAGCGAATTTACTTCCGTCCTTCCAGACGTAATGCGATTTCTCACTGATCGTAAGTATAACACACGGTTGCGATGACGATAGTTTGAGGCTATTCTGCCGACAGAAACCTTTTAGCCGCAGCATAGATTGGCACGCTCTCTGGGCTCCAGGCAGCTTGACGACCAATCAGGTGGAGCTATATATTACCTACTAGCACTGGTGGCACGTCGGGATTATGTTATGCAGGTCACCTGTGGTGGGTTCGAACCGAGCGTTGGGTTTAACCGGAGCTGTCAAATGAGCAAACTGGTAAAGAAACTACGCCAGGTTTCTGAGAATGCTGCTCAGCCGCTGGGATTCAAGACGGCGCCCTTGTCGGCTGGCCGGCAGATGCTGCTTATTGCTTCTGTGCCTCACAGCCATAGCGGCATGGTAGCACAGCTAGCCAGGACCGAGATCGACGCTATTCTGTTAGACAACCGCAACCTCAAAGGGACAATGGATATTCGCCATCTCGCTGCTGATGCCGGAGAGGTTGCTTTAGGTCTGTGGCTCAATCTGGAGGGTGAGCAATACGTAGAGCAATTCAAGCAAGCAGGAGGAGATTTCCTTGTCTTTGAGGCAGGTTCCGCCGCGGCAACGTTGCTTCAGGAGGAGGAGCTGGGCAAGGTGCTGAGAGTAGACCCTTGCCGAGACGAGAACCTGGCATGCACCATCGATCAACTGCCAATAGACGTAGTGATTCTCGACGTGAAGACTGAGGAAGACGTTCTCACCGTGTCTGACCTTATGCACTGCCAGTGGCTTGCAGGACTGGTGGATAAGCCTTTGCTGGTGGCTTCTCGGCAAGAGCTAACAGACAGGGAGATTCGGTCTCTCAGGGAGGTGGCGGTGAGGGGGATAGTGGCGGAGCTACCGGAGAAGCAGATTGGTGACAGTCTGGCGAGGATGTCTCAGACAATAAAAACCCTGCCTCCAAGAAAGAAGAAGCTGAGCGAGAAAAAGGCACTAATACCGCGCCTCGGGTACGGCTACGAAGAAGCGGAGGAACCGGAGGAAACGTAGCCCGCCGACGAGATTGCCTTCCCCCAGCATCTGAGAGCCTTTTGAATGGTTGGACTACACTCAGTCATTCCCTTCCCCTCTGCCAGGCGCCGTCTCACCCCAAGCATGCAATCACGCCGCGTTCACCCCCAAAGCACTTCGGCCGAACGTGCGAGCCTCAGCTCCAGCTTTGAGCGTCTGAGGAGGTTTGAAATATCGCTCCCAATACTGTATAATCGCTACGAGATGACGTCGAATGCAAGCCAGAACAGTAGCTTGCTAGATAATCGGGTTTGGCTTTTGGATTTCGCATTGGTCTTTTCATCAAACTGTCCCCCGGAGCAATGTCTCGGCACCCCTTTCAGCCCGTCTGGCATGCAGAAAACATGTGACTGGCAGCTTCTTGAGGCAATCCCATTCCCAGTGGTCCTTCCCAGGGGGGAAGGAACGGTTCGAATTCTGTAATGACAGGAGACAGGAGTGTAGATGTCGATTAATAGTGCCATATGCTTTAGGGCAAGCAAGATTAACATGAAGGAGGAAAAATGGTAGGTATCTGCTCATATGGTGCGTATGTGCCCCTCTATAGACTGGCCCGCGAGGTGATGGTCCTGGAGGGCAAAGGGGGGCCAGGAGAGCGATCGGTAGCAGGTGCTGACGAGGATTCCCTAACCATGACCATCGATGCTATCCTCGACTGCACCAAGGACATAGATCGTGGTTCAATCGATGCGTTGTTCAATGCTAGCACGAGCTCACCCTTTGCGGAGAAACAACTGGCTGCTGCCGCCGCAGCCGCTCTCGATTTCCGTGATGATATTGTCACCGCTGACTTCGGGAATTCCCTCAAGGCAGGTGTGACTGCCTTACGAATGGCAGCGGACACCATCAAGGCTGGCTCTGCCAAGAAGGTAATGGTGTCAGCCGCCGATTGTCGACTGGGCACCCCTCTGTCAGCGATAGAGTCCAACTCAGGTGACGGTGCGGCTGCTCTACTGGTAGGGGATACGGATGTGATCGCCAGCATAGAAGGCGTTTACTCCCTCTCCAGTGATTTCACCGATACCTGGAGGCCAGCCAACGACAAGTTTGTCCATGTCTGGAGTGATCGATTTGCCCTCTCCGAGGGCTATCAGCCGTTGGTTCGTAGTGCCGTTTCAGCAGCTATGAAGAAGTTCGGTGTAGAGCCAGCGGGCATAACCAAGTTAATCTTGAGTGCTCCCGATGCCAGGGCACATGGGGCTATGGCCCCGGCACTGAAGTTTGATGCCAAAACTCAACTCCAATACCCGCTCTTCAATGAAATGGGCAATACCGGAACCGCCTTCCCCTTGATGCTTCTGGTAGCTGCCCTGGAGCAGGCTAAGGCAGGAGACACCCTGCTTGTGGCGGGCTACGGGGATGGCGTTGACGTCATGCTCCTCAAGGTAACAGAACAAATAGACAAGGCTAAAGACAGGCATGGTGTCTTAGGTTATCTCAAATCAAAGAAGATGCTGCCTGGTTATGCCAAATACCTGAGGCTGCGGCACCTTTTCTATGTGGAGCCGTCAAGGATGACTCCCATCACACCGGGCTTGGCGCAGTTATGGAGAGAGCGCGATTCAATGTACAAATTACATGCCAGCAAGTGTAAACAGTGCGCATGGATTGAGTTTCCTATCCGCAGGATCTGCCCCAAGTGTTACTCCAAGGATGACTACGAGCAGGTAAAACTCCTTGACCAGAAGGTTACGGTCTACAGCTTCAGCACGGATACCATACCCACTATCCCCGAAGTCACCGACCCGCCGCAGGGCAGGGCCATCATCGATTTCTCCGGCGGCGCTCGAATGGAGCTGGAAATGACGGACTTCGGCAAGATAGAGGACATGAAAGTTGGCCAGCCGATGGAGATGACCTTCAGGCGACTCGAGCGGCAGGGCGATGTTGCTGCTTATGCCTGGAAGGTTAAACCGGTGCGATAATTAAGGAGGGAAAATGGGTAACATAAAAGATAAAGTAGCCATAATCGGCATGGGCTGTACCCAGTTCGGGGATCTCTGGAAGATGGGCGTTCCCGATATGATCATCGAATGTTGCTATGAGGCATACAAAGATGCCGGGGTCGGCCCTAAAGACATTGAAGCGGTGTTTGTGGGGAATGTGTCTTCGAGTATGTGGACGGGGTCTACAGTCACGGAGGCGCTACAACTAGACAAGATCCCAGCCACCAGAGTGGAAAACAACTGCGCTACTGCCGCAGAGGCTCTGAGGGTGGGAGCCTTCTCCGTGGCCTCAGGGATGTACGACACTGTCCTCTGCGTCGGCTTCGAGAAGCTGAAGGACTATGGCAGCGGCGCTCTGGAAATGCCTGGCTCCATGCACCCTATTTCCGTCGTTGGCTCGGCACCGGCTTCCTTTGCTAAATCGGCGGTGCAATACTTTGAGAAGTACAAGATCCCCCGGGACAAGGGGAAGGAGATCATCGCCAAGATTGCCGTCAAGAATCATGCCAACGGCGCCTTGCATCCAAAGGCACACTTCAGACGGGCCATAACCCTGGAGACAGCGCTCAACGCGCCTATAATCGCCTGGCCTCTGGGTCTGTTTGACTGCTGCCCGGTTACGGACGGAGCATCAGCAGCCATAATAACCCGCGCTGACAAGGCCAAGAGCTACACCCAGGACTACGTGTTGATTAAGGGTCTCGGCCTAGCAGTGGGTCGTATAGACCCCTTCAAGGGCAAGTTCCGCTCCGATGTTGACATCACCTTCTGGGACGAGACCTGGGTGGCAGCCCAGCAGGCCTATGAGCAGGTGGGCATCAAGGACCCTCGCAAAGAGATAGGTATGGCGGAAGTCCACGATTGCTTTACCATCACTGAGCTCATAATTTATGAGTCTCTGGGCTTCTGTCCGCGCGGAAAGGGGCCGGAAGAGGTGGAGGCTGAGAGCTTCACTCTCAAGGGAGACCTGCCAATCAACACGGATGGTGGATTGAAATCCTTTGGCCATCCCGTGGGTGCCAGTGGGCTGAGGATGGTCTATGAGCTTTACAACCAACTACTGGGCAGGGCTGGTGAGCGCCAACTAAAGAATCCTAAGCTGGGACTGGCTCATTCGCAGGGTGGTACGCCAGGCATGTTCCAGGCGTCAGTCACCATTGTTGGGCCTCGAGACTAGGAAAGCATATACATATAGGTCTGGCACTGCTGTCGGTGCCTATATAGTCGTGACTGTTTCGGCAGTCGGTCGGAGACTGAGGCGGAGGGACATTGGATGTATTCAGAGCCTGTCCTCGGGGCAGGTTGGCCAGTAATGGATAGGCGGTGGCTAGGTGACCTGTGCCAAAGGAGGATGAATGGATTTTGGTTTCACTCCTGAACAAGAGAAGTGGCGCCAGGAAATAAAGGATTTCCTGAAAGACAATCCGGCGGAGAAATTCCCCATTCAAACGGGGGAAGACTCGTGGGGGCATGGCGCTTTCTCATACGAGTTTGTCCGTCTACTGGGCAAGAAGGGCTGGATATCCCTGACTTGGCCGAAGAATTATGGTGGACAGGAACGACCCTGGATGGACCTTCTCATTCTATTTGAGGAACTAGCCCTGGCCAGGGTTCCCTGGGCAGCGGCTGCCATATGCTGGTCTATGAGCAATACCGTCCTGGAGCTGGGAAGCGAGGAACTGAAACAAGAATTCCTGCCGGGCATCGGCAGAGGCGAAACTATTCTCTGGTTGGCTATGAGCGAGCCAGATGCTGGCTCTGATCTTCTGGCCCTGAGGACTACTGCCATTGAGCAGGATGATCACTATCTGGTCAATGGACAGAAGGTGTGGAGTGCTTTGGCGCATCTCTCCGATTACGGGTTCCTCTTTGCCAGAACCGAAACCGACCCAAGTATTCCGAAGTGGGCCTCCATAAGCTTGTTCCTATTGGACAAGGGACTTCCCGGTGTTACTGTTCAGCCTATGATCAGCATGTATGGAGAGGTCTTCCACAGCGAGGTATTCATGGATAACGTGCGGATCAAGAAGAAATATCTCCTGGGGGAGAAAAACCAGGGCGTCATTCACCTGACAAAGACTCTGGAGTTTGACCGATTCTGGGCCCGCTTCCCTAAGCCAGCCTTCTGCCACAGGATTAACCAGGACCTGGTGCAATATGCTAAGGAGACACGGCGTGACGGCCGATTTCTGGCCAAAGACCCCATGGTGAAACACAAGCTGGTGGAGAACGCCATTGAAATTGAAAGTTGCCGTCTGGTGTTTTGGAATGTCGGCTGGAAGATAGACAGGGGGTTACCACTGACGTATGAGGCTTCTGCGGCCAAGGTGTTGGCAGATGACATGGGGCAGCGCTTTTTCAACAGAAGCGTGCAGGTAATGGGGCCCTACGCCCATCTAAATGAGGCCGACAAGTGGGCCTCTTTGCGGGCCAACCTACGGCGCTGGTACCTCTGGACAGCAGGCGATAGCCTGGCGGGTGGTACCTCCGAGATCGCCAGAAACACTATGGCCACCACCGGACTGGGATTGCCCAGAAAATAAGCTGCCTCCCCGCAGAAGAGAAGGAGTATGGATGGACTTCAGCCTTAGTGAACAGCAAGAGATGCTGAGAAAGATTGCTCGTGACTTCTTTACCAACGAGTTACCCAAGAGCTCGGTTAAGGAAATGGCCAAAGATACCAGGGGCTATTCTCTTGAACTATGGCACAAGATGGCTGATCTGGGTTGGATGGGACTGGTACTGCCGGAAGAGTACGGGGGTTCAGGAGGCAGCTTTGTCGATTTGGCTATCTTATTGGAAGAGATGGGTCGGGCCTGCCTGCCAGGGCCTTTCTTCTCTACGGTGGTTCTGGGCGCCTCCATTGTAATGGAGGCCGGAAGTGAGGTGCAGAGGGAACGTCTTCTGCCCAAGCTAGCCAGAGGCGAACTTGTCCTCACGCTGGCCGTAGCCGAGCCTTATGTCCTCAGCCACACCGGTGTCTTCGAAGTGAGGGCCAGGAATGTGGAAGGGGGTTACATCATCGATGGCACCAAACTGTTCGTCCCTGATGCTCATGTAGCCGACTACATTATATGTGCGGCGAAGACTGGGAGGGGGTCTACCCTTTTCCTGGTTGACACAAAGAGCCATGGCCTGAGTTGTACTGTGCTTCCAGCCATGTCTAGCGAAAGACAGTGTGAGGTGAAGTTCAATCAGGTGAAGGTGTCGAAGGCAGATGTCCTGGGGAAGGTCAACCGTGGAAAAGAATACATAGATAAGGTTTTGACCAGGGCAGCCGCCGCAAAGTGTGCTGAAATGCTAGGTGGGGCTGAGCAGGTAATGGAGATGACCGTGGCCTATGCCAAGGAAAGAGTCCAATTTGGCCGTGCCATAGGGGCTTTTCAAGCTATCCAGCACCATTGCGCCAATATGTTGAATGACCTGGATGCCTGCCGGTGCGTTGCCCGTCGGGCGGTCTGGATGGTGAGCGAAGGCATGCCCTGTGCCAGAGAGGTATCGCTGGCTAAAGCTTGGGTGAATGAAGCTTATCACAGGATGACCCTCCTGGGCCATGAAATACATGGCGCTATCGCTTTTCAGCATGATCACGATATGCACCTGTATTTCAAGCAAGCCAAACTGGGGGAGATGGCTTTTGGGGACACAGCATACCATGAGGAGATTATAGCCAGGGAAATGGGACTTTAGAATTGAAGTGACTGGAAAGGAGAAAGGATGGACTTCCGTTTCACTGAAGAGGAAGAAGCCTTCCGAAAAGAGGTAAGAGAATTCCTTGATCGGGAGTTGCCACCTGACTGGCCCGGCATAGACCCAGACATGTATCACGAGGATGCCTTTGACGAAATTCACGAGGTGAGTCGTGAGATGCAGCGTAAGCTAGCTGCCAGAGGATGGCTGGGTCTAACCTGGCCAAAGAAATACGGGGGCCAGGAGCAACCTTTGTGGAAACAGATGATTCTGGAAGAGGAAATGACCTATCGCGGCGCTCCAGGCCTGGATGCCTACCAGTTCATTGGAGGCATGGGGGATCTGATTCTGGAATTTGGCACAGAAGAGCAGAGACAGAAGTATATACCGCGCATGGTGCGTGGGGAGGTGAAGGGAGCCACGGGGATGAGCGAGCCAAATGCGGGCTCCGACCTGGCCAATATCCAGTTGAGGGCAGATCTGCAAGGGGATTACTTCGTACTCAATGGCCAAAAGACATGGCAGAGCGCTGCCCACCGTGCTGACTTTGCCCCAGTCTACGTCCGGACCGATCCTACTGCCTACAAACACCGAGGGATCAGCATACTTCTTGTCGACTACAACACCCCTGGCATTACTATGCGCCGCCTTACCATGATGAGCGGATTGGACGCCTTCAACGAGGTGTTTTATGACAACGTCAAGGTGCCTAAGGAGAACCTGCTGGGAGAGCTGAATGGCGGTTGGAGAGTAGTCATGGCTGCTCTCGGTCATGAGAGAAGCTATGGAATCATGCTGATTTACAACATCAAGCGAGACCTCGACCTGCTGGTGCAATACTGCAAGGAGACGGTGGTTAATGGTCAACCTCTTGCTAAGAACAAGATGATTCGCAACAGGCTGGCTGACCTGGCCATTCAGCTTGAGGTAGCCCGCAATATGGGCTACAAGTTAAACTACCTGGCGCTGAAGGGTGGGGATGTCACTAATACTGCCAACGAGATAAAGGTGTTGGGTGGTGTCCTTACTCAGCGTGTGGCAGTCCTAGGGATGCAAATCCTGGGGCTCTACGGGTCACTGGGGTCGGTCGGAGGTAACTGGAGACAGATGGATGCGAAAAAGGACAAGTGGGCGAAGTTGGGAGGCAGAATGAAGCATCTCTATCTGAGCACAGTGTGCAATACGATCGCCGCTGGCACTACCGAGGTGGCCCGCAACGCGATAGCCACCATGGGTTTGGGCTTGCCCAGGGAACCCAAGCCGCCACAAAAGAAATAATCCGCGTTAGAAAGGGGAAAAGAGATGGATTTATCCTTTAGTGAAGAGCAGGAGATGTTATGGAAGTCGGCGCGCGACTTTCTAGCTAACAAGTGTCCCAAGACCCTGGTGCGCCAGATGGAGGAGGACGAGAAGGGTTATGTTCCCGAGTTATGGAAGGAGATGGCTGACCTGGGATGGATTGGGCTTCCTTTCCCTGAGAAGTACGGAGGTGGTGGTTTCACCTTTCTTGATCTAGTAATCCTGCTGGAGGAGATGGGGCGTGCTTGTCTTCCTGGGCCTTTCATTTCTACCGTGGTCCTGGGTGGCTTGCCCATTGCCAAATGGGGAACAGAGCAGCAGAAGAAGGATATTCTTCCCAAGATATGTAAGGGTGAGGCCATCCTTACCCTGGCCCTGACGGAGCCCAGTGCCAGGTACGATGCTGTCTCTGTTCAGGTGAAGGCAAAGGTGGAAGGAGACCACTACGTCATCAGTGGCACCAAGCTCTTTGTCAATGACGCTAATGTTGCCGACTATATCATTGTTGTTGCCAGGACAGCGGACTCAGCCAATCCGGAAGAGGGCATTACGCTGTTCATTGTAGATGGGAAAAGTCCAGGTATAACCACCCATCTTCTGAGGACGATAGCTGGGGATAAGCAGTGCGAGTTTACTTTGAACAAGGTGAAGGTGCCCAAGGCGAGTGTCTTGGGCAAGCCGAACCAGGGCTGGGGGATGGTGGGAGAGATTATACAATGGGCGGCTCTGGCGAAGGCAGCGGAGATGATGGGTGGTGCGCAGCAAGTTTTGGAGATGACGATCCAATATGCCAAGGACAGGGTACAGTTTGACCGTCCGATAGGAAGTTTCCAGATCATTCAGCATTACTTGGCTGACATGTCGATTGATGTAGACAGCTCGCGGGTGAGTTTGCACAAGGCGGCGTGGATGCTGAGCGAAGGGATTTCGTGCGCCAAGGAGATTTCGGTGATCAAAGGATGGTTAAGCGAGGCTTATCGGAGAGTGACAGCACAAGCGCACCAGATACATGGCGCTATTGGTTTCACCAAGGATCATGATCTAGAGCTCTACTTCAGGCGTGCGAAGGCGGCGGAGCTATTCTTTGGTGATGCTGATTTTCATCGCGAGATCGTCGCCCAGCAACTAGGCATGTAGCTGGGTAGCGGAGAGGAGACTGATGGACTTTCGCTACACTGATGATGAAGAAGCTTTCCGCAAAGAGGTACAGCAGTTCATCAATGAATCTATGCCGCCTGGCTGGTTAGGAGTCGACCCCGGTCCCGAGGAAGAGACCAGGGAAGACGTGGGTCCGCTAGCACGGCAGATGTGGCGCAAGCTAGGCCAAAAGAGTTGGATAGGTCTGACCTTGCCCAAAGCATACGGCGGGCAAGAAGCCCCGCTATGGAAGGAGATGATCCTGCTGCAAGAGTTGGCCTATCGCGGCGCGCCAGGGATGGATACTGCCATAGCCCAAGTTGACCTGATCTTAACTTTTGGGACTGAGGAGCAAAAACGCAGGTTTGTAGTTCCGATTACCCGAGGCGAAGTGAAGTGGGCCATAGGAATGAGCGAGCCTAATGCTGGCTCGGATACCTTTGCTGTCCAGTTGAGAGCGGTAGAGGAAGAAGACTACTTCGTCCTTAATGGCCAGAAGATCTGGTCCAGCGGTGCCCACAATGCCAATTACGAGATGGTCTATGCTCGGACTGATCCTGAGAATAAGCATATGGGCCTGAGTGTCTTCATGGTTGACCTGAAGAGCCCCGGCATTACTCTACGCCAGATACCTCAAATGACAGGCATTCCTGCCTTCTGCGAAGTGTTTTTTGACAATGTCAGGGTTCCTAAAGAGAACCTGCTAGGCGAGAAGAACGGAGGGTGGCAAGTCTTGCTGCATGCTTTTGGTGCTGAGCGAACCTATGGGCTGTTCGCCATCTACAATGCCAAGCGCTACCTGGATCATCTGATCCAGTACTGCAATGAGACCCACGTCGACGGCCAGCTCCTGAGCAAGGATCCTCTCGTTCGAAATAGACTGGCACAGATGGCCATTGAGATCGAGGTAGGATGTAACCTGGGCCACGAGTTGAACTGGCAGGCAATCCAGGGACAGCCCACCGTGAAAACCAGTAACCAGATCAAGGTACATGGTGCTGCCATAGCTCAGCGCGTGGCCAATTTGGGGATGCAAATCCTGGGACTCTACGGGCCGCTACATGAGCGCTCCAAATGGGTCAGACTTGGTGGCAGATTCAGCCACGAATATCTAAGCACGATAGGCTCTAGCTTGGCGGGTGGCACTACTGAGAATTCAAAGAATCACATTGCCGGCAGGGCGGGGTTAGGATTGCCCAAGAAGTAGATCGAGCAAGAGCATCTGAAGGTAGCTGTCTAACTTTGCAGAGCCGAGGGATGACGGGGTTCATCAAGGGCCAGGATATGGACTATTGTTCCCAGGGTTGCAATATGGGGCAGTTTATTGCTGAGCCATGTAAGCCAAGTAGTAGCATCAATAGCAAGATCGCAGCCATCAGATTGCAGTATCAGCCAGCAGAACGGAAAGGAGAGTAATGGATTTTCGTCTTGCCCAGGACGAAGAGGCCTTTCGAAGGGAAGTCCAGGATTTCCTTGCTGAAGCGTTGCCAGATGACTGGCTAGGCGTGGATCCTGATGGGCACAGCGAGCAAGCAGACGAGAAGCTCCACCATTTTGACCTTGAGATGCGGCGTAAACTGGCTGCTAAGGGCTGGCTGGGCCTTCAATGGCCAAAGAAATACGGGGGCCAGGAGGCCCCGATGATGAGGCAATTCATCTTGGAGCAGGAGCTGATCTACCGTGGAGCACCATATTGGGCAATATCTGCTGCTCTGATGATAGGACAGTTCATCTTACAGTTCGGCACTGAAGAACAAAAGGAAAGGTTTCTTCCGCCTATCGTACGTGGGGATGTGCAGTGGGCTGTGGGAATGAGCGAGCCAAACGCAGGCTCGGACCTGGCCAGTCTCCAGTTAAGGGCAGTCGAGCAGGAGGACTGTTTTGTTCTAAACGGGCAAAAGACCTGGCAGACCGGAGCTCACTATGCTGATTGGGCCACGGTGTACGCACGGACTGATCCTGACGTTCCCAAGCATAAGGGAATCACCACTTTTCTAGTTGACCTGAAAAGCCCGGGGATCACCATGCGTCGCATACCTCAAATGACCGGCCACCCGGCCTTTTGCGAAGTCTTCTATGACAACGTCCGGGTTCCTAAGGAGAACGTTCTGGGAGAGAAGAACGGGGGCTGGAGAGTAGCCCTCTTCGGTGTGGCTACCGAGAAGAGTTTTGGCTACTGGCTTATTAACAGTGGCAGACGCGATTTTGAAATGCTGGTGCAGTATTGCAGGGAGACCTACGTCGATGGTCAGCCCCTTAGCAAGGATCCTCTTATTCGAAGCAGGCTGGCACAGTTGGCTATTGATATCGAGGTGGGACGCAATCTGGGTCTGAGGTTGAACTGGATGGCCACCAAAGGAATGCCAATCATAGCTGAAGCCTGTCAGATGAAGCCCTTTGGCGGCAACATCCTTCAGCGTCTGGCTAATCTTGGTACCCAAATCCTGGGGCTTTACGGGCCACTGGATGAGCAGTCCAGGTGGGCCAAGCTGAGGGGCAGAATGAAATTTCTCTACCTGGCTTCGGCGGCTATGACCATCGAGGGTGGTACTAACGAAGCGTCTAAGAACACCGTGGCCAGTGTCGGACTGGGCTTGCCTAGAGGCTAAACACTTTCAGGGAGGGAGAAATGGATCTATCCTTTAGTGAAGAGCAGGAGATGTTATGGAAGTCGGCGCGCGATTTCCTGGCCAACAAGTGTCCTAAGACCCTGGTTCGCCAGATGGAGGAGGACGAGAAGGGCTACGCCCCCGAGCTGTGGAAGGAGATGGCTGACCTGGGATGGATTGGGCTTCCTTTCCCTGAGAAGTACGGAGGTGGTGGTTTCACCTTTCTTGATCTAGTAATCCTGCTGGAGGAGATGGGGCGTGCTTGTCTTCCTGGGC
>Ga0194125_10004792_pt1 | contig 20956 bp, 15 predicted proteins | sample TA2KigC250mmetaG_FD_148626 | JGI IMG/M metagenome (GOLD analysis project Ga0194125, IMG submission 148626) | Freshwater microbial communities from Lake Tanganyika, Tanzania - TA2015034 Kigoma Deep Cast 250m | ecosystem: Environmental > Aquatic > Freshwater > Lake | place: Tanzania: Lake...
ATCGGCGACGTGCTGGAGCCGGAGGCGGTTGCCAGGACGGTCGCAGGGTGCGATCTGGTCTTTCACGTCGCCGCGATCTCATCCTATTGGCGTGCGCACCGGCAGCAGGTATACCGCGTAAATGTCGAGGGCACGCGCGTCGTCATGGAGGCGTGCTGGCACGCCGGTGTGCCGCGCGTGGTGCACACGTCATCGGTTGCCGCCATCGGCATCCCTGCGGACGGCGCGCTGGCTGACGAGCAAACCCCCTTCGACGCGTTGAGCCGGACCTTCGCCTATGCCGACAGCAAACATCAGGCCGAGGCTGTGGTGCAAGAATACGTGGCGCAGGGCCTGCCCGCGGTGATCGTCAATCCGGCGGTGGTGATCGGCGCGGGCGACCACTATTTGATCTCGGGAAGCATGGTCGTGGAGTTCGCACGCGGACACATGATTGCGGTCCCGCCGGGCGGTTTCTGCACGGCCGACATAGATGCGGTTGTTTTGGGCCACCTGGCGGCCGCGGAGCAAGGGCGCATCGGTGAACGCTACATCCTGGGGGGCGAGAACCTGACTTCGAGGCAGATGGCCGCGATCCTGGCGGAGGTGATCGGCCGTCGCGCGCCGCGGGTCACCCTGCCGCGCTGGATTCTCGGCCCGGCCGCGCTCCTGGTGGATGCCTTCAACCGGGTCAGCCCGCGGCCGCCGCTGGTCAGCGGCGAGCAAATCCGCCTGAGCGCCATCAACTACTTCGTGGATTCGACCAAAGCCGTGCGCGAACTGGGCTATCCCCTGTTGCCCTTCGCCGGCGCAGTCGAAAAAGCCTACCGGTGGTATCGGGATCATGGATATGTGGGATGAGGGTGGAGGATAGAGATAGAGAGAGAGATAGAGATAGAGATAGAGAGAGACGTTTGACGTTGTAACGCCATAGCGCGGCCTCCTGCCGCAACCGAAAGGCTGTCATTGCGAGGAGCGTAGTGTGCGATTGCGCCAGCGTCCTTCAGGACGAAGCAATCTCACGCGGAGACCAGGAGATTGCTTCGCAAACCATGTCCTGAGCTTGTCGAAGGATGCGCTCGCAATGACGCCGCCGAAGATTCTCGCGGATCACGCGAATGTTGGCGGGCGATACTATACTTCGCACGGCCATAAGTTGCGCTTTTCCGCTTAAGCCCAAAAGCGCAGTTTGTGCCCGTGAGCAGTATATACGCAATACGCAATACGCAATCGCACTACACAACCGCACTACACAACACGCACTACGCACCGCATCCCATACGGAGGACTCGTGGATATTTTCGACAAGTGCCATGGCTTCACGCAGGCCAAGGAGGCCATTGCTGCGGGCATCTACCCGTATTTCATCCCTCTGACCGAGAACGAGGGCACCGAGGCGACTTTTCGCGGCCATCGGCTAATCATGTGCGGCTCGAACAACTATCTGGGCCTGACGACGCATCCGAAGGTGCGCCAGGCCGCGATAGAGGCGATCGAACGCTACGGCACCAGTTGCACCGGGTCGCGCTTTCTGAACGGCACCCTGGAGCTGCACGAACAGCTCGAACACGAGCTGGCGGAATGGGTGGGCAAAGAGGCGGCTCTGGTCTTCACCACGGGCATGCAGGTCAACCTGGGCACGATCAGCTCCCTGGTAAGCCGCGGGGACTTCGTGATCATGGACAAGGAAGACCACGCCAGCATCGTAGATGGCGCCAGGCTCAGCTATGGCGAGACGCGACGTTTCGCGCACAACGATGTGGTGGAGTTGGAGCGCGCCCTGGCGAAATTGCCCCCCGACAAAGGCAAGCTGGTGGTCGTGGACGGTCTTTTCAGCATGGAGGGGGACATCGCGCCGCTGCCAGAGATCGCGCCGCTGTGCAAGCAATATGGCGCCCGCCTGATGGTGGATGACGCACACGCGATGGGCGTCTTGGGCGGCGGACGCGGCACGGCCGCGCACTTCGGCATGAACGATGGCGTGGACTTGATCATGTCCACTTTCAGCAAGTCCTTTGCCTCGATCGGCGGCTTCATCGCCGGCGACGAGCCAGTGATCCACTTCATCAAGCACCATGCCCGCGCCCTGATCTTCAGCGCCAGCATGCCGCCAGCCAACACCGCGGCTGCGCTGGCTGCGCTGCACGTCATGCGCGACGAGCCGGAGCGCGTGCAGCGGCTTCACGAGAACGCCGACTATGTGCGCCAGGGCTTCCGCCAGCTCGGCTTCGACATCGGCAACTCCACCACGCCCATCGTGCCGATCGTCATCGGCGACCTCCAGAGGACGATCATGACCTGGAAGCTGCTCTTCGACGGCGGCGTCTTCGTCAACCCTGTCCTCTCGCCGGGCGTCCAGCCGGGTCGCGAGCTTCTGCGCACCAGCTATATGGCCACGCACACCCGCGAGCAACTCGATCAGGTGCTGGCGGTCTTCGCTCAGGTTGGCAAGTTGGTAGGGCTGATTTAGGACCAGGAGCCAGGGGGCAGGAGACAGGGGACAGGCTATGGCGTTGCCTCAACTCATCCCCGACGGCGTGGCGCTGGCGCGCGTGCCGGGGCTGACGGCTGGGCAGATGAAGGCGCTCGAGAACTGCTGGATTGCCACGGCGCAGGAGTTGGTCGCGCTCGCTGAATGTCCAGAGGTCGTACGCGGCCCTTTGTTGCGCACCCTGGGGGTGGATCGCGCTGAGCTGGATCGGCTGGTCCAGGCCGCGCGGAGCGTGATCCCTGCGGAGCGCGACCTGCGCGCTCTTGAGCTGGCCGAACGCGCGGCCGCCGCCCGATATCGCACCGGCGCACTCCTGGACGAGCCGCCAGAAGAGCTGGCGCGACGCCAGGCGCTGCCGCCCTATGTCGCAGGAAGTTTGCGCGCCTTGCCGCCGGCGAGCGTCAGTCACCTGCAGCTTCTGCCGCCGCTGCGCGACCAGGGGGGGCGGGGAACCTGTGTGGCGCACGCGGCTGTGGCAGTGCGCGAATTCCTGGAGGTCGCGGCAGGAGGTCCGCCTGACCAGGACCTCTCGGAGCAGTTCGTCTATTGGTGGTGCAAAGAACACGACGGCATCCCGACCGTCTCTGGCACCTATGTTTCAGTGGCCATGCGTTGCCTGCTGGAGGCGGGCGCGCCGGCCGAAAGCGCCTGGCCCTACGTGAACTATGAACGCGGGAATGATCAAGGGCAGGGCCCCCCGCCAGCCGAAGCCGCGAACGGCGATCCGGCCATGCGCACGCTGCGGACGTTGGAGCTGAACCGGGCTGACATGGCGGGCATCAAAGCCTGCCTCGCGGAGGAGCGCGCTGTCGCGTTCTCGATCCCGGTGTTCAATAGCTGGTACCGTGCCGCGGCCACGCGGCGGTGGGGCAAGATCACGCTGCCCCTCACCGGCGAGGCAGAGGACGGCGGCCATGCCATGGCGCTGGTTGGCTACCAGGACGACCCCTCGGTTCCGGGCGGCGGCTACTTCCTGGTGCGCAACTCTTGGCAGCCGTGGGCCTACGACGGCGTCTGGCAGACGGGCTACGGCTACATCCCGTACGCCTACATCAGCCGCTATGCGACGGCCGTGGCCAGCGCAGTGCGCATGGAGGGCGCGGACGTGCGGGTGCGCGACAACGAAGCCGACGTGGGCCGCCGGCCGCTGGCGCAGCCGGTCTGGCGCAGCCCAGATATCTGGGTGCGCCGCCAGCCGGATGGCGAGCGGGAACCCGAGGCGCCGGCCGTTGGTCAGGCCAACGCGGTCTATCTGCGCGTGGCCAACCTGGGGCCGGCTTATGCCTACTACGTGCAAGCTGAAGTGTGGGCCGCGCCGCTCGCCCCGCGCATCCGGCCGGCCGACTGGCGGCCGATCGGTCGGCTGGCCGCCGAACAGCTCGCGCCAGGGTCATGCGTGCTTGGGCCGCTCTCCTGGACGCCGGCCGAAGCGCGGCCGTATGCCTTCCAGGTGCGGGTAGATAGCGTCGAAGACCCGCTCGATCAGCCGCTCGACCCGGCCGGCAACAACAACGTGGCCTTGAGCCATCTGTGGGTGGCTCCGGTGTGCGCCGGGGGAACGTGCGAGGTGGTTTTCGACGCGGTCGAGGCGCCTGATGCGGACGGGGAGATCGAGTTCCTGGTGGAGCCGTTGCCGCCAGGCAGCCCGGTCGCGGTCTCGTCGCCGGTTCTGCAGCCGACCACGCTGGGCCGAGACCTGTCGCAGGATGATCGGGACGTGGCAGAGGACGCGGCGCTGGGCGCGCTTACGGGCGGCCTTGTCCTGACGGCCGGCCGGCGCCGCCTGGCGAGCATGACGATCACCGCAGACCCCCATGCTGAGCCCGGCGCGCAGTCCAGTTTCGCGGTCGCCCAGGTGCAGGGCAGCCAGTTGGTGGGGTGGATGACGGTGCGGGCGGATGTGACGAGTAGCGGGTAGTAAATAGCAAATAGTAGGTTTGCAGTTTGCTACTTGTCGCGCGGGAAGTCTATGAACTGGTAGCCGACCCCGCGTTCGGTCAGGATGTAGCGGGGATTGGCCGGGTCAGGCTCGATCTTTTTGCGCAGATAGGTGACGTAGAGTCGCAGAAGCTGGCTGTCGTCGCGATATTCCGGCCCCCAGGCTTTCGAGAGCAGCGTCTCTTGCTCGACGATCCAGCCGGCGTTCTCGACCAACTGCTGCAAGAGCCGGTATTCAGTGGGGCGGAGCTTGATGTGTTCTCCGCGCGCGATCACTTCCCGCCGGCGGAAGTCAATCGCAAGGCCTTCGTCAATCACCAACGGTTCTTCGGCCTGCGTCTTGGACGGCTCGACCCGGCGCAGCACCGCGCGAATGCGGCTGGATAGCTCGCGCGGGCTGAAAGGTTTGGTCACGTAGTCGTCGGCGCCCAGGTCCAGGCCGCGGATGCGGTCTTCTTCATCCGCTTTCACCGTCAGCATGATCACTGGCACGGAAGAGAGCTCTCGGATGTGTTCGAGCGTCTCGAACCCATCCAGGGCTGGCATCATCACGTCCAGCACCACCAGGTCGAACACCTCATTCCGCACCTTTTCGATGGCCGTCAGGCCGTCCTCGGCCTCGCTGACCTCGAATCCCTCGAGGTCCAGGTTCATCTGCACGAAGCGCCTCATGCGGGCTTCGTCATCTACCACGAGGATGCGTTTCTTCATGATGAGCGCCTCCCTGTCCGAGAATCTTCGCTGCCGGCCGGCAATGCGAAGAAGACCGTCGTGCCTTTGCTGGGCTCGCTTCGCAGCCAGATGCGACCGCCATGCGCCTCGACGATGGATTTACACAGATAGAGGCCCAGTCCTGCGCCTTGCGTGGTGCGGCGCAGGCTGGAGTCTACCCGAAAGAACCGCTGAAAGAGCTTCCCTTGTTCTTCTGGTGGGACGCCGATGCCGCGATCTGCCACGTAGACGATGGCCTGGCTGCCGTCGGTCCACCCCCCCACGCGAATTTCGCCGCCGTTCGGCGAGTATTTGATCGCATTGCTGAGCAGGTTGTTGAACACCTGGCGCAGCCGCTCCTCGTCGCCGACGACGGCCGGATAGCCGAGGGGGAAATCCAGCGCAAAGCGATGTTTGTCGGTCTGCGTGCGAAAGCTCTCGACGACCTTCTCGGCCAGCCTGGGCAAGGAGACATCCCCGCGCTCCAGCTTGAATGCGCCGGCCTGGATGCGCGAGGCATCCAACAGGTTGTTGATCAGCCCATTCAGCCGATCGGCCTCTTCGTTGATGACTTGCAGCCCCTCGCGTGCGGTCTCGGCGTCCCATTTGGCGTCTTCGCGCGCCAGCGTGTTGGCATAGCCCTTGATGAGCGCCACCGGCGTCTTCAGCTCGTGTGAGATCACCGAGATGAAGGTGGTCTTCATCTCCTCGGCCTCGCGGAAGCGTGTGATGTCTACGACGTTGGCGATGACATTGCTCAGCCGGTCCTCCTCATCGTAGAGGGGCGAATAGGTGATGCTTACCGCGATGCGCGTGCCGCCGGGCCGCGCCAACATGCCCTCCACGACGAGCGGCTTGCCGGCCGGAAACGCGATTTCGGCCGGATCGGACCCGCACAAGTCCGGGCCAGAAGGCTTCTCCAGAGCCAAGACCTGATAGCACGGCCGGCCGATGGCCTGCTCGGCGGGCCAGCCGGTCATCTGGCTGAGCGCGCGGTTGAAAACCTGGATGCGGAGCTCCGGATCGAGGATCATCACGCCGTCCGCGCTGTGCTCGATGAGCGCGTCCAGTTGCTGTTTTTCCGCGCTCACCTGTTGGTAGAGCTGCGCATTGCGCACCGCGATCGCAGCCTGGTCCGCAAAGCTAGCCAGCACGTCTTCATCGTTGGCCGAAAAGGCGATGTTGCCGCTACGGAAGAGATAGATCAGACCCAGCAGCCGCTCCTCGATGGTCAGCGGCAGCGCGATGACCTGGTGCAGCGGCAGACGAATGGCGCGGCCGACCAGGTTCACGCGGGCCTCCAGGTCAGGCATCGCGTACTCGTCGGCGCGCAGCGGGAAGTCGGCCAGCAGCGGCGCGAAACGCGGCAGCAGCGCGGTTGGGATGCCGTAGCTGGCGCGGATGGTCAGGGTGCGCTGCGTCGACGCCTGGCGCAGGGCGATCAACCCCGCTTCGGCGCGCACCAGGTCCGCCACGCTGGTCAGGATCAAGCGCAGCAGCGACGGCAGGTCGAGCCGCGCGGTCATCGCCCGGCTGATTTGCAACAGATACTCGCGCTGGCGCAATTGATAACTGATCATGGCAACCTCGTGCATGATGATAGCAAAGAGTGGCCGAAAGGACAAGAACGCCGATTTGCGATTTGCGATTGCCGATTTGCGATTGCCGATTTGCCATCTAAAATCCGAAACCCAAAATCCAAAATCCGCAATCCAAAATCCGCAATCCGCCAGTTTGTCGAAGCGCCGCTCTATGCTATACTACTCCACCAATCTACCAATTTGCCAATCTACCAATCTACCAGCCACCAACCCGCCATGACCCACCATCAGACCACCAAGATCATCGGCAACGTGCTGATCGCCCTCGGCTTGATCGTTCTGTTGGGCGTGGGCGGCTGCCTGGGGTTGCGCGAGTATCAGGGCGAGCAGTTGCGCGCGCGCTTGCGTGAGTCGCCGCCAGCGCCAGCGACCGTGGCGCCGACCGTCGCGCCGGCCAGCCCGACGCCGACGGCGCTCAGCCCGAGCGCTACGCCTGCGGCCACAGCGATGAGCGCTGCGCCGACCCTTGCAGCCAGCCCCACGATCACCGCTGCCGCGTTCCCTGCGGCCGGCGCATCACCGACCGTGCAGGCCACAGCTACCCCCCTCGCGGCCACGTCCGCGCCGCCGCCCACGGCCCCCGCCACAGCCCCGGCCCTGCCGATCGTGCTGAATCCGGCGGTGCGCATCGTGATCCTCGATCTCAAAATCAATGCCGCGGTCGTGGAGATGGGCTGGCGGGTGGTGAACACGGCCAGCGGGCCGATCTCGGAATGGGTGATCCCCGAAAACGAGGCCGGCCACCACATCAACAGCGCGCTGCCCGGCGAGCCCGGCAACATCGTCATTTCCGGCCACAACAACATCTTCGGCCGTGTCTTCGAGGCGATCAGCCTGGCATGGGATGACGCCCGCCGCCAAAAGGTGGACGACAACACCGATCGCTCCGATATACTCGACGGCCGGCCGATTCAGCTCTATGACGCGGCAGGCAGGCGTTTCGACTACACCATCACGGAGTTCTATCGCCTGCGCGACACGGGCGTCTCGTTGGCGCAGCGCGTCGAAAACGGCCGTTTCATGCAGCCCACGAACGATCAGCGGTTGACCCTGGTCACCTGTTGGCCGATCACGTCCAACACGCACCGGTTGATCGTGATCGCCAGGCCCGCAGGGCAGTGAACGTTATGGAGCATGGCCCACAAGCTTACTTCTAAGTTACGCATCTGGTTGAGCCTGGCGCTGGGCCTGGCCGCGCTGATTCTGGTGGCGCAGGCGGTGGACTTCCGGCAGCTCTGGGAGGTGTTGCGCCATGTGCGACTGCCGTTTATCGTGTTGACCCTGGTCACCAGCCTGGCGACGCCGGTGCTCAAAGCTGTGCGCTGGCGAGGGCTTTTCCATCCGCAGCGGCCCGCGTTGAGTCTGGCACGGCTGGCCGAGCTGGTCGTGATCGGCCAGGCGATCAACTTCATGATCCCTGGCCGGCTGGGCGAGGTGGCGCGCGCCTATCTGACCGGCGAGGAGGCGGCCGTGAGCAAGGTCTATGCCCTGGGCACGCTTGCCGCGGAGAAGCTGCTCGACCTGATCGTGTTGGCGCTCCTGGCATTGGCCCTGATCCCGTTCATCGCGCTGCCCGAATGGCTGGCTGCGCGCGTCGGGCCGATTGTGGCCGCCGCGCTGCTGGCGACCGCGGCCGCGGTCGCGCTGTTGGGTGGACGCCGCATGTGGCTCAAGATCGCGGGCTGGGTCTTGCGTTTCTTGCCCCCGGCCCAGGCCGAGGTGTGGCGCACTCGCGTTGCGGCCGGGCTGGATGGCCTGGCCGCGATCGGCCATCCGCGGGCCGCGGCTGCGGTCTGGGGCTGGACCGTCCTGTTCTGGCTGACCGCGGCGGTCACCAATGGTCTGCTGTTCCTGGCATTCGACCTGCCGGCGTCGCCGCTGATGGCGTTGTTCGTGCTGGCCGTGCTGCAGGGCGGCGTCGCGGTCCCCTCGACGCCGGGCAAGATCGGCGTGTTCCATTATCTATGTGTGCTGGCGCTCTCCGTGTTTGGCGTGCCGGCCGCCACAGGTCTCGGTTACGGCCTGGTCTTGCATTTCCTGGTGGTCGGGGGCATCAGCGCGTGGGCGGCCGCGGCGCTCTGGCGGCGGAGCTGGGATTGGCGCCGGCTGACGCAGGCGACGCTGGAAGACGCCAGTGCTACAAATCGCGGTGGAGACCTGTGAAGCATCGCCCCCTGGTACTGACGCAACGCGTGATGGTTATCCTGCGTCGCGGGCGATCCAGCCCCGTTCACGGGGCGCTGCTTGGGTAGCCCGGAAATTCATTTCCGGGCGGGCCTGGTCAACGGCGGGAGGTCCGTATGCAACTTGAATGGACCGCAGCCGCGGCGCTATTGCTGATCGCCACAGCGCTCGTGGCGACCACCGGTTTCATCGCCTATCGCTGGGGCCGACGCCGGGGCATCAAGACGCTGGGCGCGATGCTGTTGGCCGATGGCGTCTGGGTGTTCGGCTATGCGATGGTCTTGTTGAGCGTTGGCCCAACCGCTGAACGCTTCTGGAGCGCGGTGCAGGCGACTGGCGTCATATCGCTGGCCTATCTCTGGCCGGTGTTGGCGCTGGAGTTCACGCGCCAGGATCACATCCTGGCGCGGCTCCGCAACCGGGTTCTCCTGGCTTTGCCGCCGCTCGTCAGCCTGCTCATCGTCTGGACCGATCCATTGCACGGTCTCTACTTCGGCGCGTGGACCGTCTTCGATGGCGAAGCGCTGGGACCTCTGCGCTTCGGGCCGTGGCTCTGGGTGTGGAGTCTCTACTCAGCGGCTGTCATGATCGCCGGCGTCGTGGTGTTGCTCCGGGCCTACAGCAGGCTGGACGCGACCTATCGAAAGCAGGCGCGCGCTCTATTCGCATTGGTTCTCTTGCCCTTCGCAGCCGCGGTCGTTGGGCTGCTGCGAGGAGGCTCTCTACAGATCGCGCCCTTCGGCGGCGCGGTCGCAGGGCTGGCAATCGTCTGGGCGGTCGGCGCGAACAGAGTGCTGGACATCCGGCCCATCGCATACCAGGCGTTCTTCCGCAATGCTCAGCACGGCGTTCTGATCCTGGACGACGAAGATCACATCCTGGAAATCAACCAGAAGGCGGCGCGCTATTTGGGCCGCACAGCCGCGGAGGTGATCGGCCAGCCGCTGGCGGACGCGCTGGCGCACTGGCCGGCGCTGCTCGACCATTACCGGGCGCGAACCGACGGCATGATCGAGGTCCCTGGCGCGGGGGATGCACAGCGCTGGTATGCGGCCGATGTCTCCGCGCTGCGCACGCGCGGGGGGCTTTTCACCGGCCGGTTGCTTTTGCTGCGCGACATTACCGAGCGCAGGCGGGCGGAAATCGCGCTGCGGGAAAGCGAGGCGCGCCACCGGGCGCTGGTGAGCGCATCCCCGGATGCCATCCTCGCCACTGGCCTCGATGGTAGGCTGCTCAGCGCCAACGCGCAGGCCGCGCGGCTGCACGGTTTCGCCTCGGTCGAGGAGATGCTGGCGCGCGTGGAAAACGAGCTGACGCTGATGACTGCCGAGAGCCGACGCCAGGCGCTCGCAGCCCGTGAGACGTTGCTCAGCGCCGGCGAATGGAAGAATCAGGAGTGCGTGCTGCTGCGTCAAGACGGCGCCAGCATACCGGGCGAATGGAGCACGTCGCTGGTGCGGAACGCCGCGGGGGAACCGCACTACCTGGTGCACGTGGCGCGCGACATCAGCGAGCGCAAGCAGGCCGAAGCCGCGCTGCGGCGCCGCATGGCCCAGGACGCACTGATTGCGCGGATTTCGGCGCGTGTGGTAAGCGCGTCCTCTGCCGAACTCGCTGCCGCGCTGGACGACGCGTTGCGCGACGTGGGGCAGTTCACCGAGGTGGATCGCGTGTTCCTGGCGCTGCTGGGCGCCGACGGCGTCAGCCTTGTGCGGCATCATCACTGGCACACGCCGGCCGGAGACGCCTGGCTGGCCGGCCGCTTCGTCGCTTCCCTGGAGCAATACTTGTGGAGCCTGCGGCAGTTGCGCCAGCTTCAGCCCATCGTTCTTCCGGCCATCGCGGAGGCGTCGGAGGAGGCCGCCCCTGAAAGGGCGTTCTGGCAGGCGACCGGCGTGCATTCAGCATTGGCGATCCCGCTGATGGTGGACGGGACGTTGGCCGGCTACATGGGGCTCAGCTCGCTGGCGCCGCGCGAGCAATGGTCCGACGAAGACATCCGGTTGCTCCGGGTGATCGGCGAGATACTGATGAACGCCCTCGCCCGCGCAGACGCCGAGCAGACGCTCCGCGAGCAGATCAAGCAGAACGAGCAGCTCCTGACCTCGCTCAAGACAGCGCACGATCAGCTAGAACAGCGAGTCGCAGAGCGCACGCGCGAGGTCGTGGCGGCGAACCGGGAGCTTCGGCAAGAGATCGAGCGCCGCGCCAGCGTCGAGGCATCGCTGCGTCTGAGCGAGGGCCGCAACCGGGCTATACTGACCGCCGTGCCAGATGTGATGTGGCTGCTCGACCCCGGCGGCCGGCTCCTGGCGTGTTGGCCCAGCGCGGCGTCGCAGGATGCCTGGCTGGCATCGCCTGCCCTGGTGGGCCAGCCGCTCCAGGCGTTGCTGCCCCCTCAGGTTGCGGCCCTTGTGCGACAGCATTTAGAAGCTGTGTGCGAAACCAGCGCAGTGCAGACGTTCGAGTTTCGGCTGCCGGCGCAGCACGGCGCCAGGTCTCCCGGGCCTGGTCGGCAGGATGGTGGGGCTGCTGGCTGGTCGGCCGGACAGACGATGCAGCAGTATGAGGGCCGACTGGCCAGCATCGGCGACGAGCAGATGTTGTGTCTCCTGCGCAACGTCACCGAGCAAAAGGCTGCGCAACGCGAGCTCAGGCAGGCAGAGCGACTGGCAGCCTTCGCCAGGCTTTCGAGTTGGCTGGCGCACGAGATCAACAACCCTCTGCAGAGTATCGAGAGCAATCTGGATTTGGTTTTGGATTTCCCGATAGAGGAACAGGAGAAACGCGACAACCTGGAGATCGTGCGCAAGGAGATCGAGCGATTGGGCCGCTTGATCGGGACCGTGCTCAATCTGGTCAGTCCGCCATCTGGCAGGCAGGATGCGAAGGGCGATGCGGCGAAGGCAGTCGAACGCGTCCTGTGGCTGACCGGTCGGCGTCTGAAAGAGGCCCAGATCGAGGCGACCACCGGTCTGTCCGCTGCGCCGTCAGTGCAGATGTCGCCGGACCACCTGATCCAGGTCTGTCTGAACATCACCCTGAACACGATCGATGCGCTGGCCGAGCATGGCCGCGGGCGTTTCCACATCGCGCTGCAAGGGCACGATGACCACGCCATACTGACCTTCACGAACGACGGGCCGCCGATTCCAGATGAGGTGGCGCCGCACATCTTCGAGCCGTTCTACACCACCAAGCCTTCCGGGACCGGTTTGGGGCTGTGGGTGTGCCAGAACCTGGTGCGGCAAAGCGGCGGCTCCTTGACCGCGCGCAACCTGCCAGACGACAGCGGCGTCGCCTTTACTGTAACGCTACCGGTGTATCATGAGTGAACCAGCGAGCATTCTGATCGTGGACGACGAGGCCTACGTGCGCACTTCCGTGGGTCGCGCCCTGGAATTGAGCGGCTATGCCGTGCAGATGGCCGCAGATGGCGAGGAGGCGCTGCAGCGTCTGGCGGCCGCGACCTGCGACCTGATGTTGTTGGACCTGCGACTGCCGGGCATGAGCGGTACGGCGGTGATGCGCACGGCCAGCCAGTTGTACCCTGAGCTGTTGATCATCGTTCTGACGGGGTATGCCGACGAGGAGAGCGCGATCGCCGCGGTGCAGTCCGGCGCGGTGGACTATCTGTGCAAGCCGATCAGCGTCCACCAGGTGGTCGCCGCGGTGGACATCACCTTGCGCGCGCACACCGATCGGCTGCGGCGACGCGCCTTGATGCAAGCCCTGGCGCAGACCATGGAGGCGCTGGCCGCGCTTCCGCTCGAGCGCTTCATCGAGCCCGCCAGACCGCGGAACGATTCGACGCTGCGCGCTGGGTCGCTGGTGTTGGATGTGGCGCGTCGGCAGGTGCGCGCGGCCGATCACGGCGAGGATCGCGCCGCCGAGTTGACCGAGGAAGAGACCGCGGTCCTGGCCGCGCTAATGGCCCAGCCAGGTCGCATCATCTCTGCTCGCGTCCTGGCGCGCGGCGTGCACGGCCAGGAAATGACCGAATGGGAAGCCGAGCAGTTGCTCCGACCGCTCGTCTTCGAGTTGTGCCGCAAGCTGGCATCACACGCCGGGCGACCCGATGCGATGCGCAACGCGCGCCGCGCCGGCTACTTCCTGGCGGTGGATTGAAGGTTGATCTTGAGGATGCCTATCATGCAGGAGTTCCCTTCCCGACGCAAGGCGGCCTGGTGCGCCCGCATTCTGGTCGTGGATGACGAGCCGCGGCTGGCGAGCGGCTTGCAGCGCGCCTTGACCCTGGCGGGCCACGAGGCGGATACAGCAGGCTACGGTCGCCGGGCGCTGGAGGCGCTGCAGACGCGCGTCTACGATCTGATGATCTTGGACCTGGCGCTGCCCGACATGAGCGGCATCCAGGTGATGGAGCGCGCGTTGCAGCTTCAGCCCGACTTGTTGGTGATCGTCCTGACCGGCAGGAGCAACCTGGAGAGCGTCATTGCGGCGGTCAAACTACATGCGGCCGACTATCTGCTCAAGCCGTCCGGCCTGGCCGAGATCATCGAGGCGGTCGTGGCCGCGCTGCAGCGTCGCGCCGCACAGGTGCGCGAGCGTGTGGCGCTGCGCACCGTGTCCCAGGCGCTGGAGATCCTGCAACAGAGTGATGCGGGTGATGCAGCCGAGTGATATGGATGGGGGAGTCTCCGTGGCATGACATAGTAGGGGCAGCGCCTTGCGCCTGCCCTGGGCGACCGCAAGGGATCGCCCCTATCGCGTCTCGCAGTTCCCAACAAAACAAACAGCGCAACCCGCGCGAACGCTGGTTGCGCTGTCGAATAGACCCACAGGGCGTCGTCTGCTATTGACATCCCTCCAGACACCCCTCCCGATACTGCTCCAAATCCGCGGCGTGCTCCGCGTAGTGGCTCCCCATGCTGTGGAAGAAGTCCACCAGGGGCATCGTCTCATTCCAGGGCGCGCGCCCCACCTGGGCGAGCGCGGCATCGTCGGCCTGATCGAGCAGGTGCATGATCCGGCGATGGGCGCCGGTGATGCCGTCTACCACCGGGACGAGCAGCAGACCGGCGCGATCGGCCACTTCCGACTCGTTCCAGGCATCGTCATAGACCACCTGTTCCTGCCAGGGACGCGCCCCCTGCCAGGTCTGGATCGTGCGAATCGCTTCCTCGAGCCACGACCAGACGTGGGCCAGGACATCCTTCACCGTCCAGACTCCCGCGGCGCGCGCCGAACAAATCTCCTCTTCCGTCAATTGGTCAAGGCAATCCATCAAGCACTTGAAGTTGTCGTCCAGCGCGGCCCATGCTTCGTCACGAGTGTGCATCCATTGCCTCCTCTGTATCGCTGACGCGTTCTCGCCCGGCATAGAGGCTCAAGCTTCCGCGTCGCACGTAGCCCGCCAGGGTCACGCCCCAGGCGTTCGCCAGCGCCACCGACAGGGTGGTGGGCGATGTGTGGCTGGCGACGACCGGCGCGGCCATCCGGGCCGCCTTGCCGAGCATCTCTGAGCTGATCCGTCCGGTGCTGAGCAAGATCCGATCACGTGTGGCGATGTTGTCCACCAGGCATCGCCCCCATAGCTTGTCAATGGCGTTGTGCCGGCCCACATCCTCGGCGACCGCGAGCAGCGTCGAACCCTCGGCCAGCCCCGCGGCATGACCGCCGCGCGTGCGGCGCGCCGCCAGCAATGCGCTCATCAGCCGGCCCAGTTGTCCCACGGTCACGCGCACGTCAGACACGAGCGGCCCGGCCGAGCCTGTCAGGTCGCCAAAGGTCACGCCGCCGCCGCACCCGCTGGTGATGATCCAGCGGCCCGGCGGGACGAAATCGGCCCGGCGCAGCCACACGTCTACGCACGCGGCGCTGGGGCACACCTTGAGCAGACGCACATCCGCCAATCCGCCGATGATGCCTTCGCTCCGCAGAAAGCCCAGCGCCAGCAGATCGAGCTCGACCGGCGAACACATCAGCCCGGCCAGCTCCTGGCCGTTGACGTGCAGCCGCACGAGCGCCTCGGTCACGATCTCGCCGTCCAGCGGTCGCCAAACGCCATCCTCGTAGCGAACGACGGCTGGCACGCTGCCAGCGGCAGGCTGCGTGGCTCCTCCTCCCAAAGACGTTGCGCCTCCTTGTGACGGATCATAAAGCAGGTGGTATTATACCGCCAAGAGGCGCGATCTGGCAAAGGTTGAGGATGGGGTTGAGGTTAAGAAACCCGGCTTCTTCAAGAAGCCGGGTTTCTTCAACGTGAGGGGAGGTCAGGCGCCGTATTTGGTCAGGCGTTCGGCGTGAGCCATCATGAGCGGCATCAGGTCGGTGTGTCTGAGATGTCCCAGTCCGCCGGCCATGCAGGCGCGCTCGCCGAATTGCCGCACAGCATCGGGCCGGTTGTGCCTGCCCCAGAGTAACACCGGAAGCTCGTGCCACGAGTGCGCTTTGAGCGACCAGGGTGTGCTGTGGTCGCCGCTGACCAGCAGCACATCGGGCTTGAGCGCCATGATCTCGGGCAGCAGCTCGTCCACATGCTCGATGACGGCCTTCTTGCCGTCGAAGTTGCCATCCTCACCGTTGCTGTCGGTCTTCTTGACGTGGAAGAAGAAGAAATCGTACTGCTCCCAGTTTGCGCGCAGGGTGGCAATCTCGTCCTCGATGGTCTCGCCGGTCTTGAGCACGTCCATGCCGACCAGTCGTGCGATGCCGCGGTACATGGGGTAGGTGGCGATGGCCGCGAAGCGCATCTTGTAGATGTCGGGCATCTTGGGGATGGGCGGAACCTTGGCCATGCCGCGCAGGTTCATGCTGTTGGCGGGGTGTTCATCGGCCAGACGCCGGCGGGCTTCTGCCAGCCACAGGTTGAACAGCTCGGCGGCGCGGCCGGCTTCGGGCCGCAGCGCCTCCACCGGCAGGGGCGGCACGCCGGTGCGCTGCGGGTCGGTCTCCGAAAGGCCATCGGCCAGCCCCTTGCCGCGCAGCACGAGGACGAAGCGGTACTCCTTCACCGGTTCGATCAGCGCCTCAGCGCCCGGCAAGGATATGCCGCGCAGCTTCTCCACCAGCCGCGCGCCCACGTCGGAGGAAATGCGGCCAGCGCGACGGTCGGTGATGACGCCGGTCGGCCGATCCACGGTGCAGAAGTTGCCGCGCGCAGCCACATCATCGTCGCCCAGGGCAAAGTCAATGCCAAGCGCCTCCAGCACCCCGCGGCCGATGTCCCACGCCAGCGGATCGTAGCCGAAGATCGCCACGTGACCCGGCCCGCTGCCTGGCGTGATGCCTGGGGCGACGGGAGTCGAAAGCCCCGAAATGCCCTCCTGGGCCAGCCGGTCCAGGTTCGGCGTGTGAGCTGCCTCCAGTTCGGTCGAACCGTTCGGCCCCGGCAGCCCTCCCAAACCGTCCAGCAGCAGCAAGACGATCTTGCTCTGGCCAGGGATGCTGAGGTCGCGCATGAGTTCTAACTGATCCATGACAGATGCTCCTTTATCGGCCTGCGAGTAGATGAATACCCCCGGCAGGACTCGAACCTGCGGCCAAGGCGTTAGGAGTGCCTTGCTCTGTCCACCTGAGCTACGGGGGCATGACCGCGCGTCTATTCTAGCACAGCAGACCGCTTGCGCCCAAAAAACCTCTCTGCGGTCCGAGATTGACAACCCGCGGCGCTTCGTGTATAAGTGGTCCCGAGGGGGCTCGGTCAGGAGACCGGCCTCAGCTCGAGGGAGCTCGGTCGGGAGACCGGCCCCAGCTCGAGGGGGCTCAGTCGGGAGACCGGCCCCAGCGTCGAGGGGGCTCGGTCGGGAGACCGGCCCCAGCTCGAGGGGGCTCGGTCAGGAGACCGGCCTCAGCTCGAGGGAGCTCGGTCGGGAGACCGGCCCCAGCTCGAGGGGGCTCGGTCGGGAGACCGGCCGCTCGAGGGGGCTCGGTCAGGAGACCGGCCCCAGCGTCAAGGGGGCTCGGTCGGGAGACCGGCCCCAGCTCGAGGGGGCTCGGTCAGGAGACCGGCCCCAGCGTCGAGGGGGCTCGGTCAGGAGACCGGCCTCAGCTCGAGGGGGCTCGGTCGGGAGACCGGCCCCAGCGTCGAGGGGGCTCGGTCGGGAGACCGGCCCCAGCGTCGAGGGGGCTCGGTCAGGAGACCGGCCCCAACGTCGGAACGGGGGCTTGGTCAGGGGACCGGCCCCCATGTCGAAAAGAGACGCCCATGCCGCAGATTCCTAAAGTCGTCGTCGTGATGCCGGCCTACAACGCCGCGCGCACGCTGGAGCGCACCTATAACGACCTGCCCCCTGATATAGTGGACCACGTGATCCTGGTGGATGACGTCAGCCAGGATGAGACGGTCGAGATCGCGCAGCGGCTGGGGCTGAAGGTGATCGTCCACGTCCAGAACCGGGGCTATGGCGGCAACCAGAAGACCTGTTATCTGGAGGCGCTGCGCGATGGCGCTGATGTGGTCGTGATGCTCCATCCCGATTACCAGTACGATTCGCGGCTGGTCCCGCAGCTCGTCGCGCCGATCGTGGAAGGCCGCGCGGATTTGGTGTTGGGTTCGCGACTCCTGGGGGGTCACGCGTTGGAGGGCGGGATGCCCCTGTGGAAGTACGTCTCGAATCGCTTCTTGACCGGCGTCGAGAATCTTGCATTCGGTCAGCGACTCTCCGAATGTCACACCGGCTTTCGTGCGTACAGCCGGCGGCTGCTCGAGACGATTCCTTTCTTGCTGAACTCGGACAAGTTCGTGTTCGACACGGAAGTGATCGCCCAGGCGGTGGCTTTCGGCTTCCAGATCGGGGAAATCCCGGTACCCACGCGTTACTTCGCAGAAGCGTCGTCGGTCAACTTCCGCAACAGTGTGATCTACGGTTTCAGCACGCTGGCGGTCATCGGTCGCTATCTGCTTGATCGCTGGAGCCTGCGCCGTTCTCCGCAGTTCCGCAAGAGCCTAGGCAGCGTGCTCAGCCGGTATCACGCCGGCGCGATCCTGCGCCAGCCGCCGGTCGGTTCCGGGCAGTAGCGAGGCTGTCTTGCGCCGGCCCCCTGTTTTCCGCCGGGCTTTGTACACGCTCCCGCGGCCACATCTGTCAACGGTCGCCTGGCTCATCTGCGCCGCGCTCCTCAGCCTGATTCCGATCCTCGCCATCGCCCAGCCGGGCCTGCCCAACACGGCCGACACAGTGGTGCATCTGTGGCGCAGCCTCGAGGTGCGCGAATTGCTGGCCCACGGGGTGCTCTACCCGCGGTGGGCGCCCGATTTCTACGGGGGCTACGGCTATCCGTTCTTCAACTTCTACGCGGCCGGCGCGCATCTGCTCGCGGCGCTCGCGGCCCTCTCCGGTCTGGGCGTCGTGCGTGGACTCGTGGCGGTGCAGGTTCTGGCGCTGTTGCTCTACCCCACCGGCGCCTTCCTGGCGGCCCGCGCGTTCTATGCAGCGGGCCGCGCCGCGCGCCTGGCGTCGCCCGCGGCCCTGCTGAGCGCCGCGCTCTATCTGTACGCGCCGCTGCGCTGCCGCGAGCTCTTCATCCAGGGCAACGTGTCGCAACTGCTGGCGCTGGGCGTGCTCCCGTGGTGCGCCTGGGCCCTGACGGAGAGCGTGCGGCAATCGAGCCTGCGGTGGGCGACCGCGGCCGGCGTCAGCCTGGCGGCGTTGGTCTATGCCCACCACCCCAGCGCGTTCCTGGCCTTTCCGTTCCTGGCGGTCTACGCAGCGTTCCTGGCCCTCATCGCGGGGCGCGCACGATCGGAGGCCAGCTTCCCCGCGATTCCTGCATTGGTCTGCGCCGGCTGCGCCTTTCTCCTCGGCCTGGCCCTGAGCGCGCCCTTCTGGCTGCCGTCGCTGGTCGAGCTGCAGGACGTGAACATCGGCGCCATCGAGACCGGCATGTTCAACGCCCGTCTCAACCTGACGCCGCTGCGCGATCTGCTCGCGCCGGCCGCCATCCTGGATGACGCGGCGCTCAACCCGCCGATGCCGCACAGCCTGGGCGCAGCGCAGATCGTCCTGGCCTTGTTCGGCCTGGCGGCGGTGTGGATCGGCTGTGCAACCCACCAAGCGCCAGGCGCTTCGGAAGCGCCTGGCGCTTGGTGGGCCATTCTCAGGACAGGCGCCCATGCCGGCCGCGGCGCTACGGCGGATGAAAACGTTCGTAGTAACGACTTCAGTCGTTCGGCGCAGGCCACGGCGACTAAAGTCGCTACTACGAACCCGCCCATTTTCAGGACAACCCTCCTCTTCTCCGCGGTCGCTGCGCTGCTGATCCTCTGCCTGGCGCTAATGCTGCCGATGTCGGCCGGCGTCTGGGAGCGGCTGCCGCTGGCGCGTTTCATCGCGTTTCCCTGGCGCTTGCTGGGGCCGGCGCTGCTGTGGGCGGCGCTCTTGGGCGGGGCCGCTCTGGCTCTTGCGCCTGACCGGTGGCAGACGCCCGCTCTGGCGATCCTGTTGGCGCTGATCTCGCTCAGCGTCGCGCCCTATCTGTTCCCGCGGCCCTTCGCGCCTGTGGCCGAGCCGACCGTGGCCGACATCATACGTTACGAGCTGGCGGGCGGCGCGCGCGCCACAGCCAGCGCCAACGAATACCTGCCCCGCTGGGTGCGCGATCCCGACCCGCCACCTGTGTTGGCCCAGGACTACCTGGCCGGCCGTGCTCCCGAACGGCTCGACCCCGCATCGCTGCCGGCAGGCAGCCGGTCGCGGCCGGTCGCGCAGGGTCCGCTGGAGGATGCCTGGGAGCTGGAGCTGCCCTCGGCCGCGACGGTGCGCATTCGCCGGTTCTATTTTGGGGGCTGGCGCGGCTGGCTGGATGGCAGCCCAGCGCCCCTGGCGGCCAGCGACCCGCACGGCCTCATCGAGGTCGAAATCCCGGCCGGCGCGCATCAACTCCGTGTGCGCTTCGAGGGCACGCCTGTGCGCACGGCGGCCGGCCTTCTGGCTTTGGGCGGGCTGCTCCTGGCAGTGGGTTTGATCATGTGGCGGCCGCGACCTGCGGTGGGCTCCGCGCCTCCACGCTCCGAACAGCCTGCCCGCGACCCAGACCGGTCGCGGTATCTCGCTGAATCGCGGCGGCTCCTGATCGCGGCGGCCGTCATCCTGCTGGTCGCCGGGGCCAAGACGCTCGTCGTCGGCCCGCACACGCGCTGGTTCCGGCGCAGCTCTCCGGTGGAGGCGCCGGCTGCGATGCAGCACGCGACCCACGCCGTCTTTGCCAACGGCATCGAGCTGCTCGGCTACGATCTGGGCAATCAGGCCGTGCGCCAGGGCGACGCGTTGGCGGTGCGGCTCTATTGGCGGCCGCTGCGACCACAGGATGCGGATGTGCGTCCGTTCCTCCACCTGGACGCCATCACTGGCGAGACGACGTGGGCCAATCAGACCAAACTGCACGCGGGCGACAAGCCGAGCTCAGGGTGGCCGGTCGGCTTCTACGTCGTGGACGACTATCGGCTCGAGGTTCCCGCCCATACGCCGGCCGTGGTGGCCGCACTGCGTGCGGGGCTGCTGAACGAGGGAGGCGGCCGCGTGCCGCTGGCCGACGGGCGTGACCTGGCGGACTTGGGCCGCGTGCGCGTGCGCGAACGCCGGCCGCTGACCGCCGAGTCAGTTCCCGGCCGCGGCCAGAGCTATCGGCTTGGCCCGGATGTGCGGCTGGTGGGCCGCGCAGTGACGATGACCGGGACCCTGCCGCGGCTAGAGGTCGCGCTCTACTGGCAGGCGACCGCGGCCGTTTCCGAAGACTACACCGTGTTTCTGCACGTGCTCGATTCTGCGGGGCAGATGATCGCCCAGGGCGACGGCCCGCCGCTCAACGGCTGGTATCCCACCTCGGCCTGGCTGGCCGGCCAGGTGATCGCGGAGCGTCGCGCGGTGTCGCTGCCGGCTGGCGCCGATCTCGCGGGGCTGCGCGTCGCGGTTGGCCTCTATCGGCGAGCCGATGGCGTGCGCCTGCCCGTCTTCGATGCCCGCGGCGCGCGGCAGGCGGACGATCGGATCCTACTGATGTCTGCCCCCTGATTCCCCTGGCTTCGCCAGGACAAGCTGTCCCCTGACCCTCGCCTCCTACCCCCTGCCTCCTTGTGTTCTCAGCCGGTCTG
>Ga0194125_10004793_pt1 | contig 20954 bp, 18 predicted proteins | sample TA2KigC250mmetaG_FD_148626 | JGI IMG/M metagenome (GOLD analysis project Ga0194125, IMG submission 148626) | Freshwater microbial communities from Lake Tanganyika, Tanzania - TA2015034 Kigoma Deep Cast 250m | ecosystem: Environmental > Aquatic > Freshwater > Lake | place: Tanzania: Lake...
GGGCTCGCAGAGCTCGCCCCTCCAATGGTGTAACGCTGCAACTGGAGGGCGGAGCTCCGCGACGCCTCGATTCCCTTGGGCTCTTGGGTTGCGCGGTTGGCGTGATCGAGTGCGGGCTCGCAGAGCTCGCCCCTCCAATGCTGGCCCTGGAGCACCGGAGCGAGCCGTCGCTGGCTCGCGGTCAGGGCCCAGGGTTACACCGCCCTCGAAGGGTGAAGAGGCCGGTCTTACGATTGAACCTGGTAAAGCTGGATGAGGTTGCCGCAGGTGTCCTCGAAAAGCACTGCGGTCACCGGTCCCATGGCCGCCGGCTCGCCGCGGAATTTAACGCCCGCCTTCTTCAGGCGCTCGAATTCCGTCTGGAGATTGTCCACCTCGAATGCCGTCAGCGGGATGCCGGCCTCAAACACGGCTTTCTGATAGGTGCGAGCGGGCGGGAAAGCAACCGGCTCCAGAACCAGTTCGACATCCTGCGGGCCCTGGGCGGCGACGACGGTCAGCCACTTGTATTCTCCCGCGGGGATTTCCGTCTTCTTCACGAATCTGAGGACCTCGGTGTAGAACTTGAGGGCCTTCGCCTGATCCTCCACCAACAAGCTGCTTAGTTTGATCTTCATTGTACTCTGTCCTTCCTTGGGACGTGCCATCGCGCTGCGCCGCGAGAGCAGGGTTGCCAGGAACGCTGCCCAGGTCAGAAAATCCTCACCCCAGGTGTATTCGAGGAGTGTCGGAGCCGCGACGCGCAGGACCTCCGCCGGATACTCGTCAACCCTCCCGCCATCGATCATGCGGAGCGTGGCAGGCCCGGTGCGGGCCAGATCCCGGTCCGGGCCAAACGGCGTCCATCGTGGCAGTTGGTTCGGGTCGGTGCAGAACGGCCCAGACCTTTTCGGGCGCGTGCCCCAAATCGCGAGCGAAGATCAAGGTGGGACGTTCACCGCTGGCCTGCCAACGGACTTCCGCGAGCGGTCCGGGATCGAATTCGCCAGAATTCATCGTTGCTCACTCTTCACCGATGCAGAGTCTCGTTCGACAAGCTAGGGTGCGGTCGAGGCGGTGTCAACGGTCGCAGGCCAAAGCCCCCAGCATGCCATTCACTTTCGCTTTAAGACGCCGTCGGCGCAGCGGCGCGTCAGGGCGCGCTCGTGGCTCATCGGCAGCTTGGGTCTGCACGGAACTCGGTCCAGGTTCACCATGGGCAGAAGACTAGAAGATCCACGATGCCCCTCCTCCCCTTCCCGCAGGCTACCGTCAACGTTTCTGGACGCGGGAACACGGGCTGCCGGACGATCCGGGTCGAGGCGCTCGCGCAAACCAAGGACGGCTATCTCTGGATCGGGACCACGGCTGGGCTGGCGCGATTTGACGGGCTGGCGTTCCGGCGTTTCAACTCCGCCAATCTGCCGGAACTGGCCAGCGACCGGATCACGGCCTTGGCCGCCGATGTCCCCCACATTCCGGGTGGCGATCATGGACGATGACCGTGGTTACCGGCAAAGCTTGGCAGTGCTGATTGACGGCACGCCGGGCTTCCGCTGTGTCGTTGCGCTGCCCAGCGCCGAAGAGGCGTTGGAACGACTGCCAGCCGCCCGACATCAGATTCCTCACCGTGCGCACCCACTTGGGCCACATCTACCAAGAACTCCAAGTGCGCTGCCGCACCGAGGCGGTGGTCAAGTACCTCGGCGGACAACCATAACAGCGCACCGGTTCGTTTGGCCCGGCAGCGATTGGCCGCTCGCCGTGGTCCGTGGCGACCTTTGCCGCCTCCCTGAACGTCGCAACGATGCGCCTGGTGTTCCCCTTCGGGTCCTTGTCCCAGTCGGTGACGCCGCCCGCGGAATCGACGTGGACGACACCGTGCGGACGGATGCCGAGTTCGCGGAACTCCTTCGCGATGCGGCAGCCCTTGGCGACCTGTCCGACGGACTTCTTCCGATACAGGCTCCAGATCGTGCCATGAGACATGAGACGGAAGGTCACGCGAACACGACCGGGTTCACGCTGCCAATCGCACGCAAACTCCCCTGGGCCTCGACGTAACGGCGAGCCACTCGGAACGCCTGTGAGCCCGGTTCCTCTGGTTCCTTCACGCTCCCAAAGCATTGATTCATAGGGTCGCAATCGGTGTCTATGAAAGTCCGGTGGAAGAAGTCATCCCGCTGGCGGATGCGACTGACGAGGAGGCGTGTTTCTGGGCGGTGCACAGCCAGGGCGAACTCGACTTGCTGATCGTGAAAGACGGCCGTCGGCTCGGGTTTGAATTCAAATACTGCGATTCTCCCCGAACGACGCTCGCCGGTCGCATGGCGATGAAACAACTGAAGCTCGATCAACTTACGCTGGTTTGTCCCGGCGACGCCACGCACGAGTTGGAGGACGGGGTGCGGGTGCGTGGGTTGAGCCGCTTGGTTGCGGCGGGGAGACTTTCACTGCGGGATCGAGGGCCGGCCTTCGAAGAGCCTCCCGCTCCTTTCGAACGGCCAGACGATGTGAAATAACCAATCGCTACTCTGTCAACATCCGCGGGCCAAACGAAGGTATCGGCGTCCAGCAAATCTACAGAAACCGAGGATTCCAGAAAGTCTCGGGCTATTTCCATCATCCCCCTAAGGTTCAAAATCTCCGAGCTTACTGATGAGAGGTCGCGATAGACGACACATTGCAGGTAGGGCGCGCAGTCCTCTGCGCGCCGTGAATGATTGTGGACACAGGAAACCGCGGCGCGCAGAGGACTGCGCGCCAGCGATTACGTCTTCTCGCCTGGAGACATCTGAGCCGAAGCCACCTACGACCTCGTGCGCAACCCAAACGATAGCCATGGGGGAGGCGCATCGTTTACGGACCACACGAGCCGGACAAAAAACCCAGCGAGACGAGAAAGGCATCGGCAGCCGCCAGGGTTTGGTCATAGCAACGCCCGTCGCCGCGCGCAACGTTGAAGAAGCCGTGTCCCTGGGCCTCGAAACCGACCAACTCACAGCGATTGCCGTGCTTCTTCATGGCAGCGGTGAACGCCTCCGCGGTCGAGTAGGGGACGGTCTGGTCGGCTTTGCCGTGAAAGATGATGGCGGGCGGTGTGCCCGATTGGACGTGATGCCCTGGAGAAAGATCACGCGGCTCCGCGCCGAGTCGTTCCTTTCCCACCCGGGTGCCGAAGCCACCCATGTCCATGCCATCGAGCGGAGCGAGCACGAGCGCCGGGTTGAACAACACGAGCGCGTTGGGCACAGAACTCACGGACGAGTCCTCGGCTGGCTCATCGAATTCTGGCAACGTGGCGGTGGCCGCAGCCAGGTGGCCGCCCGCCGATCCGCCCCCGGCGGCGATCCGCCCGGGATCAACCCCAAGCCGACCGGCGTTCTGGCGAATCCAGCGCACGCAGGACTTGGCGTCTGCGACACACGCCACCGGCTGGACGCCGTGACGGGATTTCACGCGGTAATCCGCCGCGAAAGCGACCATGCCCCGCGAGGCAAAGTGCCGGCAATGCGGCTCGAACTGTGCCGGCGTGCCGCTGTTCCAGCCGCCGCCAAAGAAGAACACGATGGCTGCGCGGTTGGTCGCGGGGACGCCCGTCGGCTCGAAGATGTGGACGACGAGGTTTGAGTTGCCGATCTGCTTGTAAACCTCGGTGCGGGTACCGGCAAAAGCCTCAGCGGCGTTGATCTGACAGGCCAAGACGGCTATGACGACCAGAAATCCTGCGAGGCGGACGATGGCCATGCGGGTGAGCGTGCGTGGAATGGGTGGGTTCATGGCGCGGTAAACGTTCAGACTCTTCCTGAAATCCAGTGCTTCATGTGAGCATCTGCCTCGTCCAGCAACTTCCGAATCGCGGCCAACTGCTCCTGCTGCGAAAGACGAGACGTGTCGAGCGAAAGCTGGTGTTGGATGAACCGGTGATACTCTGTCGTGCAGGGCATACACATATACCTCGATTTCTGAACGCCCGTGATCAGTGCGTACATATCCGTGCCACCTGCGCACGGCTGACCACCACAATACTGACAGTGCGCATCACGAACCGCTGCTTCGGACTGACGAACTTCGGGCGGCGTCGACGACTCGAAGCACTCATCACAAAGATGGCTGCTTTTGCCAGTGCCGCCGTAACAAACGAAGTGGGTCGCTCGCCGCTCTTGGCAAACCTCGCAATTGGTTTCTGTCGGTGTAGCCATGTGCTGTCTAACGATCAGCTCGCTGATGGCGGCCCCTCCGTGACTCTTGAATTACCGAGCGGTGTCGCGGGGCCGCCATTCGGCGCAGCGCCTGGTTCGACGTTCCTGCTCTTCGCATCGCAGTAGTCATACGGAAAATCATCGTCTTCCAGTAACTTCTGCAAGAAGTCCGATGGCGATTCTGCCACGCGAACCACGACGTCCTCCAACGCTCGCTCACCACCCAGCAACTCGTGTGCAACGTAAAACACCGCTCCGGGCTGCTCCTGCGTGTCAAGGGCCACGCCATCTCCATTGGGGCAATGACCCACCACCACGAAGCGCGTCTGCCCCGGCCAGTAGAAGCACCTGTCAGGGGCCATGATGCTCGCCATGTCGCAGAAGACGCCGTCGTCCGCGTGTTCAGGAATGTGCGGCAACAACTCCTCAATGACTTTCTGCGAAAGTCCCCGGGAAGGTAGATAATCGCCGAGTGTCATAGTCACGCCGATCAGTGGATTGTGTGCGTGTATAGGCTTATTGCGGCACAGCCTGCCCCCGAATCTTCTCCAGGAGTGCAGAAAGTTCACTGACCTTCTCCGGCTTCTGTGCCGCGAGATTCCTCGTCTCGCTAGGATCGGAAGAAAGATCGAACAAGAATCCGGGCTCGGGCACTTTGATGTTGCTCCACGGGCCGAGTTGATCGCGTGTCTGGCCGGGCGGGATGAACTTCCAGTTCCCCTGACGCAAGGCCAGCCGCCCGGCGTGCTCGACGATGTGATCACGTCCGGTGTTGGATTGGCCCAACAACGCGGGCAGGACGTTGACGCTATCCGCCAGCCCCAGCGTTTCCGGCTTCTGGCCCGTCAAGGCCGCCAGCGTGGCGGGCAGGTCCACCTGGCTGACAAGGGCGTCCGAGACGCCGGGGTTCACTTTCGCCGGCCAGCGCACGAGCCACGGCATGCGCGTGCCGCCTTCGAAGAGGCTGTATTTGCCGCCGCGCAATGGGCCGGCGGGTTTGTGGTTGCCGAGCTTCTCGTTCGCGTCGTCCTTGTAGCCGTCGTCGAGTACCGGGCCGTTGTCGCTGGTGAGAATCACGAGCGTGTTCCGGGCGAGTTGGAGCTGATCGAGCTTCTTGAGGATTTCGCCCACGCACCAATCGAACTGTACGCGGGCATCGCCCCGCGGGCCCATGCCGCTTTGGCCAACGAAACGCGGATGCGGCACGCGCGGCACGTGAACGTCGTGCGTGGCGAAGTAGAGGAAGAACGGGCGGTCCTTCTCGCGCTCGATGAATGCCAGCGCGTGCTTCGTGAACACGTCGGCCATGTCTTCGTCCACCCAGAGCGCCGCCTTGCCGCCCTTCATGTAGCCGATGCGGCCGATGCGGTTCACGACGGCCATGTTGTGTCCGTGGCTCCAATCCATCTTGAGCGCATCCCGATGGCTGACGCCGGTCGGTTCGCCGGGGATAGGCCTGCCGTAGCTCACCTCGATGGGGTCATCCGCTTGCAGGCCGACGACCAACAGGCCGTTGATCTTGGCGGCCTCGAAGGCCTTGTTCTGCTTGAGGGTGCGGTTGACGCTCACCAACAACCCGCGCAACTCGGCCAGATGGGCCTGTTCGGTCCCATAGGCCAACGCGTCATCACTGAGGCGGCCAGACCAGGCCAACAGGCGCTGCATCCCACGGCGGGTGGTCTCCTTCTGCAACTGCAAAAACGAAGGCACGCGTAACACCGCTCCCAGGAGCAACGTCGTCCAGAGAATCGGGGGCGGGATCCGCGGATCCTGACGGTGGTCGGTGAGTCCGCGCAGCCGGCGCGGCAAGTCGAAGACCTTGGCGACGGCGTGCCAGAACTGCGCCAGGAAGTTCATCGCCCCTCAAGCGCCGGGGTGCTCGCCCCGCCGCAACAACTCGGTGTTCACCTGGGAAAGTTCCTCCAAGCCATCGTAGAACTGGTTGAAGGCTGCGGTAGCCGTGCGCGCCCACTGGAGATCGGCGGGGGATTTGAGCAGGAACTTATGGATGTGGCCCACGGCCAGGCATTGGGTCAGGTAGTAGAAGGGACCGTGTTTTTGTCCCTGGGCGCAGGCGCAGTTGGGCTTGCCGCAGGTGGCGAAGCGCTCGACGACGCTGGCGCGGATGAGGTGAGGGGGCAAGCGCAGTTGGGCCACCAGACGCTGGCGGCGTTGGCGCAAGGCCAGGGTGGAGAGACGCCGGAGGGCGTGGACCTTTGCCATATGTATGCATAAGATACACGCGTGACCAGCCCTGGCAAGCGAAAACGAATTTGCCCCGGAATCCGAGTTTCCTCCAAAGGCCGTCAGCGCCACAGCTTACCCCTTCCCAGCGTCACCCCTTGCGGAATCGCTGTGAAAGGCTTGCCACGTGGCCACGGGGATCCTCACGCCTGACCCACTTCATCGTGGGCGTGCCGCCACCCACCTTGGTCAGGCCGCCGCTGCCGCTGATGACGCCGCCAAACCCAAACCCAAGACAGAATCGGGGCGTCGCAGAGCTCCGCCCTCCAGTCGTAGGCCATTGGAGGCTCCGCCCTCCAGTCGTAGGCCATTGGAGGGGCGAGCTCTGCGAGCCCTCCGCCCCCACCGAGGTGCGTCGCCGAAAAGCACCGATGAATCGGACGCACTGCCCAGCACTGTTGGCCGACCGCACGGCTCCGCGTAAGCGAACGGCCGCGAAACCGCACCGTGAACATGATGTCATGAAGATGAGGTGGATTCCGGGCTTGAATGTGCCAACCGGCTCTGGCTCGATCAGATGCGCGGGCGGTCATCATTAGGCTGGCCCCGGAACAGCATATGCGCATCCAAATCGCCACCACCATCACCCACTGCGCGCTGGGGGCAATCCTCGCGGTTCCAGCGGCGCTCGCCTGCCGTTACAACGTGCGCGACGCGGGCTTCGTGGACCTGGACGAGGAACCGTACCATTTGTACGTGCGGGCGCCGGCGGCGGTGGCGCCGGAGACGGCGCGGGCACTCGAGGAGACGGCCCAGCGAGTTTTCGAAGACTGCAATGTGTGGTGCGAAGTGTTGCGGCCGGAAACCGATCCGGATCATCCCGGCCTCGACCATTTCCACGACCAACCCGCCGGGGACCGGCCGACGGCACGGTTGGTATCGCCGGACGGCCAGACCTTGGCGATCGCGGTGCCCGAGCCTGGGCCGGCGTTGGCGAGCGACTGGGCGCAGCGGCTCGAACCGTTGGTGACCTCGGCTAAGCGCGAGGAGATGGTGCGCGTGGCCAGCGAGACCTTCGCGGCGGTGGTGCTTTTCGAGGGGGCGGACGCAACCGAGAACCAGGCGGCGCGCGCGGCGATTCTCGAAGGGATCGAGACGGTTCGCACCCAGATGGAGTGGTTGCCCAAGGCCATTGCCAAACCGCCGGCACTGGTCGTCGTCGGGGCGGCCGAACGCGCCCTGGACACGGTCCTCGAGTGGTCGTTGGGGATCGAGGCAGAGCGGCGGAGCGAGTTGCGCGCGGCGGTGATTTATGGGCGCGCGCGGTGGATCGGGCCGTTGATGACCGCGGCGGAGATCAGCGCGCTGAACGTCGCGCGCCTGGTCTCGATCATTGGGGCCGATTGCGAGTGTGGCATGGACATTTCCTGGACGCGCGGCACGCGGTTGCCGGTGCGCTGGCCGGCCGAACGCCACGCCGCGGTCACCCGCGAGCTCGGATTCGATCCCGAGAGTCCCATGGTCAAGATGGAAGTGGCCCGAATTGTCGGGCGAAGCAGTTTTATGCGCGGCATGCCCTTGGGCGCGGCCGGGTACCGTGAGATCGAGTTGGGCGCGGTCGAACCGCCCAGCTCGAACCCGCCGCCGGCAGTCAGCCCGCGGCCCCGCCTCGAGGAACTGCCGGACCTGAGCGAAACCAACCGGCTCGCTGCCCGCGAAGCGGCAGCCCCGCCGGCCGCCGAACCGATGGGGGTCTGGACCGGGACGGTGTGGACGGCGGGCGGGTTGACGCTGGCGATCGTAGCGGCGGGCGTGTGGCTGGTGCTGCGCGCCGCGCGCAAGCAACGCGACCTATGACAAAGAGCCGACTTGGCTGGATGAGAGGGTTGGCGTGGATGGTGCTGGCCGGCCCCGCGTCGAGCGCGGACTGGCCCACTTATCAGCACGATCCACGGCGCAGTGGGGTAACGGCCGAAACGGTGCAGGCCACCGTGTTGCGCGAGGCTTGGGTCTATCGCTCGGCCACGCCGCCGCAACCGGCTTGGGCGGGCCCGGCCAAGTGGGACGCTTATGCCGGGATCCGGGGCCTAAAGTCGATGCGGAACTACGATCCGGCTTTTCATGCCATCGTGGTCGGGCAATCCGTCTACTTCGGCTCGAGCGCGGACGATTCGGTTTACTGCCTGGACGCGCGGTCTGGCCAGGTCCGCTGGGTGTTTACGACGGACGGCCCGGTCCGCATCGCGCCCACCTACGCTGCCGGCCGACTCTACTTCGGCTCGGACGACGGCGCCGTCTACTGCCTCGAGGCGGCCAGCGGCGCTTTGGTTTGGCGCGTTCGCCCCGGACCGGAGGCGCGGCTGATCCTCCATAACGGCCGCTTCATCTCGCCTTGGCCCTGTCGCACCGGCGTGCTGGTGGATGCGGGCACGGCGTACTTTGCCGCCAGCCTGTTTCCCTGGAAGGAATCTTATCTGTGTGCGGTCGATGCGACCACCGGCCAGGCCGAAGGACCCGGTCGTTATGTGCGGCGGATCGAGGGAGTGACCTTCGAAGGGGCCTTGTTGGCCTCGCCTCAGCGCCTGATCTCGCCCCAGGGCCGCGTGCCGCCTCTGCTCTTCGACCGCGCGGAGGGCACCGCCTTGGGCGCGCTGCAAGGTGGCGGCGGCTGCTTTGTGTTGTTGACCGAGGACGCCCGCGTGCTCCACGGCCCCGGCAACAAGACCGGTTGGATCCAGGAAAGCCGGGAAACGGATCGATCCAAGCTCGCCACGTTCGACGGCGCCACGGCTCTGGTCGTCCGCGGTGAGGTGTCGTATGTGTTGACCAGGACGCACTTGGCCGCCGTCGATCGAACCACGCGCCAATCGCTGTGGCACACGGCTACGGACTGCGCTTTGGCGTTGGTCCTGGCGGGGGATCGGCTGGTGGCCGGGGGCGACGATCGCGTGGCCATTCACAGCGCCCAAACCGGCGAGCGGGTCTGGCAAGCCGCCGTCCAAGGCCGCGCCTACGGGTTGGCCGTGGCGGACGCAGCTCTGTTCGTCAGCACCGATGAAGGGTTGACCTATTGCTACCGCGCAGAGGCCGCTCAGCCCGGCCAGACTGCGCCGGCGGACTTGGCCTCGGCCGGGCGCGTTCAGTCGGTTGCCGGCGCTCGATCGGCCCAGCCCGCCTCGCGCTTGGCGTTGGGGCCCTGGCTGGCGTTCGACGGAGGCGGTGAGGCGACAGTTGGGTGGCATACCGCGGAGCCATCGGCAACGCGGCTGCAGTGGTGGGGACCGAGCGGCCCGGTCCGGGACTTCCACGAACCGACCCTCAAGACCCAACACCGGGCGCGGCTGACAGGGTTGGCGCGCGACCGCGTCCACACGTATCGTGTGGGTAGCGGCGCCGGGGAGCAGGCGTCCTGGACCCCCGAGTTCGAGTGCGACACCGCCTTCGACTATAGCCGTCCTCGACCGCGGCCCGACGCGACCGGCTTCGTGCCGCAGGACGTGCCTCCGGAAGTTCTGCGAGCCGCGCAAGACGTTCTGGCCGTAGCGGGTGTTCAGCAAGGCGTGTGTCTGCTGATCGGCGACCGCGACGGAACGCTGGCCGCCGCGTTGGCCCAGCGCAGCGACCTGCGGATTCTCAGTGCGACCACCGATCCGGGCGTGCTCGAGGCCAGCCGCGTCAAGTTGCGCCAACTCGGCTTGTATGGCGCGCGCGTCAGCGTTCACCGGGTGGATTCATACGAGGCTCTGCCGTTCGCGTCCATGTTCGCCAATCTCGTGCTGGCGCCCGTACGAAACACGGCCTCAGGGCGTGGACCGAATCTCGGGTCGTTGGTCCGTTTCCTCCGGCCCGACGGCGGTGTGCTGCTGGGCACGCGACCGGCCGCCCCGCTCGCACCCGCCCGGGGGGAACGGGCGGCGAGCGCCCTGGCGCGGTTGGCTGGCGACACCCGCCTCGACGCTCGAATGGAGCGGGGGTGGCTGAAGGCCGGCCGGCTGCGGTTGCCCGGCGCGGCCGAGTGGTCGCATCAGTACGGGACGGCGGACAACACCGGGTACGCAGGGGAGGAGTTAGGGGATGCGCGGACGGTGGCTGACCTCGAGGTCCTCTGGTTGGGCCTGCCTGGGCCGCGTGCGCAACCGGATCGCAACGGGCGCAAGCCGGCGCCGCTCGCCACTGCAGGCCGGCTTTTCGTGCAGGGCTTGCAGCGGATCGTCGCGCTCGACGCCTTCAACGGCACCCCGCTGTGGGCGCGCGAGATCCCCGACCTCGAACGGTTCAACCTGCCCAGGGACTGCTCGAATTGGTGTGCCGATGACGAGCACGTCTATTTGGCGATTCGCGATCGCTGTTGGCGACTGGCGGCGGCGTCGGGCGAGCTCACCCAACTCTACGCGGTCGTCCCCGGCGGGCGTTCGGATGGGGGCTACGACTGGGGCTACGTGTCCATCCAAGGCGCTCGACTGATCGGCAGCGCGGTCAAGGAGGGGACGGCCTTCAAGGAATTCTGGGGGAAGGCCGACGCGGGCTGGTACGACGCTAAGACCGGCCCGGTCACCCACAAGGTGTGCAGCGACAAACTCTTCGCCCGCGACCGTGATTCCGGGGCGACGCTGTGGGAGTACAGCGGCGGGTTGCTGGTGAACTCGACCCTTACCATCGCCGACGACCGCCTCTATTTTTTGGCCTCCAGCAGCCCCCAGGCGCTGGCGGGCCAGACGCGGCGGGTGGGACTGAGCGAGCTGTGGAGCGAGCTCGAGTTGGTCGCGCTCGAGCTCGACTCAGGTCGAGCGCTCTGGCGGCGACCGGTGGCGCCGGCACCCGGCGAGGTCGCAGTCTATCTGGCTTGTGCCCAGGACCGGTTGGTCTTGGCCTGTTCCGGTCAAGGCAACTACTCGATTTACACCTTCGCGGCTCAGACCGGTCAGGAAGGCTGGCAGACCGCCGTCCCCTGGCCCAAGGACCATCATGGCGGGCACATGTCGCGGCCGACGTTGGTGGGAGACCGGCTCTTTGTCCGACCGGCCATGTTAGACGCGCGGACCGGACGCCGGCTCGAACCCAACATGCCCGACGGAGGTTGCGGGACCTATGCGGCCACAAAAAGCGCCCTCTTCTTCCGCAACGCTAACGTCACTGCGTGGGACTGGGAGAACGGCGCGCTCACCAGTTGGGCCCGGCTGCGGCCCGATTGCTGGTTGAGCACCGTGCCGGCCTCGGGCCTGCTCTTGTCACCGGAGGCAGGGGGTGGCTGCAGTTGCGGGTCGTGGCTCGAGACCTCGATTGCGTTCGCGCCACGTCGCCTCCAGTGAACTCGGCCGGAACGGGCTAAGGGATGGGGCTGCAATCTGGGCGAGACTTACAGGAGAGGAGTGCCGCAAAAAGGCACCAGAAGCCTCAAAAAGCCGTTCTTTACGCCTTCCTGCCCCTTCTTGGCAGCTACCGTTCTGTGGCCGCCGATCCGCTCCCTCTTAGGGTCCCGCTCGAAGCGCCGCTGGACTGCGCGGCCAACGTTCGCCAGGTCTCAGAGCAAGTAGAGATGCCCCCGGGCTCGGCCAGCCCCAGCGAGGAATCGGACCGCACCCTCCTTCAGCTCGGCAGGCACTTCTTGCCCCAGCACGCCCAACCGTCGTCCCTGATGGAACAGCCGCCCGCGCACCTCGCCCTCGGGGACCGGCACTGCTACCTCGCCCTCACCGCTCACCCAGACCTCGACCACCGCTCCGCCTGGTACCCGGCGGCTTTCGGCTACCGGCGCCCAAGCCACGTGGGCCATCGGTCGGTCCGCGAACCGGTGCTCGATCCCATTGACGGTGATGGCAGCGCAGTCGTAGCCTCCAAAGGCTACCAGGCGGTCGCGAGAAGACACGCGAAAGGCAACGACCAATCGTCCCCGGTAGCTCACCCGGTAGCCGTTCACGCACAGATCGCTCAACTCGACCCGATCCGAGGGCAGCGGGTTAAGCCGCAGAGCTTCCTCATCCCGCTCCGCCTCGCGATGGAACCCGCCCGGCCAACTCTCACGGTGACGCCGATAATGCACCGCTAGCGTGATCGTGCCATTCGGGAACCGGCAGGCCAGACATGGCCCCTCGCGCGAAATCACACTCGGGTGATCGTGAAGCGGTAGGTCGGGTCGCGACTTCGGATACGCTCCGAGCGCCTTCAAGATCTCGAACCAAGTCCGGGTTTCGTAGCCGAGCGAGGCCGCCTGGTCGTCGCGCGGCCGGAACCCAAGGTAGATGACCGAACCGGTCTCCCTTGGCCCTTGCACCCCCACCACGTGGTCACCTGCCCGGGCTACCACCTTCGCTCCGGTGCCCGGTTCCACCGGGTACAGGTGATCGACCAGGAAATGAGTTAGGAGGCTCTGGCTCGGCACAACCTCCAACGGACCCTCGAACCGCACCTCCTCGCCGGGTGCCAGCAACCCCTGCTGCTGAAAGCGTAGGCTCGCGATCCCCATCAGTCTCAACCAACGCTCGAGCACAGCCGTCCCGGCCAGATCCAGCCGCGGAGGCGGTCCCGACCATACCAAACGGCCGCCGCCGCCCACGAAGTCTTCGAGTAAAGGCAGCAAACCCGCCGGCGGCAGTGGCTCGAACAACACCACCACTGTGCTAAACCGGCGGCCTGCCATCTCGACCGTGCCGCCGGCGCCGATGCACCCCCGTTCGACCAATACCTCGGGCGTCACGTAGTTGGCGTACCCGTACTGGGTCATCCAGGAACCGAACCGTTCCTCGCAGGCGACCAAAGAAAGGGGGTAGAGCATCAACACCTCGGTATCGCGATGTTCCGAGTTCTCGATGGCTTGAAACGCCGGGCTGGCGGAGGCGCCGTAAGCGTCCACCAAGGCTTGCCGACGCTCCGCCACCGCGCGCGGCATCCCCCAGTACGCAGCGTAGGCGTAGGGTACCCGGTTCAGAATGCCCGTCGAGCAGGCCAGCGCCAACGCGTAGTAGTTCCGGTCAGACCAGCCCCCTTCAGTGTGGTCGTTGCCGCCGCCGGTCAGGAAGTCGTTCCAGCGAAAGTAGTCGTCGCAGGCAGCGGCGGCCTGATGCACCGTGTTCGACCAGACGAAATTCGGCGTATACTCGTATTGACGCGGCGCATGCGCGCTCGAACCAGTGTCCCAGCGATCGATCGTGGGACTCTGCGCCCATGTGGCATGCGCACGGGCCTCGAGGTCGTGCCCATACAGCCGTTCGGCATGCGCCTTCGCCCCGGCAAACAACCCGACCACCGTCCGCGTGAGCAGATCGTAATAGCGCCGGCGCAATAAAAACGTGCGCTGAACCTCGTCCGGGCTCCCCCCCAACACGTGCTGCGCCGGCGAGCGCGCCTCGAGGCCCGACCCGAATCCGTGCTGCCCGTAGCAGAAGTAGACCAGGTACTTCTCGAGGTCGGCATACTCGGCTCCGTACCGCTCCGCAAAGGCGCGCGCGAGATGAGGCGTCAGGTATCGGAGCGTGAATTGGCCGTCGTCATGGTGACCGTGGTAGACCCAGTCCTGCTGGATGTGCATCTCGTCAGCGTACAAGCCGTGCAGCGGGACGCCGGCCCGGTGGTACCGCTCGACGAGCTCCTGCAAAAACGGCAAGGCCTGCGGGCTGAAATAGTCCAACTCCGGAACCGCATACGAGACCACCGCTAACACCCGGTCCAAACCGCCCACATCGAGATCGCCTTGGCCCCGCACCGTCAGCCGCCGCGCGGCGAACGAGTCCCCCGCCTGCACCACCGCGCCCTCCCAAGCGTCGATCGTGGACGCGGCCTTCAACTCGACGATCTCGTTCGGCGCCACCGCGTAGAAGGGCGTACCCCCCACGCGCCGTTCCCGGAAGCCAAACACCCGCACCCCGACGCGCCGCGGTACAACCGAGCCCTTGTTGTTCGTCCAGCGCTGGTGTTCCCAAAGCTGAACTTCGTACCGGCCCGTCCTGGGATCCCGTAGGCCCTCGCGGTATTGGACCCACCGCCCCTGCTCGCCGGTCCGCTGCACGTAACCCGGCCCCAGTTCGAGCGGGCTCAGTAGGCTCAACTCGAAACCCAACCCGTGCGCCTTCAGCGTCTCGCTGAGCCGCGCCACTTTCTGCACGTACTCCTCCGTGTCGGGCATGAGCCGGCGCGGCTGCGCACCCTGACCTGGACGGTACTGCGCCCAAAAATGGTCGAAGGCGAGAATCAGCGTCCGCGCGCCGGCCGCTTGGGCTTCCTGGCAAACCCGGCGCAGCGTCGTGCGATTCGGGGTAGCGCTCAAACTCAGATCGACCTCGCGGTCGGGGTCCTGCAGTTCCTCGAGCTGCTCGTCGCTCACCAGGATTATCGCGCGCCGCGGGAGGTTAAACCCCCACGGCCCAGGGAACTCGAGCACCGCCTCGGGCCACTCGCCCCCCGCCCCACCACGCCCCAGCGCAGGCAGTATACCCAGAGCGCCCGCGCCCAGGCCTACCCGCGCCAGGCCGCCCAGGAAACCGCGTCGATTCGTCCGTTCGGATGACAAGGAAGACAATGGCATGACAACCCGAAGGTCGGATAAACCCGACAGTCGCTCAAGCCTTTCGTCATCCATCGAGCCCCTCGAATCCTCAGCGAGGTGAAGAGCAGACGGTCGCATCCGCCCAGCGGGTCTGTCACCCCGCACCCTGAAAGGCGCCTGCTGGATTTCACCCGACACAACACGCCGCCCGCACTTCGCGGAGGATTCGCGACTTGAATCGGGAGCGAATTCCGGTTGAATCCGAGGTCGCTCTGCGTTACTGCTCTGGCCGAATGCACCAACCCGTTCGAGTCCTGGTCGTGGACGACAATCCTCAGATGGTCGAGGTGTTCGGGTTTCTGCTCCGTTCAGAAGGGTACGAGGTCATCGAGGCCAAGAACGCTGAGCGCGGGCTCGCCTTGGCCCGCGAGCAATGCCCAGACGTCATCCTGCTCGATGTCGTTCTCCCCGACGGCGACGGCTTCGATGTCTGTAAACAACTCAAGGCCGATCCCTCCTTGATTGGGACCTTTGTCGTCCTCGCCTCGGGCCGCGTCACCACCTCCGCCGACAAAACCGTCGGGCTCGAAGCCGGCGCAGACGATTACATCGCCCGCCCCATTCTCATGCCGGAGTTCCTGGCCCGGTTCCAGCGCATCGTGCGCATCCAGCAGGCCGAAAAAAGGCTGCGCGAAGCCGAGGAACGGTGGCAATCGCTCGTACAAAACGCCGAAGGCTATGTCTTCACCCTCACCCCGGTCGGCCAGATCCAGTTCGCCAACCGTGTGCCCCCAGGCTGGCCTGCCCCACCCCTCGAGGGTAAGTCTCTCCTGGACTTGGCCACGCCCCACCACCGCGAAACCCTCGAACAACAACTCCGGGCGGTGGTCGCCACCGCTCGACCCGCCAGCTTCGAGGCCTGTTGGGGACCTGCGTCGTCCCCCTCAGCGCGGTGGGCTTGTCGGCTCAGCCCCATCTTGCGCGGTAACCGGGTCGAAGGCCTCGTCCTGACCGCCGCCGACATCACCACCCGAGGGCCGCGCCTGGGAACGGCAACCCTAGGGAGCACCGAGGGAAGTCACCCGCTCCAGGCGTAGCGCCGCGCCTCGCTTCCACGGGAGAAGGCCCACGCTCCACATCCGGTCCAGGCAGTCAACGCCTGGACGCTGTCAACTATTACTCTCCTGGCATTTTAAGTTCAGCAAGAGACAGAGACAAAGACGGGGGTTACAGGGGCAGGGGGCAGAACGCGCCCACCCGCCAGGCTTCCGAGTTGCACGTTCGAGCTTTTGTGTTGAAATGTCCGGGCACGCGTTTACCTTCACCCTTCGCGGCGCGCTTAGCTCAGTGGTAGAGCACTTCCTTCACACGGAAGGGGTCGCAGGTTCAAGTCCTGCAGCGCGCACCAACTCCCCGAGCCGGCGCACCTCAGCCCGGCCCGCAGGCAGGCTGTAGCCAGCAACCCAGCGGTATCCGCGTGGATCGAGCGCAGACGAAAGCGGTCAGCCAAAGCCCGCCCCCCAACGCCGGCTTCATCAGCGGCGTGGTCGAGGGTTTTTACGGGCGCCCGTGGAACCCCGAGCAGCGGCACCAGCTCTTCCAGTGGTTGCGCACGGCCGGCCTAGACACTTACCTCTATGCCCCCAAAGACGACCTCAAACACCGCGTGGTCTGGCGCGAGCTCTACGACAACGCCGAGGTGGCGGAACTACGGGCTCTGACCGCAGATTGCGCCAGCCATGGGTTGCGGTTCATCTACGCCCTGGCCCCTGGCCTGGACATTCGCTACGCGCGGCCCGAGGAGATGGTCGCCCTCGAGATGAAAGTGGCACAGATGTGCGGGTTGGGCGTCGTTCATTTCGCCATCCTCTTTGACGACATCCCCGCCCGGCTGGATCTGGAGGACGAGCGGCGTTACGGCAGCGTGGCTGTGGCGCAAGCGGCGGTCACCAACCAACTGGCCGGCAGCGTACGGCGGCGAGCACCCGGCGCCGAGATCCTGTTTTGCCCGACGGAGTATAGCGGTCGCATGGCGCGGCCGTCGGTGGGCGAGTCGGCATACTTGCGGGAGCTCGGGGAAAACCTGGCCCCGGAAGTGGCCGTGCTATGGACCGGCCCGGAGATCGTCAGCGAGACGGTGCCAGTCGAATCGCTGCGCGAGCTCCAAGCGGTGCTGCGCCGCAAACCGGTGCTTTGGGACAACCTGCACGCCAACGACTACGATCTGCGCCGGCTCTACCTCGGTCCCTACACCGGCCGAGCCCCCGAGCTCCGGAACGAGGTGGCCGGGATCCTGTTAAACCCGAACTGCCAGTTCGAGGCCAACTTCGTGCCCGTCCACACCCTGGGCTCCTACGTGCGCGGCGCACCCGAAAGCCGGACCCCACGCCAGGCCTATCAAGACGCGCTGTCGGCTTGGCTGCCCGCCTTCCATAGTCGCGCGCCCGAGCCGTTCACGCGCGCTGAACTCGAGTGGCTTGGCGACCTGCTCTACTTGCCCACCGAATTTGGCGAGCAAGCCCAACTGTACCTGGACGACCTGAGCCGGGTACTCCTCAGCGCACCAGGCGATTGGGGGCAAGCGGGGGCGCGCCTCGAGCAAGCCAGCCGCCAGATTGTAGCCCTGTACGAGAAGCTCACCACCTTGACCAACCGCAACCTGCTGCACGCGTTTTACGCTCATGTCTGGGAGCTCAAGGAGCTGGCCTTGCTGATCTTAGCCTGGTTGCGCTGGCGGCAGGAACACCCAGACCCCAACCCAACCCAACGCTTCGCCTCTCCCGAGTTCCGACCCGGCATCTTCCGGGGCGGCTTCGGCGCCCGCCTCGAACGGTTGCTCCCCATGGACGATCAAGGTCGATTCGGCAACCCCTGAGCGATGAGCGCCGGTCCACAACCCACGCGAGCCGCGCGCTGCGATCCCCTCGCCCACACGGCGGTTCTCGGGAACAGCCGCGGGCGCGCGCCGTCGGCGCCACCCCACCCCCCTGCCACCTGCTCTTGCCATGCCTGATTTTCGCATTCGCCCGTGCCGACCTGAGGACAAGGACGCCGCTTACTGGGTCTGCTTGAAGACCGGCGACTCGGGGAACGACGGCACGCACCTCTACGCTGAGGATCCCCACGCCTTGGGCAACACCTTCGTCGGGCCTTATATCTTCCTTGAACCCGAGTTCGCTTTCGTGCTCGAGGACGAACAAGGTGTGTGCGGTTACGTGTTGGCAGCGCTCGATTCGGCGGCGTTCTATCGGCGGTTGGTTCAGGAATGGTTGCCCCCGCTCCAGGCCCAACACCCGGAACCGCAGGGCGATCGCGCTGCTTGGACTCCCACCCAAGAGCTCTATTACGGATACCATCACCCGGACATCTATTACCCTCCCGCGTTCCACACCTTCCCGTCGCATCTTCACATCGATCTCGTGCCCCGGGCGCAAGGACGCGGCCAGGGCCGCCGCATGATGGAACACCAGTTGGCCGCCTTGATCGATCGAAACTCGCCCGGCGTTCACCTGGGCTTGAGCGCAGTCAATCGCCGCGCCTATGCGTTTTACCGCAAGCTCGGTTTCGTAGAACTGGAGCGCGTAGGCACCCCGGAACCGCAAGTCATCTACATGGGCAAACGCTTGCCCTAGCAGTCCCGAGCTGCGGCCCGTCCACACCCGCTCGGGCGCGTTTGCCTCCACGCCAGCCCTGCCTTCTCGGGTGGGAGGTGGTGCCATAACGGGGCGATCGGGGCCGCGCAAGCTCTACAGTTGCGGTTTGCCTTTTCGGCTGGGCCGGAGGATAGTCCACGCCGTCAGCACCGAATCCCCAGGCCGCAGCCGGGCCGTGGTGAGTTCGGTGGCAAAGCCGTGGCCACGATGAATACAGCAGACCCCGCCCGGCGCCCGCGGGCGCCCTGGTCGCCGCCGGCTTTCACCCTGATCGAGTTGTTGGTGGTGATCGCCATCATCGCGATTCTGGCGAGCCTGTTGTTGCCCGCGCTGGCCCGCGCCAAGAGCAAGGCTAACCAGACTTACTGTCTCAATAGCCAAAAACAAATCGGACTGGCCGTCACCATGTACGTGCCCGACTACGCGGAGCGGATTCCCCTCTGCCGCAACTGGGGCAAGGCCTGGCGCGGAGACCACGACTTGCGGACCGATGACATGTGGATGCCCGAGCTGCTGCAGCCGTACATCGGGACCAACACCTCCAAACCCAAGACCGCCCGGCCCAGCGAGAACCAGTTCCCCCAGGGGCTCTACACCTGCCCGGCGGGCATCAAGGTCCGCATACCCGCCGGCCAACCCGGTGACCGCTTCACCAGCGATTTCTTCTTCAGCAACGACGGTGTGACCTACGTCTGGAACCACATCTACCTCAACAAAGCCCGCACCGCCTACGAGGTCGCCAAGCCCGTCAGCGGCCGACGCGCAGCCGACGTCGCCAACCCCAGCAAAGCCACCTTGGTCTGGGAAATCCCCTACTGGAACTACAAATACATGCCGCACAACCTCGGCATCAATATCGTCTGCGCCGATGGCCACGCCGAACGGACCAAAGGCAGCCCCAACGAAGCGGATTGGTGGGCCTACCATAGCCGCGACGGTTGGGAACCGGATTAGAGCGCGCGCCTCGTGGACGCGCGTCGCGGCCAGCCCGACGCTGCGCCACGAGGACTCGCTGAAACTGAACCATCGCCAAACCCGCACCTCACCAGGACCCTAAACCCATGAACCAACCCATCCCCCCCACCGCACCAAACCCAACCAGCCGACGTGACTTCCTGAGAACCTCCGCAACCGCCGCCGCGGCCGTGTCCCTAGGCTCGCTCGACCTCTCCCGGACCGCTCATGCGGCGGGAAGCGACACGCTGCGGGTGGGCCTGATCGGTTGTGGCGGCCGCAACGCGGGCGCCGCCGTCCAGGCACTCACCGCCGACAAAGGCGCCCGGTTGGTCGCCATGTGCGACGTCTTCATGGACCGCGTCCGCGGGAAGCGCGAAGCGATCCAGGCCGCTCGCCCAGGTCAGGTTGACGTGCCCCTGGACCGCTGCTTCGCCGGGTTCGACGCGTACAAGGAAGTGATCGCGTGTTCGGACGTGGTGTTGATTGCCAACGCGGCCAAATTTCACCCCTTGCAGAGCCTGGCCGCCGTCCAGGCTGGCAAGCATGTCTTCGTCGAGAAACCGCACGGGATCGATCCCGCGGGCGTCCGACTCATGCAAGCCGCTTGCGATCTAGCTCGTGAAAAGAAACTCAGCGTCATGTCCGGACTTCATAGCCGACACCACCCCGGCTACGCCGAGACCGTCCAACGGATCCACGACGGCGCCATCGGCGACATCGTGGCCATCGAGGAGAATTTCCTCCGCGCACCCTACGGGGTCATCGAGCGGAAACCCGAGCTCACCGAACTCGATTGGCAAGCCAGCACCCAGTACCACTTCGTCTGGCTCTCCGGCGATGATGTTGTGCAGTCCCTGGTCCATAACCTGGACCGCGCGAGCTGGGCCTTGCGCGAACAACCCCCGGTCAAGTGTCACGGGCTGGGCGGGCGCTCCGCCATGTTCGACGCCATCTACGGGGATGTCTTCGACCATCATTCGGTGGTCTATGAGTACGCCAATGGCGTCCGCTTGTACGCCTTCTGCCGGACCACCACCTTCTGCTACGACGAGTATTCGAGCATCTTGCTCGGTACCAAGGGCAAGGCCTCGATCATGGAATGTCGCGTCTGGGGCGAGAACCCGTGGCGCTGGCAAGGCCGTGGCGATCCCTACCAGATCGAACACGACAAGCTCTTTGCCGCCATCCGCGCTGGGCAGCCGGTCAACAGCGGCGATTACATGTGCCGCAGCACCATGATCGCCGTGATGGGCCAGATCTCTTGCTACACAGGCAAAGAGGTTACCTGGGAGAAAATCAACGCCTCAGATTTCTATTACCCGCCCAAGGCGGAGGATTGCCACGACGGTATGGAGCCCCCCACCAAACCCGGCCCCAACGGTTCCTATCCCGTCTACATCCCGGGTAAGACCACCCTCATCTAGCCCCTCCTGCCCCACCCATGCCCACCCCACTCCAACCCAGCTCAGCCCGACACTCCGGCCCGCTCGCAGCCGGTCT
>Ga0194125_10004804_pt1 | contig 20920 bp, 21 predicted proteins | sample TA2KigC250mmetaG_FD_148626 | JGI IMG/M metagenome (GOLD analysis project Ga0194125, IMG submission 148626) | Freshwater microbial communities from Lake Tanganyika, Tanzania - TA2015034 Kigoma Deep Cast 250m | ecosystem: Environmental > Aquatic > Freshwater > Lake | place: Tanzania: Lake...
TGGATCCACAACACCGGCTTCCCGCAGGACCAGTGCCCGCGCGGCAGGGGCGGCGACCCCATGCGCTCCGGCGCCTGGTTGCCTTCCTACGTGGCCGGCGAGCAGGCCGCGGTGAGCTGCATGGCCGCGCTCTACTGGCGGGATGAGTTCAGCGGCGAGGGCCAGTTCATCGAGTGCACCGCCGCGGAAACCCTGATGGACATCATGGACTTCGACATCACCTGGTACGGCTTCAACGCCTCCATCAAGGCCAGAACCGGCGCCTGGGACCCCAACCTCAACCAGTATGAGTGGAACCCCTGCAAGGACGGCTACATGATGATCGGCGGCCAGTCCGACCGGCTGTGGTACCGCATCGGCATGTGCATCGAGCGGGACCTGCCCGAGTTCGGCCGTCTGATTCACGAAGACCCCTTGCTCAAAGAGATGGGGGCCCGGAACTCTCTCCAGGGCCTCATCAAGACCTACTCCGTGACCACCAAGTGGCTCCGGGACATCAACCGCATCGAGGCGGAAACCAAGCTGATGGAGTACGAGATCGCCGCGGGGCCCATCCTGTATATCGATGAAGTGGCGGAATTCCCCCACTTCACGTATCGTCCCTGGGTCAACACCATCGAAACCGCGTTCTACGGCACGGTGATGTATGCCGAGTCCTGCGCGGCTTTCCAGCACCGCACCCCGGCGCGGGTTAAGGATGTGGGCCGGCCCCTGGGCTTTGACAACGGCGAAGTCTATAAGATCTACCTGGGGTACGGTTCCATGAAGCTGCGGGAACTCAAGGCGAAGGGGGTAATCTAAATGGACGAAAAAGAATTCAACAAAATGAAGGTTTGCGACTTCGAGGAGCTCGACGGCCCCAAGAGCAAGGAAGAGCTGGACGAGATGAAAATGCCCTACGAGGAGTATTGCCGCAAGCTCTTCGATGTGGGCAACGAGTTCGTCAAGCCCGAGGCCCTGAAGGGCATTCGCTGGATGAGCACCACCATGTACATCTTCACGCCCCACTCGGTCGCCAACCTGGCGGAGTTGGGCGCGGAGTGCATCAAGGTGGAGATGCCCCGCATGGGCGACCCCATGCGCCACACCTCGCCCTTCAACGAGGCTTATCTCTATCCCCTGCACGACACCCGGCCCATGACCGGCACCGGTCTGGGCTTCACCAACGCCAACTCCAACGAGTTCTACATCACTTTGGACTACCATGTGCCCGAATCCAAACGGGTGTTCTACGACCTGGTGAAGATGTCCGACGGCCTCACCGAATGCTACCGCCACGGCACCTTCGACCGGTGGAAACAGGGTTACCGCCAGGTGGCGGAGATGAACCCCCGGTTCATCTACGTCTGGGGCGGCGGCTTCGGCTACGGTCCCAAGATCTTCGGCGGCTCCTACGACATCCTGGGCCAGGCCCACGCGGGGCTCTCCAGCATCACCGGGACCCACGAGGACTTCGGCGGCCATTCCACCAAGTGCACCAACTGGTGCATTGACTGGTACTCCGGCACCCAGATCACCTCATGCATCATGGCGGCCCTCATCTGGCGGCGCAAGACCGGGCTGGGCACCATGATCGAGTTCTCCCAGGTGCAGGCCGCCACCCGCATGTGCGGCTACACCGTGCCCCTGTACGGCCGCTTCGGCATCGTCCGCCAGCGCTGGGGCAACTGGGACACCCAGCTCTGCGTCCACGGCATCATCATGACCGGCAAAGTCGATTTTCCTGATAGGGACAACCCCCAGGAAAAGTTCGAGAGCCGCTATGTCATGCTGAGCGCCTTCCAGGACGCGGACTTCAAAGACCTGTGCGACATCATCAAGAAGCCCGACCTCTTCAGCCAGTACAAGACCCACAAGGCGAGGGTGGGGGCTCCGGCCCAGATGGAGATCTACAAGGCCATCGAGGACTGGGCCGTGGACAAGACCCGCTCCGAAGTGGTGAAGATCTTCAAAGACGCCGGTCTCCTGGCGGCGCCGGTGCTGAACGACAAAGAGGTCTATGAGTCCGAGCACTACCGGACCCGGGGCACGGTGCGCTGGAATGACGACCCCCTCTTCGGGGATGTTCTGATCCAGAGCGCCTACAGCGCCGGCCTGATGTCCAAGACCCCACGGCGGCACAAGTGGATCTGGCGGCCGGTGGGCGCGGACAATATCAAGATCTACCATGAGCTCCTTGGCTATCCCATGAGCAAGGTTGAAGAGCTCTATGCCAAGGCCATCATCTAGGCGGAGGGGACAGGAATATGTGTGATATCATCTGGTGTAAAAAAGAGGTGGGCGGCAAAGTTTGCGACGTCGTCAATTACCTGGACCCCTACTGCTTCTGGAACTGGGAAGGCAAGGTGGGCTGCGCCGGATGCGGCGCGGTCTATTACATCCACATGATCCAGGGGCACATGTATGAGGGACCCATAGAAAAGGCCGGGGAAAAGCCGGATATCCTGCCCCTCTATGCCGACAAGCCCAATGACGGCTATGACTGCTATATGCCGGGGGTGGAAGGCCGCACCCGGCCCTTTGAATGCCTGCCCCGGGCGGTCTACCTGGGGCACGCGGACATGCGCAAGTTCAGCATCCGGGGCCACCCGGTGCGGGGCTGGCGGCCCCAACCGCCCGCCGGGGGCGTCGCCGGAGCGTACGGGTTCTTCTGGGACATCGAGAAGCTCTCTCCTGATGTTTGGGCGGAATACCAGGAGAAGATCAAAAAAGGCGAAGCTAAAGACTGGTAAAAGAAAGGAGCCTGACCTATGGGTGAGCATACGGGAGCAAAATTAACGCCGGTTGAATACTTGGCCCATTTGATGACGCCGGAAAAACAATCGGACCATATCTGCTGGCAGTGCAAGCATTTCAAATGGGTGCAGAAGGGCTCCGGCTTTCCGCCGAAGGACATCATCGGCTGGTGCAAGAAGATCCACTGGCCCCACTACTGGTCCATCTCCGACATGGATGTGATCAAGAAGTGCTATGCCTCTGAACCCCTCGCCTGAGGAAACCCGGAGACACGGGGTAGAAGAACTTGAAGCCCTGAAGGGTCGGGTGCTGATCTGGAGAGAAAGTTTCTGCAGGTCAGCACCCCCCGGGGGTGGAAGCGACTACCTGTTCCTGTGCGATGAGTTCACTTTCGAAATCGAAGAATACCTGTATCCTTATGTGAGACGCATGATCATCACCGAACACATTGACCAGGAACAGGCCGCGGAGTTCATGGACTTCTGCTTCCAGCAAGTCCGGGAATTTCAGGCCTACCTGATGGAAGGCGAAGAACCACCAACTGGATAGGGGATTCAGCATCAGTTGCGATGATTCCTCTAATTTCAAGAGCGCGATAGGAGGGTGAACATGCCCGAAAAATGCCGTGTAGGATTGTGTGGCTTTGATCCCATGATCGTCCGGGGCTATGTCAAGACCGGGTACAGAGCAATTTGGTTTTACCTCCCCGACGAGCTGTACGCGGATTACAAAGTGCAGATAGGGGATAAAATCCAAGGGACTTTGTTGGGGATTATCAACGGAAAAGAGGAGAGAACCTTCTCACCGAACGAAAAATTTGAATGGATGGCCAGCAAGGAGACGGGATATGCCGTCTTGGTTCCCGCCGAAGCCATCACCAAATATGAGCTCACCGAATTTCACTTTGTCGAGTTGGAACTGACCCATCTGATTCAGCACGAAAAAGTGGTGGAAATTTATCCCGGTGAGACCAAGCAGCGCAAGTGGTGGCCCGACGGCAAGATGAAGCTGAAATACACCTTGCCCTACGCCGCGCCGTAAAGCTGAAACGACTTAACCGGCCCTCTCCCCTCTCGGGGGGAGGGCCGATTTAATCCTGAAGCAAGACCGAGCAAATCACCGAAGAGCCCCTTCCTCAAAAGGTTCGACCGACACTCTGATCCGCCTCGGGTCCGACCCTCCGGTGACGCCGGACTTCGATCCGGGTCGTGCGGCTGACCCGCCCCCCGTTTTTTCAATTTGCCTGAAGGGGTATGACCGATGTCTGCTTTACCCGTGAGCAATCGCTATCGCCGGAAAAAGGACCGACCCACCCGATCCCCGTGAAACCCGGCAGGTGATCAGGAGGCCCTATGGAAATGATTCGCTGCGTGGAGTGCAAGCATTTTGAGCCCAGCCCGGCATCCCTGCGGGAGGGCAAATGTCTGCATGCCGAACCTTGGGATGGCGACAAGATGCAATTCGCCCGGGACGAACACACCTGTAAAAACTTTGAGTCCCACGGGGGGAAACGCCATGTGAGCGCCGAAGACGAGGAGAAATTTAAAAAATTCTCCTATTACTGATCAGGGAAGATAACGGCGTGGCCGATGCATCCCTGTCCTTAACAATGCAAAGGTGAACCTGACTATGGACGAACCCACCGGTTTTGAATTGCATACCCAGGAAAACTGGACTTTATTGGCGGACCTGGTCAATATCCACAACCCTCTGTTCGACAAGACCCTGTTTCTCATGGGCTATGATTTTTCCTCCAATATCTACCTGATTCAGGGTGAATATTGCTCCCTCATCGACCCGGGCAACGATTACACCGCGTTCATGCAGATGTTGGACCTGGGGATAAAGCCCCCGGACATCAAGAAGGTGGCCGTCACCCACGGCCACCATGACCACGTCATGGGAGTCCTCGAACTTTTCCGGGGCTACCGGGGCTATGGAGAGCTGGACGTGGAAGTCATCATGCACGAGGCGGGTCCCGAGGAGTTTCAAAAGATGGTCCGGGACATCGGCTGCCGCATCACCCAGGTTAAGGGTGGGGAAACCATCAATTTGAGCGGGTTTGACTTCGAAGTGATCCACACCCCGGGCCACACCATTGACGGTATCTGCTTCTACCATGCCCCCACGCGCACCGTCTTCACCGGGGACACGGTTTTGCCCCTGGCCATGGCCGAAGTGGACAGCGGAGTGGGTGGCCGGCTGGACCACTACTTTTACGCCATCCGGACGTTGCTCAAAAGGGAGATCGACCATTTGATGCCGGGCCACGGCGGCGTGGCGGTCAACATCGGCCGCTGGGTCATCGAGGAGACCTTTAACGGTCTGATTATGAGACTGGTAGGGGCGGAGACCTCTTTCCTGGAAGGGGCTACGACCCTGGCCCAGAAGGGACTCCTGGAAGAGGCCTTGTTCTATGTCAACAAGGAGTTAGCCAAGCAGGCCGACAACCTCAGGGCTTTGGAGTTCAAAGCCTTTCTCCTTAACGACCTCGGCCGGGCCCAGGAAGCCCTGGAGGCTTTCGACCAGGTCCTGGCCCGCCAGCCGGACCACCTGCACGCACTCCTGGGCAAAGGCGCCGCCCTCATGGGGTTGGGGCGCTATGACGAGAGCCTGCCCCTCTTCGACCGGCTGATGCGGGAGCATCCCGAGATGAAGGAGGCGCAGGTCTACCAGGGGATGGCCCTCTATCTGGCCGGCCGGCAGGACGAGGCCATGGAAATCGAGGGATTCAAGGAGGAGTTTCTGGGGCGCTTCAAAGAACAGTTGGAACAGCGCCGGAAAGAGTAACCCGCCGGTCGCGTCCGAGAGCTCTGTCCGCTCATTCTTATTCTGGAGGAACCCCGCAAAACTCCCCGGAACCGGCGGCTTTCCGCCGGGCCGGTTGTGTCTTCCCCTAGGTTGCCGGGTTTAACCTGGGCATCAAGGGGGGCCGCTGGGGAACGCCTCTCGGGGGCCAAAGAGGGCCGCGCCCGGTGGGCGGCGGCAGGACGTTACCCGAAGATATGCCCATGTCCCCGAACATCTCGGCTCCGGTGCTCCTGGTGGAAAACGCCGCGGTCCTCCAGGCGGTGGTCCGGGAGTTGGGCCGTCACCAACTGAGCCCCAGGGTCGCCGGTGAGGTGGCCGAGCTCCTGCGTCTGCTCAAGATGGAGCCCGAGGCCACGGTCTTCCTGGATTGCCGCGCCCTGATGCAACACGGCGTGGGCCTCATCGCCCGCCTGCGCGTCGCCAGCCCCGGCTCCCGCCTGGTGCTGCTTTGCTCCCGGGACCACCCGCATCACCAGAGCCTCGTCCGGGAAGCCATGGACATGGGGGTTTATGCCTGTCTGTCGGCCCCTTATCAGGACTATGAAATCCTGGCCATGGTCAGACCCGCCCAAAGCCGCAAGCCCCCCCGGAAACCGCCGCCGCGTCGGGACGGTTGAACGGTCAGGCCCCGCCGGTTCCCCCGCCGCGCCGGCCAACGTGTTTGCGGCAGGGACGAACGGGCTTAAAAGCGTCCTCACACCTCCTCTTCGCCTTGCCATTCGCCCGGAGATTGCCTACAATGGCGGCACCGGCGCCTCTCAAGGAATGAGCGCCTGAGGTCGATATCATGACGGAGGCCCGCGCCTCGGAGGTATAGCCGCAGGCGTCTCCCCCGATGCACCGGCGCCGCAATTCAACAAATGAGGGTAAACCATGATTGGTCTGTACATCATCCTGATCGTGCTGGTGGTCGCCGTGCTGGGCGTCGTCACCATTTACAACCGCCTGGTGAAATACCGGGCCATGGTGCAGGAGGGCTGGAGCGGCATCGACGTGCAGCTCAAACGGCGCGCCGATCTGATTCCCAATCTCCTGGAGACGGTGAAAGGCTACATGGGTCACGAAAAGTCGGTGCTGGACCAGGTCACCGAATTGCGCACCCGGGCCATGAACGCCCGGAACGTTGGGGAGAAGGCCCGGGCCGAAGGCCTGTTGGGCGCGGCCCTGGGGAATCTCTTTGCCGTGGCGGAAAATTACCCGGACCTCAAGGCCTCCGTCAATTTTTTGGAATTGCAAAAATCCCTGGCGGACATCGAAGAGCAGTTGCAACTGTCCCGGCGTTACTACAACGGCGCGGTGCGGGAGCTCAACATCGCCGTCGCCTCCTTCCCCAGCAACATCGTGGCCCGCGCCTTCAATTTCATCCCGGCCGAATACTTTGAGATCGAAGACCAGGCCGACCGGGCCGTGCCCAGGGTCAGCTTCGGTTAAGGAGGGATCATGAGACGGGCGCTGGCGCTATGGGCGGTCGTCCTGGTGGCGGTCCTGGCCCTGGGATGGAACTCCCCGGGGGACGCCGCCAAAGAGCGCATCTACTCCTTCAAAAGCCACATCATCATCCACGCCGACGCCTCCATGACGGTAACCGAAAAGATCACCGTGGGCGCCGCCGGGATGCAGATCAAGCGGGGCATCATCCGGGAGTTCCCCACCACCTACCGGGATCGGCTGGGCAATATCGTCAAGGTGGGGTTCAACGTCAAGGAGGTCCTGAAGAACGGCTATCCCGAAAAATACCAGGTGGAGCCCTACGGCAACGGGGTGAAGATCAGAATCGGCAGAGCCGACGTCTTCCTCCCCGAAGGAGTCTACACCTACGGCATCACCTACGAAACGAACCGGCAGTTGGGCTTCTTCAAGGATTATGACGAGCTGTACTGGAACGTCACCGGCACCGGCTGGACCTTCCCCATCGACAGCGTCGAGGCCTTCATCGAATTGCCGCCGGGGGCCAAGGTCTTGCAACATGCGGGCTACACCGGTCCCCAAGGGGCCAAAGGTCAGGACTTCGCCTTCCAGGACCTGGGCGGCGACCGGGTGCTGTTCAAGGCCACCCAGAGGCTGCGCGTCCGGGAGGGTCTGACGGTGGCCGTGGCCTGGCCCAAAGGCCTGGTGCGGGAACCCTCCGCCCAGGAGAAGGTCGGCTATTTTTTCAAGGACAATTTAGGGATTCTGGCCGCCCTGGCCTGCCTTACCCTTATGCTGTTTTATTATCTGATGGTCTGGCACCGGGTGGGGCGGGACCCGGCCAAGGGCGTCATCATCCCCCTGTTCACCCCGCCCAAAGGCTTTACGCCGGAATCCGTGCGTTATCTGATACGCATGGGTTTCGACAACAAGACCTTCACCGCGGCCATCATCAACCTGGCGGTGAAGGGCTATCTCACCATCAAGGAGACCGGCAACAGCTACACCTTGCGCAAAACCAACCGCAAAGTGTCGGACGTCTCCGCCGCGGAAGCGGAAATGGGCAACCGCCTCTTCGGCGCCATGTCCTCCGTGGAGCTCAAGGACACCAACCACGAAAAAATCAGAGGCGCCCGCACTTCCCTACAGGCTTATCTGGACAAGGAGCTGGATAAGATTTATTTCCACACCAATTCCAAATACCTGGGGGGCGGCATTGTCCTCACCCTCCTGGCCTTTGCCTCCTTGGCGCTGCTCTCCGATCAGGGGGTGGAGTCATTCCTCATCTTCTTGTTCCTGGCCTTTATGATCAGCATTGCGGTGTTTCTGGGAACCGTGGTTTACCGCCAATGGCTGCAGGCCTTTGGTCGGAGGATTCGCTGGGGACCCCTCCTGGGCGCCATCTTCACCACTCCCCTGGCGCTGGGGCTGATCATCATCATTTTGGTGGCGCTGTTTCAGGAATGGATGCAGCCCTTCAGAATTGCCGGGGTCCTCATGGGGCTGGCGGTGGCCGCCAACGGGGTGTTTTACTATCTCCTCAAGGCCCCCACCCTGTTGGGCCGCCAGATCATGGACCAGGTGGAGGGCTTCAAGATGTACCTGTCGGTGGCGGAGCAGGAGCGCCTGAATCTCCTCAACCCGCCGGAGAAGACCCCGGAGCTCTTTGAGAAGTACCTCCCCTACGCCCTGGCCCTGGACGTGGAGCAGGAATGGAGCGAGCAGTTCGCCGAGGTGCTGGCTAAAGCCACGGTGGACGGCAAGCCTTACCAGCCTGTCTGGTATTCGGGCGCCTCCTGGGACCGTTTCCACGCTTCCTCCTTTGCCAGTTCGATGGGCAGCGCCTTCTCCTCGGCCATTTCCTCCGCCTCCAGCCCGCCGGGCTCCTCCTCCGGCAGCGGCGGCGGCGGCTCCTCCGGGGGCGGCGGCGGCGGCGGGGGCGGCAGCGGCTGGTAGCGGGCGCGGGTTCACCCCCACTGCTATGAAAAGTTCCTTATCCCCCTCTCCCCCGGCGGGGGAGAGGGCTGGGGTGAGGGGGAAAACTTTTCATGCTTTGCGGGTGAGCCCCAGGCTCATGAGTAACTGTCTTGAAAAGTCCTTGGTGGCGCCGGCATCTTGCCGGTGCAGCGCACAGGCTGGAAGCCTGCGCCACCCAAGACAAAGGCGGCGGGCAGGGACGCCCGCCACACCGGCCTTTTCATGGGTTATGGGTGGGACAAAGACCCGTGCGCGACTGCTTGGGCGCCCACTTGCCCGCCAAGCTCCCGTTTGGGCAGGGCGTCTCGGCAAATGGCCGCGGGCCGGAACGAATAAATGGTCCACAAGCAGAGCTGTCCGGCAAGATTTTTGCTCACAAGGCGTCTCTGACCAGGATATTGCCTTCCGGCTTTGATGTTTCGGCCCTGAGAGAAAAGGAGGCGCATATCGAAAAGGCCTCCTCATAAAGCGATTTTTGGTAGAGGCTCAGAGGGTACGGTAGTCAACCGGATAGATCCAAAACCTAACACCCAAACCCTAAAAGTAAAACCCAACCAACCAAGGGGCTGTGAGCTGATGCACCGACGTGAATTCTGGGCCCGTTTCCGGCGCAACCGTCTGGCCATGACGGGCCTGGCTCTGGTGGCCGGGCTCTTTCTGGCCTCCTTTGCCGCCCCCTGGTTGGCCCCCTACGATCCGGGCGACATCGATCTGGAGGCGGTTCTCATCCCTCCCAGCAGCGCCCACTGGCTGGGCACCGACACCCTGGGCCGGGATGTGCTCTCCCGCATCATTTACGGCTCCCGGGTCTCTCTCAAGGTGGGCTTTGTGGCCGTGGGCCTGGCCACCCTCATCGGTTTGCTGGTGGGATCCCTGGCCGGTTTTTACGGCGGCTGGGTGGACACCCTGCTCATGCGCCTGGTGGACCTGATGCTCTGTTTTCCCAGCTTCTTTCTCATCCTGGCGGTCATCGCCATGTTGGAGCCCAGCATCTGGAACATCATGGCGGTCATCGGCGTCACCAGTTGGATGGGGGTGGCGCGGCTGGTGCGGGCCGAATTCCTGTCGCTGCGGGAGCGGGAGTTCGTCCTGGCCGCCAGGGCCCTGGGCGCCTCGGACCTGCGGCTGATGTTGCGCCACCTGCTGCCCAACTCCCTGGCCCCGGTGATGGTCTCCGCCACCCTGGGGGTGGCCGGGGCCATCCTCACGGAAAGCGCCCTCAGCTTCCTGGGGCTGGGGGTGCAGCCGCCCACCCCCAGTTGGGGCAACATCCTCACCGCCGGCAAAGACAACATCGAAATCGCCTGGTGGCTCTCCCTCTTTCCGGGCCTGGCCATCCTCATCACCGTGATGAGCTACAACCTTCTGGGAGAGGGCATCCGGGAGGCCATCGACCCCCGGCTCAAGGACTGAAACTGCCCAGAGAGGAAATTTCCGGTTACTCCCCGTAAAATCATTGACATTCGCTGAGCGAACCCCATAATGGAAATACGGGGCGGCTTTTTGCAAGCTGGCGGATCCCAACATCGAGGAGATAGGGGAAACATATGAAACGTACGTCGGTTAAAGTACTCTGCCTGGTGCTGAGCCTGGTATTCCTGAGCGCCGGGCTGGCTCTTGCGGCCAAACCCAAAAAGCCTGCACCCGAAATGGATGTGGGCCAGATGCTGATGGCGAGCTTCGACCTTATGGAAAAGGGTAAGTTCGACAAGGCCTTGAAGATGCTGGAACAGGTCCTCCAGAAAGACCCCGGCAATCCCCTGGGCCTGAACAACATGGCGGCCATCATGGTCAAGCAGAAGAAGCTTGACAAGGCCGACACCCTCCTGAATCAGGCCCTGCCTCGCGCCAAGGGCTACATGGTGCAGGTCAACCGGGTTTGCCAGATCGGCGGCATCTGCCTTGCCTTCAAGCCCGTTACCGCCGGCACCGGCAACCAGGAGTTGGCCCCCCTCATCATGATGAACATCGACATGGTCAAACAGCACATGTCGGCCGAGCCCCTGCCCGGCAAGGGCCTGAGATAAGCAATGAACTGATGCCGCCCCCGCATCCCTTCCGGCCCCTCTGGGGCCTTTTTCTTTTCCGGGCGGGGGCTTCATCCCGAAACCACGAGGGAGGCAGAACCATGCGGCGCCCGTCCATCCTTGGCCTTATCGTCACTACGGCCCTGACGCTCCTCGCGCCGGGGACCCTCCCGGCCCAGGGGGCCGACACCCTGACGGCCAGGATCATCCAGAGCTACGATCTGTTGGAGGCCGGGCAACCGGACCAGGCCCGGAAGATCTATGAAGAGCTCCTCCAGACCCACCCCGGCGACCCGCTGGTGCTCAACAACCTGGCCGCCGTCCTGGTGAAACAGGGCAAGTTCAAAGAAGCCGCGGCCTACCTGGAAAAGGCCCTGCCCGTGGCCAAAGGCTACAAGGTGCGGGTGAACCGCGTCTGCGACGTGGAGGGAATCTGCCTGGCCTTCCGCCCCCTGGCCGCGGCCTACGGCGACCAGGACCTGGAGCCATTGGTAAAGCTCAACCTGGAAATGGTGCGGGGGAAGCTGAAGTAGGGTTCTGGGTTCTGGGTTTTGGCTTTTAGGTTTTAGGTTATAGTGTAGTGCGCACTGCGCACCATAAGCATGCTTAACTTTTCATAATTTATGGGTGGGCCACAGGCTCATGAGGAACTGCTATGAAAAGTTCCTTATCCCCCTCTCCCCCGATGGGCATTGGCGCTAACTTAAGCAAACAGTGAATATGCCAAGGGTAACCTGTTGAACAGTCAAGATAAATCCCCCCTTACCCCCCCTTTGCCAAAGGGGGGAATGAGCAGTCGGTGACCCGAAGTCCCCCTTTGGAAAAGGGGGATTTAGGGGGATTTTAAGTAAATTCGGTATGTTATGATGTAAACTGGTTTTTTCTTAAGTTAGCGCCAATGCCCCCGATGGGGGAGAGGGTTAGGGTGAGGGGGAAAACCTGCCCCTTGTTCCCAAGCTCCCGCTTGGCCGGAACACCACCTGAAATAAGGTTATTCTTCAATCCGAGGTCGACCCATGATCCCCCGCTACAGCCGCGAGCCCATGGCCCGCATCTGGTCCGAGGAAAACAAGTTCGCCAGTTGGCTCAAAGTGGAACTGGCCGCCTGTGAGGCCCTGGCTGAGGCCGGGCTGATCCCTCTAGATGCCCCCGCCCGGATGGCGGTCCGGGCCCGCTGCGACCTGGAGTGCATCGCCGCCATCGAAAAGGAAACCCACCACGACGTGGCCGCCTTTGTGGACCAGGTGGCCTCCACCCTGGGCGAGGACGGCCGCTACTTCCACTTCGGCCTCACCTCCTCGGACGTCCTGGACACGGCCCTGGCCGTGCGCCTGGTGGAGTCCGCGGACCTGCTCCTGACCGGCGTGGACGGGCTCCTGGCCGTCCTCCAGGAGCGGGCCTACGCCCACAAGGACCTGGTGATGGTGGGCCGCACCCACGGGGTGCACGCCGAACCCATCACCCTGGGCCTCAAATTCGCCCTCTGGCACGCCGAATTCCAGCGCCAGCGGCAGCGCCTGGCGGCGGCCCGGGAGACGGTGCGGGTGGGCAAGCTCTCCGGTGCGGTGGGCACCTTCGCACACCTGCCCCCCGAGGTGGAAGCCGGCGTCTGCCGCCGCCTGGGCCTCAAGCCCGCGCCCCTGGCCACCCAGATCATCCAGAGGGACCGGCACGCCGAATATCTCCTGACCCTGGCCCTCATCGGCGCCAGCGTGGAGAAGGTGGCCCTGGAGATCCGCCACCTGCAGCGCACCGAAGTGCGGGAGGCCGAGGAGTTTTTCGCCGCGGGGCAGAAAGGCTCCAGCGCCATGCCCCACAAGCGCAACCCGGTGCTCTCGGAAAACTTGTGCGGCCTGGCCCGGGTGCTGCGGGGCAACGCCCTGACGGCCCTCGAAAACGTGGCCCTCTGGCACGAGCGGGACATCAGCCACTCCTCCGCGGAGCGGGTCATCATCCCGGACAGCAACATCCTGCTGGACTTCATGCTGTCCCGCCTTACCGGCCTGCTGAAAAAACTGACCATTTACCCCGAAAACCTGGCCGCCAATCTGGCCGCCGGCCGGGGGCTGGTCTTCTCCCAGACCGTGCTCTTGGCCCTGGTGCACAAGGGCCTGAGCCGGGATGCGGCCTACCGCCTGGTGCAGCGGCCCGCCATGCTGACCTGGCAGGAGGGCGGCGATTTCGGCCAGCGGGTGGCCGCGGACGAAGAAATCCGCCGGTATCTCAGCCCCGCGGAACTGGCGGACATCTTCAATTTCAAACACCACCTGCGCCACGTGGATACGCTTTTTCAGCGGGTGTTCGGAGAGGGGGAAGGCTGACCGGCTGAGTAGGATGAAGGCGGGGAGAGCGGCGGCCCGATCCTGGTTCCCAGTCTCATGCTTGGGAACCCCCTTGTCCGCCAAGTCCCGCCTGGCTCAATTTAATCACGCCAACGAAAGTTTGAGCTGGTCTTCCCGGGGCAGGGCCTTGTCCAGGCGCACCTGGACCAGGTCCCCGGGTTTGAGACGCAGAGAGGCGGGGGCGGTGAGGGAGGCCTCCAGGAGCAGGGGCGGGATGAGCACTTTGTAGCGGTATGGCAGGGCCTCCAGGACCAGGGCCTCCATCTTTTCCCCGGTGTGGCCGGACAGATACTTGAGCAGCCAGTAGCGCAGGCGCCGCGTCTTTAAGGCCCCGGCCCGGCGCATGGCCGGCTCGATGTCCGTGAGAATCCGCCCCAGTTCCTCGGGGCCGTAGACGGGGCCGGCTTCGGTGAGCGCGCCCATGATCTGACGGTGGATCACCAGGTCCAGGTAGCGGCGGATGGGGGAGGTGGCGAAGGTGTAGGCCTCCAGACCCAGGCCCCAGTGGGGTTGCGGGGTCAGGTCCATGACCACCCGGCTGAGGCGCCGCCGGTCCTGCCAGAGGGCCAGCAGGTCCTTGGCGGCCGCGGTGTCGATGGCCTCCCGGGGCTCGGGCTGGGCCCGGTAGATGGCAGGCGCCCCCCGCTGGGCCAGAAAGCGGGCGGCCAGAAAGTTGGCCAGCACCATGGCTTCGGCCACCAGTTCGTGGCTGGCGGTCTGCTGGTCTTCGCTGGACACGGTGATTTCCCCGCCGGGTCCAAAGTTCACCCAGACCTCGGGCAGCTTCAGTTCATAGCCCCCCTGCTCCAGGCGCCGGTCCCGGTGCGCCGCCATGAGCCGGAAGAGCGCGGCCAGGTCATCATCCCCCGGCAGCAGGTCGTCCACCTGGTGATAGGTGAGCCGCCGCTGCACCCGGATGAGGCTGGGGGCGATCTCCCAGTCCAGGATCCGGGCGTCGGCGTCCAGGGTGACCAGGAAGCTCAGGGCCGGGCGCTCCTCCCCGGCCACCAGGCTCAGGGTGTCTTCGCTGACGGCCTCGGGCAGCATGGGCAGGCGCATCTCGGGGAGGTAAATGGAGGTGGCCCGCTCCCGGGCCTCCCGGTCCAGGGGCGAGTCCGGCTGCACCAGGGCGGAGACGTCGGCGATGTGTACGCCCAGGCGCCAGCCCTCGTCCAGAGGCTCCAGGCTGAGGGCGTCGTCGAAGTCCCGGGTGCGCTCGCCGTCGATGGTGAAGCACTCCAGGTGGGTGAGGTCCGCCCGCCAGGCGGCGTAGGGGTCGGAAGGGGCGACGGCCCGCAGTTGCGCGGCCAGTTCCTGCACCTCGGCGGAAAAGCCGGTGGGGACTTCCAGCCGGTGCAGGTCCAGGTTTTCGTCTTCGTGAAAGACTCCCAGGCGCACCAGCAGTTTGAAGGGGGTGTCCGCCACCGGCAGGCGGGCCTTGTCCAGAAAGGCCTTGCCCCGGGCGAAGTCCGCCGCCTCCTCGCCCAGGACCGCCATCTGTCGCAGGACCCTCACCAGGCGCTCCCGCCAGGCGGGGTCGTCGATGGCCCCGGTCTCCCAGCCCTGCCGCAGATGGTGGGCCGCGGCCTCCATTTCCAGTCGGGCCTCCTCTTCCCGGCGACGCTTTTCCCTCAGGCCCTCCACCACCTCGGGCGGGTTGGCGGCCCACAAGCCGTCTTTGTTCTTGAAGAGCAGGCCGTCGGCGTACAGGGCCCGACTGACGGCGGCCACGTGGTCCGGGGAGGCCTGGGTCAGGGAGAGTTCGGCCAGGTCGGCGGCGCTGTAAACCCCGTCCTCGTCGGCCAGGACCTCCCACAGCTCCTCCAGGTTGACGGCCTCCTTCAGGGCCTCCCGGCGCCGGGCGGTCTCTTCCAGAGCATCCAGCCACTGCTGTCGGGAAAGTTTTCCCGACAGGCGGCTGGCCGAGGCGTGGAGCACCCGTTTCCGGGCCAGGGTCATTTCCCGGTTGCCGGCGGTAAGGATGTGCAGACGCTCTCCCTTGAGCTCCAGGACGGCGCCCAGGAGGATGCGCTTCTCCTCAAAGAATTCGACGAGGTGGCCCGGTTCCATGATAAAATAGGATTTGTGAGTCAGGGGAGGGCCGGGGGAGCGGCGGCACTCCCGCCCTCACCCAAAGGAAACTTTCAAGGACAGTTCCTCATGAGCCTTTGGCTCACCCATAAATTATGAAAAGTTAAGCATCCTTACGGTGCGCAGTGCGCACCCTACAAAAAACTTTTCGAAGCAGAGGAAAGGTATCAGAAACCATACAAAAGTCAAGGTGAAGAGCCCGCCGCTCCGCCTGGTGCGCTCCGGGCCTTCCAGGGTGAGCTGGCCATGCGCATGGCTATAATTTCCGATATCCACAGCAACTTCGAAGCCTTGAGCCGGGTCCTGCCGGAGTTGGACCAGGAGGAGGTGGACCTCATCCTCAACCTGGGGGACACGGTGGGCTACAACGCCAGCCCCAACGAGTGTCTGGAGCTGTTGGCGGCGCAGCCGGTCTGGTCCCTGGCCGGCAATCACGACCTGGCCCTGCTGGAGCTCGAACGGGCCGAGTTTTTCAACATCATCGCCTACCAGGCCATTGTCTGGTCCCGGGAAACGGTCCTGCCCCAACACCTGGACTTTTTTCGCAATCTCCCTCTGACCCAGGCAGGAGAAGGCTTTGTGGCCTGTCATGGCACGCCTTCCAGCCCTGACGCCTATATCAGCTTTCACTTTCAAGGGAAGCGGGTCCTCAGCACCCTCAGACAGCAGAGCGACGTCAGGGTTTGCTTCTTCGGCCACACCCACCGCCGCGCCCTCTGGTACCGGGACGTGCGGGGCAAGGTGGCCCTCCACCCCATCGTCCCAGGGAAGATGTCCCTGGACCGCACCTGCCATTACCTCATCAATCCAGGCAGCGTGGGCCAACCCCGGGACGGCAATCCCCAGGCGGCCTATGCCATTTACGACCACCAGGAGTTCTCCATTCAGTTTAAGTCGGTTCCGTATGACATCGCCGCGGCGCAGCGGCGGATCTTGGCGGCCGGGTTGCCGGAATATCTGGCGGAGCGCCTGGCCCAGGGCATATGAGGGAGAGGGAAGAAATGGCTTCCTATGAGAAAGAGGGCGTGCTGAAGGACGGCACCCGGGTTATCCTGCGGCCTCTGCGCAAAGACGACCGGGACCGCCTGCTGGATTTTTTCCAGCGGGTGTCGGACCAGGACCTGATGTTCCTGCGCAGCGACGTGCGCGACCCCGCGGTCATCGACGACTGGGTCAACAACATCGACCTGCGCAAGGTCTTCCCCCTCATCGCCGAAGTGAACGGCCGGATCGTGGGGGACGCCACCCTGCACATGCGCCGGGTGGGCTGGAAGCGCCACCTGGGAAACGTCCGGGTGGTGGTGGCCCGGGATTACCAGGGCAAGGGATTGGGCACCCTGCTCATCAACGAAATAGTGGACCTGGCCGCGGAATTCGGCCTGGAAAAGCTCGTCGCAGAAATCCACCTGCTGTCCACCTCGGCCCTCTCCACCTTCAAGAAGGCGGGCTTCTCCGCCAAGGCGGTCTTCGAGGACCTGGTGAAGGACCAGACCGGCCAGAGCGGCGACCTGGTGGTCATGGTCTGCGACGTCCTGGGCCGGGACCGCAAGGTGGGGTAATCAGGCTTTAGGCGCTTCAAGGAAGAGCCTTTCGCGCTTTAGAGCCTCGATACGCCGATGGTTGATGGCCAGAGCGTATCGGGCGGGTGCGGGATCGTCTTTCCATAGGTTCATTGCCACCCATATTGTCCTAATCTGATTTTGGCTAAAGGATATTTTGCAAGCGCTTGCAGATAATTTCCCGGAAAATTGCATTGATTGTATCTCTCAGATATTCTTTGGCGGTTCGGTAGAGTTGGCATTTTTTTGCATCGAAAGCCATTGACAAAAGGGTGCAAGCAAAATAAGTTTTCCGGTGGCTGGAACGTCAATATTTTTTCAGTTCCTGCCGTTATAACCGATTTTTCTCTTGACAGGGCATAGCTGAGCCATTAGCATTTCATTATTGAGAGCCATCGACTGAACCCATCCCCTGCACGGGTGTGGAAAAAGTTCTGTCGGTAATTGTGCCCCCAGGGAGTGTCCTAACGGATTACTCCCTGTTTTGGTTTTTCAGAGGAGTTGCATAGAATGGCTCACCGCATACGGGTTTTTGTCGATTACTGGAATTTTCAGTTAACTATCAATAAACGGGAAGCCTCCGAAAGGAGAATCGCTGATTATCGTTTTGAAGTCGATTGGCTTGGATTAGGACATTGGCTTGCCCGAAAAGCCTGTGAGCGCATACAGATCACAGATTATTCGTTTGATGGGATTAATATTTATACTTCCTATAATCCTAATACTCCTGAGGGAAAGAGATTTAATCAATGGGCAAAAAATATCTTAAGTAAGGGAACAGGAGTAAGTGTGGAATGCATTGAAAGAAAACCAAAGAATTTCCCTCAATGCCCTATTTGTCATTTAGAAATTAAGCCTTGTCCTCACAATGGCTGCGGAGCAAAGCTGATTAGTACGGTAGAAAAAGGGGTTGATACCTTAATTGCTACTGATATGATCCGATTGGCTTGGGAAGATGCCTATGATTTTGCCGTATTATCCACAATGGACCGTGATCTCATACCAGCTGTAAAATTCCTGAAGCAGAAAGGAAGAAAAATTATTCACGCCGGATTTCCACCTTTAGGAACAGAGTTAGCCTCGGCCTGTTGGGCTTCTTTTGACGTTTACCGTTCCAGAAGCGAAATTAAAAGACCTCATAAAAAGAAAATATAACCTTTTTTGCGCCTTGGGGACGGGTGGCACGAATAATCTGTGGTCGCTTTCGGTCCTAATGCAATGGGCAAACTTGGACCCTACCCTGTACTCACCTCATTTGACATAAGTTGCCCATCCTGTTATATAACCACTTGATACCTTGCTATATTTTTCTCTATCAATCCCCCCGGCAGTGCAAGGAGACCCGCCATGCTCATCGTCATGGACAAGGACGCCACTCCCGCCCAGATCGACGCGGTGGTGCAAAAGATTGAAGCTTTGGGTTATCTGGCCCAGCCCATTCCCGGGGGCGAACGGGTGGCCATCGGCATCCTGCGCAACCCCGGCCCGGTGGACCCGGCCCTCTTCCTGGACATGCCCGGGGTGACCCAGGCCATCCCGGTGTCCAAGCCCTACAAGCTGGTAAGCCGGGAAATGCAGCGGCACGACACCGTCATCCGGCTGCCCGGCCTGGAAATAGGCCGGGGCAGTTTCGTGGTCATGGCCGGACCCTGCGCCATCGAATCCGAGACCCAGGCCCTCACCATCGCCGGAATCGTCAAGGAGGCGGGGGCGCAGGTCTTCCGGGGAGGCGCGTACAAGCCCCGCACCTCTCCGTACAGCTACCAGGGGCTGGGCAAAGCGGGGCTCAAAATCCTGCAGAAGGTCAGGCAGGAGACGGGCCTGCTCATCATCACCGAGGCGGTGGACCACGACTCCCTGAAGCTGGTGGCCGAGTTCGCCGACATCGTCCAGATCGGCGCCCGCAATATGCAGAATTTCACCCTGCTCCGCAAGGCCGGGCAGCTCCGCCAGCCGGTGCTGCTGAAAAGGGGCATGTCCGCCACCCTGGCGGAGTGGCTCATGGCCGCGGAATATCTCCTGGCCGAAGGCAATCCCCAGGTCATCCTCTGCGAGCGGGGCATCCGGGCCATCGGCGAGCACGCCCGCAATCTGCTGGACCTGGCCACCGTGCCCGCGGTGCGCCGGGAGTCCCACCTGCCCATCGTCGCCGACCCCAGCCACGCCGCCGGCCGCCGGGACCTGGTGCCGCCCCTGGCCCGGGCCGCGGTGGCCGCGGGCGCGGACGGCCTCCTCATCGAAGTGCACCATGAACCGGAAAAGGCCCTCTCCGACGGGGCCCAGTCCCTTTACCCGCACCAGTTTACGCGCCTGATGCAGGACCTCCAGGCCCTGCGCCCGGGGAGCTGGTCTTGAGGGAGATCCTCCTTGCCCTCCCCGGCCGGGAGCAGAGCTATCGGATTGTTCTGGACCCGGGCCTGCGCCATCGGCTGGGCGCAGAGCTTGCCGGTCTCCAACTGTCGCCCCGCCTCTTCGTGGTGGCCGACGCCCGGGTGGCGCGCCTCTATGCGGAGGATGTCCTGGCCGCCCTGGAAGCCGGGGGGACGCTGCCCCAGCTCCTCACCATTCCCCCCGGCGAACGCACCAAGAGCTGGTCCATGGCCCGGCGCCTGGCCCGGCGGCTCCTGGCCCTGGGCGCGGACCGGACCTGCGCCGTCGCCGCCCTGGGCGGCGGGGTGACCGGCGACCTGGCCGGCTTCGTGGCCTCCATCTTCCTGCGCGGCGTGCCTTTCGTGCAGGTCCCCACCACGCTCCTGGCCATGGTGGATGCGGCCATCGGCGGCAAGACCGGGGTCAACCTGCCCGAAGGGAAAAATCTGCTGGGCACCTTTCACCAACCCCGGCTGGTGGCCCTGGACCCGGAATTTTTGCAGACTCTGCCCCGCCGGGAGCGCCTCAACGGCCTGGCCGAAATCCTCAAGGCCGGCTTTATCCGGGACCCGGACCTGCTCTCCGCCCTGGACGCCCACCGCCTCGGCCTCTTTGAAGACCCAGAGGCGCTGCACTACGTCATCTTCCGGGCGGCGGAGATCAAGGCCCAGGTGGTGGCCGCGGACGAACGGGAGGCGGACACCAGGCGCATCCTCAATTTCGGCCACACCCTGGGCCACGCCCTGGAGGCGGCCTCCGCCTACCGCCTGCCCCACGGCCAGGCCGTGGCCTGGGGCATGGTCTTCGCCCTGGAGCTCTCCACCCTTCTGGCCGGCCTGCGCCCCGAAACCGCCCAGGCCGGCCGCCGCCTCATCCGGGCCTGCGGCCTGGCCCGCCGTCTCCCTTCCCTGGACCCCGCCGCCATCCTGGCTGCCCTGCCCCATGACAAAAAACGCCGGGACCGGGACCTGGTCTTCGTACTGCTGGAAGATGCGGGCAGACCGGTCATCCACCGGGGCGCGCCCCTGCCCCTGGTCAGAGAGGTTCTCGGCCGGCTGATGGAAATGAACCCAGCCTGTCAAGACAAGCGCGTCTGAGCCTGCAGCCACCTTCATTAGGCAACTGCATTCGCAATGATTGATGACGCCTGGTATGAAAACCTGAAAAGCGGCCTCTGGGGGGAGGGGGCGTGGGGGAGGGAGCAGGGTCTATGCCCCCTGGCCCCCTCCCCCCATCGTTTACCATGCCTCATTCAAACCCCAGCCAGCGGACCGGCCGTTCCTTGCGGGGGGGCACCGGCGGCTCTTTGGCCGAATAGCCGATGGGGGTGATGGCCAGCAGGTGTTGTTCGGGTTTGCCCAGATAATCCAGGATTTCTTTGGCCACGAAGTTGGGGCCGGTCATCCAGCAGGCGCCCAGGCCCTCCGCGTGCGCCGCCAGGAGCATATTCTGCATGAGGGCCGCGCCGGACTGGATGTAGGCCTCCATCATGCCGGGGTCCGGCAGTTTGTAGATGGTGACCGCGATGACCACGGGCGCGCCGCCCAGGTCCCGGAAGAATTTCATCACCATTTCCTGGCCTTTTTCCGGGATATTGGCC
>Ga0194125_10004805_pt1 | contig 20920 bp, 17 predicted proteins | sample TA2KigC250mmetaG_FD_148626 | JGI IMG/M metagenome (GOLD analysis project Ga0194125, IMG submission 148626) | Freshwater microbial communities from Lake Tanganyika, Tanzania - TA2015034 Kigoma Deep Cast 250m | ecosystem: Environmental > Aquatic > Freshwater > Lake | place: Tanzania: Lake...
GAGGACGGGAAGAAGATGGATCTCGCCTCGGCCGAGCTCATCGAGCTCAACCGGGCCGGAGAAACGGCCGCGGCCGTTCCCAACGCCGCTGCGCCGCCCGCCGCGGCCCTCTCCCGGCCGCCCCGCGACAGCCGCTTCGTCGCCGTCTTCGACTCCATCAACACCGTCCGGCGCATGCTCAACAGGAGCAAGCCGGAGATCCTGGCGAAGCTGCTTTCGCTTCTCGAGGTCGGACAGGAGATCGCCGTCTTCGAGCTGACCGAGGATGGCCGTACGGTCGTCCTCCAGCCGCTGACCCGCGACAGGCAGCTGATCGCCCAGGCCGTCGACAAGGCGACGGGAAGCATCTGGGTCGAAAAGGCGGCCGACGCCCTTATCATGCCGTCCATTATCGACGGGCCCGAGCCGATCAGGGTCGAGAGTATGGGCGTCGTGGGATTCCAGCAGTCCAGCCAGGCGGCTTACGAAGCCGAGACTCGGCGGCGCTTCGAGAAGACCATCAACGGGCTCCTGGGGGTCATGAACTTCGCCAAGGACCTCGAGGGGCGCAAATCGCTCCTTTTCGTCAGCGGCGGCATCCCCGCGCTGTCCTTCATCCGCTTCTTCGAGGGCGGGGGGGTCGGGGACACGACGGCGGTCCAATCCCAGGTCGCGGCCGCCAAGGTCCAGGACCCCTTCAAGATACTCGGCAAAAAGGGCTTCCGGACCGGCTCGGAGATCTTCGACGACCTGGTCCGGTTCGCGAATTCCCACAACATCAGCTTCTACACCTTGGATCCGGACAACTACCTGAGGTACGTGCTCGGCGACATCGCCTACGACAACTTTCCCCGGGCGGTCGGGGGGAGCTTCGGGGGGACAGCCGGCCTGAAGCGCCCCGACGATATCGCGGAGATCAAGAGGGGCGAAATAGCCAGCCTCCGAGCCTTGGCCGGCGACACGGGCGGCGCCGCTTTCCTGGGCGGCGACAAGTTCGAGGGTTTCGCCGGCGCCATCGAGCGCGATTTCGCCCGTTACTACGAGCTGAGTTACGAGCCGAAGCGGAAAAAGGCCGACGGCAAGTACCACAAGATCCAGGTCAAGGTCCTCCGGCCAGGCCTGAGCGTCCGCTCCCGGCAGGGCTTCCTGGACCTCACAGAGGAACAGAGGGAGTCCCTGGCCTTTGCCTCGGCCGCCTACAATCCCTCCCTGTTCAAGGACCTCCCCTTCGAGGCCCGCATCGTTCCCTTCGCCCTGGGACGGGACAAGTTCCTCCTCTGGATCCATACGGCCCTGTCGGCGCGCAAGATCCTGGGCCAGGACGCGTCGGCCGACGAGACGGTCCTGCTCAAGTTCAGGCTCACGCTCGAGGATCCCTCTGGAACGTCCGGGTTCCTGAGCGAGACCGCCGTGCCCATCGTCCTCATCCCGTCCTTCCTCGAGCGGGTCCGGCAGGCCGAGTACTTCGGCTGGAACTGCGCCTCGCGGGAGACCGCGCTCAAACCCCGGACCTATCGGGCGACGTTCGCCATTTACGACCGGGCGCTCGACCGTATGGGCGCGGTCGAGAGCCCCCTCGAGATCCCCGCTGTCGAAGAGGGAGGAGCGCCCAAGCTCCTGACGACGACCGTCGGAATGCTGGTCGAGACCGACAAGGCCGAGGTCATCCCGTTCACCATCGCCCAGGATGACGGGACGCTCGACGTCCCGAAACGCAAGTTCTTTCCAATGGCCGTCGCCCATGTCCAGCGTGGCCAGAAGGCCGCGCTCCTCGCTCAGATCCATGCCTCGGAAGACCCGAGCAAGCTGGCCTTGACCGTTTCGGCGTCCCGGTCCGGAGGCGGGTCGGCCGCGGTCCATGTCCCGGCCGTGCCCGTCCACGACGGATGGAGCCGGAAGACGGGGATCTGGAACGCCCTATACAAGCTGGAGCTCGAAAGCCTGTCCCCGGGCGATTATAGCCTCGTTCTCCGCTGGACCGACGCTTCGGGCGCGGCGCCGGTCGAGTCGACCCTGTCGCTGCGGATCCTCTGAGCGCCGCCGCGACCTTCAGAAAAGGCCCCGGACGACATAGAAGGGCATGACCCCGGAGACGGCCAGCTTGACGGCCATCGCCGCCATGGTCCCGGCGAAGGAGCCCCAGCCAGCCCGGAGAGCGGCCGAGAAGCCGCCTCTGTCGAGATGGGAAGGGTCGATCGAAAGTCCGTGACCCGAGATTTCTCGCCGAGCGATGGGGATAAAGAAAAATGGCTAGGGACGGAATCGAACCGCCGACGCAAGGATTTTCAGTCCTTCGCTCTACCGACTGAGCTACCTAGCCATTGGGCCGCCCAGCCTGAGCCGGACGGCCCATTCAGTATAGTAATCCGCCCCTTCAAAGTCAATAAAAGCCGGGGACACGTACCTTCGGTACATGTCCCCGGGCGCAAATTGAAAAGGCCGGGTCGATATGCTATTCTTGGCCCGGGAGGACGCCCCCGCATGGACGAAAAACAACTCAAAGAGCTGCTCCTCAGGGAGAACGCCGAGTTCCGCAAGGCCCACGACGAGCACCAGGGCTGCGAGAAGGCCCTGGAGTCCATCCGCGCCAAGCCCCATCTCACCGAGGCCGAGGCCGACGAGGAGCGCGAGCTCAAGAAGCGGAAGCTGGCCCTCAAGGACAGGATGTACCACATCATGCTGGAGCGCGTCCGGCAGAACTGAGGACCGCATGCCCGCCGCCGAACCCCGGAAACCCCGCCTGGCCCTGGTCGGCCCGGATTCGCTCAAGGGCCGGGAGATCCTCAGCGTTCTGGCGGCCAAGAAATTCCCCCTGGCTTCGATCGAGTTCTACGACCCCGAGGTCGAACAGGAATACAGCAAGCTCGGCCAGTTCGGCGACGAGCCCAGGGTCGTCCACGCCCTGACCCCGGCGATCCTGGAAGGACTGGACCTCGTTTTCCTGGCCGGGGACGCGGAGACCAACCGCACCTACGGCCGGCTGGCCGCTGAAAAGAAGTACTTAGCCTTCGACCTCGAGGAGACTTTCAACGCCGACCCGGGCGTTCCGCTCGTCGTGGCCGGCGTCAACGACGGCACCCTTCGGAAGAGCCGGCCGCCCCTCATCGCCAACCCCAATCCGGCCACGATCATGCTGACCCATCTCTTGAAGACGCTCCGGGACGGTTTCGGCCTGAGCCGGGCCCTGGCCTTCATCCTCGAGCCCGTTTCCGCTTACGCCGAGGCGGGCATCCAGGAGCTGGCCGACCAGAGCTTCGCTCTCCTCGGGAGCTCGGCCATGCGCAAGAAGGTCTTCCCGGCCCAGGTCGCCTTCAACCTCCTGCCGCGGATGGCCAAGCCAGAGCCCAACGGGTTCTCGTCCCTCGAGAACCGGGTCCTGGCCGAATGCCGCCGGGTGCTGGGCCCCGCGGACGTGCCGCTCTCCCTGACCATTCTCCTGGCCCCCGTTTTCCACACTTTTTCGATCATGAGCTACGTCGAGCTCGGAAGGGAGGCCAGGGTCGCCGACCTCGGGGCGTGTTTCAAGAAGAACGATGTCTTCCGTCTCTCTCCGGCCTCGGGCCAGGACGTCGTCTCGCCGGTGACCGTGGCCGGGAAGGACCGGATCTTCATGGGCCGGGTCAAGAAAGACGGCCTGAACCCCCGGGGCTTCTGGATCTGGACGGTCGCCGATAACTTGACCCTCGGCTCGGCCATCAACGCCTACGGGGTGGCCCGGGCCCTGTTCGGGGCCGCCTGAGCTCGAAGGAGGAGTTGGTCATATGGTCCTAGGCATGACAGGTTTTGCCGAGAGGAGTTTCGCTTCGCCTCTTGTCCGGGTGAAGATCGGCATCAAGACCCTCAACCACCGGTCCTTCGACTGGACCTGCAAGGGATCCCCGCTCGGCGAGGTGGAAAGCCGCCTCCGGGACCTCTGCCGCAAGAAGATCCGCCGCGGGCGGGTCGAGGTCCACCTGGAGATCGTCTCCCTCAACCCCCGGAGCTGGGAGTTTTCCCTGAACGAGGGCCTGCTCGAGAAGATCCTTCGCTCTCTCGACCGGGTCTCCCGGAGGACGGGCCGTCCTCTCGACATCTCCCTCGACGGCCTGTTCCGCGTCCCCCAGCTCGTCGAGGTCAACCGCAAAGGGCTCAGCCGGCAGGAAGTCCGGTTCCTCGAGAGATGTTTCTCTCGGACGCTGGAGGACGTGCTTCGGATGAGGCGGCGCGAAGGGACCCGGACCGCCGCCCAGATCCGGGCCCATTTGTCGCGGATCCGGGCCTCCGTAGGCCGGGTCGAAGACCGGTTCAAAAGGCAACCCGCGCTGCTTCGGGCCAGGCTCGAACGAAGGCTCCGCGAGCTCGACGCCGGGTCGTCGGTCCCCGAGGAGAAGCTGGCCGGCGAAGCCTCTCTCCTGGCCCAGCGCTACGACCTGGCCGAGGAGATCGGCCGGCTCAAGACCCATCTCGATTCCCTGCAGGGCCTGCTGTCGCCCCGCCGCGACGGGCCGGCCGGCAAGCCGTTGGATTTCCTGTCCCAGGAGCTCAACCGGGAGGCCAACACCCTGGCCTCCAAGTCCCAGGACATCCGGATCACCAAGGAGACCCTGGTCATCAAGAACGAGCTGGAGAGCATCCGGCAGCATGTTCAGAACATTGAATAGCTCGCCGGACGGAGTAGAATAGCGAAAGGCGGTCACGACCATGCTGTTCGTCATCAGCGGGCCTTCGGGTTGCGGGAAATCGACCCTGATCAAGGAGGTCCGGAGGCAGACGGCGGGCCTCGGCTTCTCGGTCTCCCACACGACGCGGACGCCCCGGCCCTCGGAGAAGGACGGCGTCGATTATCACTTCGTCCCCGTCGCCAAGTTCGAGCGGATGGCCCGGGCCGGGAAATTCCTCGAGTGGGCCAGGGTCCACGGACATCTCTACGGGACGTCCCGGGCCGAGGTCGAGCGGCGGCGCCCCGAACGGGACGTCGTCCTCGACATCGACGTCCAGGGCGCCCGCCAAGTCCGCCGGAAGGTCCCCGAGGCGTGCTTCGTCTTCATTATGCCGCCGGCCGCGGGGGAGCTCCGCCGCAGGCTGAAGAAGAGGGGAGAGGACGCGCCCGAGGCCCTGGCCCGCCGGCTCAGGGACGCGCGAGCCGAGATCCGGGCCTATCCCGAGTTCGACTATGTCGTCGTCAACGACGACCTCCGGAAGGCCGTCGAAGAGCTGAGGACGATCGTCGCGGCCGCCCGCCTCCGGCCCGCGGCCAGGTCCGCCGCCCTCCGTCCCATCCTGGGGAGCTTCACTTCCCGGCCGGCGGACCGGCCCCGGACCGGGAAAGGTCGGCCATGACCAAGATCGCCCTGGGCGTCACGTCCTCCATCGGCATCTACAAGGCCTGCGAGGTGCTGCGTGGCTTCCAGAAGAACGGCGCCCGGGTCCAGGTCGTCATGACCAGGAACGCCGCCCGCCTCGTCTCGCCGCTCCTGTTCGGAAGTCTTTCGGGCCTCTCGGCCATCGTCGACCTCTTCGAGGAGCCCGTCTCACGGGACGTGGGCCACGTGTCGCTGGCCAAGGAGGTCTCGCTCCTCTGTGTCGCCCCGGCCACGGCCAACGTCATCGGCAAGTTCGCCGGCGGCGTCGCCGACGATTTCCTGTCGACCCTCTTCCTGGCCGCCCGTTCTCCCGTCCTCGTCGCCCCGGCCATGAACGAGGCCATGTACCTTCATCCCCAGACTCAGGCCAACTTGGCCCGGCTGAGGGCCATGGGCGTCGAGTTCGTCGAGCCCGAGAAGGGATATCTGGCCTGCAAGGACGAGGGATGGGGGCGTCTGGCCGAGCCCCAGGCCATCGTCCGGGAGGGGATGAGGCTCATCGGCCGGACGAAGAGCCTAAAAGGGAAGAAGGTCCTGGTCACGGCCGGTCCGACCCGGGAGCCCATGGACCCGGTCCGCTTCCTCTCCAACCCTTCATCGGGGAAGATGGGCTACGAGCTGGCCCGGGAGGCCCTGGCCCGTGGGGCCGAGGTCGTCCTCGTTTCGGGCCCCACCTCGCTCATCCCGCCGCCGGGGGCCCGGACGGAGCTCGTGACGACCGCGGCCGAGATGCAAGAGGCCTGCCTGAGGGCCTATCCGGGGACCGACATCGTGGTCATGGCCGCCGCCGTTTCCGATTTCAGGTTCAAGGATGTCCGGCCGCGCAAGACCGGAAAGGCCGAGGTCCCGTCGAAACTGGAGATCGAGCGGACGCCGGACATCCTGGCCCTGCTCGGCAAGAAAAAGAAGAAGGGGCAGCTCCTGGTCGGGTTCGCCGCGGAGACCCACGATATCGCCGGGAACGCGCGCAAGAAAATGGCGGCCAAGAACGCCGACCTCATGGTGGCCAACGAGGTCGGGCAGGGAAGGGGGTTCGGGACGGACGACAACGAGCTCCGGATCATCAGCGCCTCCGGGCCCGTCCACCCGACGGGGAAGATCAGCAAGCGGGAGGCGAGCCGCGTCGTCTTCGACCACATCGAGGCAGCCCTTGAAAAGAAGCGCCGCTGACATCTGGGAGAGCCTCAAGGGTCAGGTCGATTTCCTGACCGAAGCCGGGGCGGGTTTCGCCCTGAGGCGACCCGGCAGCGTCCCCGGCGGCCCGACGGCCGGCATCGACGGTCCGGCCCCGGATCAACGGCCCGGCCAGGACAGCCAAGCGAGAATGCCGGGACCTGCCTCTCTTCCGCCTCTGCCCGAGCGCGCTCCCCAAACGGACGCAGAGCGGCAGGACCTGGAGGAACTCGAGGCGCAAGTCCTGTCCTGCAGGCTTTGCCCTCTCCACAGGCTCCGGACGAACGCCGTCCCCGGCGAAGGGGACCGGGCGGCCGAGCTGATGTTCATCGGCGAAGCGCCGGGCCGAGACGAAGACGCTCAGGGCCGGCCGTTCGTCGGCCGGGCCGGCCAGCTCCTTCGGAAGATCATCGCGGCCATGAAGTTCCGGGAAGACGAGGTCTACATCACGAACATCGTCAAGTGCCGTCCTCCGGACAACCGGGTCCCTCACCGGGAGGAGTCCGAGGCCTGCGTGCCCTACCTGCTCCGCCAGATCGAGCTCATCCGGCCGCGGGTCATCGTCCTCCTGGGCAAGACCCCGACGGACCGCTTCCTTCCCAGCCGCCAGGGCATGACCGCCCGGCGCGGGAACTTCGGCGAGTATTGCGGCATTCCGGTCATGCCCACGTTCCACCCCTCCTACCTTATCCGCAACGAGGGCAACCGCGAGCTCAAGCGCATGGTCTGGGAGGACATGCAGAAGGTCATGGCCCTGCTGGGCAGGAAATGACGCTCTACGCCCGGGTCGTCTTCCCGCTTCCGCTCGACCAATCTTTCCTGTACGCCGTTCCGGAAAAGCATCGGGCCGCCGCCCGGCCGGGCGCTCGCGTGGTCGCGCCGCTGGGGGCCAGGCGCCAGAACGGATTCATCGTCGCCCTGACCTCGGAGGCGCCGGCCGCCGGCCTGAAGATCAAGGAGCTCGCCGGGGTCCTTGACGAAAGGCCTTTCCGCGACGAGCGCTTCCTCGAATTCACCGGCGCTCTCAGCGAGGAGTTCCGGGCGCCGTGGGGAGAGATCCTCCAGGCCTCCCTGCCCCCCTCGCTGGCCGCCCGGATGAAGATCACGGTCCGCCTGACCGGACTCGGCCGGGAACGGCTCGAAACGGGGGCCCTGGGGCCCAGAGAAAAGGCTCTGGCCGCCGTGCTCCAGGCGGGTCCGAAGGGGCGCAGCCCCCTGACCCTTCGAAGAAAGACGGGCGGCCGGGAGATATCGGCGCTCGTCGCGAGAATGAGGAAGAAAGGGCTTGTCGAGGTCCGGGAAGAAGCCGTTCGCCCGCCCCGGGCGGGCGGACCGGAGACGGGCGGCGGGCCGTCCCAGCTGGGGCTGGAATTTCCCGTGCCCGCTTCGGACGCGGGCCTGCTCGCGGAGATCGAGCGGGCCTTGGACTCCCGTCGATTCGTGGGCTTTTATCTTTTCGGCCCGGACGACTCCCGGCGGTCCGCCTATCGAACGCTCATCGAGCGGGCGACCCGGGGGCCGGGCAAGGCCCTGTACCTGGTCCCCGAGATCGCCCTGACCCGGGAATTCGTCGGGAGCTTCGAGAAGGAGTTCGGCCGGTCCGCCGTGGTCTTCCATGGCCGGATGACGGAGAAGCAGAAAGAGGGGGCCTGGAGGGGCCTGCGGAGCGGCCGGGCCGCCCTGGTCGTCGGGACGCGCTCGGCGCTTTTCGTCGAGGCCTCGCCGCTCCGGCTGATCATCGTCGACGGAGAACACGAGGACTCCTACTTCCAGCGCGAGAGCCCTTCCTACGACGCCCGCCGGGGCGCCTGGCTCCGGGCCCGGGCCGCGGGGGCCGTCGTCGTCTTCGGGTCTTCCCGCCCGACCGTCGAGGCCTACGACGAGGCCCGGCGGCTGGGCGTCCTTGTCGAGCTCCCCGGCGCGGCCCGCCGGCCCCGGTTGACCTGGGTCGAGCAACGGCGCGACGGTCCGCTCATCTCCCGCGGCCTCGAGGCCAAGCTCCGGGTCAGCCTGAAGTCCGGGCAGCCGGCCGTGCTATTCCTCAACCGGCGGGGCTACGCCTCGTCGCCGGTCTGCGCCGGCTGCGGCCGGGCGCCCCGCTGCCCCCGGTGCGACATCCCGCTCGTCTATCATAAGGCCGAGGACCGGCTGGTCTGCCATTACTGCGATTATTCGACGGGCGTCCGGAGCGCCTGCTCCGGGTGCGGCGGCCGACTGTCCTTCAGCCGGCCCGCGGGGATCCAGGCGCTGGAGGAGGAGCTCGTCCGCCTTTTCCCGGGGACCCGGGTCGCCCGCTTCGATACCGACACGGCCTCGAAAGCCGGGGAGAAAGAGAGGATCCTCGACGAGTTCCGCCGGGGAAGGATCCCGGTCCTTGTCGGCACGCAGCTTCTCGTCCATCAGCCGGCCGTCCCCCAGGTCGGGCTGGTCGGGATCCTCCGGCCCGAGGCTCTCCTGGGCCTCTCCGATTACCGGGCCGGTCAGCGGACGTTCCAGGCGGTCGCCGCGATGACGGAGCTCTGCCGGGCCGGGCCGGACGCGGAGGTTGTCATCCAGACCGCGCCGCCCGTTCATTTCAGCATCCAGGCGGCGGCCGAGGGCGATTACCGGGGATTCTTCGAACGGGAGATCGCTTTCCGCCGCCTCCTGAGCTACCCGCCGGCGGGCTCCCTGGCCGAGGTCATCCTTCAGGGCCGCGATGTGCGGGCCCTGGCCGGCAGATCCCGCCGTCTCGCGGCCCTGCTCAAAGAGCACGGGCCCGGGCTGGAGGTCCTCGGCCCGGCGCTGGCCTCGGCGCCTCGCGCCCGGGGCTTGACCGGAGTTCAGTTCATCCTCAAGGCGGCGACGCGGGAGACCATCGACCGGGCCCTCCGCGAGTCCCTCCCGGCCGTCCGCCTGAAGAAATCTTTCGTCTTCTCCTACTCGCCCTTCCGGCACTAATAAATAGGGGGGATGTCTATCGGCGAACCTCATGGCCAAGAGCCCCCGGAAATGGGAGACGAACCAAAAAAAAGGGGCTTTTCCCGAAGGAAAAGCCCCGTTCGCGTTCGCGGCGAAGAGGGACGGCCCGCTTCGCGGATCAGGGGTCGATATAGTCGGCGAAATAGATGGTCAGGTAGCCCGTGACCTGGACGGTCTTGCCGCCGAGGTCCCTCCCGAAGATCTCGATCTTGGCCTTGGTCTCGAGGACCGTGGTCGTGCCAACGAGCGCGGCCAGCGGGGCGGCGAGCTTGGCCGCTTCGAGAACGACGACGAACGGAACGGCCGTGCTCTTGCCGATCTCGAGGGTGATCGTCGAGAAATTGGCGTCGAAGGGCAGCGGCACGTTGACGCCCGGGTTCCCGGGGGCCGTGGGCAGCTCGAAGGTGACCCTGTAGTTCGTCAGGACGATGCTGTTGTAAACCGTGGGCGGATTGACGGGGTCCGGGCTGGCGAGAGCGGCCCGCAGATTGGCGGTCGCCGCATCGGCCGTGACATAGGCCCCCTGCGCGCCGATCCGCTCGACGTCCGACTGGAGGAAGGCCACGGGAGTCCCGTCCGTTTTCGTCCCGGTGATGCTTTCGATGATCAGAATGGTGCTGGATTCTTCGGGGTCGCCGAGGGAGCCGCAGGCCGACAGGGCGGCGAGGGCGGACACGACGGCCAGGACCTTGAGAGCGATGCTGATCTTTTTCATGGTACTCGTCCTCTCCTTTACTTGACGATCCTGGGAGTGATGAAGATGAGGAGCTCCCTGCTCTGCTTGGTCTTCGCGAAGTTCTTGAAGGCCGACCCCAGGATGGGGATCTGATGGAGGAAGGGCACGCGCTCCCGGGTCACCGAATCCTCCGTCCGGTAGATGCCGCCGATGACGGTCGTCCCGCCGTCCGGGACCATGACCGTCGTCTTGGCGCTCTGGGTCGTGATGGGCGGGATGCCGTTGACGAGGTTGGCGAAGTCGGCGGCGTTGTTCTGGATCTCGAGGAGCATGATGACCGTGCCTTCGGCCGTGATCTGCGGCGTGGCCCTCAGCTCGAGGGCGGCGTTGACGTAGCGGGTCGTCACGGTGAAGTTGGCCACCGTCTGGACCGGGATCTGCCGGCCCTGGATGATCTCGGCCTGGAGGTTGTTCTGGGTGGTGATCTTGGGCAGGGAGACGATCTTTCCGTCGCCGCCGGTCTCCAGGGCCGACAGGGCGACGTCCAACCGGAAGGTGTCGAGGACGTTGGCGAAAGAGAACCCGAGGGCCGTGTTGAACGCCGGCGCGGGCAGATTGATGCCGTAGCCGCCGAGCGGCCCGCCGATGCCCTTGGTCACGATGCCCTGGGGGATGAGGGCGCCGTCGACCAGGACCTTATTGGGGAACTGGACGGACGTCGCGTTGCCGTAGAACGGGTCGGCGATCCCCCGGAAACCCCACTGGATGCCGAGGTTCCGGACGAACGTCGCCGTCGCCTCGACGATCCTGGCCTCGATGGAGACCTGGGGAGTGGGGGTGTCGACGACGCCGATGAGGCGTTCGAGGAGGTCGAGCTTGTCCCTGACCTCGGAGATGAGGAGGGTGTTGGTCCGCTCGTCGACGATGATCTCGCCGCGCGTGGAGATCTTGTTCTGGAGAAGGGTGGCCACGTCGCGGGCCTTCGAGTAGGACAGCGTGTAGGTCTTGACCGTCAGCGGGCCGGCCAGCTCCCGGCTCTCCCTCATCCTCCGCTGCTCGTCCTCCTCGCGGGTCAGGACGCTGACGGGGGCGATCCTCAGGACGTTGCCCTCGATGACCTTGCCCATCTTGTTCTGCTTGAGGACGAGGTCGAGGATCTGGTCCCAGGGCACTTCCCGGAGGTCGCAGGTCACCGTGCCCCTGACCTCGGGGTCGAACACGATGTTCAAGCCGGCCTGGTCGGCGAGATAGAGAGCGACGTCCTTGAGGTCGGCGTCCTTGACCCGGAGGCTGAGGATCTCGCCGGAGTAGACCTCCTGCTCGGCGGAGATCGTGCGGGGCTTGAAGACGTCCTCCTGGGACTCGGAGATGACGGTTGTCTTCTTCTCCTGGACGACCGGAGGGGACTCGCGGACCGGGGGCGGCGTCGGGGTGGCCTGGGGCTTCGGCGCGGGCGGCGGGTCGGCCTTGGGAGCGGACTTGGCCGGCATGTCGGCCGGGGCCGGAGGACCGGCGGCGGCCGTCGGCGCGGCCGTGTTCACGGCCGTCCCGGAGGCGGCGGAGAAAGAGACCACGACCTCGCTGTCGCGGGTCTCCAGCGTGTACGGCCCGGCTTCCTTGAGGTCGAAGACCATCCGGGTGATGGGCCGAGGGTCGGCGATCTGGAACTGGGCGACCCGGACCCTCTGGACGGCCGAAGCCGGTTCATTGAGCGGCAGGCTCTGAGCGCCGGCCGAGAGGAGCGTGTCGAACAGGTCGACGACCAGACGGGTCGGGTTCTCGAGGGCGAAGACCTGGGCGACGGCCTGACCGGTCATCCGGGCCCGGACGGCGATCTTGTCCGCGCTCGCGGAATAGGCGAGGTGGCTCAGGAAGATCTCGCCGTCCGCGTGCTGATCGAGCCGGGATTGGGTCTCGGCGTCGATGAGATAACGGCCGTTCGACCTCTGAATGGCGTTGAGCTCGACGACCGTCCGGCCCTGTTCGGAGATGACCCGGTAGGGGACGCGCTCGCTGAGCCGGAGGAGGAAGCGCAGGTCCTGCTCGCCGGACTTCTGGACCTGGATGTCGCGGATGAGCGATGCGCCCGAAGCCGGGACCGCGGGAGCCTGGGAGGTCCGGGCGGTGCTGACGTCGAGGGCCAGGGTCAGCGGGGATTCGGGGAGATAGAAGGCCTTCTGGATGACGAGGGGACCGTCCGTTTCCATGATCAGCCTGGTCGAGAGGGCGCCCGGCTGGACCTGGACGCTGCTGATGGTGACGGCCGGGCCTGCGGCGGCGAGGGCGGGAAGAAGAAGGAAGCACAGGCAGGCCAAGGCGGGGGACAGGATTCTCTTTTTCATGTTAACGCTCCTCCGGATTGATTTCCTTGGTGATATCACGCGGTCTTAAGAGGGGCAGGCCCCGCTCGTGGGTCTTCCGGAACACCACGGTGTTTTCGGTGATCTTGAGGACGTAGCCGTCGGTGAACTTGTCGCCGACGTTGGAGAAGTAGGGGAAGCCCCGGCCCGTCCCCAGGATGGCCGTGAAGCCCCCCCGGCTCTGGATGACGCCGATGAGGGTCAGGTCCTCGATGTTCACCTGGGGCGTCCCGTCGGCCGATCGCTCGCGGACGTCCCGTCCCCCGAGCAGGTCCTTGAACGGGTCCCGGCGGCCGTCGGAACTATAGGTGAAGGAAGGGACGGGGCTGAGGACCGGTTGGCTTTCCGGCGGGGGGGCGGTCTCGGCTTCCTGGGCCAGGAGGGAAGTTCCTCCGGCCAGGACGGCCAGAAGGATCAAGGCGGCGGCTTGTTTCATCGTTTGGGCCTCGCTTGTTTTTTTGCGGGAGCGGAGACTTCGGGCGTCTCCTGGAAGAAATAGGTCTTGGCCGTCCAGTTGGCGCTGACCGTGCTCAGGTCCGTCTGCCGGCTCAGGGTCTTGATGGTGAAGTTGTCGATGGTGAAGACCCGGTTGAACTTGCTCAGGCGATCGAAGAACGTGCCGAGGTTATGGTAATTGCCCGAGACCTGGATGGGAATGGGCCACTCCGCGTAGAAATCCTTGTTGATCTCGTTGCCCGGCGCGAACCGGAGGACGTCGAGCCGGGAGTCGTAGGCCAGCTGCTGGATCTGCCGCAGGATGTCCGCCGTCTCCTTGCGCTGGGGGATGTTGACCTCCAGGGTCTTGAGCTTGGCGGTCATCTCGGCGATGTCGGCGATGATCCGGTTCAGCTCCCTCTCCTTCTGCTTGAGGTTCTGGACCTCCTGCTCGACCTTGACACGCTCGGCCTTCAGGGTCTTCAGCTTGTCGTTCTGGGGCTTGAAGTAGAAGAAGAAGGCCATCGCGAAGATCAGGCCGGCGACGAGGACGTATCCGTACCAAGGCCAGTTCTTCATTTCGTCCTCCCTTGCTTGGCGGCGGGTTTGGTCGCCGGTTCCGGGGGGGCCGCGGGGGCCGGCTCCGGCTTTCTCTCGACCTGGGCCCGCAGGGAGAACTCGAGGAACTCGTCCCTCTGGGCCGTCCTCTGTGTGGACGAGACGAGGTTGACGTTCATGATCTGGGGGCTGCTCTCGAGGCTGGCGATGTAATCGGCGATCAGGTTGTTGGACAGGGCCTTGCCCTTGATCTGGATGCCCTTGACGTCATAGACGACCTCGGTCAGCCAGACCCATTCCGGGAGGCGGCGGCTGAACTCGTCCATGAGCCGCGGGGTCAGGTCGCGCTGGGCGTTGAGGCTCTCGATGAGCGTGATCTTCCTGTCCAGGGATTCGCGGATCCTCTTCTGCTCCTCGAGCCGGGCCTCGACGGTCGCCAGCTTGGCCTTTTCCTGCCTGGCCGCGGCCAGGAGGGAGTTCTCCTTGTCGAACGCCTTCTGCTGCAGGAAATAGAACGCGCCCAGACCGATGACCAGGAGCAGGAAAACGAGGTTCCCGAGGTTGGGGGCCTTCCTTTCCGTGAGCTCCGGGGTGCCGGGGGCGACGACCTGCTCCCTGATGTCCTTCGTTTCCGGTTTCAGGAGGTTGATCCGAATCATGGTTACTTCTCCACCTTTCGGGTCGCGAGGCCGACGGCGACGCTGAACAGGGGCGCCATTTCGTTGAGATAGATCGAATCGAACTTGCCGTCGTTGACCCGGATATTGCGGAAGGGGTTGAGGATCTCCGTCTTGATGCGGAACTTGTTCTCGAAGGCGCTCTGCATGTTCATGACGTTGGCCAGGCCGCCGCTGAGAACGATCTGCTCGATCCTCCGCTCCTTCTTCTCGGAGGCCTCATAGAAGGAGAAGGTCTTTTCGATCTCGTCGAGGAGGTCCCGGACGTTCATGGCCAGGAGGGTGGCGAACTGGTCCGGGGTCGCGGCCTTGCCGGGGATGCCCTTGAGGAGCTTCTCGGCCTCCTCGAAGCTGACGCTGAGCTCCTTGCGGATGTTCTCCGTGAAGAAGAAGCCGCCCAGGGACAGGTCGCGGAAGAGCTGGGGCGTGCCGCGCTCGACGATGACGACGTTGGTGATGTTGGCGCCGATATTGATCAGGGCGATGGTCTTCTCGGCGAAGATCTCCGGGTAGCTGACCTCGAGGACGTTCTGGAGGGCGAAGACGTCGACCTCGATGCTCTGGAGGTTCTTGCGGGCCTGGTTGACGACGTTGCTGTAGTTGGCGATCTTGTCCTTCTTGGCGGCCACGAGCAGGATGTCGAGGTTCTTCTCCTCGGTCGAACGCGACGGCTTGAGGATGGCGTAGTCGACGTTGGTCTCCTCGTAGGGGTAGGGGATGTTGTGCTTGGCTTCCCAGATGATGGATTCGGCCAGCTCCTGCTTTTCCATGACCGGGAGGGAGATCTTCTTGATGATGACGGAGTTGCCGGAGATGGAGATGGCCACGTCCTTGCCGGAGATCTTGTTCTCGTCGAAGACCAGGCGGATGGTCTCGACGACGGCGGCCGAGTCGATGATGGTCCCTTCCACGATCGCGTCGTGGGGGAGCGGTTCGTAGCCGATCTTCAGGAGCTCATAGGCTTCGGCGTCCCCCTTTTTCCGGGCCCTGAGCTCGACGGCCTTGATGGAGTAGGAACCGATGTCCAACCCGACGACACCTTTTTCTCGCGAGATACCGAACATGTTTTCCTGCCCTTTCTCCTAGTTTTTGGCCTTTTTCCGTCTCTTGATCTTATCCCGAAGTCTCCGGGCCACCAGCTCGGGGACGAGCCCCTCGACGGGGCCGCCCAGCGTGACGACCTCGCGGACCATGTTCGAGCTGAGGAACGAGTACTTGACGTTCGGCATCATGAAGAACGTCTCGACCCCGGGGTCCAGGTTCCGGTTCATCAGGGCCATCTGGAACTCGTATTCGAAGTCCGATATGGCCCTCAGGCCCCGGACGACGACATTCGTGCCTTGGCTCCTGGCGAAGTCGACCAGAAGTCCGTCGAACGCGCGGACCTCGACCTCCTTCTGGCCGGCAAAAATGTCCTGGATCATTCGCATCCTCTCTTTAGTCGTGAACAGGGGGTCTTTTTTGGGATTTTCCAGGACGGCGACGATGATCCGGTCGAACACCTTCAGGCCGCGCTCGATGATATCGACGTGCCCGTTGGTGATGGGGTCGAAGGACCCTGGATAGACAGCCGGTCGAACCATCATCTGAACTCTGAGTTAGTTCCTCATGGGATTTATTATCCAAATATCAAAAATTGAGCGACTTGTCAACAAAAATACTAGCGGCGGGCGCTCCGTTTTCCGGGCTTTATCATGGCGGCGCCTTGTGCCATAATGGGCGTAGAAAAGGACGGCGGAATGACCGGTCGAACGAAGTCGGCGGCGATCGTCCTGCTGGCCGGGTCCCTGGCCGCGGGCGTTCCGGCCCTTGCCCAGAGCGAGCAGGCCCTGGCCGTCCGGAGAAAGGCCATGGTCGACCGCCAGATCGCCTCCCGGGGGGTGACCGATCCACGGGTCCTGCGGGCCATGTTGGACGTTCCCCGGCACGCCTTTGTCCCCGCGGAATACGCGAACCGGGCCTACGAGGACTACCCCCTGCCGATCGAAGAGGGACAGACGATCTCCCAGCCCTACATCGTCGCCCTCATGACCCAGTGCCTGGCCCTCCGGGAAGGGGACAAGGTGCTCGAGATCGGGACCGGGTCGGGCTATCAGGCGGCCATCCTCGCGCGCCTCACAGACCGCGTGTTCACCATCGAGATCCACGAGCCGCTGGCCCGGCGTGCCGCCGCGACCCTGGCCCGCCTGGGACTCGCCGGCGTCAAGGTCCGGGCCGGAGACGGGTTTTTCGGCTGGCCGGAGGAGGCCCCGTTCGACGCCATCATCGTCACCTGCGCCGTCCCCCAGGTGCCGTCGCCGCTTCTGGAGCAGCTGGCCGAGGGCGGACGGCTTGTGGTCCCCTTGGGAGACGTCCGCACGTACCAGGCCCTGACCGTTCTGACCAAGGAAAATGGCGAACCGCGCCTCCGCCAGGTCCTTGACGTCCGCTTCGTGCCCATGACCGGCGAAGCCCTGAAAAAGCGCGACCGCGGCTGACCGCGGGCTTTCCAGAGGGAGAAGTTGCTTTTCGGGGTCGAGTGTGCTAATTTTTTCCCGATGATGATCCGATTCGGGACCTCCGGCTGGCGGGGTTTGATGGGCGAGGAATTCACCTTCCATAACGTCAGGGTCGTCGTCCAGGCCATCGCCAACGACCTCCGGAGGAAATTCGACGGCCGCCCGGTCTCCGTGGTCGTCGGGTACGACACCCGCTTCCTCTCCGAGAGATTCGCGAATGAGGCGGCCAAGATCCTGTCGATGAACGGGGTCCGCGTCTTCCTGGCCGACCGGGACGCCCCCTCCCAGGCCCTGGCCTATCAGATCATCAAGAGGGGCTGCCAAGGAGGGATCAACTTCACGGCGTCCTTCAACCCCCCCCGGTGGAACGGCCTCAAGTTCAACGTCGAGACCGGCGCTCCGGCCCTGCCGGGGGTGACCGACGCGATCGAGGAGGAGGTCCGGAGGCTGATGCCCAGTTTCTCCGCCCCCCCTTTCTACAGTCCGAAGGAGGCCGTCACGCTCATCGACCTCCAGTCGGACTACCTGGCCTACCTCCAGGACAAGATCGATTTCGACGTCATGAGGGACGCGGGATTGAAAGTGGGGGTCGATCTCCTCTATGGGACGAGCCGGGAATATCTCGACGAGATCCTCGAGGAGAACGATGTCGCGGTCGAGGAGATCCACGGCTACATCGATCCCTACTTCGGGGGCGTCAGCCCTTCCTGTACCGAGGACAACCTGGCCGAGCTCAAGGCCCACGTCGTTTCCAAGGGGTGCCGCCTGGGCGTCGCGACGGACGCCGACGGCGACCGCTTCGGGGTCGTCGATGAGAAAGGGGCTTTCGTCCACCCGAACCTCATCCTGTCCATGCTCCTCGATTATCTGGTCCGGATCAAGGGCTGGCGGGGAGGCGTCGCCCGGTCCATTTCGACGACCCACCTCCTGGACCGCATCGCCCGTAAATACGGTCTTCCGCTCCTCAAGACGAAGGTCGGCTTCAAGTACATGGCCGACCTCTTCCTGAAAGGCGACATCATGTTCGGCGGCGAGGAGAGCGCCTGCATCGCCGTCAAGGACCATCTGCCCGAGAAGGACGGCATTTTCGCCGGGCTGCTGGTCGCCGAGATGATCGCCGCCACGGGGCAGAGCTTGGGCGAGCTGCAATCCGCCCTATTCAAAGAGTACGGGAAGCTGGTCGCCGGCGAACGGACGCTCACCCTGACCCCCGAGCGAGCCAAAAAGCTGCAGTCCCTGGCCGAAAGCCCGCCCTCGAAGCTCGGGCGCCGCGAGGTGACGTCCGTCGAGACGATCGACGGCATCAAGCTCGACATGGAGGGGGACCGCTGGGTCCTGCTGCGGCTTTCCGGGACCATGCCCATCATCCGCTGCAACGCCGAGGCCGAGACCCGGAGAGAGCTGGACGACCTCCTCAAGCTGGGGATCGAGGCCGTCCGATGAACAGGCCGGCCCCTTCCGCGGGCCCGTCTTTCCGGAGAAAGGTCTTCGTCATCGGCGTGACCTGCCTGTTCCTGGTCATGATCGTGACCGCCCTCTTCGGGAAAAAGGGGGTCATGGACCTGCGCCGCGCCCAGCGCACGCTGGTTGCCCTCGAGGCCGAGGTCCGGTCTCTGGAGAAGGAGCGGGCCGCCCTCGAGTCCGAGATCGACCGGCTCGAAAAGGACCCCCGGGCCGTCGAACAAGCGGCCCGCGAGAAGCTCGGGCTCGTGGCCCCGGGGGAGAAGGTCGTCGTGCTCCCGAGAACCGAGAAAAAATAGGCCTGCGCCGCCCCCTCGACATGCCCCGGTCCCGCAAGCGCCAAGAACACCCGGAAGCGAAAGCTCTGCTCGAGTCCCTGAACCCCGCCCAGCGCCGGGCCGTTGTCCACGGAAAAGGGCCGCTCCTCATCGTGGCCGGGGCGGGGACCGGCAAGACCAAGGTCATCACCCACCGGATCGCCCACCTCATCGCCTCGAAGAAGGCCCGCCCGGACGAGATCCTGGCCGTGACCTTCACCGAAAAGGCGGCCCACGAGATGGAGGCCCGGGTCGACGTCCTGGTCCCCTACACCTCGTCCTTCGCCGAGATCAGCACCTTCAACTCCCTCGGCGAGAGGATCCTCCGGGGCTACGCCCTCGACCTCGGATATCCGCCGGATTTCCGGTTGCTCGACGAGGTCGAGCAGGCCGTCTTCTTCAGGGAAAACCTGTTCCGGCTGCCCCTCGACTACTACCGGCCGCTCGGCCAGCCGGTCCGCCACATCCAGGAGCTGCTGGACGCCATCCGCCGGCTCAAGCAGGAGGACATCCGGCCGGACGAATACCTCCGCTGGGCCCAAGACCTCACGGATAGCGCCTCCGGGGAGAGCGACAAGGAAACGGCCCGCAAGCATACGGAGGTCGCCCGGGTCTATTCCGCCTACCAAGACCTCCTCAAGCGCGAGGGGCTGATCGACTTCGAGGACCAGGTGACCCTGGCCGTTGAGCTTTTCCGTACGCGGCCGTCCGTCCTCGAGGAGTTCCGGGCCCGCACCCGGTATGTCCTGGTCGACGAGTTCCAGGACACCAACTACGTCCAGTTCGAGCTCCTCAAGATGCTGGCCGCCGGGCACCGCAACCTGACCGTCGTCGGGGACGACGACCAGAGCATCTTCCGGTTCCGGGGCGCGTCCCTCAGCAACATCCTCGATTTCCAGGAGGTCTATCCCGAGGCCAAGAGGATCGTCCTGACGCGAAACTACCGTTCGACCCAGCCCATCCTCGACGCCTCCTATCAGCTCATCCGGCACAACGACCCCCAACGGCTCGAATTCAAGTACCGGATCGACAAGAAGCTGAGGTCCGTCTCGCGCGGCTCGGCCAAGAGCATCTTCATGCTCCCGTTCGACACCCTGGCCCACGAAGCCGACGCCGTGGCCGGCCTGGCCCTCGAGAAGCACGAAGGGGGCGCGGATTGGAGCGACCTGGCCGTCCTGGTCCGGCGGAACGCGGATGCCGACCCGTTCCTCCGGGCCTTCAACGTGAAGCAGGTCCCGTACCGCTTCTCCGGCAGCCGGGGCCTCTACCAACAGGAGGAGATACGGGTCCTGACGGCCTTCATCCGGTCCCTGACGGATTTCGACAACAGCCGCGATCTCTTCTACCTCGCCCTTTCGGATGTCTACCGGGCCAACCCGTACGACATGACCCGGCTCGCCGGGTACGCGGAGAAAAAGAACCTGTCGCTCCATCGCGTGTTCAAGGCCGTCGCCGAAGGCCAAAGCCCGGTCGAGATCTCCGGGTCGGCCGGGGAGACCGTCAAGAGGATCTTCGACGATCTCCTGTTCTTCACCGACCTGGCGGCGGCCAAGAATGCCGGGTCGGTCGTCTACGCGTTCCTGGAGCGGACCGGCTATCTCAGATCCCTCGTCGAGCCGTTGTCGCTCGAGTCCGAGGTGCGCATCAAGAACCTGAGGCTGTTCTTCGACAAGATCAAGGGCTTCTCGGACCTGGTCGAGAACGATTCCATCCGGTCGTTCGCGAGATATCTGGACCTGCTCCTCGAGGTCGGCGATAACCCGGCCACTTCCGAAGCGGACCTCGACGAGGACGCGGTCAACGTCCTGACGGTCCACAAGGCCAAGGGGCTCGAGTTCGGGACGGTCTTCCTGGTCGGCCTGGTCGAGGACCGTTTCCCCGGCCGCGAGCAGCGGGAGAGGATCCCGGTCCCGGACGGCCTCCTCAAAGAGAGCCTGCCCGGCAAAGGGAACTACGTCCAAGAGGAGCGCCGTCTCTTCTATGTGGCCATGACCCGGGCCCGCAAGGAGCTGTATCTGACCTGGGCCAGGGATTTCGGCCTCAAGCGCCCGAAGAAGGTCAGCCCCTTCCTGCTGGAGGCCCTGGACGTGCCCAAGATGCCCGAGGACGTCCTGAAAGCCTCGGTCCTCGAGGAGATCCGGCGATACGCCCAAACGGAACAACGTCCCAAGGCCCCGGCGCCGGTCCGCTCCCATGCGGTCCTGCAGCTGAGCCACGCCCGGGTCGAGGACTACCTGGCCTGCCCCCTCAAGTACAGGTTCCGCCACCTGATGCGCGTGCCGGTCCTGCCGCATCACACCCTTGTCTTCGGTCGCGTCCTCCACGCCACCATCCATTCCTACCTCAAGCAGAAAATGAGAGGGAAGCCGGTCACGGAGCGGGACGTCATCGGCGAGTACGGCCGGAACTGGGTCAACGAGGGGTTCCTCAGCCGGGAGCATGAGGAGCTGCGGAAGGCGGCCGGCGAACGGGCCCTGCGGCTT
>Ga0194125_10004810_pt1 | contig 20905 bp, 20 predicted proteins | sample TA2KigC250mmetaG_FD_148626 | JGI IMG/M metagenome (GOLD analysis project Ga0194125, IMG submission 148626) | Freshwater microbial communities from Lake Tanganyika, Tanzania - TA2015034 Kigoma Deep Cast 250m | ecosystem: Environmental > Aquatic > Freshwater > Lake | place: Tanzania: Lake...
GTCACCAAGTGCGCGCCACCCGGCGAGGTTCCAGTCGCCCCCGTATCGCAGTGATCGCACGGCCACGGTGAGCAGCGGAGCAAAGGCGACGATCGCACCGACCCCCGCGACCACGGGCGGCAACCAACGCATCCGGATCCGACTGGACAACCCGCGTCGCTCGGGACTCTCGCGTGAGGTCACCTCCGACTCCCGCGTCCGACCCAGGCCGAGCACCGCGAGCACCGCCACTGCCTGGATCATCGCGAGCGCGGTTGCAGTCCGGAGATCTCCGAGGCGCACGGCCCGGGTGAACACCTCTGACTCGATGGTGCGCACCGTGGCACCCCCGAGGATCGACACGACGGCAAAACTCGTGGCACAGAACACGAACACGAGAGATGCTGCGTTCTGCACCGACTCACGGATCGCTGGCCAAGTGACGGCCCGGAACACCTTCCATCCGCTCGCACCGAGCGAGGCAGCACTCTCCTCGAGCGAGTGATCAAGGAGAGCCCACGTGGGGCCGACCACGCGCAGCACCACCGAGAGATTGAAGGCAACGTGGGCCCAGAGGATCGCCGGGATTCCCCGAGAGGGAAGTAGGGCCGCGACCCCGGTCGCCATCACCACGGCGGGCATCAGGAACGGAATCGTCATCGTCGAGGCGAGGATTCCCGATCCCGGGAATTGCCATCGTGTCACCGCCCATGTCGCGGGGAGGCCGATGGCGAGGGTGAGTGCGGTGCTCACGACCCCTTGCCAGAGGGAGAACCACGCGACACCGCGGAGCGAGCCGTCACCGACGACGTCGAGGATCGCCCCGATGCGGAGGTGGTCGGCGAGAAGGGTCGTGACGGGAACAACGAAGAAGAGCGCGAGGAATGCGGCCGGCACCATCCGTGCGACCACTCGGGCCCGGGCGGGGGTCACAATGCGATTGCTCTCCACGTCTCTAGCCACGACCCACGATTCGCCTGGATCTCTGCCGGCGGGATGGTCAACGGTGAGCGCGGGCGAACGGCCCACTTCTCGAACACCTCGGGCAGGGCTGCATCGGGATTCACCGGGAAGACGAAGAGCGACAACGGCATCGATTCTTGGAACTCGACCCCGAGAAGAAAGTCGAGCAGCTGCTGTGCAGCGTCTGCGTCGTCGGTGCCCCGCAGGACCCCGGCGTACTCCACCTGCCGGAAGCACGTCGATTCGATCACCGCGGTCGGTGGTTCCTCGATCGGGGTCGCCGCGTACACGATCTCGGCAGGTGGACTCGATCCGTAGCTCACCACGAGCGGGTGCCTGCCCTTGCCGGAGGATCCGGAGAACTCGACGGTGTAGGCGGTCGTCCAGTCACTCGCGATCGTGACATCGTTCGCGACGAGGCGCTTCCACCAGTCGGTCCACCCGTCTCCGTACCGCGCAATGGATGCCATCAGGAATGCCAGTCCCGGGGACGAGTTCACCGGGTCCTGCACCACCAGTTGGCCCCTGTATGCGGGCTCCACCAGGTCATCGAGTGAGGTCGGTGGCGCCACGCCCTTGTCTGCGTACCAGGACTTGTCGTAGTTCACGCACACATCGCCCTCGGACACCGGTGCCCGGGAGTCGAGCACGTCGGCCTCCTCCACGCGCGACAGTGTCGTGTCGTCGACGCCCCACAGCACGTCGCCCTCGGGGTTGCCGGAGGTGAGGATCGCCTTGGAGATGACCGAGCCCGAATCTCCGCCGGTCACGACCTCGACTGAGATCCCCGTGCGCTCGGTGAACGAATCGAAGATGCCCTCCGGGGGAGTGAACGAGTCGTAGGCGAGGAGCGTGACGGTGCGGGGTCCGTCCGCGCTGGGTGTGGTGCCACCACACGATGCGAACAGGACCACCGTGGCGGCGATGAGCGACCGTGGCTTCAATTGAGACCTCCCGTCGGGGGAATGAGCGCCGTCGCGTTCAAGAAATAGGGCTGTATCACTGCGAGCACACCCTCGTCGAGGGTGACATTGAATGTATGGTCGAGGGGAACATTGCTCACGCCGCGGGACGAATGCGCCTCGAGAGTGTCGCCGCGCAGTTCCCACTTCAGTCGTTCCGTGGTGACTCCCCGGGCGGGACCCCCGAGGGGTATCAACGACGCGAGCATCTGCTCGCCGACGACGATCTGGCGCCAACTCCCCGCGGGCACGATGTCAACGTGCGCGGTACCGATCCACAACTCGATGTGGACCTCCTCGGATGCCAGTGGCGCAACCGAGTGCAGGAATCCGAGGATGTGGTCGAGGCGATCCCCACCGCCAGAGACCACCGTGAGCATCACCTTGCCTCGCTCGAGAGCGAGGTCGAGCGCGAGCTCGGTGTCGGTCTTGTCCTTGTCGACGGGATGGCGGATGATCTCGATACCGAAGGCCTCGGCCTCCTCGAGGTTCCGCGCAGAGACCGAGTCCATGTCCCCGATCAAGACGTGGGGCGAGTGGCCAGTCGAGACCGCGTGCTCGAATCCTCCGTCGGCGGCGACGATCAAGGAGGGCGTGGCGAGCACGTGGCGGATCGCGGGGTGGGGCGGATCACCGCCGGTGAATATCGCTGCGTACGAATCGATCACGTTCCCTCCGCTGGCATTACCCAGATCAGGTTCTCGGGTCGGTGGCCGCGACCACCCTCTCAGCCCGCCGGTCGTGCGAGCTCCCCATCTCTACGCCCACCATGCTAGTGCGCACGTGGCGTTCCGTGGCCCTGTGCCTCGTCGGGCGACCCGCTTCCCGGTCTAGTTTCTCCACGACGGGGAGGTCGACCACATGGGGACACTGGAGGGGCGCGTGGCGCTCGTGACCGGAGGTGGCCGCGGGATCGGCCGCGGGATCTCCGAATTGCTCGCGCGAGAGGGCGCGACAGTCGCGATCAACTTCAGGCGCGACCGCGACTCAGCCGACGAGACGATGCGAGCAGTCATCGCCGCCGGTGGACGCGCCACGATCCACCAGGCCTCGACCGACATCCCCACCGAGAGTGAGGCGATGGTCGCCGAGGTGGTCGCACAGCACGGGGGCATCGACATCGCCGTCATCAACGGCGGGATCGCATCGCGCGGTCTCCCGGTCGCCGACACGACCGCCGAGGAACTCTGGCATCTCGTCGCCACACATGCGCTCGGCCCGCACCAACTGTGCCGGGCCCTGCTGCCGTCGATGCGCACACGCGGCCGCGGTGACATCGTCTTCATCTCCTCGGTTGCCACCCGCGGCATGTCCGCGAACGGCGCCCCCTACAACATGGGCAAGGCCGCCATGGAGGCGCTCGCCTTCACCCTCGCCAAAGAGGAGTTGCGCCACGACATCAGGGTCAACGTGGTTGCCCCGGGCCTCGTGGAGACCGACATGGGGGTGCGGCTCGCTCGTGCCATCCAGGGCAAGAAAAAAGAGGAGATGCAGGACCTGCGGTCGATGGATTCGGCGTCCCCGTTCGGGCGGGTCTGCCAACCCGACGACGTGGCCCAGGCGGTGCTGTGGTTCTGCTCGGCCGGCTCGTCGTATGTGACCGGTCAGCGCCTCGAGGTCGACGGGGGAGCCTCCTCGATCAGGCGGTGACGGTATCCTTCGCGGCGTGAGCCCTCTTGCACCACAGACCTCCGACACCATCATCGAGATCACGCCCGAGGCGCTCGGGCGCCTTGTGTCGCTGCGCGACGAGGAGCCGGAGAAGGAGCGACTCGGGCTGCGCCTCGAGGTGATCGCGAACCCGGGCGAGGAGTTCAAGTACGACCTCTCCTTCGAGATCGTGACAAAGGCCGCGTTCTCCGACGAGGTGCGCACCATCGAGGGCCTCAAGATCATCGTGCCCCAGGCGAGCAAGGAGCACATCCAGGGCTCCGTGCTCGACTTCTCCGAGCGGCAGGGTCTGATCATCCGCAATCCGAACAAGCCGCCGGCACTCGTTGTCGAGGGCCTCACCAGCGACGACGAGATGTCGGCCTCGATCGAGGCCGTCATCGCCACCGACATCAACCCCTCGCTCGCCGCGCACGGCGGATTCGTCACCTATGTCGGCCACGACGGTGAGGGGATCGCCTACCTCACGATGGGTGGCGGATGCCACGGGTGCTCGATGAGCAAGATGACGATGCTCGAGGGTGTGCAGGCCACGCTCGTCGAGCAGGTGCCCGGGGTGGTCAAGGTCCGCGACATGACCGATCACACCGCGGGCGAGAACCCCTACTACTCCTGATCGGCGCGCGGCGGTCGTCGGGCTCCAAGAGCGGTCGCTCGGACCCACAGCGGAACCCGTGGGCTCGTGCGGGGTCTACTGTCCTACCGTGACCTCGAACAGCATGCCACCGGGGGATAGGAGCGTTCCCCGGCTCGTCCAGATCTGGAAGTACCCGGTCAAGTCGATGATCGGGGGAACAGTCCCGGCCGCGGAGGTCTCGATGCTCGGAATCATCGGTGATCGGGTGTGGGCCCTCCGGGATCTCGAGCGTGGCGGCATCCGCGGCGCCAAGAAGTTGAAGGGCCTCATGGAGTTCGCCGCGCGCTCAGACGGTGACGCGCGTGTCGTCATCACCGCACCCTCCGGTCGTGAGATCGCATCGGAAGACGCCGATGCGCACGAGGCCCTGTCGGCCGAACTCGGTCATCGCGTGTCGCTGGAGTCGCTCCCTGCCGACGGGAACCTCGATCATTTTCTCCGCGGTCCGCGCGACTCCGACGATCCCGTCGCCGAGTTGCGCGCCGTCTTTGGTCGCGAGCCTGACGAGCCCCTGCCGAACTTCGCCGCATTCCCCCCCGAGGTCGTGCAGTACGAGTCGCCCCCCGGCACCCATTACGACTGTTGGCCCCTGCTCGTCGTGACCAGCCAAGCACTCGCCGCACTCGCCGCGGCGGTGCCGGGATCCAACACCGACGTGCGCCGGTTCCGTCCGTCGTTGGTCGTCGACACGGGGGGAGACCCGGGGCATCCCGAATTCGCGTGGAAGGGCCGCACCGCCACGATCGGCACGGCACGCGTCGAGTTTCTCGACCCGTGTCCGCGGTGCGTGATGGTGACCCACAGGGTCGATGCGGACATCGATGAGGATCGTGCAGTCCTGCGCCACATCGTGCGCGACCTCGACCAGAACCTCGGCGTCTACGCCCGGATTCTCGAGCCCGGTTCATTCCGCACCGGCGATGCCGTCGTGTTCGACTAGCCGACGGTCTCGTGCCTCAGTCGTTGCGAGACGCCGTCGCGAGTGTGAACAGCCCGATCATCCCTGCCCACATCGCGAAGTAGTCCCACGGGAAGTGGTTCTCCACGATCCAGTGGAGGAACGGGAAGATCAGCACTCCGGGCACGGTGACGAGACCCACGATCAGACCCGGGCCACCCCACCAGTCGATCCATGCCATGACATAGAAGATCCACAGAACGAGGCTGAGGAGTCGCGCTGTGAGGAATGCGAGAACCGCGACACCCGAACGAGTGGGCCCTACGAGCATCGACACGGGATGATTCTGACCCAGCCGAGACGCGACCGCATCGGGTGGAAGTCCGGCCCACCTCGGACGTAGGGTGACGCCGTGGGCCTCCTCGACAGCTTCACGAGGCGACGTGCCGAGAAGCGAGCGGAGCGGGCACGGACGGCCGTCGCAGCCGAGATGTCGGTGTGGCAGGAACAGATGGACAGGGTGGATGGAATGCTCACGATCGTGCGCGACTGCGCGGCTGGTCGCACGGCCGAGCACTTCACCGATCGCAGCGACTATGGGTTCATGCTCGAGGGCGATGAGTTCGCGGTCGCCTATCTCCAGCAGGTGGCCTATCTCGAGAACGTGCGCGCTCCATCGCGCTACAGCGGCGGGTACGGGGGAGTGTCATTCCCGTTGTTCGGCGGTGTTCGGCTGAGCACCGGACGCATCGGTGGCAAGCGGATCCCCGGCGAGGAGTCGACCACGATCACCGACGAGGGCAACGCACTCGTGACCAACTCGCGCATCATGTTCGTCGGGTCCAAGCGGACGCACGAATGGGAGTTCGACAAGATGGTGAGCGCCTCACACGACGCGAAGGGCTGGACGGCGTTCGCAATGAAGGGTCGCGGCAAACCGACCGGGCTCGGGTACGGGGAATCGGTGGCGACCGAGGTGCAGTTCCGTCTCGAACTCGCCGCGGCGTTGGCACTCGGGTCGTTGGACCGGTACGCATCGGAACTCGAGGTCGAGAAGGCGCGGTTGGCGGCGACGCGGCCCGCACCACCACCTCCATCTCCTCCGCCTCCTCCGCCACCGCTCGCGCCCTAGCCTGAGGTGATGCGTCTCGGGGTCCTCACTGGTGGAGGTGACTGTCCCGGCCTCAACGCGGTGATCCGTGCGGTGGTGCGCCGGGCAGTGAACACCCATGGGGATGCGGTGGTGGGCTTCCTCGATGCCTGGGACGGGGTCCTCGAGCGCCGCACCATCGAGCTGGACGTCACCAAGATGCGCGGCATGCTGCCGCGCGGGGGCACGATCCTGGGCACCCGGCGCGGCAGTCCCTACGACCACGACGACGGTCCCAGACGCGCGCGCGAGTCGCTGGAGGCGCTCGGTGTCGAGGCCCTCGTTGTCATCGGCGGCAACGGATCCCTGACGGTTGCCTCGCGACTGCACGACGAGCAGGGCATCAAGGTGGTCGGTGTGCCCAAGACGATCGACAACGACATCGTCGGCACGGACGTCTGCTTCGGGTTCCACACCGCGGTCCAGATCGCAACCGATGCGATCGATCGTCTCCACACCACGGCCGAGAGCCACGACCGCGTGATTGTGGTCGAGGTGATGGGCCGCGACACCGGATGGATCGCGACCTACGCGGGAATCGCCGGTGGTGCGACTGCGATCCTCATCCCCGAGAGGCCCTTCGACATCGACGGGATCGCCGCCGCGGTCACGAGCCGGCACCGCCGCGGGAGGTTCGCCTCGATCGTCGTGGTGGCCGAGGGTGCCCGGCCCCGGGAGGGGACACTCCCGGCGCTCGACTACGACCTCGATCCCCAGGGCCGTCCCCGGTTGGGTGGAGTCAGTGTGGTGGTCGCGCGCGCTCTCGAGCAGCGTGTCGGCATCGAGACACGAGTGGTCCAGATCGGCCACGTGCAGCGGGGAGGGACACCGAATGCCTACGACCGGGTGCTCTCGACGCGCCTCGGTGTGGCGGCCGTCGACGCGCTGCACGACGGGGTGTTCGACTCCATGGTGGGCCTGCGCAACCCCGGCATCATCCGGGTTCCGCTGAGCGAGGTGACCGGGCGCACCCGCACCGTGGATCTGTCGATCTACGACGACGTCGCGAGTGTCTTCTTCGGCTGAGAAAACCGGCTCACGACCTCGACCACCAATCCTTGGTTTTGTTGCACTCGGGATGTCCGTGGGTTGCAAGGTGAGTCAACACCCGGTTGCAAACCTGTCGGAAATCCTCGTCTCCAGCGGCGGCGGCGAGGGAGAACAAGGTCATCGATGACGCAAGTTTTTTGCAGTCGATATCGCTCCCCATCAGGCTCCGAGGAGCAACAAGGTTGGGAGGATCCAATTGCTCCAGTGCGACGGAGGTGATCTGCCGCAGTCGAGGCCCGAGTACCCCATGGCTGATGAAGTCGAGTGCATGTTGTCGGTCATCAATCGCGTATTTCACGGCCATTGGGCTCGTCCCCAGCAGGATTTGGGGGAAGATGAACCAAATCCAGTGCGTGGTCTTGCGACCCTCCCGCATCTCCGAGAGTGCGAGCTCGTACTCCGAAACACCGGAACGTCCAGCTACGACATCGTCTTGCGCATCGATGAACTTCTGGAGACGCTCGGAGGTTGCCATCGTGGGAGTCATCCGTTCGTCGGGCGGCGTGTCTGCTGCTTGGTCTTCTTCTCGCGCTCGGCGGCCTTGCGCGCCTTGCGGGCCTCGCGCTTTGCCGCCTGTTCGGTCTCGTTCTTCTCGAGCACCGTCGACATCTGCTGTGCGACCGGAGCCGCGAACCGATCATCGCTCGCCACCAGTTGACGGAACCCCTTGAGCGACCGGGAGTACTGGATCACCATCAGGCGCACGGCCTCGAGGCCGAATTTGTCGATCCCCTCGGTGAGGATCCCGTGGATCTGCTCGAGCGTGGGGTTCTCCGAGGCGTCGCCGAGGATCTCGATCGCCCACTGGGTGCACGGTTCGGCGAGCACGACCCCCGCATCGTGCGCGACGCGCCGCTCGGCGATCCCGGAGCGCACGGCGCCACCGAGCGTCGCAGGGACATCGAATGCCGACGCCGGCAGCCCGACGAGGCGCGCAAAACCGTCGCGGAGATCGCCCTCGAGTGCGGTTGCCAGGGAGGCGAGGGATGCGTCGTCCATCGCATCGAAGGCGGTGGAGTAGCGGCGGTCGAGGAGGAAGCGATCGTTCGTCATGGGGAGACGCCAAGGTTAGACAGCAGCCCCCCCGGTGCACGACACCGCGTGTCGACGCTCTCCGTCAGCGCGACAGCGCCTGCAACTCGAGCACCCGCACCCGCCGTGGGAGGCCGAATCGCACGCTCGGCAGAGTGCCCTTCAACCCGAAATTCGAGGTGTAGGTGAGCCGCCACTGCACCGAGAATCTCGCATCGAAGAACCCGTCGCGCTCCTCGTGCGAGGGTCGGAGGTAGGTGTGCATGCACTCGCTCGTGCTCGTGTCGCCGAGACCCGCTCGCCACGCTCGCCCGGGACCCTCGCACACCACCGGGTCGCGCCCGTCGCCCGGGGACCAGATGAGGTGCGTCGGGGTCGCCGTGACCGTCACGACCAACGGTCCCGCCGATGTCGCGATGGAGGCGGTCACGCTCACCGGACGCCACAGCGTGGGCGGCACCCAGAACCAGGTCCCGACGCGCACGACCTGGCGCTCGAGCGGCGGTGCGGTGCGGAACACCAGTTGCGGGATCAGGTCGGATGCACGGTCGCCCGCCTTCTCCACGATGCGTTCGGGTGCGCGCCGTGGAATCCAATGGTGCGTCATGCGGGTGCCACACAGTCGTTCGTAGAGATCCTCGGTGCGCCCCTCGCGTTTGCGCGACGTGGGGTGCTCGATGCGGTGACCACTCGCGGGATCGACGCCGGTGTACTGCCACCATCGGCACGACGGCTGTTCGATCGCGGACCCGTCGAATCGCACCTCGGCGGTGAGGAGTCGGTCGTCGAGTCCGACCGAGCCGTCGGGGCCCTCGGGCACGCGCCCAGCGGCGTGCAGGGCCCGTGCGAGGGCGGGGGACTGCGACCAGCCACCGAGCCCCGGCATCGCCGGCAGGATGGACATCCCCACGCACACCGCTCCCAACAGCCCGGTGGCGAGTGGTCGCCGACGATGTGCTCCACGCATGGGTTGGTCCTTTGTCGATTCCCGGCCTGTGATCCAGAGTCCGGATGCCGCGCGCGGTGTGTGCCGTGGAGGGGCGCCGGTAACATGGAAAAACCCCAAATTCGGGGGAGGCACTATCCCGAAGGTGTCCATGACCGCACGTCATCCAGAACTCGAGGCGGAGCAGGCCTTCATCGATCGTGCCTACGAGTGCCTCGAAGCGTCGAAACGGGATGCCCTCAAGATCCGTGGATTGACCGCCACCGGACCGGGTGGCACGCACCAGGCGCGCGTGGAGCGCAACGCCTTCGACGAGAGCCTCGCCAAGCGCCTCGAGCGGTTGGAATTGGGTGATGAGGCGCTCGTGTTCGGCCGTATCGACCGCTTGGTCGAGGGTCCCGAGGGAACCGAGGCCTTCCACATCGGACGCCTCGCGGTCGCCGACGAGAATCGCGACCCCGTCGTGGTCGACTGGCGCGCACCGATCGCCGAACCCTTCTATCGCGCGACGGGTCGCGACCCGATGGGTCTCGCGCGGCGCCGTCACTTCGCCGTCGAGGGACGAAGAGTCCTCGGGATCGAGGACGAGATGTTCGGCGAGGGCCGCCTCGGGATCGGCGATGACGAGGGACTTGCCTCAGACGATCCTCGCACGGGGATCCGCGGCTACTCGACGCTGATCAGTGTGCTCGAGCGCGGTCGAACCGGCCAACTGGGCGACATCGTGGCGACCATCCAGTCCGAGCAGGATGAGATCATCCGTTCGCACCAGGGCGGTGTGTTGGTGGTGCAGGGAGGCCCCGGCACCGGCAAGACCGTCGTCGCGTTGCACCGCGCCGCCTACCTGCTCTACACGCACCGTTTCCCCCTCGAGGACCAGGGCGTCCTCGTGATCGGACCGAACCGGGTGTTCCTCCGCTACATCGAGCGAGTGCTGCCATCGCTCGGCGAGGCCGGCGTCGACCAAGTGGTGCTCGCCGATCTCGTCGATGATGTGCGCATCGGCGGTGCCGAGGTGCCCGCAGTCGCCCGGGTGAAGGGCGACAAGAGGATGGCGAAGTTGATCGACAAGGCAATCAGCGATCGCGAGCGGCCGCTGCGCAAGGACGCGACCGTTCCCCACGGAATCGGGTTCGTGACTCTCACCGTCGAGGAGTCGGTTCGCATCGTGAAGTCGGCCCGCCGTCGCTATCACCGCCACAACCAAGCGCGTCGTTTCGTCGAGAACGAGGTCTGGTCGGCGATGGCCGCGACCTACCGCGTCGGCACGGATCCCGATGTGCTGCGCGAGTCGTTGCGCGGAACCGAGGCGATGCGGGCCGTGTTCGAGCAGATGTGGCCCGTGCTGACCCCGGCCCAGTTGCTCCACGACCTGTTCGGATCGAGGGCGTTGCTCAATCTCGCCGGTTCGTCCGTGTTCCGCAACGGCGAGTGGGACGTGCTGCACCGACCGCGCTCGGCCAGCCTCGCAGAGGTGCGGTGGACCCCAGCCGACGTGGCCCTCCTCGACGAGGCGCGCTTCCAGCTCGGTCCGCGCCCGAGTCGCAACGGCAGGGTCGACGAATCCGACGAGATCCGCACCTACGGCCACATCGTCGTCGACGAAGTGCAGGACCTCACCCCGATGCAGTTGCGCATGGTCACCCGTCGTTCACTCAGCGGCTCGATGACGGTGGTCGGCGACATCGCCCAGGCCACGGGTCCGCTCGCGCCGAACGATTGGAACGACGTCTTGGCGCACCTGCCCTCGCGCCGGGAACCGCGGGTGGCCGGGCTGTCCGTCGGGTACCGCATCCCCGCCGAGATCATGGTGCTCGCCGACAAGGTGATGAACGCCGCCACCCCCGAGCTGCGCTCTCCTCGCAGCGTGCGCACCGGTGGGGAGGCACCACGGATCGTGCGCGCCGACTGCGGACTCGCCGACACCGTGGTGGAACAGGTGCGCGGCCTGACCGGTGGCGAGGGTGCGGGTCGCGTCGCGGTCATCGCGGCCGAGGCGCAACTCGCCGAGGTGTCGGCCGCGCTCGGCGCCGCGGGAATCGAGCACGGCAATGCCCGCACGACCGGTCTCGAGAACGACGTCACGCTGGTGCCCGCGTCGGTTGCCAAGGGTCTCGAGATCGACCACGTGGTGCTGGTGGAGCCGGCCGCCGTGGTCGCCGACGACCCGCAGGGACTCAGACTGCTCTACGTCTGCCTGACGCGCTCGACGCGCACCCTCACCGTCGTGCACGCGGCGGCGTTGCCGGCCGCAATGGGCTGATCGACCGGGTCAGGGAAGAAGCGTCGCGGCGGACTCGGCGACCAGGGCAATGAAGCGCTGGGCCTTGTCGGCGTCCGCGGGCCGCTTGCGCTCGACCGCGGTGCCGATCAGATCGATGATGCTCTGCACTTCCTCGACGAGGTCGACACCGGCGGCTCGGATTTGGGGCTCCATCACCTCCCAGATCGCGCGTGCCCGGGCGAGCCGCGCCTTGGCACCGGCAGTGTCTCCGTCGACGATCATCTGACCGAGGCCGTCGGTGAGGTCGGCGAGATCACCGAGCAGTTGCTTCACATCACCGGTGGGAGTCGCGGGGACCGTGCTCGGGGTCGTGGTCGTGGTCTCGAGCGGGCCCAGGATCGTCGTCGGCGCACAGGCTGACAACGACACGACGACAACAGCGATCGAGACGAGGGGGAGTCGGCGCACGGTGCCTTCTCAGACAGTCACGAGGATGCGCGAGGTGGCGTATCCATCCACCACCACGCATCGACCGTCGACATCGACGACGAGACCGTCGTCGGGTGCCTTCTCGCCCACGGTGCCGGTGCAGCCGGGCAACAAGCGCGCCTCCTCGAGGAAGTCGAGCACCCCGTCGGCGAACTCGAGCTCCTCGGGAATGCGCGAGACGGTGAAGGTCTGGCCCGGCACCAGGTCGGCGAGCCGCACCGCATCGGGTGCCTCGTAGTTGGAGCCGGGGATGGGGTTTCCGTGCGGGCACGTGGTCGGCCCACCCAGAGCACGGTCCATGGCCTCTTCGACCTCTGCCGACATGATGTGCTCCCACTTGCCCGCCTCGCGGTGTGCGAGCGCCCACGAGAGCCCGAGGATGTCAGTGAGGAACCGCTCAGCGAGGCGGTGGCGGCGCACGACGCGCTCGGCGAGTCCCTGGCCCTTGGCGGTGAGCGAGATCGAGGTTCCGGTCACCCTCACGAGACCCCCGTCGGTCATCCGCTTGATCATCTCGGACACCGACGGACGCGAGACACGGAGCCGGTCGGCGATGCGCGCCTGGATCACCTCGACGTCGTCCTCGCGCAACTCGAAGATGCACTCGCAGTACTCCTCGAAGGCGGGGTGGTGCTCGCCCGGATGTGGCATGTCCCCATTGTACGGGTGATGCACGGGCTGGATACCCTCGCACCGTGGCCGATCACCGCGTGCTCGAGGCGTTCTCACCGGCGGTGCGCCAGTGGTTCGCCACCTCCTTCCCCGAGCCCACCCCGCCCCAGGTCCAGGGCTGGCCGGCGATCGTGGGCGGGTCGAACACGCTCATCTGCGCGCCCACCGGGAGCGGCAAGACGCTCGCCGCGTTCCTCTCCGGTCTCGATCGGCTCATCACCACCGAACCCCCGCCCCCCAAGCAACGCACCCGTGTGCTGTATGTCTCACCGCTGCGCGCACTCGCCTTCGACGTCGAGAAGAACCTGCGCGCACCCCTCGCTGGCATCGCGCTCGCAGGGGAGCGCCTGGGCGTGCAGTTCGGCGAACCGGTGGTGGCGATGCGCACGGGTGACACCCCCGCGCGAGAGCGCCAGCGACTCGCGCGCAACCCACCGGATCTCCTCATCACCACCCCGGAGAGCCTCTATCTCATGCTGACATCGTCGGTGCGCGAGACGCTCGTCAACGTCGACACCGTCATCATCGACGAGATCCACGCACTCGCACCGACCAAGCGCGGTGCGCACCTGATGCTCACGCTGGAGAGGCTCGAGGAGATCACGAAGGCCCCGCCGCAACGGATCGGGCTCTCGGCGACCCAGCGTCCCCTCGAGGAGGTCGCGCGGTTCCTGGGTGGCCAACGCGACGGACAACCCCGCGCCGTCACCATCGTCGACACCGGGGTGCGAAAGACCCTCGAGATCGATGTCGTGGTGCCCGTCGAAGACATGGGCGACCTCGGGCGCGAGACGACCGAGTTGACGAGTGGCCCGGCGACGGCGGGGCTCTCGCCGCGGCGCACCAGCATCTGGCCGAGCGTGTACCCGCGCATCCTCGACCAGATCCTCGAGCACCGCTCCACCATCATCTTCTGCAACGCGCGTCGCCAGGCCGAGCGCCTCGCGGCGAACCTGAACGAGTTGGCCGAGGAACGCGGCATCGGGGTCGACCCCGCCACCGGTGCGGTGCGCGAGGAACTGGTGAAGGCCCACCACGGATCGCTCGCGCGCGAACAACGGGTGGTCATCGAGGACCAACTCAAGCGGGGGGCTCTGCGCGGCATCGTGGCAACCTCCAGCCTCGAGTTGGGGATCGACATGGGCGCCGTCGATCTCGTCATCCAGGTCGAGTCGCCCGGTGCGGTGAGTCGCGGCCTGCAGAGGATCGGGCGTGCCGGACACAACGTGGGCGAGCCGAGCCGGGGAACGATCTATCCGAAGCATCGTCACGACCTCCTCGAGACCGCGGTGGTCACGCGCCAGATGCTCGAGGGACGGATCGAGGCCACCCGCTACCTGCGCAACCCGCTCGACGTGCTGGCCCAGCAGATCGTGGCGCATGTCTCGGTGCACGGCGACACGAGTGTCGAGTCGCTCGCCGCGATGGTGCGGCGAACGGCCGCATTCGCCGACCTCGCCGACGACGTCTTCGAGTCGGTGCTCGACCTGCTGTCGGGTCGGTATCCGAGCGAGGAGTTCTCCGAGTTGCGGCCGCGCCTCGTGTGGGACCGCATCGCGGGCACGGTACGGGCCCGCGACGGTGCACAACGCCTCGCGGTCACCAACGGTGGCACGATCCCCGACCGCGGACTGTTCGGTGTGTTCCTGCCCGATGGCATGCGAGTGGGCGAGCTCGACGAGGAGATGGTCTACGAGTCACGGCCCGGCGAGACGTTCCTGCTCGGTGCCTCGACGTGGCGCATCGAGGACATCACCTTCGATCGTGTGGTGGTGACACCCGCACCGGGCGAGCCGGGCAAGATGCCCTTCTGGCACGGGGACAGGCTCGGGCGACCCGTGGAATTGGGGCGCGAGTTGGGTGCGTTCGTGCGGTCAGTGCGCACCATGGATGCCGAGTCGGCCGCGGCCCACCTGCGCGAGACCCATCTGCTCGACGCGTGGGCGGCCGAGAACCTGGTGCGCTATCTCGCCGAGCAGGCCGAAGCGACCGGGGTGGTGCCCGACGATGCGACGATCGTGGTCGAGCGGTTCCGCGACGAGATCGGTGATTGGCGTGTGTGCATCCACAGCCCCTTCGGCACCCCGGTGCACGCCCCGTGGGCGATGGTGCTCGAGCGCACGCTCGGCGAGCGGTGGGGCATGCGCGTCGAGACGATGTGGAGCGACGACGGGATCGTGATCCGCCTGCCCGAGGCCGTGGAGTCACTCGACGCGAACGACCTGGTCCTCGACCCCGATGAGGTGCGCGGAATCGTCACCGACACCGTCCCCCAGACGTCGCTGTTTGCGGCACGGTTCCGCGAGTGCGCCGCGCGCGCCCTGCTGCTCCCGCGGAGGAGACCCGACCAGCGCACGCCCCTGTGGCAGCAACGCCAGCGCGCCGCCGACCTGTTGACCGTGGCGGCGAAGTATCCGACCTTCCCGATACTGCTCGAGACCACCCGCGAGTGCCTCCAGGATGTCTTCGACGTGCCCGCGCTGTGCGACGTGCTCGGGCGCATCCGGTCGCGCGCGATCCGCATCGTCAGTGTCGGGACACCGAAGGCATCGCCCTTCGCCCAGTCGCTGCTGTTCAACTGGATCGCGGCCTACATGTACGAGGGGGACGCTCCGCTCGCCGAACGACGTGCCGCCGCGCTCTCCCTCGATCGTGATCTGCTCGACTCGCTCCTCGGCGCCGAGGAACTGCGCGAACTCCTCGACCCCGGCGTGGTGGCCGATCTCGAGGCCGAGTTGCAGCGCCTCACCGACGACCGTCGCGCGCGCACCACCGACGAGGTCCACGACCTCCTGCGTCGCCTCGGTCATCTCGGTGTCGACCAGGTCGCTGCGCGCTGCGAGCCCGGGATCGACGCGGCTGCCGCGCTCGCCTCGCTCGTGGCCGATCGGCGGGCGATCGAGATCGCCGTGGCGGGCGAGCGGGTCGTTGCCGCGGCCGAGGACGCGGCTCTCTACCGAGATGCGCTCGGGTGTGCGTTGCCACTCGGTCTGCCGCGCGCCTACACCGACCCCGTTCCTGGGCCCCTCGTGCACCTGGTGGGGCGCGCCGCGCGCACGAGGGCGCCCTTCACCACCGCCGAGATGGCGGCCAACTTCGGTGTGACCCCGGAGCGCGCGGTGAGCGCACTGGAGTCGCTCGAGAGCGAGAACCGGCTCGTGCGCGGTGAGTTCCGGCCCGGTGGCACCGAGCGCGAATGGTGCGACGTCGAGGTGCTCAGGCAGCTGCGCCGGCGCACCCTCGCTGCGCTGCGGCGCGAGGTGGAGCCGGTCGAGCAGGCCGCACTGGCGCGGTTCCTGCCCGCTTGGCACCGGATCACCGACCCGCGGCGCGGTGCCGACGCCCTCGTGAGCGCGATCTCGGTGCTGCAGGGAGCAGCCATCGTGGCCTCGAGCCTCGAGAGCGACGTGCTGCCGCTGCGCGTGCGCGGCTACCGGCAGTCCGATCTCGACGAACTCTGCGCCGCCGGTGAGATCGTGTGGGTGGGTGCCGGTGCGATCGGCTCGGCCGACGGTCGTGTCCGCCTGTACTTCGCCGACCAACTCGCACAACTCGCACCGCTGACGGAACGACCCGATCCACCGATTGGCGCGGTGCACGATTCGCTCCGGGTCGCGCTCGAGACGCGCGGTGCGCTCTTTTTCGGTCAATTGCGCGCCGCAGCCCCCGCCGCGAGCGACACCGAGGTGCTGGCGGCTCTGTGGGATCTGGCGTGGGCCGGCGAGGTCACCAACGACACCTTGTCGGCGATGCGCGCGTTGCTGGCCGGCGGCAAGGGCAGCTCGCGCACCGGCGCGCGCACCCCGCGCGCGGGACGGCCCCGACCGGGTCGGCTCTCCCGCGTGGGACCTCCCACCGGGGCGGGCCGCTGGAGTCTCGTGTCGTCGATGGCGACTCCGGCTGCATCGGCCACCGAGGCGTCGCACGCGTGGGCACTCCAGATGCTCGAGCGCCACGGTGTGGTCACGCGCGAAGCGGTGATGGCCGAGTCGCTCACCGGCGGATTCACCAGCATCTATGGCGTGCTCAAGACGATGGAGGAGCGGGGTCAGGTGCGCCGGGGCTACTTCGTCGACGGCCTCGGTGCCGCCCAGTTCGCGATTCCCGGTGCCGTCGATCGTCTCCGTGAGGTGCGCGAGGGCATCGACGGGGCGCTCCATCCCGGGGACGTGCCCGCAGCCACGGTGCTCGCGGCCACCGAGCCGGCACAACCCTTCGGTGCGACGCTTCCGTGGCCCGATGCCGAGGGTCGCCCCACGCGCAGTGCCGGATGCGTGGTGGTCGTGTCACAGGGTGATGCGCTCGTGTGGTTCGACCCCCGCGGGCACCACCTCATCGTCTTCGATGAGTCGCGCATCGACATGGCGTGCGAGTCGTTGGTCTCGCTGGTCAAGGATGGTCGTCGGCGCGGGATCGAGGTGCGCCGCGTGAACGGTGCCGAACCCGCCGCCGGGTCGACCGTGGTGTCGGCACTCGAGCGTGCGGGCTTCGCGCGCGGATACCGCGGCTGGTCACTGCGCGACTGAGCGAGCAACCCGTGACCGGCGCGCGACCGGTCAGGGGCGAGTCAGGGTCGGCGGGCGGACCCGATCGAGCGCAGACCACCCCAGGCGAGCGCGGCGAGTGTGCGCCCGAGCGCGTCGGGATCGAAGTCGCGGCCCGTCGAGATGACGTGGCGGCTCACCGTCTCTGCCATGCCGACGAGTCCGACGGCGAAGGTGACTTGGTCGGCGGGCGAGACGTCGGCCGCGATGAGGGGCGCGATGTTCGAGGCCGCACTCCTCTCGAACTCGGCGACGATCCCGGCGAACTCCTCGTCGACCCGCTCGCTCGACTCGAACAGCAGCGCGAACGCGTCGTGACGCTCCGACACCCAGCGGAAATAGGCGACCATCCCGCGCTCGGTCTGCTCCCGCGGGTCGCTCGTGCCGGCGACGGCTTTGGTGACCGTGGCGACGAGGTCGTTCGCGACGTCCTGCAGGAGCTCGATGTAGAGGGCGCGCTTGGAATCGAAGTGTTGGTAGAGGACCGGCTTGGTGACCCGGACCGCATCGGCGATCTCGTTCATCGAGGCGTTGTGGTACCCCTTCGAGGAGAACACGTGCAGGGCTTCGTCGAGGATCTCGCGCTTGCGGTCCACCGGGGTCATCAGTAGCCCTTCTCGCGGTCGAAGCGCTCGGCTGCCTTCACCGCGTATCCCAACACCATCGAGGGTGCGAGCAGGCACGATCCAGCGATCAGGAGTGTGGCCACGATCGAGACCAGCGTCTCGGGCATCCCGAACGCGAACGACATCACGAAGAGCGCGAACGCGAGACTGAACGACAGGTATCCGAGCCGGTTCGCGATCAGGGTCCATTTGGCGACCACGGCGCGCTTCGTGCGCACCGGATCGTCACCGACTGGCTGGATGTTCTCCTGTGACATGACGGCAAGGGTACGGGCTAGATGTTGGTGGGCAACAGGCCCGTGAGGTTCTCGAAGAAGAAGTACAGCACCACGAGGAACACGACGCCCGTCGGGGTCCACACCAGGATGCGCCGACCGGAGCGACGCGAGAGCCATGCGCCGAGGACGCCGATCGCGATCAACGCGGCACCGAGGCCGGCCACTGCGGGGATGACCGAGGTGTCGTGGAACCACCCCTCGTCGAAGGCGACGGACTGGTCGAGGAACGGAGTCGCCGCGTCGGCAGGCACGGTGGAGGCGGGCGTCGATGCGGCGGGAGCGGTGTCACCGATGTCGGGGCCCACCAACTCGGCCTCGACGATCAGCCGCTTCCACGAGGTGAATTTCGGCGTGCAGGTGACGAGGGTGAGAGTTGCCTTCGTCGGGTCCTTCGTCTCGACGACCTCGACATTGCTCGGGAAGACGTTGTGGGGCTCCTTGTGCACGCGATATGTGCGCGTGCCATTCGGGGTCTCGAAGACGATCTCGTCGCCGACGTCGATCTTGTCGAGATCCTCGAAGGGTGCGCCGTAGGTGGTGCGGTGGCCGGCGATGGCGACGTTGCCCAATTGTCCGGGCAGGGGAGAGTTCGGGAACAGACCCGGCCCCTTCTTCAACGACTCCACGTCGACCCCGCCCACCAGGACCTTGTCGACGCCGATCGAGGGGATCTTGATGCGACTCAGTGGTTCGCCGCGCACCGCGACCGGCTCGCGCGCGTCAGCCGAGCCGGACACCACGACGATGGCGTCGAACTCGGCGGCGAGCCGGTCCTGCTCGCGACTCTCGCGCAGCCCCGTTCCCCACAACTGGTAGACGACGAAGAGCAGCAACAGCACTCCCGCGCCGATGAGGCCGCGACCGAGTGCATCGAGCACGCGCGCCGAACGCGGAAGCGGTGTGCGCACCGGGCGCGGTGCGGACTCACGTGACTGCCTGCCCACGCCCACGACGCTATCTGTGCTCTGTTGTCCGTGACCGTTAGCGTGTCGAGTGCATGAGCGAGGTGATCCGACTCGAGGGTGCAGTCGCTGTGCTCGGGGGCTTTCCCGCGCTCGCCGGCGCCGACTTCTCGGTCTCGCGCGGTGAGATCGTCCTTCTCAAGGGACCGAACGGCGCGGGAAAAACATCCCTCCTCCGGGTGTGCGCGGGATTGTTGCCGTTGGAACGCGGTGCCGGACGTGTGCTCGGCCTCGACCTCGGCACCGAGCGCGACGGGGTTCGCGCCCGCACCGGTCTCCTCGGCCACCAGAACGGTCTCTATCTCGATCTCACCGTCGCACAGAACGTCGCGTTCTGGGCGCGCATGGTGGACGCTTCCGCCGCCGAGGTCGCGGCCGCGATGGCACGCACACGGATCGACGGCCGCCTCGCGGGTGTCCGCGCGTCGCAGTTGTCGGCGGGCCAGCGTCGTCGCACTGCGATCGCCTCGCTCATCGTGCGACGCGCCGAGTTGTGGTTGCTCGACGAACCCCACGCCGGTCTCGACGCCGAGGGACGCGACGAACTCGACACCCTGTTGCGCGATGCGGCCGGTTCGGGTGCGACCGTTGTGGTGGCCAGCCACGAGACCGAGCGCGCGGGCGGACTCGCCTCCCGCTCGATGATCGTGGACGGCGGCATCGTCAGGCCGGACCGATGAGAGCGCCACGATGAGGACCCGGATCGCAGTGGCAGTTGCGCGCAAGGATCTGCGCATCGAGGCGAACAGTCGCGTGCTCACCAACCAGGTGGCGCCGTTCTCGGCGGTGGTGATGGTGATGTTCGCCTTCGCCCTCGACAACGACGGCATCCTCCAGCGGGTCGCGCCGGGCCTCGTGTGGCTGGCCGTGTTGTTCTCGATGCTGGTGGTGGTGCAACGCGGGTTCTCCGTCGAGACAGCCGACGGCGCCCTCGATTCGCTGCGCGTCGCCGGTGTCGACCCGGCCGCGATCTTCTGGGGCAAGGCGGTTGCACTCATGGCACAGCTCGCGGCCCTCGAGGCGCTGCTCATGGCGACCGCGATCATCCTCTACAACTCCTCGCTCGATGGCGCGGCCGCAGTGGTGCTCGCGGTGGTCACCATCGTCGTGGCGACCGCGGGACTGGGATTCGTGGGAATTCTCTACGGGGGACTCGCGGCCGGTGCGCGCGGTCGCGAGACGCTGCTTCCCCTCCTGCTGCTCCCGGTGGTGGCGCCGGTGTTGATCGGTGCGACGCGCGCCACAGAAGCCGCATTCGGCGCCGGGGGAGCCACTGTGTCGGAGGGCTGGCCATGGGTCGGGCTCCTCGCGGTGTTCGCCGCGGTGTTCGGTGCGGTCGGCTCGCTCGCGTTCGGGCCCCTCATCGACGAGTGACATCCGACTCCGTCTCGGATCGACCACTGATTTCCATTGACCTTGCACTCCCGACAGACTTGGACACCGTGACCCCCGCATCTGCCGCGACTCGACCCGGCACGGGAACCGCCGCCACCCGGCGACTCGGGATCCTGGTGGCGGTGATGCTGACCGCGCTCGCCGCCTTCGGTCTCGTCTTCTCCGCCGAGGATGTCGTCCAGGGCAGCACCGTGCGGATCATGTACGTGCACGTGCCCACCATCTGGGTGGCCTACATGGCCTTCGTGGTGACCGCGATCTGCTCCGGTGCCTACCTCTCGAGGCGCAACCGCTCGCTCGCATGGGACCGCGTGGCCGGGGCGAGCGCCGAGATCGGGGTGCTGTTCGTGGCGATCTCGCTCGTGACCGGGAGCCTCTGGGGTCGCCTCACGTGGGGCACCTATTGGGTCTGGGATGCCCGGCTCAC
>Ga0194125_10004812_pt1 | contig 20899 bp, 17 predicted proteins | sample TA2KigC250mmetaG_FD_148626 | JGI IMG/M metagenome (GOLD analysis project Ga0194125, IMG submission 148626) | Freshwater microbial communities from Lake Tanganyika, Tanzania - TA2015034 Kigoma Deep Cast 250m | ecosystem: Environmental > Aquatic > Freshwater > Lake | place: Tanzania: Lake...
CTCAAACCATGACGTGGACGCCGCACCAACAGCCGTGGGACCGCACACGCGCCGCTCACTTATTTCGGCGCGCGGCGTTTGGCGCGAACCAGAGCGAGCTGGAACGCGCGCTCAGCGACGGCCCGGCCAAGACGATTGACCGCCTCTTGAAGCCGGCTGCTGACGTGGCCGCGTTCAACCGCGAACAGGATGCCTGTGAAACCTTGACGCTCCCCGAACTGCGCGGCTGGTGGCTGCGACGGATGATGGCCACGCCGCACCCGTTGCTGGAGCAGGTGACGTTGTTCTGGCACGGCTACTTCGGCGTCGGCTTCAACCGGGTCAATCACGCTGATCTCATGCGCGCCCATGTCCGCACGTTGCGCGCCCACGCGCTCGGCAAGTTCGACGCGTTGCTCGGCGCGATTGTCCGCGATCCCGCCGTCTTCCTCGCTGCCGGCGGCGCGAACAATCCGAAGGCGCTTCCCAACGAGTATTTCGCCCGCCAACTTCTTCTTCACTACACCGTCGGCGACGGCCAGTTCGCGCCGCGCGACGTGACCGACACTGCGCGCGCGTTCACCGGTTTTCACGTCCGCGGCGGCAAGTGGCGCGATGTTCCGTCCGACCACGACGCCGGCCCGAAAACCATCTTCGGCCAGACCGGCCCGTGGACACCGTTGGATTTCGCGCGCCTCGCCGCGAAGCAACCCGCGACCACCCGGCGCATCGTCCGCGCGCTCTACCGGCAATTCATCTCCGAGGAACAGGGGCCGTCTGACGACCTGATCGAGCCGCTCGCGCGCAGTTTTGCCGCCGACCTCGACATCGGCAAGCTCGTCGCGACTATGTTGCATTCCCAGATTTTCTTTTCGTCGCCGGCACAACGGGTCAAGAGTCCGGTTGAATTGGCTGTCGGCATTTGCCGGACGTTGGGAGTGACGGTGCCGACCTTGCCGCTCGGCGCTGAACTCGCGGAACTCGGCCAGGACCTTTACCAGCCGCCGACGCTCAAAGGCTGGCCCGGTGGCCGGGCGTGGATCAATCACGCGACAATCATCGGGCGCACCAGGCTGGTGACTCGACTTCTCGGAAACAAAAAGTTGTTCGATGCCGCCGATCCGGCTTCACCGGAGTTTCAACTCGCATGAACCTGACTCGACGAGAATTTCTTCGCGCTTCGGCTCTTGCCGCGTTCCTGCCGCCGGTGTTGTGCCGCGCCGCATTCGCCGCCGGCGACGGCCATACTGTGCTCGTCGTTGTCCAGTTGTCCGGTGGCAACGACGGCCTGAATTGCGTCGTGCCCTACGCCGATGACGAATACGCCAAGCACCGCAACACGCTTCGCTTGAGCGCACGCGAGGTGTTGAAGATCAATGACCAACTCGGTTTCCATCCGGCGCTGGCCGAGTGGAAGCGGTTGTACGATCAGGGGCTTGCCAGCGTCGTCCAAGGCGTCGGTTACCCGAGATCGAGTCGCGGCCATCCCGAAGCGGCGCGTGATTGGCAGACCGCGCGACCGGGTGACGTGAATTGGCCGACCGGCTGGGTCGGGCAAATCGCCGATCAAGTCTGCGCGAGAGACTCCGCTGCGGTGCCGGTGGCGCTCATCACGCCGTTCACGCATCCCATCGCCCTCACCGCCGAACGCGCCATCATTCCGTCGGTCCGCAAGATTGAAGACGCCGCGTGGCCGGCCAGCGCGCTGCGCCCGGCGTCGGGCAATCCGTTGCTCGATTACGTCCACACCGCTACTGTTGTCGCGAGCGGACACAGCCGTGCGATTCAGGCTGCGGCGTCGCGCACCGGCAATTATCCCGCGACGCCGTTTGCGAACGGCCTTCGCATCACGGCCAATCTCATCCGTGCCGATGTTGGTCTTCGCATCCTTTATCTCGAACTCGGCGGCGGCGACATCGGCGGCTTCGATAATCACGCCGGTCAAAAGGACAATCACGCGGCGTTGCTCCGGCAATTTGCCGGCGGCGTCGCAGCGTTCATGGACGACTTGCGTCGTGATGGTCTGGCGGAGCGGGTGTTGTTGTTGACGATTTCCGAGTTTGGCCGCACGCTCATCGAGAACGGCCGGCGCGGGACTGACCACGGTGCGGCCGCGCCGGTGTTCCTTGCCGGTGGAAGGCTCAAGCCCGGCTTGATTGGCGCGCATCCCGATTTGCGCGCGCTGGATAACGGCGCGCCGCGTCATCACACCGATTTCCGCAACGTTTACGCCACGGTCTTCGAGCGCTGGCTCGGCCTCGACTCGCAGGCGATCCTCGGCGAGAAGTTCGAGGCGATTGATTTGTTTTGCAGTTGAAGGTAGGCTCGCCCCATGAAAACCAAGTCGCCAATTCCTCGCCGGCGATTTTTGCAGAACGCCACCACAATGCTCGGCTTGGTCGGCGTGAGCATCCTTAACGTTCGGTCTGCAGAACGAACCAGCGCAACGAATTCCACAATCACGGTCGCCACCGAAGATGAATTGCGCCGCGCCATTGAGCGGTCGGTCCGGCAGAACGTCAACATTCTCATTGAGCGGGTGGTAACGGTTACTCGCACCATTGATTTTCCCCAGAGCGATTCGGTGGTGCGTTTGATTGGCGTGACGCCGGAAGCAGGCATCCGCTTTCACATGACGTTCGACAAGAATTGGAACCGGCCCGGACCGATTGGCGGGAACGGGTTGAAATGCGACTGCCGGCAAGCCATTATCCGCGGCCTGCGATTATCGGGCTATGAGACGTTGGGATCGGTCATCAAGGGGCACGTCGCGGAATTGCTGGACATCTCCGAGTGTCATTTTGTGGACAACGGCACGATTCAGTTCCCGCACAAGGTGAATCCGCCGCGCACGGCCGATGACACGCTTTACAATCAGTGCATCGGGGCGCATCGCTTGGAGATCGCGCGCGTTTCGATTGTGAACTGCCGGTTCGAGCGTTGCGCGCTGAACAACCGCCGTTGGTCGCATTGCATCTATGTGTCGGCCCGGTCGGTGTTGATCACGGGCAATGAATTTGTCGAGTGCGGCAATCCGTTCGCGGTCGGACCGGCGGGAGCGACGGGGTCGGTCAACATTTTGAGCAATCGGGTGCTGCGACCGCGCCCGGTGATGGACGCGCGCGGCGCGGTGTTGCCGACGTATTTGGCGAGTCTTGGTCCGGAAGGCTCGTATGCGTTCATGTTCAACAAGATCGAAGGCCAGCTTCATAACGTCTGGACGGGACAGCCGCGCCCGGAGAATCAACTGATTGATTACAACGACTACAAAGGGGTGACGTATTCCAGTTCATGGGCGGGCGACACCACCAAAGGCGTGGCGATCTCGTGGGACGAGTGGCGGAAGATGGGCTTTGACCGCCATTCGACCGTCCCGCAGCAGCGACGCAATTGAGTGGACACATCGTCTGGCTGGACATGCAACGGTTGAATTGTGTAGAGTCCGCAGCGTCAACCAACCGAAGGAGAACCAACACCATGAACCGTCGTGACTTTATCAAGAATGCGGCCATCACCGGAGCCGGGTTGCTCATACTGCCCAGCGGATCACTGCGCGGGGCCACTGCTCCGAGCAACAAACTCAATATCGCCCTGATCGGCGTCTGGGGACGCGGCTTGGCGCACTATGATTCGTTGTCCAGTGAGAACGTCGTGGCGTTGTGCGACGTGAACGAGGAGCGTTTCCCCGATGCCCTCAAGAAATTCCCGAACGCGAAGACCTACGTTGACTGGCGGAAGCTGCTCGACGACCACAAGAAACTCAAGCTCGACGCCGTCGTCTGCTGCACTCCCGACCACACGCACGCGTTCATCGCCAACTGGTCGTTGAACCGCGACCTGCACTGTTACATGGAGAAACCGCTCGCGATCAGCGTCGAGGAAGCGCGCGTGGTCCGCGCCAACTGGATGAAGAAAAAAGGCAAACTCGCCACGCAGGTCGGCATGCAGCGCCATGCCATGCAAAACTTCAACCGCGTCCGCGAACTCGTCCGCGACGGCGCCATCGGCGACTTGACCGCCGCCTACGCCTGGGGCAATCGCCAAGTCGTGCCCGCCAACGCCGAGTACGATCAAGAGAAAGGCGTCATTTATTTCAAGGTGGATGGAAAACCGAGAGCCGGTTATCTGGCGGACTACGGCGATCCGCCAAAAGGCTTCCACTACGATCTCTGGATCGGTCCGTCAACGGTTCGTCCGTACAACCCCGGCTATTTCGGACTCCGCGCCGGGATGAACTGCCTGTCGTGGAACATGTTTTGGGATTTCGGCGCCGGCCAGATCGGCGACATGGGCAGCCACACGATGGATCTGTGCTGGAACGCCATTGACGCCGGCCTGCCGACCACCGCGGAGGCGAAGGGCGATCCCTTCAATCCCGACATCACGCCGATCAAGTGCGAATCGCACTTTGACCTGCCCGCCAACGACTGGCGCGGGCCGATCCGCGTGAGCTGGTATCAAGGCGGCGTCATGCCGGCCTCGCCGAAAAAGTATATCAACCTCAAGGACATTGATCACGGCGCGATGTTCAAAGGCACCAAAGGCTACGTCATCTGCAGTTTCAACGACCGCATCGTTGTCCCGTTCGGCGACACCGCCGACTTTACGTATTACAAACGGCGGAAGCAGGAAGACGTTCTGCCGCCGCTCGGCCACTTCCAGGAACAGTGGCTCAACGCCTGCAAGAACCCGAGTCTCAAGACCGCGTGCGACTTCGAGTACAGCGCCAACATGATTGAGTTGATGCTGCTCGGCCTCGTCGCCTACCGCGCCGGCAAGAAGCTCCAATACGACCCGGTCAAAGGCCAAGTCACGAACCATCCTTCAGCGAACCAGTACCTCAGTCGCCAATACCGCCCCGGCTGGGTGCTCAACGGATAGCCGGTTGCCGCGCGGGGCGACCGACATGTCGTAGTCCAGCGTGAAACAATGCTGGTCGGCTTGGGATCGTTTCTCCGTGCCCCGGCATAACCGGCTGTCGCGCGAGTCAATCGTGTACACCTCGATCCGGTTCTTGCCCGGCAGGAAACGGTTCACGCGCAGCCAGTACTGGTGGTAGTCCGACAACAGCTCGTGGACCGGCTTGCCGCGTTCGTTCGGCGACACCAGCCGCAGCGCCTGTGTGCGGCTCTGGTCGCCGGAGAACACGACGAACAGGTTGTCGTTTTTCGCAAAACACTTTTCCCACATCTGCTGGGGCGTGTTGCCGCGTTCGCCGTAACACTTCTTCCATCGCATCCGGCCTTTGGGCGCGTCGGAAAAGTCCTTTGCAGTTTTTGGTTTTTCCAGCGGCCCCAACCCCATGTGCGTGGTGATCAACGCCCGGCGGTTGGCGTGTGCGCGAAGCGTTTCGTTGGCCCAGTTCAAGACTTCATCAGGCGCATTGCAGGCCAGGTGCAGAAAAACAAAATCCATTCCACCCGCCGAAAAAAGCTGGCAACTGTTGACATTGTTGCCGAGTTTTTCCTCGTCCGGGCCGCGATACGAGCCGGCATACCACGAAAAGTCCTTGAACCGGCTTGCCGGAAAATAATGCTGGAACAGGCTGGCATCACCGGCAGTCTTCATGTCGTGGTTGCCGGGAGAAATCCCGTAGGGCACCCGCCCGTGCAGGCGATCCATGCACGCGCGCGCCACGCTCCATTGCGACGTCGTGTTGCGGTCCACGATGTCGCCCACGTGCGAGACGAACACGATCCGCTGCCGCTGGAGATTTCCGACGATCCACCGCATGTGGGACTCAAAAGCGCCATTGGTCACCGGTGCGACGCTCTTTGGCTCGGCCTTGGTTCCCTGTCCGCGATATGACTGGGTATCTGGAATAACAATGACCGTAAAAGAATCTTCCGGCGCAGGCCCCAACATCTCTTCCTGTCCCCTGACCGGCAGACTCGCCACCAGCGCCAGAAGAATCGCAACCATGAAACATCGAAGCCGTCTTGTCTTGTGTATGCTCATGACATTGTTCTGGATTGTGCTACCTGAGACGGCGCGCAAAGACAATAACTTCACTTGGAGTACCAGCGCGCTGCGCTACGGGAGCGATTTCCAGACCCAGTCGCCGGTGTCCCTGTCCCAGCGGGGCGTTTTACCGCTCGTGGTGCCAACGAGGCCGCCATCGTTTTTCCCGTTCCAGCCGACCGACCAGAGCGTGAACCGGTCGCCGTCCCGGCGATACCGGAGCGGTTCGCCGGTGATGACGTCGGTGGGAACCTTGACGAGAAACTCAGGGACGAGCGCGTCAAGTTTGTCCGGCAACGCGCCTTTGGCGAGACGGCATCGTTCGAGCGCGCACGCCACGACGACTTCGTCCACGGTCGTTTGCGATTGGGCTGCCGTCGCAGCGCAACGGGTGATCGCCGGTAGAAGCAGGTTGCTGAAGAAATCATACGGAGACTTGGATTTGGCTTGGAACTTTTGGTCCAGACGTTTCAATTCCGCTAAATCAAGCCGCCGGTGCTGAGGGTCAATTGCAGGCCAATACATTGTGGTATGGAAACGGTCAACGGTGAGCATATTCTGGTACCACCAACCGGTCGGGATAGCGCGGATGAGTAGCGCACCCAACGCCGGTTGAACTCCCCCGTAGGAAAACTCGCTGAAGATCAACGGCCGTTCCTGCGCCTTGTTAATGAGCCGGCGGATGGCGCTGTAAGCGAAGAGCCGTTCGCCGCGCATGGCATGGGCAAAAGCAGCAAGTTGGTCAAAGTTGGCGAACTCAGTCTGCAATGCCGCCAGTTGCCGGTCGTTCCAGCGATGAGCGGCTAATCCTTCCCAAATCGGTTGCGCAGCCATGTCCAACAGTGCGACACGCACCAAGAAGGAAATCAGCACCGGTTCGTCCTTGATTGTGTCAGCGAGCCGCAAACAAAACCGCACATCTTCGCATGCAGCATCGGTTTGTCCCGCCGACAGTTCCGCCAGCGCACGAAGCCGGTACACGTGCGCCGCGTTACGGAGTTGCGCAAGGTGTGGCAGCAGCGCGTTTAAGTGCTCTTCGTAACGAACGGGGAACCGGAACTTCGGTCGTTGCTGCAACGCCTCGCTGATCTCGCGCATCATCGGCTCATAGACCTTCAGCGCCGCCAACAGATCATCGTTGGTGAAACACTTCTTCCACGCCGCGAGATTCTCAACGCGCCCCACGTGCCAGTCGCCGCCAGCGCCCTTGGAATCGGGCAGACGGAGCGCATCGAGCTTCGGCTTCTGCGGCGGTTTCGGAAACAACTCGGCAAACAACGGCGTCGCGGCAAAATTCTCCGCATCGGGCACCGGTGGTGGCGCGACGGATTTCCAGTCAAAGCTGTCCCCTTTCGCCTCACGCTCGCGCTGGTAGCTGTCCCATGCGTGTTTGCCGCGCCAGTTCTCGACCGCCACAAACAAGCCGTACAACGTCACCAGACAGACCACGACGAACAACGTCCACTTCAGAAATTTCTTCATGACCGCGCCTCCAGAATCTGCGTCATGAGGAGTTGACGCTGTTGGAATGCCTCGCCCGACAGGTGGCCGCCGTTACCGTTGCCGCGCGGCTGCGGCGTCGCCAACTGCAGCAGCCCAATCAACGCCCACGCCGCCGCGACCGCGCCCCACGCCACCGGCGACGGCCACAGCCACTCCCGCCACGCCGGCGCGGGCGCGACGTTGATGATTTCCCGCCGCCACGACGCCGGAACCTGCCGGAACTGCTGGCTTCGCAACTTTTCTTCAAACCTGTCGTTCATCACTTCATTTCCTCGTAAATGGGACGCAGACGGTCCCGTAGTTTGTCTATTCCGTATCGGTAACGGCTCGCCGCCGTGTTCGCCGGGATGTCGAGCGTCGCTGCGATCTGCTCGAACGTCATCTCTTCCCACAGTTTCAAGTGGACAACCGCCCGCTGATCCGGCGGCAACTCCGCCAGAGCCGCAGCCAGTTCGTCGCGGAACGACGGCTCGTCGGGTAACGCCTCGAACAACTCAACCGGCTCCGCCGCGAGCCGGTCGTAGTTGGCCTGACGCGTCGCGCGCCGGCGCATGAGATCAATGGCGAGGTTGTGCGCCATCCGCAACAGGAACGCCCGCGGCGAATGCGCCTTGTCGAGCAACGACGCTTTACGAGCGAGTTTCAGAAAAATCTCTTGAAGCACGTCGCGCGTGTCGGTTTCGTCGCGGGTCAAGTTCAGCACGAACGCGAACAACGCCTGTGCGTGTTCGTCGTACACCTGCGCCAATGACAGCGTTTCGCTCATGCCTCTACGGGAAAAGACGCCCCAGCCTGACGGATTTGTCTAGTGTTTGCAGAAAACGTAGCGTTACGGCCCGGAAAGACTGACAGCTTGTCCGGTTCGTTGTGATTCGAGCACGGCAAGCGTCGTCCGCGTGCTGGCCACAATCTCCTCCAGCGGAATCGGCATCGGGCCGCCGGTCTTGGCGGCCTCGACAAACTGTCGCACTTCCTCCGCTTGGCCTTTGTCGCGGAAATCAGTCACGACAAGATGTTGGCCGCCGCCGAACACCTCGATCTGTTCCTTCGGCAGCGCGGCATCGGCGACCTCGAAATACTCGACGACACCGACCGAGCCGTTCGCAAACCGCACCGAAGCCTGGACGTTGTTGGCGCCGAACCCTTGCGCGTAAACGCGAGCCGGTTTCGAGCGCGCGGCGAACTGGAGAAAATCAACGAAGTGACAGACTTCACCGAGAATGCGTCCGCCACCAATCTCCGGGTCAAGATACCAATTGCCCTGCGGCAACGGTTGGACGCTGACCCGGTAGCGCATCACCAGCGGCGGGACAATCGCATGGACCTGCGCCGCGAACGGCGCGAACCGGCGGTTGAACCCGACCATCAACCGGTCGCTCCCGGCCTTGATGATCTCGTCCAATTCCTCCGCCCGCAAGCAGAGCGGTTTCTCGCAGAACACCGTTTTACCGGCGCGGAGCGCGGCGCAGACGATCTCGGCGTGCAGATTGTGGCGCGTGGCAACCAGCACGGTGTTGATCGCCTTGTCGGCGATGACGGCGCGCCAATCGGTCGTGGCGTTGGTGAAACCAAATTTTGTGCGCGTTTTCTCCGCCTTCGCGCCGGTGGCGGTGCAGACGGTGGCGAGCGTCACGTCCTTGTTGGCCTTGAACTGCGGCAGCAACACGCCCTGCGCGTAGTTGCCCGCGCCGATGACGCCGAGGACAAGAGAGGAACGGGGGAATGGAGGAGTGGAGGAATGGGGGAGTTTTGGGGAGGAGGTTGTTGGGTATTGCAACAACACACCAACGAAATGTTCCTGCGTTTTGCCGGTGATGAGGTCGTAAGCTTTCAGCGCGTCGTCAATCGGGAAGACGTGCGTGATGAGCGGCGCGAGGTTGAGACGCAAATCGAGGAACGCCTGCATGTTCCTCTGCTCGGTCCAGCGGACGTAGCCAATCGGATAATCCACGCCCTTGTCCTCGTACACCGGGTCGTACCGTCCCGGGCCGTAGCTGCGGCTTACGCGGAAATCGAGTTCCTTGCGGTAAAAAATCTCGCGCGGAATCTCCGTGCCGGTCCGGCCGACCAACACCACGCGACCGCGGTCACGGCAGAGTTGCGCCGCCTGTTCCAGCGGCTCGCTCGAATCGGTCGCGGCAGCGACGATTACGGCGTCGGCACTGTTCGGTTCGCCCGCGGCAACGCCGGCGAGCCTGCACATTTCCGGTTGCGGATCCCAACCGACAACGCGACAGCCGGCCGCGCAGAGAAGTTGGACGGTGAGTTGGCCGACGAGGCCGAGGCCGATGACGGCAACGGTTTCGCCGAGGCGGACATCGGCTTGTCGGACGCCGTGCAACGCGATGGCGCCGAGCGTGGTGAACGCGGCATGTTCCAGAGAAACGCCTTCGGGAACTTTCGCGCAAAGATGCTGCGGGACTGCGACGATCTCGGCGTGGCTGGCGCGGTCTTGTCCGCCGCAAGCGACGCTGTCGCCGGGGGCAAACTCGGTGACGCCGGCGCCGACTTCGATGACCGTGCCGGCGGTGGCGTAGCCGAGGGCCTTCCACTGGTCGAGCCGGGACTGGACTTTGTTGAGCGTGGCGGCGAGACCCTCGCGTTTCAACGTGTTGAAAACCTGCCTGGCGAGGTCGGGGCGTTGGCGCGCCTTGCCGAGGAGCGAGGCTTGTCCCATCTCGACCGTCGAGCGTTCCGTGCCGGCGCTGACGAGCGAGAAAGCGTTGCGGACGAGCACTTCGCCGGGCGCGACGGCGGGCGGCGGCACTTCGACGAGTTTGAGTTCGCCGGTCTTGAAGTCCTGGACCAGTTGTTTCATAACCTCGGCAATTCTAGTTGCTCGCGCGTCAATTGCGAAACAATAAATCGGAACTTTCCCGCCGCCGTCCGCTTGATGGCGTCCACGTACTCGAAGCGAATGGCGATGGAGTTGCCCAGCCGTTGCCGGGCTTCGGCGAGCACCGGCGCCTCGTCGAAACCGTTTTCCTTCACGACGCGGATGACAATCTCGTCGAGCCGTGTCTGCACGAGCTGCGCTTCGCGGACGCCGCGCGCATCCTTGAACAGATGATCCAGCCGCCCCACGAACCGGCCATCGGGCGTGCGAACGTAATCCTCGATGCGCCCTTCGATGCGCTCGATCAACGGAAACGCACAACCGCACGGGCAATCGCCGGCTTTGGCGACGGCGCGGTCGCCGACGCGGTAACGGATCAACGGCATCGCGGGGTTGTTCAGGCCCGTGCAAATCATCGTGCCGTCGGCGAGCAATTCGAGCATGCCGTAATCGGTGCGGTAATGCAGGTTGCCGGCGGCGCACTCGACGATGTTGCACGTCAACTCCGAGTTGCCGTACCAGTTGAACACTTTCACGCCGAAGTTGCGCTCAATGGCGGCGCGCTGAAAATCGAGGAGCGTTTCACTCGCGGTGAAGACGGCTTTCGGTTGGTAGCCGCCCAGCAAGAACAACGATGATGGATACCCGTGAATGAAGTCAGGCCGATAACGTTGGAATGCGGCTTGGTACGCCGGCAGATTATCCGCCGCGAGATGGTACGACGAACAGAGCAGCCGTTGCTCGAACCGGTCCCACCGCCAGAACGGCGGGCGTTGCTGGTCCGGCGGCACCACGGGATGCCCTGCCACATAGGCGCTGCGGCTCAAAAACGGCGTGCCACCCCACGCCTTGTGCCGCCAACGAAACGCCATCTCCATCTGGTGCGTTTCGACCGGGAAGCGCACCGCCAACGGCGTTCCCGTCGTGCCGCTCGTGCGCAATTCCATCAACCGCCGCGGATCAAATTCGTCGGACAAAAATTTTCCCGGCTCCGCTGCCACCGCCACCTTGTCGAGCACGGGCCACTCCGCCAGGTTCTCCGGCGAGCGACCGCGGCAGGCCGGCACGTGGACGGTGGTGTACCGCAGCAGCCGGCGCACGGCTTCTTGTTGTTCGGCGAGCAACTGGTCCCGGGATTTCTTTTCGTTCGCCTCCAGTTGCGCGAGGAACCGGCGAAACGCCCCGCCATATTTCTGACGATAGCCGCGCGCGCTCGCCACGTTCACTGCAAGCGTCTGCGTCCAGACCGGCAGCGCGTCGTAAATGTCTTTAGTCTGCTTCAACGTGCCCCTTCCATCCGAAGTGCGGTTTGAACTGGAACACCTTGCCTAACTCCGGCACAACCTCGACCTGATCTTCCGTGATTCCTTCGCGGATCATCGGCAACTTCCGCCAATCGAATCCCATCAACTGCGCCGCCGCCAAATCCACCGCAAACGGATTTGTCCCCGCGAGCAACACGCCGCACGGTTTCGCGTCGGCCTCCATCGGGCCGTCGCCTTCGCCGGCGATGATGCCGTCCACGATTGAAATGTACCGGCGCGGACGCGCAAAGAACGCCCGGTTCAAGTCGAGCACCATCCGCCACGTTGTGTCGTTGCCGTGCCAGTTGCCGCTGCGCACGACCTTGCTGGTGTCGCCAAAGATTTTCGAGCCGACCCGCTTGACGGCGGGCGTCCACCACGGCCCGCCTTTCAACGCGCTGACCAATCTCGATTGCACCTTGTTGCGCACCCGATTGTCCGGGAATTCATCGCCACCCTCGTCGGGCGTGCCGAGGCAAAAGTGCGGCAGATAGTTCTTGTCGCCATTGATTCCGACGAGGTTCTTCAGGCTGACCGTAATGCCGACTTTCTTGTGCGTCTTCCACTTCGGCAGGTTCACGAACAAGTCCGCGTCCATTGCGGTTCGGCTCAGTAGATACTCGTGACGGCCGTGTGCGTGGTGTCGTTGCGTGAACGACGAATCGTAGTCCGCCCCGTAGAACCGCCCACCCTTGCCGTGAAAGAAACTCTTCTCGCCGAGATCCACCAACTCGTAGCCGCGCGGGTCCTCCGGCAGTTTTCGTCGCTCGACAATCACCCCGCGCTCCGTCCGCCACACTTCCCGGCGCAAGTCCAATAGCTCGACTGTCAATTCGGGAAACTCCCTCGCCAACTCCGTCCGCAGTTCTGGCAGCCGCGTCCGCCGGCAGATCGCGTCGAAATCGCTGTCCGTCTGCGGCGCGTCGGCAATCGTGAGTGTCCCGCGCCCGTTCATCGCCTCCGCGACTGCCCGCGCCACCGCCGCGATCACCGTGCCGTGTGTGATGATTTGCTCCCATTCGCCGGGCCGATCGGTGTGTGATTGACGGATGAAATTCGGCTTGAGCAACGCGCGCTGGCCGGGCTGGATCAGGTCCGTCCAACGCAGGCCGAGCGCCTGCACCGCCGCAGCGACCGACGCCTGCACCAGCCCGTCGTCATAACGGGCCGGCTGGCGAATGACGGCGACTTGGTGTTTCATGATTGCCGGCCATTTCCACTGTCACAAACGCAGCGGTCGAGGTTCATACGGTCGGTTTGTATCCTGATTCACAGTCGCCATCAAGCGCGGCGTTGTGGTAGCATTGCGGCGATGAAAACCGCTTTCCTTTTTCTGCTTTTGGCCGTCACCGCCTTTGGCACGCCGCTCCAGCAGTTCGTGGACGACGGCGTCATTGCGGGAGCCGTCACGCTCGTGGCGCATCACGGCAAGGTCGTCAGCCTCGAAGCGGTCGGGTTTGCCGACCTCGCCACGCGAGCGCCGATGCGGACCGACAACCTGTTCTGGATCGCCTCGATGACCAAGCCGATCACGGCCACCGCGGTGATGATGTTGCAGGACGAAGGCAAACTGTCCGTCGAGGATCCTGTCGAGAAATATCTTCCCGAGTTCAAAGGCCAGTGGATGATCGCCGAGAAGGGCAAAGACTCGCTCGCGCTGAAGCGTCCGCCGCGACCAATCACATTGCGCGATTTGCTCACCCACACTTCCGGCCTCGGCAACGTTGATACGCCTCGTCCCGATTGTTCACTCGCCGAGTTGGCGATGGCCTACTCGCAGAAACCTCTCGAATTCGTCCCCGGCAGCAAATGGAGCTACTGCAATTCCGGCATCAACGTGCTCGGCCGCATCGTCGAGGTCGTTTCCGGCAAACCCTACGCCGAGTTTCTCGACGCGCGCCTGTTCCGTCCGCTCGGCATGAAAGACACCACGTTCTGGCTCAACGAACGCCAAGCCCGACGCCTCGCCAAGTCGTACCAACCCGCCAAGGAAGGCCGTGGCCTCGAAGAGACAAGCGTCCACTTCCTCAAAGGCTCACTGACTTCGCGCACCCGCACCGCGTTCCCCGCCGGCGGCCTGTTCTCCACTGCCTCCGACCTCGCCAAGTTCTACCAGATGGTCCTTAACGGCGGCATCGTGGGCAACCGCCGTTACCTGAGCGAGGCCGCCGTCAAACAGATGACCACCACGCAAACCGGCGATCTCAAAACCGGTTTCGTGGACGGCATGAGCTTCGGTCTCGGCTGGGGCGTGGTGAAAGAACCGACTGGCGTCACCGCGATGCTGTCACCCGGCACATTCGGCCACGGCGGCGCTTACGGCACGCAAGGCTGGGTTGACCCAAAATGCCAATTGATTCTCGTCATGCTGATTCAGCGCGCCAAGCTCAACAATGGCGACGCCTCCGATATGCGCCGCGCATTTCAGGAAAACGCCGTGACGATGATCGGAAAGTGATTTATGAACCAACACCTCATCGCAATTCTCGCTGTCGCTTTGGTGTTCGGAACCGGAGCGGCACCGTCCAAGTCGTACCAGCCGTCCGACGCCGAACTCCAGCAAATCAAAACGAAGACCGACGAACTCGGCGTCGCGTTGAAGCGACTGAGGGCAGACGACGCGCTGCTGGCCGATGTCGAGGTTTATCACAAAGCCGCTGTCTGGATCGTGCGCTATGCCGACGAGGAGTTCTACTCGAAGAAATACGTTGCCGATACGCTCGCCGTGCTCGACCGCGGCCTTGCGCGCGCGAAAGAACTCGCCACCGGCAAGCCGTCGTGGCCGACGCAAAAAGGCCGGCTCATTCGCGCCTACCGCTCACGCGTGGATGGCAGCGTCCAGCCCTACGCGCTGACAATCCCCGACAAGCACGATGGCCGGCTCGACGTTGTGTTGCACGGGCGCGGCGGGACGCTGAACGAAGTCAGTTTCATCGCGGCGCGCGAGACGAACACCAACCCGTTGCCGCCGGAACAGCGACACATCACGCTGGAGGTTTTCGGTCGTGTCAACAACGCCTATCGCTGGGCGGGTGAGACCGACGTGTTCGAGGCGCTCGCCTCTGTTCGTCAACGATACAAGATTGACGAAAACAAAATCGTGCTGCGCGGGTTCTCGATGGGCGGCGCCGGCACGTGGCATCTCAGCCTGCATCATCCCGACGTCTGGGCCGCCGCCGAGGCCGGCGCGGGATTCACCGACACCAAACGTTACGCAAAGCAGGACAACCTGCCGGCGCATCAGGATGCCACGCTGCGGATTTACGACGCGGTGGACTATGCGCTCAACGCGTTCAATCTGCCGCTCGTCGGTTACTGCGGCGAGGATGACAAATCCCTGGCAAACACCACCCACATGCGCGAGGCGCTGATGAAGGAGGGTTTCCAGTTCACGCCCGACGGATTGAATTGGCTCACGAAAGATTTGCGCGTGCTGTTCCTCATCGGCCCGAACACCGGCCACAAGTTTCATCCTGACAGCAAGCAGCGCTCCGAGCAATTCATTCAGAGCATGTTGCCCCGGAAGATGCCGAGCCACACGCGTTTTGTCACCTACACGACGAAATACAACCGGTGTTTCGGCGTCGAAGTGCTCGCGCTGGAGAAACATTACGAGCGCGCCGAAGTCGAAGTTCGGCGCGGCCCGAACGGGAACGTGCTCGACGTGAAAGTCAAGAATGTCGCCCGGTTGGCGATTGACGGGCGGGAGGTCCGGACGCCGGGACAACCGGTCGCGCCGGCGGCATTGCGAAAAATCCACGGATTGCAAGGGCCGATTGACGATGCGTTCATGGAGTCGTTCCTGTGCGTCCAGCCCTCCGGCGCGCCGGATGCGCGGTTGGAACTCTTTCGCCGGGAGTTTGCGAAGTGGATGCGCGGCGACATGCGCGTCAAGGATGACAAGGCTGTCACGGCTGAGGATGTTGCCAATCACCATCTGATTCTCTTTGGCGACCCATCGAACAACCTGCTTATCGCCCACATCGCCGGCCGATTGCCGATTCAATGGACGAAGGATGCCATCGTGGTGGGCGCGCAGAAGTTCAGCGCTGCTGAGCACACGCTGGCGATGATCTACCCGAACCCGTTGAATCCGCGCCGGTACGTCGTGCTGAACAGCGGGCACACGTTTGGCGAAAAGGAGTTTCGCGGCACCAACGCGCTGCTCTTCCCGCGCCTCGGCGATTACGCCGTATTGAAACGCGACGGCACCGTTGTGCTGGCCGGACTGTTCGGCGAGAACTGGGAATTGCGTAGCGGCACGAATTGAGCGTCTAAAAAGACGACCGGCGACACCAATCAACTGCCATTCGCGAAGTGAAATGTTCTGGTTTGCTGCCCTTACCCTCGGTGTCTTGCTGTGCTCGGCTTGTTCCGGCAGTGAACAAGTAGCGAGAAGCAAGTAGTCAGCGATCAGCTTTTGGCGATCAATCATCAGCAGCAGCGCCGGAGCTTGTCGGGAGCGCAGCGACATGATAGGTTTGAGCGCATGAGCAGCACAACCGCCGAACTCATTCAAGTGTGCGAAGCGTTGCCGCCGGACAAGCAGGCGGAGGTCGCGGATTTCGCCCGCTACCTGTTGACGCGGCAGGCCGACGAAGCATGGGAACAACGGCTCGCCAATCCGCAACCGCGTCCGCGCCTCGACCGTTTCCTGCGCGAATCCGCCGCCGAAGGCGACGAACCGTTGGACCCGAGCCGGCTGTGAATTTGCGCACGCGACCGAGTTTCTGGCGCGCCTATGCGAAGTTGAGCGAGTCGAACCGTCAGTCGGCGCGCCGGGCGTATGCGGTGTTTGCCGAGAATCCAGAGCATCCCTCACTGCGCTTCAAGAAGCTGGCTGGGTACGAACAGGTCTGGTCGGTCCGCATCAACGAACAGTATCGCGCCATCGGTGAACGCCACGGCGACACGATCACGTGGGTCTGGATTGGCACGCACAACGAATTTGACAATCTGTTTGGCTGAAGTTCGCTACTCAACGGATGCGGAGCGTTTCGCCACCGTAGGTGAGTCCGAGCGGGACGATCTCCACGGCTTTGCGGTCGCCTTCCTTGTGAACCGAACCGGCGACCCATGCGTCGTAGCCATTTTGTTTGGCCAGCGCAACGCAACGGTCGGCGTCCTCGGGCGACACGTACACGGCAAAACCGACGCCCATGTTGAACGTGCCGTACATCTCTCGCGCGTCGAGTTGCGCGGTTTTCGCAATCAGATCGAACACCGGTTGCGGCTGCCCGATATTGTCAATCCGATACACCCACGGCGCGTCGAGGCGCATCAGTTTGCGCCAGCCGTGGCCGGTCATGTGGGCGGCGTAGTTCAATGTCACACCCGCCTGCTGACAGGCGGCCACAAAGGAAACGTAGATGACCGATGGATCAAGCAATGCCTCGCCGTAGCACCGGCCATCCGCCAATTTTGTCAGGTAGCCCTCCCGCAATCGCTCGGCCAGCGCGCGGCACAGCGTGAGGCCGTTGGTCTGCACGCCGCTGCTTGCCAGAAACACAATGGCATCGCCGTCGCCAATGTCGCCCGCAATGCGGTTTGATTTCGGCGCGATCCGTCCGAGCGCCGATCCGCCCAGCACCACCGTTCCCGGTGTGATCATTCCCTTCAATGTCTGCGTTTCACCGCCGCTCCAGACAGCGCCGGCCCGGCGACATCCCTCGGCGAAACCGGCGGCAAGGTCGGCTGCCCGTTGCGTATCGGCGAAATAATTGCTGTCGCCGACACCGGCGTACATGGCGATGCTGATGGGCAACGCGCCGACGGCGCACAGGTCGTTGGCAATGGTGGCCACGTCGTCAATGGCGGTGTTGCGGTAGAAACTTTTGCCGGTGAGTTGGTAGAGGGCATCGGTGACAAGTATCTTGGTGCCAAGTCCCTCCTCGACGTGCGCGAGGTATTCGGTTGGCGTCTCGACGAGATACGCGCTTTCGCCCCGGATGCCGGACGGTTCGGTCACGCCATGAGGGGCGAGGTTGGCGACCGTGGCGGCAGCGGCCTGTTGGCAGGCGCGCTTGAACACGTCGAGCACATCGTAGTCAACTCCAGCGGTTTTATAATCGAGTGTGGCCATGACGCGCAGTCTGACCAATTCCATACGGAAAAGCAAGGCGCAGCGTCTTGCCGGCATCTTGCCCGCCAACCGATTCCAGCGCATCCGATTGCTGTTTTTACTGAAACAATTGTTTCAGTGAAGTAAGCGAAGTTTTGGGAGGCAGCGCGCTCAGAGCAAGGGGCGTTGTTTGTCTTCGCGAACAAGGTCGGAGACGGAGGGGCGGGCACGGTGACGTTCCATGCCGAGTTTGTCGAGCGCATCCTTGACGGGACACGGATAGTTGCCGTCGTAACAGGCGGCGCAGAACTCGGTGGCGGGCAGGCCGGTGGCGGCAATCATGCCATCGTGCGAAAGGTAGCCGAGCGAGTCGGCTCCGAGAAAGTCGCGGATTTGCTCCAGCGTGTTGTTGGCGGCCATCAATTCCTTCCGGGTCGGAAAATCGATGCCGTACGGACACGGCCACATGTGCGGCGGGCAACTCACGCGCATGTGAACCTCTTTCGCGCCGGCTTGGCGGAGCGTGGCGACGCGGGAACGGGCCGTGGTGCCGCGCACGATGGAGTCGTCCACGACAATCACGCGTTTGTCCCGGACGATTTCGTCAATGAGGTTGAGTTTCACGCGGACGCCGAAGTCGCGGATCAACTGGCTGGGCTGGAGGAAGGTGCGTCCGATGTAGTGGTTGCGGACGAAGGCGTTGCCGTACGGGATGCCGGCGGCTTCCGCGTAGCCCATGGCGGCCCAGTTGCCGGAGTCGGGCACGGGAATGACCAGATCGGCGGGAACAGGATGCTCCTGCGCGAGCCGGCGTCCGAGATCGGTGCGGACTTCGGCAACGTTGCGCCCCATGACGTCGCTGTCGGGGCGCGCAAAATAAATGTACTCGAAGATGCAGAAGGCGCGCGGCTGCTGGGTGCCGGCCCATGGGTTGATGGAGTGGACGCCGTCCTTGTTGATGAGGATGATTTCGCCGGGGGCGATGTCGCGGACAAATTCGGCTTCGATGAGGTCGAGCGCGCAGGTTTCGCTGGCGAGGACGTAGGCCATGCGGTGCGCCGTGCCTTCGACGCCGGTCACCGGAAGTTTGCCGAGAACGAGCGGGCGAAAACCATACGGGTCGCGCAAACCGATGAGTTCGTCCTCGCCCATGATGAGCAACGAGTAGGCGCCCTGAATGCGGCGCATCACGGCTTCGAGCGAGTGAACGCGGTCGCCGTCAAACGGTCGGGCGAGCAGGTGCAGGATGATCTCGCTGTCGCACGTGGTTTGGAAGATGGAGCCGAGCGATTCGAGTTCGCGACGGAGATGCGCGGCGTTGGTGAGGTTGCCGTTGTGGCCGATGGCGATCTGGCCGCACGCGCAATCCACGGCCAACGGCTGCGCGTTCTTGATGCTGGAACTGCCCGAGGTCGAGTAGCGGACGTGGCCGATGGCCAGATGACCCGGCAGGGAGCGGAGGTTGTTTTTGTCGAACACCTGCGCGACCAATCCCATGCCCTTGTGGGTCCGCAGGTCAACGCCATCGGACGCGGTGATGCCGGCGCTTTCCTGGCCGCGATGCTGGAGCGCGTACAGGCCGAAGTACGTCAGTTCAGCGGCATTCGGGTGGCCATAGATGCCGAACAAACCACAGTAATGCCGCGGCTGCATAAGCTGGTCGAGATTCCCCACGGGCGCTTCTTCTAAACGAACTCCCCCGAAATAGCAAGCGCCGGGAACAATCGCGCGATGGATGTGCTGATTACTTTTTTGCCAGCGACTGGAAGGCCACGTGTTGCATGTAATGGTCGAGCAGAATCATCGCGGTAAACGCTTCCGCCACCGGCCAGACGCGCGGCACAATGGTCGGGTCGCGTCGCGTCACGGCGGCGAGGTCTTTGTTCTCCAAGGATACCTTGTCAATGGTGTGTTGCGGTTTGGCGATGGTTGGCGTCGGTTTGACAGCGAGACGAACGACAATGTCCTGTCCCGTCGCCAAGCCACCCGTGATGCCACCGGCACTGTTGGAGTCAAAGACAACCTTGCCGTTCTTGACTGAAATCTGGTCGTTGTCCTGGCTGCCGGTCATGTCTTTCACCGCCATGCCCGCGCCGGATTCGACCGCTTTGACCGCACCGATGCCAAGCATCCGCCCCAGTTCGGCTTCGAGTTTGTTGAACACCGGCTCGCCCATGCCGGCAGGCACGCCGGTGGCGACGACTTCCACCAAGCCGCCGCTGGAATCGCCTTGTTTGGTGATTTCGATGATGCGGTCGTACATTGCGTCGGCCGTGGCGAGGTCGGGGCAATTCAGCTTCGGATGGATGCCGTATTCCTTGCGGATGGCTTCCTCGTCCCAGTGGATCATTTTCTTGTACATGTCCGGCACTTCCTTCTCCAGCTCGGCGAGCACCGCCATCTTTTGGAGCATCCGCATGTCAGACGTGAACCGGCCAGAGGTGAACACCCAGTTGTAAATGGGATCATTCTTCCAACGCATTTCTTTGTATGCAGCAATCTTGGGACGAATCTTCTCAATCGGCATATCCGCAAGGCGCACACCGGCCGCCTCCTTCACATAACCGGTCACCTCGATGCCGTGGTCCTGGAGGATGCGCTTGGCGACCGCACCGGCGGCGACAATCGTGGCAGTGTAGCGTCCGCTGAAGAAGCCCGCGCCGATGGAATCATCCCACTGGCCGTATTTCATGTAGCTGGCATACGACGCATGGCCCGGACGCGGCGTGCGGTTCGTTACCCGGTACGCCTCGACGTGTTCGAAATGACGGTCGAGGTTGGGAATCAAAATCGTGAAGGGTGAACCGTTCGAGTAATGGGCGTTGTGAAACCCGGCCATTGTATCATCGCAATTCTGGCCCGTGACGATGACCGGCACATCCGGTTCGCGGCGCGGCGAGGTGAGTTCGCCCTGGCCGGGTTTGCGCAGGAGCAGATCGCGGTAGATTTCCTCCTCGGTGATGAGATAGCCGGGCGGCACGCCTTGGAGGTGCGTGACCAGCGTTTCCTGGTACGAACCGCCGCCAACTGTGACCTTGAACAATGATCCGATGTTGCATCCGAGCATGGTAGATTTCTCCTGTGTTGTTTGTTGGCGGCGTTTTCTACCGCAAGCGTCCGCAAAAGTAAACAGAAACCGGAGGGACGCGCCACACGCGGGAGCAAGGCAACTTTTAATGGGGGGCACATAAGGTGAAATCAGTTGAGGGAGGGATTGGCACAACCCATGTGGGGAAACAGTTGCGCCCACCGACC
>Ga0194125_10004813_pt1 | contig 20895 bp, 16 predicted proteins | sample TA2KigC250mmetaG_FD_148626 | JGI IMG/M metagenome (GOLD analysis project Ga0194125, IMG submission 148626) | Freshwater microbial communities from Lake Tanganyika, Tanzania - TA2015034 Kigoma Deep Cast 250m | ecosystem: Environmental > Aquatic > Freshwater > Lake | place: Tanzania: Lake...
AGCGAAATGCCGGCTTTCCCAGCCGAAATCGGAGCCGCCATCGAAGAAGGGGTCAAGATTGAAACCCTTTACAGCCCAGTAAAAATCCATACAGTCAAAGGACAGGTTACCGCCGTCGATTTCGTGCGCAATGAACTCGGTCCGGTCGACGCCAGCGGCCGACGCAGTTTCATCGCCGTCCCCGGCGGCGAGGTTATCGTGCCGGTGGATACATTAATAGTCGCTATCGGCGAGCAGTTGTTGCCGTTCAACCTCGATGGCTCGGTCGGGCTTGAATTCACCAAAGCCGGAACAATAGTAGTTGACAGCGAGAACTTGCAGACGGTTCGCGAAGGCGTCTTCGCGGGCGGCGATGTGGTCACCGGTCCCAACAGCGTGGTAAATGCGATTGCCGCCGGCAAGCGCGCCGCGCTGATGATCGACCGCTATGTTAAAGGCGAAGTTCTCAAAATGAGTTACGAGCCGATTCGGCCCACACGCTATGTCGAACCGCTGGCCATTCCAGATGAGGTTTTAGCCGAATTACGGCGCGTTGAACTGCCGACAATTACACTGGAAGAACGGCGCGCCGGATTTACTGAAGTAGAACTGTGTTTATCCGAGTCCGACGCGCTGAATGAAGCTAAGCGCTGCTTCAGGTGCGATTTGGAATTTACAAAACCGTTGTAGGCTTTGGGCTTTAGGCTTTGATCTTTGGCTTTGGGATTTTAATAATTGATACTTTAATCGTTATAATACATAGCGACATTATTTTTAGCGTATGTTTGTATGTAATCCTGAACGAAGTGAAGGATCTCGTCTGGGTGTAGGAGACGGGATTCTTCACTTTGTTCAGAATGACTCAATAACGCTATAACCTAATATGCCATTACACATAACACCCAAAGCCCAAAGCCTAAAGCCCAAAGCCCAAAACCTAATAAGATATAAATTAGCAATTATCAATATATTATATGATTAATCTAACTATAAACGGCGTGCCGGTTTCAGTCGAAGACGGCGCTACCATCCTCGAAGCCGCCAAATTCCTCGGCTTTCCCATTCCGACGCTCTGCTATATGGAGGGGCTGTCGCCTTATGGCGCCTGCCGCTTGTGCGTAGTCGAAATTGGCGAAGGCGAGCGCGCCAAATTAGTCTCTTCCTGCACCTATCCGGCTGAAGAGGGGATGAAAGTCCGCACGGCTTCGGGCCGCGTGATGCGCGCCCGCAAGATGGCGCTGGAGTTGCTGTTAGCCTCGGCGCCGCAGTCGAAAGTCATCCAAGATCTGGCTTCAGCCTATGAAGTCCGTCAACAGCGCTTCCGGCAGGAAAATGAAGATTGCATCCTCTGCGGACTCTGCGTGCGAATGTGTGAAGAGCAGATGATGGCTTCTGCCATTGGCTTTCGCGGGCGCGGCGAGCGCCGTTCGCTCGGCACGCCTTTCGACCGGCGCAGCGAAGCCTGCCGGCTCTGCGGCGGCTGTATGTATGTCTGCCCGGTCTGTATGCTGCGCTGCACCTTTACCGAGCCGGACAAAGCCATTTGCGGCGGCTGCGCCAACATAACGCCGCCCTGTGTCGAGAAACCGCAGTTCGACGATATGCTGTGCTATATGCAGCCCTGCGTCGCTTGTGAAATCGTCGGCGCGCCTCGACCTTAAAATGCTAATGCTGATGCTGATGCTGATAATCATTTACAAATCAGCCTTAGCATCAGCATCGGCATCGTCTAATAGTTATTAATAATAAAATAAATATCTGTCTGGAGGCTAAACTCAATGTCCATGACGAAAGTCAATGCGACGGCTGCCACGTTGACGAAAAACCGCACTGAGGGGTCGGTTGTCCCGACATCTGGAATGTGCGTAACCTGCGTGGACGGCTGCATCGGGATGTGCGAAATCGGTAAGTCGGCTTATCGCGGGCATGAGGTCATCTATCCTCAGCCCTTCGGCGTCATCACATCCGCCGGCGAAAAAGCCTATCCGGTGGACTACTCCCACTTCAATATAATGGGCACCGCCGTCGGCGCTCACGGCATCCCCGCCGACTCCGACCTGGCGATTTTCCCCAAAGTGGATTTGGAAGTTCGTTTTGGCCGTGACAACGGCATCAAATTTAAATATCCCTGGATTATCCCCGGCATCGGCTCAACCGATATCGCCAAGAACAACTGGGAAGGACTTGCCATCGGTTCGGCGCTGTCTGGAACAGGCTTAACAATCGGCGAAAATGTCGTCGGGATGGATGTCGAAGCGACATTCAAAGACGGCAAGGTCGTCGATACGGTCGACCTTAAGCGCAGGATTACCTTATACAAAGATTGGCAGAGCGACGGCTACGGGATGATTATCGTCCAAGCCAATGTCGAAGACACCCGCCTGGGTGTGCAGGAATACGCCATCGATAAGCTGGACATCAACACGGTCGAACTTAAATGGGGGCAGGGCGCTAAAGACATCGGCGGCGAGGTTAAGCTGAAGAGTCTAAAGAAGGCTCAAACATTGTTCGGACGCGGCTATATCGTCCTGCCGGATCCGACCGACCCGGCGAAAATCGAAGCCTTCGAACGCGGCGCGTTCAAAGAATTTGAGCGCCACTCGCGCGTTGGGATGGTAACGGAAGAGGGATTTGCCTCAAGAGTCGAAGAGTTGCGCCGGGCTGGCGCGAAGTATATCTTCCTGAAGACCGGCGCTTACCGCCCGGCGGATTTAGCCCGTGCGGTGGCTTATGCGTCGAAGTATGAAATCGACCTGCTGACTGTCGATGGCGCCGGCGGCGGCACCGGTATGAGTCCCTGGCGTATGATGAACGAATGGGGCGTCCCGCCGGTCGAGCTGCACACCCTGCTGTATCAATATCTTAAACGACTCGACGAAAAGAAACGCTACATACCGGCGGTGGCGGTCGCCGGCGGCTTTACCTTCGAAGACCAGATTTTCAAAGGACTGGCGCTCTGCGCGCCTTACGCCAAGTTAATCGGAATGGCTCGCGCTCCGATTGCCGCCGCGATGGTCGGCAAGACCATCGGCCGAATGATTGAGTGCAACCAGCCGCCGGTCTATGTCGAACGCTTCGGCAACACCATAGAAGAAGTTTTCGTCACCGCGTCCGAACTAAAGCGCGAACTCGGCGCCGAAACCTTTGCCAAAGTTCCACCCGGCGCTATCGGGCTTTATACTTATTACGAGCGCCTGGCGCAAGGCTTGCGGCAGTTAATGACCGGCAACCGCAAATTCGCCCTTAAATACATCGACCGCGATGACATCGCCACCCTCACCCGCGAAGCCGCCGACCTCAGCGGTATCACTTACATTATGGATGTGGACAAAGCCGATGTAGATGCAATTTTAAGGTAGCAAGTAAGAAAGTCAGGAAGAAGGCAAACCGCAGCCGCTACCGCCATAGTCGGCTGCGGTTTTCACGGCTGTCAATCCTCCAGATTGACAGATTGTAGCCCGGTTTCTTGAAAGCGGGTATAGAATCCAACCAAATTCGCCACCCCGGCTTTAAGAAGCCGGGCTACTTCACAATCACCGTCGTCAAGCCGGTCTCGGTCAGATATTTCCGCGCGGCTGACTGGACAGCCTCAGGTTGAATATCGTTCAAAGCCTGCAGCAGGTCGCTGCGATTGTTCGGATTTTGCCAATACAATTCACCGACGCCGAGCGAATAAGCCTGCCCGATGCGCGACATATCGCGCATTAAAATCCGGCCGGCAACAGCGGAGGCAAGTTTCTCGACTTCTGGCGAGGTGAAGTTGTGAGTCTGCAATTCAGTCAGCAGTTCGCGAATACCGGCTTCGGCTGTTGCCAGATTCTCCGGGCGCGTTGAAATCGACAGTTCCCACCAGCCGGCGATATCCTCGCTACGTTTCCACATACTGACGCTAGAACCGAGCGCATACGCCAGCCCGCGGCTCTCACGTAAGACAGCGCTCATCCGTTCGGAGAGATAGGCATTAGCCACAGTTAATGCTGCCCGTTCGGATGGCGATATTCCAAACAATATCTTGCCCATCACCACAGCGCCTTGTGGTTTGCCCAGCGCCAGTGTGTCGCGATAGACCTCCTCACAGGTTGCCGGCGGCGGTGTCCAAGGCCAGTCAGAAGACGAAGTTGACTTAGTGAACACTATATAAAAGACATTTTTCACGACATCGACGACTTGTTTTGCTTCGGTTGGACCGGCAACGCTGATAATCATATTGGCGGGATGGAAATAAAACCGGCGCAGTTTCTCGAGGTCGGCGGCGGTCAATTTGGACACATCGCCATATACCGGCGCACTCGTCCCTTGCCCGCTGAAATAGATATTGCGCAATCTGGCGGCGCCGGCGCCAGCCGGGCTGCGCTCACTCGCAAATTTGGCGGTTTTAACGCGCTCGCGCGCGACCGTCAAAATCTTATCAGTTGCCGGCGCAGTCAATAAATCAGCGAGCAGCCGGACGCCGTCCTGCCAGCGCTCAGGCAGTATCTCCAAACGGACGAAGGAATATTCCGGCGAAGTGTAATAATCGTCGAAAGGAATTTTCGGGTCGTCGGCGGTTTTAATATTGGCGCCTAACTCTTCGCTGCACGCGCCAAGCGGCTGCCCGGATGAAAGTTGCTCAGCGAGCGCCCGATGCAGCAAATCCACCGCGCCGGGAGTCTTCAGACGGTTGTCCCACTGCCATCGGTCCTTCAACAAGATATGCACTGCAAACACCCTAGCCGACGGGTCATTGCGCACAATGACCTCGCCGCCATAAGGCAAAAACTCCTTATGAAAAACGCCTGCGCCGACAACGGCTTGAGCCGTGTCTTTTGGGATGGCAGGTTCGACTGCCATAACAAATCGATCCGGCGACAGCAGCCACTTCTGCGCGGTCGCTCTTAACTCCGTCTGCGTCAACTTACCCAGCCGGTCCTCCCAGGAAGCAAAACAATCCCAGCCGACCAGCGCCCAATATTGCGAATACAAAATACCAAAATAATGCAGCCGCTCGCTGTTGAAGACCAAATCAGACTTATACTGCCGTGCAACGCGGGCAATTTCAGCCGCCTCTACCGGTTGCTCGGCGAGTTTCTTCAACTCTCTGTCCACTCTCTCCACTAAGTCCATTGCAGAAATACCATCCTTCGGGGCGGACGCGCTGATTTGAAACAGATTCACATCCGGGTCGAGGATGAAATTCGTCCCGCCGCCGACGCCGGCTGGCAGGTTCGCCTCGAGCCGCTTGTCCAGGAGTCGGCTCAACATCATTAACGCTGGAAAGTCCGGCGAACGCGGCGCGGGCGCTTTCAGGGCAATAAAAAGATGGCGCTTTTCGACATCCATCGGTCTTTCGACCAATCCTAAACCGGCTAGTTCAGTTAGGTCGGGCGCTGCAAGTTTGGGGTGCAGGGGCAGTTCCCGCGGCGGATAGACCTTCAGCAGATTGTCCAACCAGGCGGTCATCGTGTCAGCGGAAAAATCGCCGGTTACGAATAGCAGCGCATTGTTGGGCGCATACCAAGCGCGGTAAAATGCCAGCACCGAGTCGCGCTCCAGTCGTGCGATGCTCTCGACTGTGCCGAGAACCTCCCTCGCCAGGGGCGTCTGACCGAACAAGGCTTCTTTAAACAACCTGCCGGGATTATCGCTCTCCGTCAATGACTTGGCGATTTCCTCCATCACGATGCCGCGTTCTTTCTCGAATTTATGCACAGGTAAGGTCGAATTGAAGACCATATCAGCGAGGATAGGCAGCCCGGCTTGGAACTTGCCGGCCTCGGTCAGCAGCATAAAGTCGGTGAAGTTCGAGCCGGTGTGGGCGTTGCGATAGGCGCCAAGGCGGTCGAATTCATCGTAAATCTGCTCCTGCGTGCGGTTGCGCGTGCCGTTGAACAACAGATGTTCGAGGAAATGTGCCGCGCCCCAGGCGTGCCAGGACTCATCTCGGGATCCGGCGTGGATAACTATATTGGCGGCAATCATCGGCACGGAGTGGTTTTCGACCAGCACGATATTCAATCCGTTGGAAAGTCGGTCGAGGCGGGCAGGGGAGGCTGTCAACGTGGCGGGTAAAACTAACGATAGAATAATGTATGAGTATATCACTATTAAATTTTTGATTTAGTAAGATAAAGATGTAAATCGTTGAATTGATTGGGCTTGACTATTTTGTCATGTTGAAGCCGGCCTAAAATTATTCCAGGCAAAATTCCGAGTTTATCAGCCCAATCCGTGATTATTTGGCGACTTAAATTCTTTTGATTGACAATTTTGCTATATTCATTCTGAGGAATTAAAGTATCTGCAGCAAATTTATCAGCCTCCTTTTCAAAGTCATTTTGTGAATTAGCGCGCTCAACATCGATAAATATATCGCTTGATTTATGTTTTAAGATGTGGCCTATTTCGTGAAAAATAGTGAACCAAAATATGTCGGCGCGCTTGCCGCGCAGGGTGAGTTGAATTACCGGATTCTTTCCTATCCAGCGAGTTATTCCGGACACGGGAAATCCTTTAAGTTCATTAATAAACAAAATGCTAACTCCACACTCATAACATTTAGATTTTAGTTGAGACCGCCATTCTGAAATATCAGATAACATAATACGACGAATATCAATAAGACGATCGCGTAATAAATTTGCTTTAAAAGTACCTATTTCCTTATTTTCCAACTCTCGCTCTCCGAGTCGCAACCAAGCCGCAAGTTTTAATCTTTCGAGGCTGAATTTTGGACTGCGTCGATATGCTAAAACACTTTTATCCAAATAACTATTAAGCGCCTCAATAGATGCGACTCCAAGCCAGTTCAATATTGCAGATACGCGCTCCGTAACATCTTGTATTTTAGGTAATAATCCGCGTAGGACTAACTCTTTATATGGAAATCCATCTAATTGTCGAACTTGAGTTTTGAGCCGTTCAGTCTCTTCACTTCGCGCCAAGGCTTCTTGAAAATTTTGCTCAAGATGCAACCAAAAGTGTGCAGGCAGACCTAAGACGCGCTCTAATTGCTGCGCAGTTTGAGCCGTTATTGTCTTTTTGACGTTCAATATCTCATTGATGGCTTGAACCGGGCGATTCATCCGACGCGCGAGTTCCAGTTGACTCATACTCTTTGCTTCAAGGATATCCCCCAGCGTATCGCCTGGCGGTATTGGATAAGGCGGTAAATAATTACCAAAGGTTTGGTTTTCTTTAGCCATGGTGATAGTTCTTGATCTTTTCGATGCGTATTGCTTCAATCTTATTTAAGTCAGAGTTGCTTTTGGCATCAGTGTCATTATAAATAACACTGAAGCATATTCGCCAGCCATCAATCTTACTTATAATATCAACAGCCCACATATCTCTCATTGCTCCCGATAACTTATGTCTGCGAAGTGGCGGAGTTACTGGGACGAAATTGAGTGATTTAAATGCCGAAAGCTCGTTCAGACGTTGAAAAAGTTTATCAACATGTTTTTGGGTAGGTAGTTCACACAATGCCGCTTTCGGATCATTGCATATTTTTTTTAATCTCGCTGAACTAAAATAGATTTTCAATTTTAGTCCGTTGTGCTATTACATTTATGTATAAATTATACATAAATCGTTAAAAAGTCAAGATAATATTCACCCATAAGGTGAATGATGAAAATAAAACACTATAATATCAAATGTCTAAATTCTTCACATACTTTGCATTCTGTTCGATGAACTCCCGCCGCGGCGCGACCTCATCGCCCATCAGGGTCGAAAAGAGCCGGTCGGCGTCGGCGGCGTCATCGATGGAGACCTTTAAAACGGTGCGCTTTTCAGGGTCCATCGTCGTCGCCCAGAGTTGGTCGGGGTTCATTTCGCCCAAGCCTTTATAGCGCTGGATGGACACATTCTTGCCACCGAGACGCTCGACCGCGCGTAATCGCTCGTCCTCGTCATAAACATAAACCTCCTCCTTGCCCTTGAACACACGGTAGAGCGGCGGCTGGGCGATATATATATGCCCCTGCTTAATTAAATCGTCCGCATAGCGGTAGAAGAAGGTCAGGAGTAAGGTGCGGATATGAGCGCCGTCCACATCTGCATCGGTCATAATGATGATTTTGCCGTAGCGCAAGTCGGTTAATTTTTTACCGTTGCCCTCAGTATCTTCCGTTTCGCCGTTGCCGTTGTTGTCCTCGCTCATAAAATTGAATACCGACGGACCGATGGCTTGCGCCATCGTGCGGACTTCTAGGTTGGCAAGGATTTTATCATAGGCGGCTTTTTCGACATTAAGGATCTTACCGCGCAAAGGCAGGACGGCTTGAAAACGCCGGTCGCGACCCTGCTTGGCCGAACCGCCGGCTGAGTCGCCCTCTACTATGTAGAGTTCGCAATGGTCGGGGTCGTTGATAGAACAATCGGCAAGTTTGCCGGGTAGATCGCCGGACTCCAGCGCGCCTTTGCGCCGCACTAATTCGCGTGCCTTACGCGCGGCGTCGCGCGCTCGCGCCGCGTTGATAGACTTCTCCAACACCTTCTTGGCTACCGAAGGATTTTCTTCAAAGAAGCGCATCAAGCCGTCGCCGAAGACCATCTCAACGATACCTTTAACCTCGCCGTTGCCCAACTTAGTCTTAGTCTGCCCTTCGAACTGCGGTTCGGCGACCATAACCGACATTACCGCTGTCAAGCCTTCGCGGCAATCGTCGCCGGAGAGTGTGAACTTTTCGTTCTTGAACAACTGATTGCGCAGGGCGTAGTTATTTAATGTGCGGGTTAAAGCCGCCTTGAAGCCCGCTAAATGCGAGCCGCCTTCGATGGTGTTGATATTATTGACATAACTGAACACATTCTCAATATAAGAATCATTCCACTGCAAGGCAATTTCGACCGGCACGCCGTCACGTTCGCCGGATATATGAATAGGCTTTTGAATTACCGCCTGTCGGTTCTCGTCGAGATATTTGATAAATTCAGATAAACCGCCGGCAAATTTGAAAGTCTCGGCGCGTTCCTGCCCCGGACGCTGGTCTAAAAGAGCTATTTCCAGCCCTCGATTAAGATAAGCCAACTCGCGCAGACGAGCGGCAACGGTCGGAAAATGCCAGTCGATAGATTTGAAAATCTCTGGATCTGGGTAAAAGGTAGTGCGTGTGCCTTGAAATTTAGTCGGACCTAAATCTATAACCGGACCTGTTGGTTCGCCGAGATGATAATCCTGCCGATAGAGCCGCTTGAACCGGCCGACTTCGACCTGGCACCAGTCCGACAACGCATTAACTACCGATACACCGACGCCATGCAAACCTCCGGAGACCTTATAAGTGTGCCGGTCGAATTTTCCACCGGCGTGTAGAATAGTCATCACAACTTCCAATGCCGATTTTTGCTCTTCAGGATGAATATCCACCGGGATACCGCGCCCGTTGTCACTAACTTCAATTGAATTATTCTCTTTAATAATAACATTTATGCGCGTGCAATAGCCGCCCATTGCTTCGTCAATGGAGTTGTCAACAACCTCAAAGATTAAATGATGCAGCCCACGTGCGCCGATATCGCCAATATACATCGCTGGCCGGCGCCGCACAGCCTCCAAACCCTTAAGGACTTGAATATCGCTGGCATTATAACTTTGTTCGGCGTCAATCTGCTCGGACTGTTCCACCTTAAAATGAGACATTTACTCTAAATTTTAAATGAGTAAAAAGGATAAAGATTGTTTTAATTAATAAATTTAGGAAAATTTGATGCGTTTCACAACATTTGAGCCTATAACCGCATTGAGTTTAGAACGAATTTCGGCTTCCAAATAAGACAGTTCATTACGCCAGGCTTGATTTTGAACTGATACTTTTAAGATGCCGTTTTTAATTGTCAACGCTTCAGAAATTGAGGCTATCTGTGCGCCGACAGTATCTTTCCAGATAAAAACAGCTTTCTGCTCGGTTAGTTGAGCTTCCAAACCCAGCGCTAAGAAAAGACGACTCAGAGCGTCGCCAAGACTAATGTCTAAGTTATGCCTCTCAGCAGTTTTTTCCCAATCACGGCAACTTAGATTTCGCTTGTTTTTAAATCCTTTATGCATAAAACAAATACTGGCAGACCAACGCCTGCCAGTAAAAGTTATAAATTGAAAAATTGCGGTCTGATTATCTCAATCGTATCGGCATCAACAACATTAAGAAATCTTCGCCTTCTTTCTGAATTATCGGCTTGATTATCGCTGCGTCGTTGGCATTAAGAAGACTTACAACTGCCTCGTCAGTGTCGATTTGACGCAGCGATTCCGATAGATACACAGCATTATAGGCAATATCTAACGGGTCGCCTTCGTAATCTACGGCTAATTCTTCCTGTGCACGTCCACCATACTCTGGATCCTCGGCTTCGATTTTAACTTTGTTCGAGTCAATAGAAAGTTTTATTTGGTGGGATATAGAACTAGAGAATATTGAAACGCGCCTTAAAGTTGACATAAAATCACTTAAGCGCAGGATCAATTTGTTTGGATTGTCCTTAGGTATAACGCTTTCATATTTGGGATAGTGTCCATCGATAAGACGTGTAATCAATCTTTGACCTGGCGAAGTGAAAGAAGCGCGGGTTTCAGAGAGGTTTATTTCGACATCTTCGTCGTCGCCTAAGTTTTTAAGCAATACATTTAGAGCCTTCATCGGTATAATATCATCGCGGGCATCAATATTTTGCGAACCGTCTTCACGAGATATTTTAGATAGTCTATGCCCGTCAGTCGATACAAAGCGCAGTTCGCCCGGTCGAATCTGCAACAGAATACCGGTTAAAACCGGACGCATTTCATCCTTTGAAACGGCAAAAATGGTCTTTGATATCATTCGCTTTAAGGTTTCACAAGGGATTTTAATACTTACCTTTGGATCAACCTTAGGCAAATCAGGAAAATCGATTGGATCGCCTCCTGGCAATTGATAAATCCCCAATCCTTCGCCTCGCAGGAAAACCTTAAAAGGTTCCTGAATTTCCATTTCCAATGGAATATCCGGCAAAGCATTCACTATCTCTTGGAAACGTTTAGCATGCACCAATGCGCCGCCTTGACCTTCGCTATCGATTAGATCGACAGTAGCCGTAATCGTCAATTCCAAATCTGTAGATGTCATACTTAGCATTTGTCCATCTAGTTTAAGATGAACATTGCTTAACGAAGGCATCGGGACTTTTGAAGATACTGCGCCTATAACGCGCTGCAAACCACGCGATATGGCCGACTGAGTAAAAGAGAATTTCATCTTTTTTATCCAGTTAAGATTATTATTAAAATAGTTATTATTATTAAGGTGTTAAGTATGTGAATAAATGATATAATTGTAATAAATATAGTAGGATAGAATTATCCATTAATTATGGACTTATTCACATAGAGAAATATTTAGTGAACGAACAGACTAATATAATATGACTGATGCAATTTGTCAACAGAAAATTAGGATATAAACAATTTATAACAATCTATAAACGAAACTAGTGTTAATATGTTGACGGAATGAAAATTCAGATTTGAATAGTCATAATAAATCGGCTATCTCTATCTTTTTCCTAATAATAGACAACTTATCTCTAAAATTTAAGTCAGATTTAATTCTTTCGTTAATAGTTTCTCGGGCATGGATGACTGTGGCATGGTCTCGGCCGCCAAACTGTAAACCAATGGCTTTCAAAGTCAAATTTGTGTATTCGGTCGATAAATACATAGCGATTAGTCGAGGTTCTGTAATTTCCTTACGACGGTTTTTAGACCGGAGTAAATCAATAGATATCTTAAAATAATCAGCCACAATTCGCTGTATATGATCTATAGTGATTGCTTTTTCTATATGAGTTCCAAGATTACGCAACACCTGTTTGGCAAGGTCAATAGAAATTATTCGGCCCATCAAAGACGCTTGAGCCAACATATGTATTAAGACACCTTGCAAGGTTCGAATATTATCGGTTATATTCACAGCCAGGAAGTGGGCGACATCATCCGACAAAATTATATTTTCTCTTTCAGCCTTACTTTTTAAAATAGCCATTCGAGTTTCGTATTCGGGTTGGGTGATTTCAGTAACCAAGCCCCATTGCAATCGACTAACTAATCTCGCGTCAAAGCCATTTAATTCTCGTGGCGAGCGGTCGGAAGAAAAAATAAGTTGTTTGCCTAAATGATGGAGGGTATTGAAAGTATGAAAGAACTCTTCTTGGGTTTTTTCTTTGGACATAAAAAAGTGAACATCATCGAGCAATAGAACGTCGGCGCTGCGAAAAACCCGATTGAAGGCGTCTGTTTTACTAATTTGAATCGATTTGACAAATTCGGCGGTGAACTGGTCGCTGGTAATATAAATAACTTTGCGCGCCGTGCGATTGTCAAGAATGTAATTACCTATGGCTTGTAATAAGTGGGTCTTACCTAAACCCGAACAGCCATATATCATCAACGGATTGAACGGCGTGCCGCCAGGATGTTCGGCACAGGCTACAGCCGCAGCCCGAGCGAAGCGATTGCAATCGCCTTCAACGAATGTGGAAAAATTCAAATGCCGGCAGAGATTATTTTCATAAGTGTCGTTTTTATTGATATTACTTGGTATTGTAAGTTTAAACGGCGCGCTAAAGGACCCATCTAATTTGTCGTTAGGCATATCATTGTTATTGGAATTAATCTCGAATGTTATTTGTATTCGGTCGTCAACAACAGCGTCGATGGCACGGTAAAGCGCCTGCTGGTAGTGACTTTCGATCCAATCGCGGTAGAAACGAGAAGGAATGCCTAAAGTTAGTTCGTGACCGTCAAATGCCAGAGCCTGAATCGGCTTGAACCATGTGAGATAACTCTGGCGGGGGAGTTCGTCTTGAAGGCGTTCCGCAATGCGCTCCCAAAGCCTTTGTTGTTCGCTTTTGAGAGCCGATGCCGGCCTGGTCATTATATTTAGTTCCTTGTTATTTTGTTATTTAGAGTTTATAGAAAAGTTGATAAGGCAATATAGAGTCTCAGGTTTCTTTTGTCAAGACCCTATTTTAAAAAAGTCAAAAATTACCCTTTTTTGAGAATAATTTAGATATTTTCTCGCGCTTTATTAATTTTGACTTTTCAACCATATAGGATTAGTGTAAGCATAATATTGAGAATTATTATCCGTGCGAGAGATTAGTTCAGCGCGCAAATAACTTGCGCCGCGTCCAGGAATTATAAGGCTGCCGGAATAGGCATTGGTTGACGATAGAACCGAACCACCGTTCAGAATATCAATTTCTTTTTTGTCGATCACCGTTTTCAAGCGCAAAGTTACAATTTTGCCGAATTCCGGCGTCGAATACCAACGTAAGACTATCTTGCTATCCGATGTAACCGATGTTTCGCCTCCGATTTCAGTTGGACCTGAACCGGTTATTATTTGAATGTTCAGCGCTGGACCGTTGCTGATGTAAGACGAGCCGGATTTTAAAGTGTTTAATACTTCTTTCGGACTGTAAAGAGATTTTAGTCTTAAACGGGTTGTATATACACCAAACAGGTTATTATGATGTTCCCAGAGTTTTAGCATTGGCAGCCGGACCTGACGGAAGCGATTGAAGTTGCCGTGAGCGTCGTTGCCGGCATATATTGAAGTTCGATGGCCTTGTCGTAAAAACTTGAGCCAGGCTTTAAATCCTTGCCGGAATCCCTTATCCCAATCACCGTTGATAATTTGCCAGCCATTTATACATAAATGACTTAAATCCAGAGCCGACCATTTGCCGCGGCGCACTAACAACCATTCCAAAATAGGTATTCGATGATACGGATGTGCAGCCAAAGCAACGGCGTCCGGCTCTAGCTTCTTTAGGGCATCTTCTATAGAGAACTCGCTTTTCGTCTGAAACCATTTTTCCGCGCCATCACCAGAGCCTGCCAAGAAGTCTGAATTGCCAATTATCAGCAGATGCACATTGCGGTAGCGTGCATTGCGGCAGGACAATTCTTCGCCGGGGATTAATAAAACGCCGCCTTCGTTATTAAGGCGTTCAGTTTCCATCCAGAGTTGCCGCCACTTGGTCAGTGTCGGATCGTATTTAAGATAGTTCCTAGGGTTGTCGTCCAAATTATAGGAATGGTCGGTGAGGGCTGTCCAGCCAAGTCCGAGGCTTTCGGCAAAGCGTTTGATGACCGGCAGCGGCGCGCCGAATTCGACCTGGTCGCCGCCGTAAGATGTATGGCAGTGCAACTCGCCGGCTGACCAACCGAGGAAATTGGGCAGCGGGTCAGCCGCGCAAAAGGTTGCGAGCGGACGGTGCGAAAGTCCGATGCAATTGTCGATAAATATTCGTTGGCGATGCCCGCGCAGGAGAATATTTGCATAGGAATGTATTAAGACTTTTCCACGCGGCAGAGAGCCGACATCGATTTCAAAGATACAATGCCACAGCGGATTTGAGATAGATTCATTCAGATTGAACTGTCGGCGGATTGATGGGATGGCATTTTCGGCCGGTCTAATTTCGATAGTTGTGCTTTCCAGCAATATCGGGAATCGGTCGGCGTCCTTGATAATCAATGTCACCGGCAGGGCTTGCCCCGGCTCAAGACGATAAGGCGCATCGAAGATTATTTCCGGGCTGCGACGATAGTAGAGGCTGAAGGGAAAATACTTGAACCTATAATGAGTTTCAGCATATAGCGCCGCCAACGGCAGCCAGTCGGCGATAGCGTCGAAGGTCAAAACGGCTTAGACCTCCTCAAGCCCGGTTAATTTAAGGTTCATCCTAAGCAACATCTCAATGATTTCCGGCAGGGTGGATAATAAGTTTTTGGCGTATTGCCCGCTGTCATGTAAAAGGATGATGTCCCCCGGATGGATATTTGCTTTTATCTTAATTGCTAGGGCTTTAGGCGGGATTAATTTCCAATCTTGCGGCGCATATCGCCAGAGAACAAGTCTTTGTTCGGCCGCGCGACAGGCGGCGAGCAATCCCAGCCCGAGGCGCCCGTAAGGCGGCCGGAATAAGACCGGGCGTCGGCCGATGCAATTATAAACCGCCTCGCCGGCTTTTATAATCTGCGTCAAGGCTCTTTTTGGTCCAAGCAACGCCATCGATTTATGTTCATAGCCGTGACTACCGATAATATGTCCGGCTTGGGCTGCCGACTTAACAATAGATTCGTTGCCGGCAATTTGCCCGCCTAATACAAAAAATGTCGCGCGCGCATTGTATTCATCGCAAATACGAATAATTTCGGGCGTGATTTCGGGATTTGGGCCATCGTCGAAGGTTAGATAGATATTGCCTGGATTGCCACGTAATTGAATATCGGGCAGGATTAGCGCGGTTAACCGCGGAAGAATATTAACGAACATTTAACTTTGACTGTCCGAATGTGTAATGTTCGCCTTTCCATCGGAAACTGCCGAAATGCCCGGCTGCAGCCGCCAGCACGATGAACGGCGGGTGCAAAAATTCGGCGGCAATGAAGTCGGCGAGCCTGAATGCATCGCCGAATAACCGACGGCCAAGGAATAATACTTTATAGTCTAAAACCAGTTTAACGCCGAATAATATGAGTATCGGCAGGCAGGTTAAGCCGATTGCGATGACTATCGGCGTCAAAGTTAGCATCAGATAAAAGAGAAAGACACCGGACAGCAGCGCGGCGCGTGGAAAGGAATAATGCACGCCTTTGGATGCCCAGCGCGTGCGTTGATGCCACAGGTCTTTGAGCGTGGGCGGCGGCGCGGTGGCTGCGATGCACTGGGCGCCGGCAGCCGCGACTATTTTCCAGCCTTGTTCCGCTATATTCGCCATAAGTAGTTCATCGTCCCCGGAGACTAATCTTTGATGGCCGCGATAGCCGCCGGCGGCCTCGTAAGCCGCCCGGCGGAAAGCCAGACTCGCGCTGCTACAGTTAAATGGCGTTCCGGCGGTTATCAAACCTGCCGCGCCGACCATCTGCGCTTGATAATCCAGAGCCTGCCAGCGCTGCCAAACGGGCGGTTTGACGCCGATGTCAAAGCGAGCCTGACCTGCGACCAGGCCCGTCTGTGCCGTAAAGCGCTCGACCAAACTGCGCGCCCAAACCGGATGATGCCTGCAGTCGGCGTCGGTTGTTAGAATGATCTCACCGCGGCAAGCTGCTATGCCCGCAGCCAGAGCCTGCTTTTTAGAACTGAAATATGGGTCGATTTTAGTTTGGCGGACAAGATACAAATTTGAACGGGTGAGGGCATTTTTTTTAACGATTTCAGCGGTTCTATCCGTCGAACGGTCATCGACGACGATAATCTCAATTTTATCAGACGGATAATTCTGCGTCAGGAGGCTGTCCAAAGTAGATTGAAGGCTTGTTTCTTCGTTCCGCGCCGCAACTACAATGCTGACCTCCGGCAACTCTTCCGTTGTCGATAACTCATTCGATATCTGTCTAGACTGTCCAGTGTGCTTCTCCAGTCTCATCAATCCTAAAATCATCAGCCCGACCAGCGTCGCGTAAGCCAATCCCCCGGCTGCTAATAAGCCTAACCAAATCAGACTCAAGCGGACTCCGCAGATTTAGTCAACGGCAGGCGTCCGACGAATATAACGCCGGCGAGCGCCGGGATTAGGACATTCAAGGCGAAAAGTAACAGCGAGGCATTGAAGGCGGCTTCGGCAGGAACATTGAACTGTGAAAAAAATTGAACAGCTACGATTTGGTCGACGCCGAGGTCGCCGATGGCGATGGGCAGAGAAGATTTTAAGAACAATGTGGCTGCTGCGCCGCGCGCTGAAAAGATAAAATTCAACGCGGTGAAGCCGTTGAGCAAGATGAAATACTGGAGCAGGAAGACGGCATAATGCAGCATTGTGACGAGCAGCACGACCACCGCCTGGCGAGAGGTGAAGCGGTCGATGCCGCCGGCAATTTGGGCGACTTTATCGCCTTTGGGTAACAGCAATTGGACGGCGTAAATCAGGCTGCGCACCGGACGCGGGTCAAGTGCAAAATAGAGCAGCGTCAGGTCCAGCGCGGCTATGGCAATGAGTGTGCCTTTATAAGCGTAGCCGCCGCCTAAAAACTCACGCGCCCAAGGCAAAGTGAACAGCGCCGCTAAACCTAAAGCGGCGGTTAAGCCGAGATTATAGAATTTGTCGATGACTGTTAAACCGACTAACTTCAATGCCGGCGTGTCGGGGATGAGCAGCGTCCGGCCGTATTCACCCAATCGTCCGGGCGTAACAATGCCGAAAGTCATCCCGCCCAGCAGCGAGCCGAGCGTCTGCCCGGCTTTGACCTCCGGCTTGACCAGCCGCACTAAATAGCGCCATTTATATTCCTGCAACGCAATGTTCACCGGCATCAATGCAGCCGCCCAGGCGACGAATGCGACCCGCACATCAGCCAGCGCCGAAAGAATATTTTGCGGATCCACCATCCAACTGATAAGCCCTAACAGCGCCAGCCCGATGACGATTTTTAGATAAAAGAATTTCCGCCGGGACATCTAACACTAATGCTGAAAGTTATGGTGATGCTATTAAAAACTAAAACCTAAAGCCCAAAGCCTATCTAAAATTCACCACACCGTTGATATGCGTGGATCTGGCGTAACGATGGCAGTTTGAGCAGTTATCTTCGTCGGGATGCGGCGAGTCCGGCGGCAGTTTATGACAACTGCCGCACTCGGCTTGGTCGCCGTCGGTCCATTTAGGCTCATTATCCTGTTCGCCGTTTGCGAAAGCGCCGTGACAATAGACCGATGCGCAGCGCTCACGGTGTCGATCCCACTGAGGATTTGTTCTCCCTGAGTCGGACGCCAGAAGTCCAAATACGACTTCTGCTTGGCCGGGAGTCGCGGTATCGATGTGAGTTGCTGCATCGAAGGCTTGCGGATAGATATGGCACTGGTTGCAGGTTAGACTAATGGAAAGCCGGTTATTTTGCGTGTGCCTTTGGTGCGCGCCGACAGTTACAATTTCTGCATCAGATTGCCCTTTCAGGTCGGGCGGCGGACCGGGATTAACACCCCCGTGGCAAACTGTGCAGCCTTCAGGTCCTCCCGAATGGCAGTCATAGCAGGTCCGGGTAAGTTGCCCGTCGTGCGTAAATTGGCGCCGGTAGTCTGCATTATGGCAATTTTGACAAAATCGGACATTCCAATTATGGTCTTGCAAATGCTTTGCGTGCAAAGTTATGGTATCCGGACCGAGTGGATTAATCCAGCCTTCAGGATGGGGATAGCCTGCGTGGCAGGTGAAGCATCCCGGCGCTCTTTGATAGCCGGCGGTGTCTGAAGTATGACAGACACGGCAACCGGCTAATCCGTCGCGAAAGCCCCTCGCTTCCAATGCTTCAGCGTGGAAGTTAGGGCTTGCAGGGTCGCCCCAGCCTTCCGGATGCACTTCGCGTTGCGGTCTGGCGGTCTCCTCGCTGCAACCCGTCAACGCGCCCAAACAGACCAGCGCTATAGCAGCGAAAACCAAAACCAGACCGGATTTCACAAAAAACCTATAATTCACAATTCCTTCATCCTTCATCTTTAATCCCTCATCCTTTCACTGATGGCATCCAGGCGTGAAGCAGGAGGGCTGGCTGACGGTGTTAGTGTGGCAGATGACGCAGTAGTCGAAGTCGGCTTCGGCTTGGCGTGAATGCGCGCCGCCGCCGCCCGTGCGACTAGCCCAACCAGGACGGCTGTGATTAGATGGCATCACCATTTTTTGGATATGACAGGCGGAACAAAATGATTCCGGTTCGTGGCAGGTCTGGCAATCGGCAAAGCCCATCCCGCGTGTATAGGATAGACTATGGTTGAACTTTTGCGGGTGCGGCGAGACGAAGCCAGCGCCTTGATGGCATTTGGCGCAGTCGTCGCGGGCTTGGACTTGATGGCACATTGCGCAGCCGCTGGCATCGGCTAAGGCTTCATCGCCGTGGATTTTCTTCCAATCGAAGCGGTGCGAAGCCGGCTTGGGCGGAATGGATACAATATGGCAGGTCGAACATTTCAGTTCGAGACGCCGGGCTTGATGGCAATCAGCGCAGCCGTGCATATCAGGATAAAGCCGCCCTGTCAGGCTCACGCCGGCCTGAACCGGATGGCAGTCTTTGCAGGTTTGTTTGGCGATGTGGAGTTTGTGGCTGAAAACGGCGTATTCGCCGCCCACAGAAGGCGTTTTTCGCACCCGAGTCGGGTCTTTATGGCATAATGTGCAGCCGGTCTCGTCTTCGACATTATGGCAGTCGGCGCAGACCGACATCTCAGGCAGCAACCGCTCAAGCCCGCTGTCCGAGGTTTGGGCGTTTTTATGGCAGAGCGAGCATTCGACGCCGACCTCTTCGATGTGGTATTTATGCGGAAAAATGACGCCTGCTCCGGCATCTGTAGTTTTCTTCGCTTCAAGGTGGTTGTAAAAGTGCAATCCGCAGATGATTAGAGCGGCTGATGTGATTAAATAGGTTTTTTTCATATCTCAAATCCGACCTTGAAGGTGAGCGAAGCGCGGATGTCAGAGGCGGCGAATTCGTCGCGATAACGCTCGAGGCGTCCAATCAGCGCAGCATCCCGCCAGGTTGTCCATTCCAGCGACAGGCTGTTTGCCCAGTTGTCAACGGCTTCATTGTCCCAAGCCGAATCGTAACGGTCGAATTCGACGCCGGCGTCCCAACGCAGTTTTGGGATAATCCGACCGCCGGCGTTCACCCAGCCGCCGAGGCTGACGAGTCCGCCGCCGGTTTGGCAGCGCAAGCCTATTTCGCCGTTAGGATTATCCACGGCCAACGTTATACGGCTCACTTCACGGTCGGCATTCAGTCGCTGCGCAAAGCCGAGGTTGACGCCCAAGGCGCGACATTCTAATTGACGCCGAAGATTCAAAACCGCGATCTTAGTCGGCGGATATTCGATTTTGTGCAGAGGCGTCGAGGCATAGATGCGCATCTTGCGCGCTGAGAAGCGCGCTGAAACAGTTGTCAAAGATGCCGGCTTGACATTGACGCCGAAGGTCAAATCTCTTAGTCCGCCGCCGATATGGTCGAAGGCGGTTTTAAAATCCCAGCCGAAACGGACGAAACGCCGGCAGCGCAAGGACAAGCGGCTGACCTGATCGTCCCGCTTATTTTTCAAATAGCGAAGCGTGTGGTCAACCTGCCAGCGCAAACTGCCTCTAAAAAGACCTTCCGCGCTGATTGTGCCGCGATAGCGCTCCGGCAGCGAGGAAGTCTCGCTGCGGTAGAGCAGATAGACTTCTCTGCCGCCGGACAGCGAAATTGCGCTATGTGGAATTTTAGGGCGGCCGTAGTGCATTTCCAGCCCGTCGGTCGAACCTCTTCCGTCGCCGGCGCGCAGCGGCGTAAAACGCCCGGCGCGCAGTTTCAATCCACCGATAGAACCATCGGCGTAAAAGGTAATGAGGCGCGTCGCATCACGTCCCGGCAACGGTTCATTGCCTTCACGAATATCTACAGCGCTTTGAACTGTCCAGCCGCGCCAGTTCGCCGGACTGAGTTTCAGTCCGGCATACTGGCTGAAGATAAAACGTTCGCCGGAGGGGATATTCTCGTATGTATAGTAATTCGACTGCAGTTCGCCGAATAGAATCGGCGTGCCCCGGCCGGCCGGGGGGATTATTCCAAAGATTAAAAGAAGCAGGATAGAAAGTCGTTTATGCAAGCGACTCCTTCAAATGTAGGGCTTTCTAGAGAAATAGACGGTTTTAAAAATCAGATAGTTGACAATGACAAAGTTGGCACTATCCACAGTCAGTCTATTTTTATTTAATTGGATGATGATTACTCAATAATCGCTCTAATCTATCGAATGGAATAATCATCATCACGCGGCGCGGTGCAACATAAGATGAAAATACACCCCCCTTCATCCCCCCGCAAGCGGGGGGAGAAGCAAACAACATCGCAAGCGGGGGGAGAAGCAAACAACAGCGCAAGCGGGGGGAGAAGCAAACAACAGCGCAAGCGGGGGGAGAAGCAAGCAACAG
>Ga0194125_10004822_pt1 | contig 20866 bp, 18 predicted proteins | sample TA2KigC250mmetaG_FD_148626 | JGI IMG/M metagenome (GOLD analysis project Ga0194125, IMG submission 148626) | Freshwater microbial communities from Lake Tanganyika, Tanzania - TA2015034 Kigoma Deep Cast 250m | ecosystem: Environmental > Aquatic > Freshwater > Lake | place: Tanzania: Lake...
GGGCACGCGGATGAGGTCAGACCGGTTGCGCCGCGCCCAGGAGAGATAGACCGGTGCCTCATAACCGGGAACAAGGCGCTTGTAGGAATTGACCCACTGGCTGGTGACGGCGGTGATTTCCGGAGCATGCTTCAATAGTCCGGCGACAAAGCACTTGGCCAACTTGGAGAGGTGGTAAGGGTCTTTGGGGTCAAAGAAGGCGTTTCGGTCACCTTTAAAGAGCGACTGGTGGGTGTGCATGCCGCTGCCGTTGATGCCGAACACCGGCTTGGGCATGAAGGTGGCGTAGACGCCGTATTTCAGGGCCACCTCTTTGACCACCAGCCGGTAGGTCATTACGCTGTCGGCCATGGTCAGGGCATCAGTATACCTCATATCTATCTCGTGCTGGCTGCTGGCGACCTCGTGGTGGGAATACTCAACGCCGATACCCATCTCCTCCAGGGTGAGGACGGTATCTTTCCTCATGTCGGTGGCGGCATCCCGGGGGGTAAGGTCGAAATAGCCCCCCTGGTCAAGGAATTCCGTACCCTTTGAATCTCGGAAGTAGAAGTACTCCAGCTCCGGCCCCACGTAATAGGTGTAGCCCAGGTCCGCCGCCCGCTTCAGGTTCCGCTTAAGGACAAATCGCGGGTCGCCATCAAATGGTTCACCACCGGGCCGCAGGATATCGCAGAACATGCGCGCCACGGCATGGTGCTCCGTTGACCGCCAGGGCAGCAGCCGGAATGTATCCGGGTCGGGCAGCGCCACCATATCGCTTTCATCAATGCGGGCGAAGCCCTCAATTGAGGAGCCGTCAAAGCCCATCCCTTCCTCCAGCGCACCCTCAAGCTCTTCTACAGTGATGGCGAAGTTCTTCAGGAAGCCGAGGATGTCAGTGAACCACATCCGGATGAACTTGACATCATGTTCCTTGGCCATCTTTAAGACGTATTCTTTGCTTTCCTCTATATTTTTTTTGACCATTTTGCCTCCTAACTTATTGATTATTGCCTAGACAGCCTTTTCACCTACTTCGCCGGTCCTGACACGAACCGCGTTTTCCACAGGCAGGACAAATATCTTGCCATCGCCCATATCGCCGGTACGGGCGCTGTTAGCGATGACGTGCACCGTTTTGGGCATATCATCATCAGAGTGGAGAGCACATTTTTTCTCCGCACCATGCCCCCGTAGAAGAGGGCCACTCCCGGCGTCATGAGCATGACCAGTGCCGAGGCAGTTAAAATCCAGGCGGTATCTCCAGAATTTATCGGCATTTCAGAGTTCCTGTATTATACTTCATCCTTTTAGTCTAAATCCATATTGTTGCCAACAGATTACAGGCAATTTAAATTCATGTTACCGGAGCCCAAAGGCACCCCAGCCAGCGATGGCCGCGGAGCCACATTTATCAGGCCATTCCTTACTTTTTGGGTTGCTTTCTCTTCGGGACCGCGTTTGTCTCCAGTTCGCTCTTCTTCCGTTCAGATTTCAGCGGAACCGATTTCCGGCGGTTGTTCAGTTTTGGGGAAAGGCTGGCCCAAAGGTAACTTCTCTGGTAGATATCCATCTTATTCCCGCATCATTCAGTATTAGGAAAGTTACGAGGTATAACTGATAACCCCATGGTAATAATATAAAAGAGAAATATTACCGGAAGATTACAGGGATGTTAAATCTTGGTGATAAGATAAGGCAGTGGGGGCTAGCTAATGCCTTTAAAGCGGTAGCCGATATTGCGCACCGTCTCAATATAGGTGTGCTTAAGGTCCTCAATCTTGTTGCGGAGGCGTCTGATGTGGACATCAACGGTGCGGTCGCCGCCGAAATAATCATAGCCCCAGACCTTGTTCAACAGGGCATCGCGAGTATAAACCCGGCCCGGGTGACTGGCGAGAAACCGGAGCAACTCGTATTCTTTGAAGGTGAGGCCAATGCGCCGACCGCTGAGGTACACCTCATACCTGGCCAGGTCAATCACCAGGTCGTCGCATTTGAGTAACTCGCGGCTGTCCGTGCTGTCCGTATTGTCGAGGAGCCTTTTCACGCGCAGGACAAGTTCGCTTGAATTCCGCGGTTTAATGATGAAATCATCTACCGACTTCAGGTAAATCTCAAGGTTATCAGTAATCTCCTGGTTGAGCAGAGCGATGATGGGCAGCGGTCTTGCCCGTTTTATCCTCTGAGGCAGTTCCCAGATTTCTGAGCTGGTGGCGCGCCCGTTCATTTCCAGCATCACCAGGTCAGGCTCCTGCTCAAGGACCTGCTCAATCACCCCGTTCCGGGCGGGAGTGATGGCGCAGGCAAATCCCTTTCGGGCAAGTTCAGAAGGCAAATCGCTGGTGCCTTCACCGGCCTCGGTTATGATGAGAAGCCTCTTTTCCTGACTTGGCATGGGCCCCCTCCCTCTCAGCCTGTATAAATTCTACCATAAGGGCGGAGCCAAAGGGGAAAGAGCTTGATAAATTTGTGGTTCAAAATTTCATCGGCATCATAGTCGAAATGGGCCGCGAATTCAGCGATGATTTTCTTCAGTATCTGCCAGTCTCCTTCAGCCAGGTCGGCGGTGCCCACTTCTTTTCCCAGCTGGTGGCTTTCGATGCTTCCCCTGAGGTAGATAACGCCTCCGTGCATCCCGGTGCCAATAAACCTGGCCTTGTGGAACTGGCAGCCATTCAGGCCCAGCAGGACGAGGACGCCGCCCGCCATATATTCGCCCAGGAAATCCTGGGCGGTGCCGCCGATGACCAGCACCGGTTTTTTAGCCTGGTATTCTTTCATATGGATGCCCCCCCGGTAACCGATGCTATCGCGAATGAAGATTTTACCGCCTCTGGCGGACAGGCCGATAATATCCCCGGCGTGACCGTGCACGATTATCTCCCCATTGTTCATCGTGTTGCCGCAACCGTCCTGAGCATTACCGTGAACGGCGAGCCTGGGCCCGTCCATAAATGCCCCCAGGTCATTGCCCGGGGTGCCAAAAATGTCGATTTCCACGGGCTTATTTAAATTGGTGCCAATATAACGCTGCCCGAAGACATTGCGCAGTTCAATCTTGCGGGTGCCATTGCTGGCGAGCTCTCGGAGCTGAGCGTTAAGGTCCCGGTAATAAATGCCGCTGGCATCAATTTTCACGGCGTGATTATTTCTTTGACTGTTTTTCATTTCAGCTTCCCGCCATCCTTACCCCCAGGATATCCAGCTCGGTATCGGTCAGCCCCACCCCTCTCAGGTGCAGTCGGTTGCCGCGCAGGCTTTCTATGGCATTGATGCCCATGCCCCCCAGCATCTCCTTCAGTTCCAGGCTCCAGCCGCGCAGGAGGTTGACCAGCCGCCTGGCCCCGATATCAGGGTTAACCCGCTTGGTCAGGAAAAGGTCGGAGGTGCAGATACCCCAGGCACACTTGCCGGTGTGACACTGCTGGCAGAGGCGGCAGCCCAGGGCAACCAGCGCCGCAGTGCCGATGTTGACGGCGTCAGCGCCGAGGGCGATGGCCTTGGCCACATCGCCGCTATTTCTTATGCCGCCGGAAATAACGATTGAGGCCCGGCTGCGTATGCCCTCATGCCTCAGTCGGCTGTCCACCGAGGCCAGGGCCAGCTCTATCGGGATGCCGACGTTGTCGCGAATAATCTTGGGCGCGGCACCGGTGGCGCCGCGCAGTCCATCAAGCACAATGATATCGGCGCCAGCCCGCACCATGCCGCTGGCAATAGCTGCCGAATTATGCACGGCGGCAATCTTCACCGATACTGGTTTGGTGTAATGGGTGGCCTCTTTCAGCGCGTAGATGAGCTGCGCCAGGTCTTCAATAGAGTATATATCGTGCTGGGGGGCCGGAGACAGGGCATCTGTCCCCTGGGGAATCATGCGGGTTGACGAGACCTCAGCACTCACCTTCTCTCCGGGCAGGTGCCCGCCAATGCCGGGCTTGGCGCCCTGGCCAATCTTAATCTCAACGACGCGGGCAACATCAAGGTAATCAGGATGAACGCCGAAGCGCCCTGAGGCTACCTGAACGATGGTATTGCGGCCATATTTGTACAGTTTGGGATGAAGTCCGCCTTCGCCGGTATTCCACAGGGTGCCTGCCTCGGTGGCCGCCCTGGCCAGAGATTCATGGACGTTCAGGCTCACCGCGCCATAGGATATGGCGGTAAACATGATGGGGACTTCCAGCCTGACCTGAGGCGCTAACTCCGCCTCTAAGTTCAGGTCCGGGCCGAGCGTTACCCGGTCCGGCTTTCTGCCCAGGTAGGTGGTGAGCTCCATCGGCTCGCGCAGCGGGTCAATGGAGGGATTAGTCACCTGGCTGGCATTGAGCACCAGATGGTCCCAGTAGATGCGCTGCCCTTTATCATTGCCCATGCCGGTGAGCAGGATGCCGCCGGACTCCGCCTGCTTGATGATGTCCTCAATGAACTCAGGCCGCCAGTTATAATTTTCCCGGTATTCCAGAGGATTTCTCCTCACCGTCAGGGCCCCGGTGGGGCAGAAGGTGACACAGCGATGGCAGCCAACGCAGTTCTCACTGCGGCTCTTCATCTCATCGTCATCGGCATCATAGTAGTGATTGTCAAAGGAGCACTGGTTAACGCATACCTCACACCGGATGCACTTTGCCAGGTCTCTTGTCACCAGAAACTTGGGTGGTAGATATGTCTTCATAGTTCTTTCTCTTACTTCGGTATCAGTATCCGTTTATCTGCTCACTATTCTGGAATCTGGCAAGGTGGCGCTGGCTCCGGCGACCGCCACGGGCTGTGTTTGCCGCGGTGTTTTCAGGCTGCCGACGACCGGTTCGCCTCCAGCCGGAATCCAGGCCTCATCTAAGTCAGGACAGACGAGGCGTATCGCTGACTCCTCAGAGGAAAGGTAAAGCATGCTATCTCTGGTGCCGACGGTCAGCGGGCGCAATCTGATGCGGTCGGTGAGCCCTATCATCTCGCCATGGTGGGCGATAATCACGGTAAAAGGCCCGTTTAAAAGCAGACTGCCGTATACCTGACGCAGGATTCTGAGCAACTTCTGCTCCCCCGGAGGGCGCCGTTCAATATCTGTCCAGAGAGGGGGCGCCAGTACGCGCGCCGCAACCTCTATGGGCAGCCCGTGTTTCCGTATCAGCAGGTCAATGGCGTAAGCCACTACCTCAGTGTCAGTCTGCATGGTGCAGTGATAGCCGAATTGCGCCAGGTAGCGCTGATTGATGCCATAGGACGAAATCTCGCCATTGTGGACGACGGTCCAGTCCAGAATGCAGAATGGGTGGGCGCCACCCCACCAGCCCGGCGTGTTGGTCGGGAACCTGCCATGGGCGGTCCACAGGTAACCTTCATATTGCTCCAGGCAGAAGTACTCGGCAATCTCCTCGGGATAACCGACCCCCTTGAACACCGCCATATCCTTGCCGCTGGAGAAGACAAAAGCATCAGAGAACCTGGTATTTATTTCCATCACCCTCTCCACCACGTAATCATCATCCGCCTGCCCCTCGGGTTTCTGCCGCCCGACCTCAAGGAAGTAACGCCAGACCAGAGGTGGGTGCACAATCGCCGGCGTGGGCCGGTTGGGCACCTCTTCTGCCTGAATCAGATGAAACCGGTCGGCGAGGAATGCCTCAACATCCTGTTTTCCCTGCTGGCTGAGATACATGATGTGGAAAGCGTAAAGCTCAGCATACTGGGGATATAGCCCATAGATGGCAAAGCCACCCCCCAGACCATTGCCGCGGTCATGCATATTGGCAATTGCCCTGATAACGCCTTTCCCGGAGAACCTCTTGCCCGATGTATCCATGGCCCCGAATATGGAGCAGGCATCAATTACTTTGTCATCGTGGTACGGGTTCTGTAGCCGATTAAGCTCTTTCATTATCGTCACTCCAGGGTTAAAATTCATATTCTCTATTCGCCGGCAACCAATTCTTCGGCGGGCTCAGTCTCCGCTGCCTGAACCAGGGCGGAAGGGGGCACCTCCAGGTGTGGCTGCCACCGTTCTCTGGGGAGAAGGGAGAGGCCAAAATCCTCCGCAACCAGCGCCTGCTTGAAATCAGCAACCCTGATTTTATCCCTGATTAGATTGCAGATGATGCCCGATTTCTCAATGTTGCCGACGAAGACCAGCCCCACCACCTGCCCCTTTTTCAAGATGACCTTGCGATAGGTGCTGTCATATCTCTGGCTGAGCACTTCATAACTATCATCGGGCGGGTTCACGATTCCGGCGGAGACGGCGTCCAGCCCGAAATAATTCAAGGCATTCATGGCTATCCCGCCCGGGTATTTCGTCATTTTGCCCGCCATATTGAATCCAGCGGTTCTTCCGCCCAGATAGGCATTGGGCCATATCGGGGTGAGGCGGCACTCCCCATAGGCGATATCATAAGCCTCGGCAACGTCACCGCAGGCATAGACATCAGGATGGGAGGTAGCCATATAATGGTCAACAATGACGCCGCGATTTATCTTTATCCCGGTACTGGCGACAAGCTCCAGGCGTGGTCGGACGCCGATGGCCACTATCACCAGCTCACAGGGAATCGGGGTGCCATCGTCCAGCGTCACGCCGGTGACCGCATCCTCCGCGCCACGGCTGATTTCAGCCACGGTCCGGCCGGTTATGATTCTAATGCCAGCCCGCCTGAGCAATTCTTCCTCAATAGCTGAGGCGGCCTCATCAAGCATGACATTTAAAATACGCTCTTTCATTTCAATAACGGTGACCGCCACCCCCCGCCGGCACAGGGCCTCCGTGACGCTTAAGCCGATGAGTCCGCCGCCGATGACTACCGCCCGTGATTGGCTATCCAGGTAATGGTCAATTGCCTTGGCGTCATCAAGGGTGGTGAAGGTGAAGACACCTCTTCTGCCTGCCCCTTTTATTGGCGGGACAATGGGTGAGCCGCCGGTGGCCAGCAGCAGCTTCTGCCACCGGATTTCCTCTCCGGATTCCAGTGCCAAGGTATGCTCATCAAGGTCAAGTCGTGCCGCCTTCTGGCCGAGGAAAGTGACGACCTTGTTCCGCTCATAGAAGCCAGAGGGCCGGAAGAGCATCCTCTCCAGAGGACATCTCTCAGCCAGATACTCGGCGATGAGCGGTCGTGAGTAAGCCGGGTAGGGCTCGTCAGAGACAACCGCCAGGGTGCCTGGCCTGTCCACCTCGCGTATGGCTTCCACAGCGCCAATGCCCCCAGCCGAATTACCTATAATTAGATATTTAAATCTGTGGCTACTCTGTACCATGCTGTCAGGTCCTTATGCAGATTATCGGCGCCGGAATAGACCGCAGAAATCATGCGCTCCTGCCTCGGGTCATCTCCGGGCGACTAGTTCTGTACCGTAACCTCCACCACATTTTGCCGGGCGATGGCTTTCTCTTCATCGCCCTCTCTGGTAAAGACGTGCATTAATCCCATTACCTCATACTGGCCGTTTTCTAAATCCCTTGTATCCCATTTAACGGAGAAATTTTCGCTCCTGTCTTTTGACTCTCCAATCTTAATCCAGGTATTGGCATTCTTCTTGCGGAAATACCACGGATTGCACACCCTTTCCACGTAACCTGAGATACCCAGGGACGCTAATTCTTTAGCTAAGAGGGCTTCGTCATAAGTTTCCCGCAATTTCACCGTGCCGGAATAGGTTTTAATGACTTCACTTGGAATTAAATAATATGGCCCCCAATTTGGTGACATAAGGCACCTCCCCTTAAATATATTGAGTCGGGGCAGCTTGAGAACGCCCGTGGCAACGGGCGGCCGTCTTTTTAAGAGAGGGTTTCATCTTGAACCTCAGCATATACCAGCGCTTCATTGGGGCAGTTATCGACGCAGGCTGGTATCTTCTTCGCCAAACAGAGGTCGCACTTGGCGATTTTCCCCTTGCCCTTTTCCTGCCTGATTACCCCAAAAGGACAGGCTAAAATACAGGTCCAGCAGCCGATGCATTTTTCGCCATCAACGGTAACAATGCCACTCTCCCGGTCACGCTGGAGGGCGCCGGTAATACAGGCATAAACACAGTGGGGCTCTGCACAGTGCCGACAGGTCACAGCGAAGGAAATCGGCTCTCGCCTTTCCACCCTCAGCAGCGGCATGGGCTGTTGCGATTCTCTTTTGAAAGATTTAATCAAGTCCTTGGAGCGTGAATGCTCCAGTCGGCAGTACACCTCGCAGAGGCCACAGCCGATGCACACTTCTTCTTTAACGTAAACCGTCTTCATCAATTCACCAGTTATGGAATAGCGGAAAGCGGCTACCGTATACCATTATAAACATTCCGGGCTTTTTGTCAAGTATTTTGAGGTAAATTAGAAGATTAGATTAAGGAATTGAATTTGCTGCGGTGAAAAGACGGCAAATATAAGGCGTAAATTGCCGTATAATTTATTTTTTAGAGAGCCGGCGGTAAGAAAACGGCATTCATGAGGCAATGGGCAGGGAAAAAGCAAAGCGGCTGCCTTTCCCTGGCTGACTCTGGACGGTAATGGTGCCGCCATGAGCCTCTACCAGGCGTTTGGTAATGGTGAGCCCAAGGCCGCTGCCACCGGTAGCCCTGGCACGGGACTTGTCAACCCGGTAGAAACGTTCAAAGATATTGGGCAGGTCCTCAGCAGGGATGCCCTCGCCGGTGTCGGTGACGGCAACCTCTATACCAGCGCCCTGCCGCACGGCGCTGATAGTGACGCTACCGCCACGGTCAGTATGGGCTATGGCGTTATCCAGGAGGTTGTGAAGTACCTGAGCTATCCGTTGTGAATCAATATTCACCGGCGGGAGCTCCTCCCCGAAGTCGGCAGATAAAGATATTCCTTTCGCTGTCACCTGGGCCTGGGTGGCCAGCATTGCCTGGTCAATCAATCTGGAGATGTCCTCAGCCTGGCATGCCAGTTTCAGTTCGCCTGATTCGGCGAGGCTCAGCTCCTGGAGCTCGTCAACCAGATGTGCCAACCGGCCTGCCTCTTCATTCAGCGATTTGATGGCTGCGGCATCCGGCTTCATCACGCCATCATTCACCGCCTCCAAATAGCCGCGGATATTGGAAAGAGGGGTCCTGAGTTCGTGGGCGACATCAGCGACCATATTGCGCCGCAATTGCTCGGCGCGTTCCAGGTCATTGGCCATAGAGTTAAAGGCGCGGGCTAACTCTCCCACCTCGCCTTTATCCTTGAGCTCCAGCCGCGGCGAGAAATCACCCTGCCCCAATTTTCTGGCGGCGGCAGTCAGCGCCTTGATAGGCGACAGTATTCGCCGCGATAGAATCAAAGTCATGGCCAGTGCCACCCCACCCCCAATCAGGCACCCCCATATGATGAACTGGGTTATGGAGTGGGACAGAAAGCGTGGTGAAGTCGGGTCGGTCAGCGCTTGCGGCCCAATATAGACAGTGCCTGACGCTTCCGCTGCCGGTGGTGGAGACGGTAAAAAGGGATATGGCGGCGGGGGTAAAGCTGGTAGCAGTAAGGGTTCTTCTGATGACGGGGGCTGGTATGTCTGACCTATCAGTTCTCCCTGCGAATCAGCGACCACAGTGCCATCTTCATCGGTCAGGACGATGCGGCGCCCGTACAGACTGCCCATCTCTGCAACCCGTGCCTGAACGCCGGTCCAGTCTCCCCTCTCGGAGTAATATCGAGTCAGCGAATACAGTAGTCGGGCAAAGTGAGCCTCCTCACCCCGTCTCTCAAATTGACCGATTTCCCCGCTGGTCCTCAGGCTGATGAAGAGAAAGACTGTGCCAATGGTCACCAGTATTACGGCAAGGAAGGCGATTAAAAGGCGAAAACTCAGGCTATGTATCATCTGCCGACTCCAGGAAAGTATAGCCGACTCCGTATACTGTCTTTATATATCTGGGGTGGTCAGGGTCTGCCTCAAGCTTGCGCCGCAGGTTGAGGATGTGGACATCTATGGTGCGGTCAAAGCCCTCAAAGTCATAACCGAGGGCTTTCTCAATGATTTCGGCACGGCGGAAGACCCGGCCCGGCTCCTTGGCCAGAATGCCCAGCAGTTTGAATTCAGTCGGTGTCAGGTTCAGAGACTGCTTGCCCAGAAAGGCCTGGTGTTTCACGAAGTCAACGGTCAGCTTGCCGTTCTTGATTTCAGATGGCCCGCGTTCTCCGGGGAAGCGCCTGAGCAAAGCTCTTACCCGGGCCGCCAGCTCCTTGGGGCTGAATGGTTTGGTAACATAGTCATCGGCGCCCAGGTCCAGGCCAGTTAGCTTGTCCTGTTCCGTGGTTCTGGCGGTAAGCATAATGATGGGCACATCGGATTCTTGCCTCAGGGTGCGGCAAACTTCCAGCCCGTCCATGCCGGGCAGCATGAGGTCCAGAACGATGAGGTCGGGGTGCCCCTCTCTGGCTTGACGCAGGGCCTCAATACCATCATAGGCGGTCAGCACCCGGTAGCCATCCCGGTTCAGGTATAGTTTGACCAGCTCCACTGTTTTCCGGTCATCGTCAACAATCAGTACCCGTTTACCTGCCATCTTGAGGCTTCCTGTTATGCTATTCATTATCAATGTTATACCATAAATGTTAAGAAATTATTAACTTCACCGGTCGTCGGTTAAGAAGAGGGGGGAACTCCCCCCTCTTCATATTGTAAATAAAGGACAGCGGCTGCGCCCTTTATTGGCCATTCCGGGGCAGACACGAGCCACCAAAGCCGCGTGGACCACCGTGGCCGTGGAAGCCAAAGCCAAACGGGGCGTCAGGTCCAAATGGAACATCAGGCCTTGACTGCTGCCATTCCAGGTACTGGTCTGCCTGTTCCTGTGTTATCTGGCCTTGCTCGACAAGGCTCTGAAGGCGGTTCTTCATGGCTTCAGCCCTTATCTCTTTCTGGGCCTGGTCAAAGGCATTGGCTAATGCCTCAGAGTCTATATCGTTGCCGGTGTTATTCTTATAAATGGTGCAGACCCTGTCCAGCAGACCGGCAAAAGACGTTCCCGGCTGGCTGTCATCCCCGTTGTTAGCCAGGGCTATACCGCTGATACTACCAATAAGAATCAAAGCGGCCAGTACCGCAACAATGATTAGCTTCTTGCTCCGCCTCATTTCCCTTACACCTCCTTTCTGTTAGGTATTCTGGTAATAATGATAAAGAACAAATATTAAAATCTGATTAACATTTTGGGAGGGAGCAGGGCAATGTGTGACAGAGATAAATCACTGGCTTTTTAAAGAAATAAAAGACGAATGCCAGGTAGTCATAAAAATCTTCATAATTTCTTAATATTCACCTGCCATACTGAAAACAGGAATCGGTTTTACTCACCAGTAAAGGACCATTCAGGAGGCAGGGGATTATGAATAGATGCCTGAAGATAAGCGCCGGAATCCTGGTTCTAGCGGGCCTGGTGGCGCTTTCCGCCGGCTGCAAGGCGGAAACAGGCCAAGCCGAGGCGATAGAAAATCAGATAGTCACCGTAGAGCGCGGTGACCTGACCGTGGAAATCACCGCCGTCGGCAACCTGGCATTTTCCCGCAGCGAGGACCTGGCTTTTGATTTATTCTACGGTCAATCGGGAACATCGGGAACTAAAGGCACAATTGGAGAGGTCCTGGTGGCAGAGGGAGACACGGTTGAAGAAGGGCAGGTTCTGGTCACGCTGGACAGAGATGAATGGGAGGACGAGCTGGGAAAATTGCAGGATAAGTTAACCACCGCTGAGCGTGACGTTACGGACAAGGAGCGCGCCCTGACCAAGGCTGAGCGCAAAGTTACCACCCTTGAGCGAACGGCCCGCGACAGGGAAGACGCCGTTGCCGAGGCGGAACGTGAGGTTACCGCCTCGGAGCTTGACTTAAGCCAGGCACAGCTTGACGTGGAGACGGCGGAGTATAACTTAAGCCAGATAGACGAGGTGAAAGAAGCCCAGGACGCCGTAGACGAAGCCGAACGGAACTTAGAGCTGGCCAGAATGGGGCTAACGGCTGAGTTCGGCGGCAATTCTGCAAGCGACTTCATTTACTGGAATAATCAGAAAGTCAAGGCTGAGACGGAGCTGGCCGAAGCTCAGGCAGACCTGCAGGAGATACTGACAGATAAAGGTATTACGTTAGCAAAAGATGTGGCACTGGAAGTCGCTGATAAACAGCTGAAGGTCAAGCAGAAGCAGCTGACTCTTGAGGACGCCCAGTTGGCCGTCGGTGATGCCGAGAAAGCGGTGGATGATGCCGAATACGCTCTGGAGTCGGCGAAGTTTGATGTTGAGGAGGCCGGGCATGATGTGGATGATGCGCAGTTAGATGTCAAGGATGCCCAGAAGGCTCTAGCTGACGCCCAGAAAAAATTGACCGATGCGCAGAATAAGAGCCCGGAGATTAAGGCCCCCTTTGCCGGCTTCATCACCAAGGTAAACGTGTCCGGTGGCGACGAGGTCTTGAGCGGCACCGTGGCGGTGCAGCTGGCTGACCCCAACAAGTTTGAGGCGGAAATCATGATAAGCGAGATGGATATCGCGCAGGTGAAAGTGGGAGGGGAAGCCTCGGTGCAGGTGGACGCCCTGTCAGGTCTGACCCTGCCCGCTGAGGTAACCCATATTTCACCCACCGCCACTATTTCACAGGGGGTGGTGAACTATAAAGTGAAGGTTGAAGTGGCTTCGCTTGAAGAGATGATACAGAAGCAGCAGGCAGCCCAGCAGGAGGCGGCGCAGAGTATACAGGAAGGGGAGCTTCCCGAACGTCTGCAGCAGGCGATTGAAGAGGGGCGAATTACCCGGGAACAGGCTGAGGAAATGGTAAAGCAGTGGCAGCAGGGAGCGAGCACGCAGCCAGGGCAAGTGGCTGCGGCGGCGCTGGAAAACCTGCGGTTGAGAGAAGGCCTGACCGTGACCGTGAACATAATGGTTGACTCGCGCAGCGATGTGCTGCTGGTACCCAACGCGGCGATTACCAGTCAGGGAGGACAGAGCTACGTCAAGGTGGCCTTGCCTGATGGCACCTTTGAGGAGCGCACAGTGCAGACCGGCATCAGCAACTGGCAGTTCACCGAGGTGACTGACGGGCTGAGCGAGGGCGAGCAGGTGGTTGTGCCTAAAGGGACCGCCGTTACCTCAACGACACAGCAGACGGGGCCCCGGGGAGGGGTAATGATGTTCGGGCCACCACCGGGTAGATAAGGAACTGGGGACAGATGATTCAGTTACAGGATATAACCAAAGTCTATCCCATGGGCAAAAGAGAACTGACCGTGCTCCGGGGGATAAACCTGAATATTGCGAAAGGCGAGCTGGTGGCGATTATGGGACCTTCCGGCTCGGGCAAGTCAACTGTGCTCAACCTGATAGGTTGTCTGGATATCCCAACCTCGGGCAGCTACTATCTGGAAGGCAGGGAAGTAAGCCGGCTGAGCAGCGGCGAACTGGCCACTATCAGGAGTCAGCGGATAGGCTTCGTCTTTCAGACTTTCAATCTATTGCCCCGCCTCTCGGCGCTGGCCAACGTGGAGCTTGGCCTGAGATACGCTGGCGGCGTTGACCGAAAGCGCGCCTTGGAGGCACTGGCCAGAGTCGGGCTGTCTGACCGGGGCAGTCACCGCCCTGGCGAGCTTTCGGGGGGAGAGCAACAGAGGGTGGCCATTGCCCGGGCACTGGTGAAGAACCCGCCCTTGATTCTGGCCGACGAGCCTACCGGCAACCTGGACAGCCGCTCCGGCGCCGAGATAATCTCCATTCTCACCTCTTTGCACGACGAGCAGGGCATTACCCTGGTCATGATAACTCACGATGCCACCATTGCCCATTACTGCCAGCGCATCATCCATCTCAGGGATGGTCAGGTGGAAAGGCAGGAAAAAGTATGAAGAAGTGGCTGGAGCCTTTCTCAACCGCCTGGGTGGGCGTGGTCACCCACAAGCTGCGCAGTTCCTTAACTATCCTCGGCATCGTCATCGGCGTCGCCGCGGTGATTACTTTGATGTCCATCGGCAAGGGGGCTTCGGCAGCCATACTCTCTCGTATTGAAAGTATGGGTTCCGACCTGATTACCATTCAGCCCGGAGCCTTTACTTTTGGCGGTGTCAGGAGCGCTGCCGGCAGCGTCCAGAGTCTTACTCAGGAAGATGCCGCGGCAATAGCCGAACGGGTTGCTTATATCGACCGGATAGCGCCTACTTATTCGACATCCCTGCAGGTGGTGGTTGGTGATGAGAATATGAATGCCCAGGTTACCGGAGTGACCACAGACTATCGTGACATAGAAAAATTAGAGATTGCCTCAGGGGCCTTCTTCTCAGACTATGAGTATCAGCGTGGGGCCAAGGTAGTGGTACTCGGCTCGGAGGTAAAAGAGACCCTGTTTGGTGATGCTGACCCGATTGGGCAACAGATGCGCATGGGCACCAATGTTGTCCGTGTTATCGGAGTTTTAGAAAGTAAAGAAGGCTTCATGGGCTTCTCGCCTGATGAATCTATTTTAACCCCGTTGACGGCCATGCAACAGATGGTTGCCCAGCCCAAAACCAATAAGGGCGAGCGCATAGTTTCATCAGTGGTGCTGACGGTGAGTGACGAGAAACAGACAGAATACGTGGTCAATGAAATAACGAGCCTGCTTCGGGAGCGGCACCGGCTGGGACCCAGTGCCGATGATGACTTTCGTATTACATCTATACAGGAGATATCCGAGACCGTTACTGAAGCGACGGGTACCATGACCCTTCTTCTGGGTGCTATTGCCGCCATTTCGCTGCTGGTGGGGGGCATCGGGGTGATGAACATCATGCTGGTATCGGTGCTGGAGAGAACCAGGGAGATAGGCATCCGCAAGGCGCTGGGAGCCAAGGAGAGAGATATCTGGGTTCAATTCCTCATTGAAGCCGCCTTTTTGACATTTGCCGGCGGTATTATCGGTGTTATCGTGGGCTGGGTGGTCTCATACATCATTTCCAGTATGGGTTTAGTGACCACTATCGTCAGTGCTGACATCGTTATCCTGGCCGTATCGGTATCGGTGGGCATTGGTCTGTTCTTTGGCTTTTACCCTGCCTGGAATGCGTCCCGCCTCAATCCTATTGAAGCGCTGAGGTTTGAGTAGGGGCCAATTTTTCTGGGCCCCTACCAAGGTTTAAATAAACAGCTTGCCGGTTGTGGAAACCTGCTAATATAAAACCGGGCAGGTCAGCGCCCCGTGACCACCAAACAGGTGTCAAGGCGAGCGATACCATCAATTACTGATATTTCGCTCTGTACCAGATGTATTAAAGAATCAATATCCTCGGCCTCAACCATGGCAACTACATCATGTGGTCCCCACACGACGTCAGCCGCCAGAACCCCGGGCTTCTCGCTCAAGGCAATGACTACCGAAGATGATTGGCCTTTCTCAGCATCAATCAGCACGTAGGCTCTGCTCTTCATTATTCGTCACCTCCCACTTAATTATGATATTAATGAGAGATTCCTAATCTTTAACGTCCTCATATTAATTTAAACATTCGTTGTTATGGGAAGATGCCGCGAATCTGTATGGCGCGGGCGACGCGTTCTATGGCTTTCATGTAAGCAGCATCCCTCATGGTCACCTTCTCGTGCTGGCTGACCTCCAGCACCTCATGGAAAGCGTTATCCATGATCTCCCGCAATCGTTCGTTCACCTCTTCCTCGCGCCAGAAGAAGCATTGCGTGCCCTGTACCCACTCAAAATAGGATACCACCACGCCGCCGGCGTTAGCTAAAATATCGGGCACGACAAATATCCCTTTCTCGTGAAGTATCTTATCCGCTTCGGCAGTGGTTGGCCCGTTGGCACCTTCCACAATCATCTTTGCCTTTATTGATGCAGCATTCGGAGTGCAGAGCGTGCCCTCAAGAGCCGCCGGCACCAAGATGTCACATTTCATGCCGAGAAGTTCAGCGTTGGTTATATTATCGCCATCCTTGAAGTCCCTTACTGAGCCTGTTTCCTTTTTGTGACGCAGCAGGCTTTTTATATCCAGGCCCTTTGCCTGATAAACACCGCCCGAAGAATCGCTCACGGCTATAATACGGCTCCCGTATTCGGCCAGAGCTGCCGCCGTGGTGCCGCCAACGTTGCCAAAACCTTGAACGGCCACGGTGGCTTTGTCCAGGCTGATACCCAGATGTCTGGCCGCAAGCTGGGCACAGATGGCACAGCCCCGGCCCGTGGCCTCAAATCTTCCCCGGCTGCCCCCGATTTCCAGAGGTTTCCCGGTGACCACACCCAGCACCGAATATCCCTTGTTCATGCTGTAGGTATCCATAATCCAGGCCATTATTTGAGGGTTCGTGCCCACGTCAGGTGCCGGGATATCGCTTTCCGGGCCTATTATGATAGATATTTCGCTGGCATAACGTCGGGTGAGCCTTTCCAACTCGCTGCGGGATAGGGTCTTGGGGTTGCAGGCAACGGCGCCCTTGGCGCCGCCAAACGGGACATTGACCACCGCACATTTCAGGGTCATCCAGGCGGCCAGAGCTTTGGTCTCATCCAGGTTAACGTCAGGATGGTAGCGGATACCGCCCTTGCCTGGCCCGCGGTCAGTATTGTGTTCAACCCGATAGCCGGTGAAAATATTGACCGCGCCATTATCCATCTTCACCGGGAAGTTTACAATAAGCTCGCGCTTGCAATGTTTCAGCTTGGCAGTGATTCCCTCATCCACGTGCATTTTTTGGCAGATGCTATCAATCCGGTTGCGTACCTCCTCAAAATGACTGGTCACCTCGCATAGTTCGGCTGCAGTAACTTTTGGCTCCGCCATAATTTATCACCTCAATTTTAAGCGAGTGATTATCAGCGCATTTCAATACTGGCCGAAAAACGTGAAAATGTCAACACATCTTTTTTAGGTTCTGTTTGAAGTTTAGCTTTTAATTCTTAAATGAGGTATAATGCTTACAATATTTTATCGCGTAAGAGGTACCGTCTTCGTTGGATTCAAACCGGATACCGGAACGCATCGGGCGGCTTGGTGAACTGGCCTACAATCTGTGGTGGAGCTGGAACGACCAGGCCCGCAAGCTGTTCCGGGCCCTGGATTACCCCCTCTGGAAGGAAAGCGGGCACAATCCGGTGAGTCAGCTCTCCTGGAGTAGTCCGGAGCGGCTGGCTCAGGCGGCTGCCGACCCGGCATTTCTAAGCCTCTATGATTCGGTGCTGGCGGCTTACGATGAGGCGATGTCCCCTGTTGACCACACCTGGTTGCATAGCAATTACCCTAACCTGCTCACCGGGCCAGTGGCCTATTTCTCTATGGAATATGCCATTCATAACTCTCTGCCCATCTACGCCGGGGGACTGGGAGTTCTGGCCGGTGATATCTGCAAAGAGGCAAGCGATATCGGACTGCCCATGGTGGCCGTAGGGTTCATGTTTCCCCAGGGGTACTTTCACCAGCATATATCCGTCTCCGGCTGGCAGGAAGAGGAATACCAGGACCTCAATTTTGATGAGGCCCCTATCAACCAGATTCACTCTCCCGGCGGTGGCGTTGTTCTGGCCAGGGTTAAACTGGGTGATGTTGACCTGGCAGTTGGTGCCTGGCATGTCAAAGTGGGCCGCACCGATATTTATTTATTAGATACGCACCTTGATGAGAACCCCGAGCCTTATCAGCAGCTATCAGCGCGGCTCTATGTGTCCGACAGGGAGCTGCGGCTGCGGCAGGAAATCGTCCTCGGCATTGGTGGCGTGCGGGTGCTGCGGGCGTTGGGCATTAACCCTTCGGTCTGGCACGCCAATGAGGGACATACCGCTTTCATGACGCTGGAACGCATCAGGGAGAAAGTGGCGGAGGGGATGAGTTACCCTAAGGCTCAGCGTGAAGTGCGGAGGACCACGGTCTTTACCACGCATACGCCGGTTATGGCAGGACACGATATCTTCGCCATAGAGCTGGTGGAGAAATACTTCTGTGGTTACTGGGAGCAACTGGGCATTGACTGCAGGGAGTTTCTCAAGCTGGGCTGGGAGGGCAGTTCCGAACCCCAGAATTACAACATGACCGTCCTCGCCCTGAAAATGGCCGACCAGCGCAATGCGGTGAGCCAGCTTCATGGCAGAGTCGCCCGGAAGATGTGGCATGGTCTCTGGCCGGATGTTGCCGAGGAGCAGGTGCCCATATCCCAGGTGACCAACGGCGTTCACGTACCTTCCTGGGTGTCTCCGGAATTAAACCGTCTCCTAGCAAAGCATCTCGGGGAAGACTGGCTGGCCAGGCATGATGCCCCCAACCTCTGGGAAAAGGTACTGGAGATACCGGATGAGGCGCTCTGGGCCATCTGCCAGAGGCTCCGGCGCAAGCTTGTGGGGGCGATTCGGGAGCGTATGCGCACCCGATGGCTGGAGGATGATGTTCCCTGGACTCACATGCTGATGACGGGTGCCCTGCTTGACCCGGAAGTGCTCACCATTGCCTTTGCCCGCCGGTTCACGGAATATAAAAGGCCAGTTCTCATCCTGCAGGATATTGAGCGGCTGAAGCGGATTGTCACCAGCAATTGGCATCCGGTTCAGATTATCTTTGCCGGCAAGTCCCATCCGGCTGATTTGGCTTCCAAGAGTCTGCTGCAGCAGGTCTATAAGATAGCCGCTGACCGTGAATTTCAGGGCAGGATAGTGTTCGTTGAGGACTACGATATGCATCTGGCGCGCTATCTGGTGCAGGGAGTTGATGTCTGGCTGAACGTCCCCCGGCGACTTCAGGAAGCCAGCGGCTCAAGCGGCATGAAGGCAGGCTTAAACGGGGTGCTTAATTTAAGCGTTCTGGATGGCTGGTGGCGTGAGGGGTATAATGGGAGCAATGGCTGGGCAGTTGGCTCTCCGGATATCTATACCACCCCGCAGGAAGAGGACGAATCAGACGCAGAGGCGCTGTATCGTTTGCTTGAAGAGAAGATTGTACCGCTCTACTACGACCGGGATGTGCACGGGATTCCGCACCGCTGGGTGGCCATGGTAAAAGAGACAATGCGTTCTGTCATGCCCGCTTTTTGCGCCCGCCGCATGATGAAGGACTACATCGAAAAACTGTACTGTCCTGCCGTCAAGAAGCCGTAGTTTAACTCCCTCAAGTCCATTAAATGACGGTCATCTATGCGCCTCTGATGTGAAGCTGCTCTCCGAGGTTGTGGAGGGCGGCCAGCCACTCTTTAGCGGCCTCATCCCCGCTGTCCGCCCGTTGCTGATAGGCAGGACGGATGCGATTGAGTATCTCGTAGTACTGGTTCTGCGTCTGCCACAGGTCAACGTTAAAAGGCATGGCGCGGGCAAGGGCAACAGCATCAGCGAGTTCTTGTAGCTTGGCCGCGTCCTCTGGCGCTCGGATGAACGCCTCCATCATGCCCTCAAGTGAGGTTTTGAAGTCGTAGGCCAGGCCATCCCGGTCCAGTTCCACGCGCCAGGAAGCGGCAGTATTCATCAAGTTGCGTATAGCTTCCGCGTCAAAGGTGTCACTTTGCAGTGCCCGGTGCAGGTCAATGTTCAGGATGAGCTCAGCGGCGGAGTGGAAGACCTTGGGCACCGGACCTCCCAGCTCGGTGAGAAAGCGCATGGCGGGGAAATGGTTTTCATAAAGCTGGCGGTAGGCGGTTTCAATCTCGGAAATCGTTGACTCCAGTATGTAGCCCAGCACCCGGCGCTGCTCGTCACGGAAAAGGGAGCGCAGCGAATAGGTGGAGCTGCCGAAGTGCTTGTCAAGAAGACGGATGACCTCGGGAAAGTCGGCGGACTGGCAGGTCCGCGTCGTTTCTTGAATCATTGCCTGGTAGGCTTCCTCGCCCTGGTATTGCCGTACACCGGCATTCAGGTTATGGTCGCCGAAATGGAGCACGCCGAAGCTGAGGGTGGCCTGCTCCTGCGTTATCTCGGAGGTTATTCTGACCCGGCCCGCGGCCAGCCTGGCCTTCCCGCACTCAGCGGTCTGGTAGTCCTCGCGATTAATGAAATAGCAAAATGTCTTCGTCTCCTCACCGTAGTCTTCAAAAAGCGAGCTTATAGCATAGTGAGCGGTGACCTTGATGAGGTCGACCATGGCCGGCCTGACGAACATCTCGTAGATGCGGCGCCCATTGCCCATCTCGCGGACATTGCTCTTCGCCTTCTCCAGAACGGACAGGAGTTTCTCTTCAGCATCATTGCCGAAAAGCTCACGGGCCAGCTGCACCACACGGCCAGCATACTGGATGACCTGCACCGTCTCAATGCCGGAAATGTCATCAAAGAACCAGCCGCAGCTGGTGTACATGAGCAGGGCATGGCGCTGGAGCTCAAGCAATTTGAAGGCTGCCACCTGCTCGTCTTTCTTCAACTTACGGATTGTCTGCTGGCTGAAGAACTGCGACACGTTTTCCGGGGAGCGGTCAAGGATAACGCTGATATAGGCATCTCTGGCGGCCCACGGGTCTTTGAGCATTTTCCCTGCCTTCTCTTCGTACAGTGGCATCACGGCATTACGGAGCCCGTCCATGGCCTCACGCAGCGGGGCGCGCCAGGCCTGGCGCCAGTTTGGATGCCTGCCTGAATTATCACCGCAATCGCTCCGCCAGCGCTCGATGCCGTGGGCGCAGCTCCAGGAGGTGTTTTCAATTATCTCCACCTCGTGGGTGGGGGGGTGCTTTTCCAGGAATTCTCCGTAGTTGGTAATTTTGGCCAGGTTCTTTTCTTCTATATAGTTGAGGGCATAGGCAAGCGCCATATCGGCGAAACGGTGGTGGTGGCCGTAGGTCTCGCCATCGGTGGCGATGTTGACCAGCTGCGGCCACTGGCGCTTATCGGAAAAAGCAGCCACCAAAAGGTTGGCGAAATTCTCACCGTTGTTCAGAGTATCTGCAAAGGCTACTTTGCGGGAGGTGGGGTCATCATAAAAGAAGAGGTTGAAATTTCTGCCTGAGGGCAGGTTAATGAGATAGGCCA
>Ga0194125_10004846_pt1 | contig 20801 bp, 16 predicted proteins | sample TA2KigC250mmetaG_FD_148626 | JGI IMG/M metagenome (GOLD analysis project Ga0194125, IMG submission 148626) | Freshwater microbial communities from Lake Tanganyika, Tanzania - TA2015034 Kigoma Deep Cast 250m | ecosystem: Environmental > Aquatic > Freshwater > Lake | place: Tanzania: Lake...
TTCGCTGGTATACCTCGGTCATCCCATCCTAAAATCTGGAAATATGTTTGCATTCTGTTATCGACTACCTGTTTATCAGTTTTCATTCCCTTTTTAGGTCCACTTGGTAACGGTTCATAAAATCTTGGTGGATTATCATCATCTTTGAGAGGCTCCCAAATGATATCGGGACCACCAAGAAGTAATAAAACTCTTTGTAAGGTCACTATTCTTGGCCCAGTCTCTTTCCTCCAGTTATCAACGGTGATGGGGAAACCAGTTACAGCTTTAGCAAAGTCGAATTGGGTTGCTACACTACTACCACAGAAATTGCAAAATACAGCTGAATCAGAAAAGGGAGCTCCAGTCATTTCATTTAAGCCATCTCCTGCTGTGCTCGTGTGATCTCCACCTTGAACGCTTGCTGCATAACTAATGTCTTTAGTGTAATCTAAGCCACTACGAGTGCCATGTGCTCCAACCTCTATTCCCTTGACAGTGACTGCGTATTTCAGTAATTCATCTGGCTCCATTTTTTTCATCTGTGCAATTTTTATTGCTGCTCTGTAAGTGCCTTCAGCGAGTACATCACCAATTTTCTCTCGTTTAGCGATTAACCATGCCAGCTTGTCCATAGCTTCTGCGTCTCCCCAGATTGGCTTGAAACCAAAGTCTGCTTCTTTTAGTATTCCTCGTTGATAGAGTTCAGCAGCAAAAGCCATGGTGTTTGGACCATTAATGCCACTGTGACCAAGATTGTCTATCAAAGTACTGATATGAATATTATCAGCGGGATCAAAAATACCTAGGTTGGTGCCACAATAAGCCTGCAGTTCATAATCGGGCATATCAGTTATGTCCCCCTTCCATTTTCCAGATTTAACGCAGCTTACTTTCATGCAATTTACCGTACAATTGAAGTCAGCCCACTTCTTTTTTACCCAAAATCTAGTTTCAAAATATGGCCCACCAAATTGTTTTTCGTCATGCCATTCTTCCTGCCAATTCCTTACGGGTTCACTGCTAGAATTTGCTCCTGTCGCATATCCACCATACCCAGTACCTTGTCGTCTGAAACTTCCTCGACTAATTAGCCCTTTATGAACATCTTTCCAAAGAAGCTTAACTGATTCAGGGGCATCAACTTTAGGAATCATACCACGGCCTTTAGCTACTATTGCTTTAAGGTTTTTACTTCCCATCACTGCACCATAGCCACCATATCCACATGCATGGCATAGTTTTGTCATTACTGCAGCATTTCTCACCATACTTTCGCCTGCAGGGCCAATGTATATGCTTGAAGGCTCTTTCCATAAACCAATGTTTGGTTTCTTTTTTACTAAGTCAGCTCCAACTTCTTTATTTAATGCAATGATTGTTTCTTCTCCAATTTTCCCCCAGATATTATCAGCAGGTTTAATCTCGCCACCATCATTTGTAACCTGTATATAGACAGGGCTGTCTGCTTTACCACTCACTATTACTCCATCGTATCCAGCCATTTTTAATTCGACTGCGAATTCAGTTGATGCTGTTGAGCCGACTGTTCCATTACTTAAAGGGCTTTTTCCACTGCACATTATACGACTTCCAGGGTATATGCCAGTCATTGGACCTGTTAATGCTAAAAACAAATTTTCGGGGCCAAGAGGATCTACTTCACGCCACTTTTTACCTAATCTATCCCATAAAATTTTAGTGGCTAATCCTCGTCCCCCAAAATATTGTTGTAATATTTTTTCATCGAATGTAGTATCTTTTATTTTGTTTTTTGATAGATCAATATCTAAATATTTACCGGCGTATCCACCAGTCATCTTAGATCACCTTTTCTCCTTTTTCTCCGAAAAATAGTACTGCAAGATCTTTAGCAACCTCAATTGGTGGTCTACTAAACAATGCGCGATGAATATTCGGACGTTCATAAACAGCAGTTAAAGCATTGTATCCAGCTTCAGTACAGACTTTCACACACTCAGGATCACCACCACACAAATCGCAAATTGTCGCCTTATTGTCACCAGGGTGAAGGAATGGTACATTACCAGGGCAGGCATTGATACATTTACCACAACTAATGCATTTTATTCGATCAACAATTACTACTTTTGTTACAGGATCTGTTAATAAAGCTTGGACGGGGCATGAAGTAATACATGGATAATTCATGCATTGGCTACAAAGATGTGGAACCTCACAGCCTGGAAAAGGCATAAAAATTCTAACTCTACTAGCTTCTGGCCACATCCATCCTTCGTGTTTTATGCTGCAAGCTAATTCACATCGCTTACAACCTGAACATGAAGAATAATCTCTCGCAATCCACAGGGTACTCATATTATCACCAAAAGTCTTATCCTAGATAATGATTCAAATAGATAAAAATTCTACTAATTTATTTAAAAAAACTAGCCATAATCATTAAACCAGAGGAGCTAATAAAAAGAAGTATAACGATGAATGGAAAGGAAATAAGTCAATTAATAACTTTGGGTTTATCATTAATTATTTTTTCTTTTTTTGCTTTAACCCAACCAATACAAGGAAAAATTTTGGGTACAGCGATTTTCGCATTGATTTTATGGAGTATTTATCCTGAAAAGCATTTACAAGGCAGTATTTTGATTATTTTCCTTTTAGCTTTTTTCGAAGCCAGTATTGATCTAAATGAATTATTTGAAAGCTTGTTTAGAACTTATGGTGGTTCCGGTTTATGGATTATTCTAAGTGGATTTATCTTAGCTAATTCAATGGATGTAACTAGATTAGGTACTCGAATAGCTTTACAGGTAACAACATCAATGGGTTATAAACCAATTAATATAATTCTAGCAATAAGTTTAGCAAACTTGGTGATTTCACCTTTAAGTCCTAGCACTACAGCTAAAGCGTTTTTATTATTACCAATCTGCAAAGGATTAATTGATGTTTTTGATGTTCAAAAAGGAAAAAGCAACTATGGTACAGCAGTCATGATAATTGCTATGGCTGCAAATAATATTGCTAGCACAGCCTTCCTAACAGCAACAGTACCAAACCCAATCTCAGCAGAATATCTTAAAGATCTAGCAAACATCAATATAGATTGGTTTGGATGGGTTAGAATGTCATTTCCTTTGACGTTAATTCTAATCTACATTTCATATTTAATAGTAATTAGGCTATTCCCAATCGAAATTTTACATGATGATAATCTATTAAATAAAATTGAGAAGATGAAGGAGAAACTTGGTTCAGTCAAAAAGCAAGAGAAAATTGTAGTAATTATTTTTGTTATCTGCCTTATTTTATGGATGACTGAAAGTTTTAATCCCTATAATGCTGGTATTTTGAGTTTATTATTAAGTGCAAGCTTAATGATTCCAAGTTTCAGAGTAATCACTTTACAAAAATTCAATAACGAAGTCCCTTGGGGAAGTATTAGTTTATTTGCTGCAAGTATGTTTCTAGCAAGAGCAGTATCAAAATATAATGCTCTTGATCCAGTGGCTAATAGTTTTTTTGAAATTTTAGGATTAAAAAATCTAGGTTCAACAGTATTTATGGTAGGTCTAGTAACAGCGTCAATGTTATTGCATGTTGTTTTCACTAGTACAACTGTTTATGCAACAGTAATTATTCCTTTGATTATTAGCTTGACAGAGTTGCAGGGTGTTCAAATTGGGTTAATAGCTTTACCAGTTGCTTTTCTCGCCCCAATTGCGATTATATTTCCAATAAATACAATACCCAATATTATATTTCATGACGAGGGATGGTTTACAGAGCAACAGATGTTTAAATATGGGATTCTTTTAAGTTTAATTTCAATAATAATTGTTTTATTAATTGGTCTACCCTATTGGAAATTTATTGGATTACTTCAGTAATTTGCTTAATAATTCTCTTCTAATCTGATGAATCATATTGCTTAATAAGCCAATTAATATTATTTGACACCCTGAAAAGAAAAGGTATATTGAGATCATTCTCTCATCCTTAACCAGATTTTCAAATCCCCATAAAATTAGTACCAAAAAACTACTACAGATTAGAATTAGGCCAAAAATTATTGAAAGTAAATATAATTTAGATGTTAATAGATCCCTAAATTTGAAATAAATTTTTAATAATAAATTTTCTCTGCTTAAACGATTTTCTTTAACTTCAACTGGGAGTTCTTTTATTTTTCGCCCGATTTTTTCTGCTTCAATAATTAGTTCTGTTTCAAAAATTTTACTATTTCCAGGAATTTTATTTAAAAACTCGCTAATTCCTTTTTTACGATACGCTTTAGCACATGTTGTATCAGTAAGAGAGGTATTAAAGAGAATTCGCACTAATTTATGATATAAAAAACTCATTATTCTTCTTTGAATAGGACGCTTGTCTGAACCATTAATCCTCTTAGTAGCAATAATTATATCATAAGCTGATAAAAGCTCAATACTATTACTAATAAAAGATAATTCTACAGATAAATCTATAGGGTAATATACTAGTTTGCTCCCTTTTGAGGATTTTATCCCTGTTTTTATTGCATCTCCTAGGCTTGATTCAGGGAGCTCAATTACTTTAATTTCAGAATAATTTTTTTTCAGTGCTTTAGCTAATGTAAGAGTGTTATCAGTGCTACCATTTTCAATCAAAATAATCTCAAAACTAGATGTGCATTTTTTTAAAATTTCATAGAGTTTTATTGTGTTAGACCAAATCCCAGAAGCTTCGTTATGTATTGGTACAATTAAGCTTACTTCAGGGTTCAAAGTTAACACCATAACCAGTAAAGTTATCTTTTATTATAAGTAAAAAGTTTTTGTTAATGTTTACCCATTACCATAAGTATTTATGGGTAATTCGCTTCTTTTATAGGATGTCTGTCGAAAAACTTGTTAAAAATGAGCTTAAGACCGGCTCTCCAATCTCTTCTACAAGAGTTAGAATTGTTGAATCACCTGATTCAATCAGTTTAGCAGCTGGTGATCCGAGTTTCACACTGCCTAAATATATTGCAGATGCAGTGTATCAAGCAATACTTGATGGCTGCAATCACTATTGTTTTGGAGGCGATCCTGATCTAAAACTCGCTATCAGCAATTATTACGAGAAACAATTTGGATACAAAGCAGATCCTGAAAAGCAAATCATTATCACAAGTGGTGGTAGCGGAAGCATTTTCGCAGCTTATGGAGCAATTCTTAATGCAGGTGATGAGGTAATTTGCCTTGACCCAGCATATGGCGGAGGTTCTGGAGGTCCAAGTTATTTCGGAGCTAAAACAGTCTGGGCTAACCTAAAAAAACTAGAGGGAGGTGCCTTCCGTTTAGATGAAGAGAACCTTAAGAAAGCCATAACACCAAAAACAAAAGCACTATATATTGAGAATCCAGGAAATCCTTCAGGCATCGTATATAATAAAAACGAGTTAAAAGTAATTAGAGACTTGGCAGTTGACCATGACTTTTGTGTATTAAGTGATGAAGCTTACACCGAATATGTTTGGGTTAAAGAAAAGTACACCCCAATTATTAGTCTGCCAGATATGGCTAACCGAACTTTTGCTGCGATGGCTATGACAAAGATGTTTGCATGGGCAGGAATGAGGACTGGATGGGTGATCACAGGAGAAAAAATGGCACCATATGTTAATAGAGTTCCAGGAGGGGGCGCTTCATGGCCAATAATGAAAGGAGTAATCGCTGCATTAAATGGTCCAAGAGATTTCATTAAAGGAGAACAAAAAGAGTATAAAGAACGTATTGACTACTGTGTAAAAAGATTAAATGAAATGCCAGGAGTAAAATGTGCTACTCCCGAAGGTGCAATATATCTTTTCCCAGATATCAGTGGAACTGGATTAACAAGCGATGAATATGTAAGAGGTCTTTTCGAGCAAGAGAAAGTTAGAATTGGATCTGGTAGAGGATATGGGAAAGGAAATGGTGAAGGTAATGTAAGATTGAGTATGATTAGACCATTGAGCACACAAAAAATGCCAGCATGGTTTACTATGACTCCAAACACAACATTAGAAGCTGCAATGGATCGTATCGAAAGATACACCAAAAAAGTAGCTAAAAAGTAACTCCTTCTTTTATTTTTAAATAACTCTTTTAAGTGTTGGTTTTTATTAAATATTGATTAGTTTGAAGATCTGTTTCGTCTCTCCCGAGGTTTTTGGGTGGGGAACCCATGGTGGAATCGGGTATGTCACAAGACTATTATCAAAAAAATTAGTTGAAACTGGATTAGAGGTATCTATAGTTACTCCAAGGAGAAAAGAACAGAAGGAAGTTGAAGACTTGGAGGGAGTAACAGTTTATGGGTATGATCCTTACATCAATCAACCTCAATTCATGAAAGCCCTCACATCAAGAATTAATTCAATAAAATATTACCAAAGAGTCAAAGCAGATATCTATCATAGCCAAGAAGCTAGTTATAACACCCTTGCAGCTTTAAAAGCAGTACCAAATTCGAAACATGTAATTACATTTCAAGATCCTTATACCATTGAAGAATGGAAAAAAATTGAGAAAGTTGATGAAAAATATACATTTACAAAAATGTTCCAAATGCGTTTATTTATTGAAAGACAACTAATTTCTATAACATGTAAAAAAGCTGATGCACTTTATACTCAAGCAGATTTCCTTATACCAAGAATTAATCATTATTACAAAATTAATTCAAAAATTAGCTTGATTCGTAATCCAATTATCCCAGTTAAACGAGATATGATAAAAGCTGATTCTCCCACTTTTTGCTTCCTTGGGCGATGGGATCCTCAGAAAAGAGTGGAAATCTTCTTAAATTTAGCCAGATTTTTCCCTAAATGCAAATTTATTGCTATGGGGCATTCTCATAACCAATTTTTTGATGAAAAAATTAGAAAGTGTTATAAAAATATCTCAAACCTACAATTAACTGGTTTCGTTTCTGAAGAAGAAAAATCGGAAATCCTAGAAAAAAGCTGGGGATTAATAAACACCAGTATTAGAGAGGCATTACCAGTGTCGTTTCTTGAAGCGCTAGCTCATGAAACACCAATAATCAGTTGCGAAGACCCTGAATTTTTGACAAGTGTTTTTGGGTATAAAGTCTATTCAGACAGTTTTGTTAAAACCATTTCAGAATTTCTAAGAAATGATGAATGGATTAATAAAGGAAAAAAAGGTAGACAGCATGTTGAAAAATTCTACGATGTAAATAAAGTAACTAAACTTCAGGTTAAGGCGTATGAATCTGTTATTGAAAGTGAGGCCACTTGAACATACTGGTTTTAGGTGGTTGGTATGGTTCTACAAATCTTGGTGACGATGCAATTTTACTTGGTATAAAAAAACTCTTTAGTGTTTTATTACCTGATGCAAAAATAACAGCACTTTCTATAGATCCTCAATATACCCGCTCTACTTGCCAAATTGAATCAATCAAATTACAGAGCCCAAGAGAAATTTTGAAAGATCCTAGAAAATTAAATTGGGTTTCAGGGTATAATCCAATTATCATATCTGGAGGAACGCCATTCTATGATTTTGATCATCTAAACCGTTTGTTTACTATTGGTTTACCAATTTGTAATAGGAAAAAAATTTACTGTTTAGGAATAGGGGTGAAGAAGATTGTATCTACTGAGGGAAAATTTTTAACTCGAGTTTTAATGAGTGGAGTTAATAGAATCTCAGTACGAGATAATTTATCAAAACATTTACTAGAAAAAATATTATGTAAGAATACAACTTTGACTGGGGATTTAGCACTCATTCTGAATCCTCCTGAAAATAAATCGATTAGAAAGACTTTAGAAAAATCAAACTTAGCTGAAAAAAAACCATTCATAGTCATTGCTCCTAGAATTTTATCTAATAATAATATCCACTTCTATCATGATTTGGTTTCTCTAGCTTTTATCAATGAACTGAGACATGCATTAAGTGAGACTGCTGACAAAGTTATTGATTCAGGAGTGAAAATTGTTTTTCTACCAATGCAAAGCAGCATTAATAATGATCATATTGAAATTATGGAAATTACTAGTCGAATGAAAAACAAAAATTTCACTATTCTTGAGCCAAGAAATGTTAATGAGGTTATAGCAGTTTTATCATCATCGTCGTTAGTTATTGGATTGAGATTACATTCACTGATTTTGGGTGCATTATGTAGTGTGCCAATAATTAGTGTTCCTTATGATGATAAAATTTGGGGATTCATGGAAATGATAAATAATTTAGGGAATTTAGTTAAACCAAATCAAATTAAAATTAAGACATTTGAAATTTTAGAAAATAAAATATCAAATGACCCCATTATTAAAGATTCGATTTTGCGTATAAAAAAGAATATTTTTTCTGAAGGAAAAAAAATTGTCGAATCAATGAAATATAACTGATTTTATAAATGAGTGAAGAATCTATTTTTTATAGTAAAGCAATGCTTCTCCCACTAAAAAGACTGACCCAGTTATGAGAATCATATCGTCTTTGGTTACCAATTCTAATGCCTTGGTAATAGCTTCAGATACATTTTGTTTAACTTCATAAGGTTTGTTAGAAGATTCAAGGATTTGAATCATCGTTGATGGTTTTGCTGCTCTACCCATAACACTATGCATTGTTAATATGAAATAATCTGTGACAGGTATAAGATGAGACATCATTTCATATATTCTTTTATCTGAACTTATACTCAATATTAGGATCAGTTTTTTATGTTTAATTTCAGTTACATTTTTTGCTAGAGTTTTAACTGCGGCTTCATCTTTTGCAGAATCAAGGATCACTAAAGGATGACGTTGCATTACATCCATGCGTCCAGGCCATTTGACAGTTTGAAGTCCCGATTCAATTTTATTCTTATGAATTATTATCGAATATTTTCTTAGAGCAGATACTGCTCCGATAGCCATTGAAGCATTAATTAATTGATGAGAACCTAATAAGGGCAATTTTATATGATATGTCTCCCATTCATCTTTTACTAGAAAATTTTGAAAATCTAAATCACTTGATATTGTTGTATAGGTGATATCTGTGCCAACATGATAAAATAATGTGTCTAACTCTTGGCATATTTTTTTGAATAATTCATATACTTCAGAATCTTGGGTACCAGTGACAAGAACACGTCTTTTTTTAATTATTCCAGCTTTTTCTGTAGCAATTTTAATTATTGTATCTCCAAGGACTTCAGTGTGCTCTAAACTAACATTTGTTATTACACTAACTAAGGGATCAATAATATTTGTTGCATCAAGCCTTCCACCCATTCCGACTTCCATTACTGCGAAGTCAATTTTTTGTTCAAAAAAATATACAAAAGCCATTGCAGTAACAATATCAAAGAATAATGGTCGAACAATTTCTGGTTCATCATTCAGTGCTTCCACTTTAGGTTTTATGAAGTTAGCTAGTCTAACCACATCTTCATGAGGTATTGGTTTTTCATTTATTACGATTCTTTCAGAAAAATCTATTAGATGAGGGCTAGTGAATAAACCCACCTTATACCCAGCTGACCTTAAAATTGCAGCAATCATTGCTGAAGTGCTGCCTTTACCATTGGTCCCAGTAACATGAATATATTTTAATTTTTTATGAGGGTTCCCTAACAGTTCCATTAACCTAATAATTGGATCAAGGGTTCTTTCAGCTCCAAAGCGTCTTATATTGAATAACCACTCTGTTGCTTCAACGTAATTCAAACTATTATCACTAAAAATGGTTACTCATAGTTTAAAGACATATACATGAAATAAGTAAAGAAATTGGTTAAAAATTATTCATGTTTTTTAAATCTTGGCTCAAGTTGATTAAGCACATTAGGAAGAGTAGTATATTCCATTGCTTCAGGTCCTAACCTTGCTGGTTCAAACTCACCCATTCTTCTTAAAAACTGACTCATTTCAATGGCTTCTTTTCTGGCACCATCAAAAGCAACATCTTTAAAAAAGTCAACAATGAGTGGATTTCCATCATCATCGCTAGCAATTTTACCATTCGAGACCTGTATACCTAAAGCTACAATTCTTGGTGGACCATCAAAGACTGTGCAGATGCTATCCTTTAATCCAACAGGCATAAAGGGCCCCCAATGGCTACCACGCATCCAACCAGAAACTAAATAAGTATGCTGGAAAGGAGCAATAATTTCTCCTACACTAGGAAAACCACTTTGACCACGTACAATGCAGACAGGATCATCTTTACCAACATATGACCCAGCAATTAAACTCAGTTTTGTAGTGCTACTTGTAGAAACAATCTCGTTATCACTACTTCTCCAAACCTTACTCACCATGTACCTAGAGGTTGCTCCAATTAAAGCAAGCAAACTGTACAACTCGCTCGGTGTTTCTAATATTACTGATCTATTTTCATAAGCATCAAAGACTTCAAATTTGAACCCTCCACTCATTTTGGGATCGATTACGAGGCCTGCAGTGTTACTAGGATCTGCAAAAATACGATATAAAAGGTAATTGAAAGCAGAAGGTTCTGTTTTATCAGCTGCAAATATTACTACAGGATCACTTCCACGCTCTTGAAACTCCATTTCAGCAACCCCAGGACCTAATCCTTTAACATTCCCACTAAAAGCATCGAGAAGAAGATCTTGCCCTGCTCCATACAATTTTAAGTTTTTAGCTTTTTTTGCTCCATCCATAAATGTATCCCAAGCTAATTTATGAATCTCGGCGTTATTTTCTCCTCTATTATGAGTCATTAAAAGCTCAAGGTCGTCGCCTGCATTAAAAACATAATAACTATTGATAATACCATTTTGTTTTGCATCCTCCAATTTTTTATTAGCAATATCAAAAAGGGGTTTAGCAACTACCGCGTGACCAGCAACACTACCTATGTCTGCTTTAATGATGGATACTGTTGTTTTAACCATCACGTGATACCTCATGAATGATTAGATTAGAGGTATATAATTATTGATTAAAAATTTTATTTTTTTACTAAACATTAATTTAATTTTATATTGAAAATTAGTCAGTATTTTTGATTTTATTTAGCTTAATCAATTCATCTGATACACTCATTAATCCTAATTTAGTTAATGTTTGTTTGGTTGGCCTTCCAGTCTCAAGATCCCATCCTCTTTGTTGATAATATTCATTAAGCATGGTATCTTGGTCAACTACCGTTCCAGAGGATGCACCAAGGACAAGTTTTTCTTCTCTAAATCTTTTTGGGAGATAATCATCTTTCCTTGAAATGCCTTCTCGAACTCCAAAAGCCCGTTCTAAATTGACTATTCGTTCTCCCACATCTCGGATTTGTCTAGGTGATAATTTTATTCCAGTAACCGCTTCAATAACTGTCGAAGATCTTTCAAAGGTCAATATTTCCATGTTCTGCATAATATTTTTACAAGGCTCTAAAGAATCAATTACTGCACACCAATCTTCAAAGTAAGATACAAGAATACCCTTACCCTTATCAGATAATCGAAGAGTAGATTCAGGGACACCAAATAAACGGCTACCAACCTCAGGATCATCACTCAATTCAATGAAAGGCTCACTTCGTAAATGATCCCCTCCTCGACTAGCTACAGAATAACCTAAACCAAAGCCTTTGAGCCCTCTTGGATCAGCCATAATTAAATCCAAGTTTTTAACCTGCATAGTAAATTCATAGCCTTTACCAAGTTTCTCAGCAGCCCTTTTTGTTCCATCAGCTAAAACATCTCCAAAACCTTCGCGATAAGCAATCTTCTTTATTAAGGTAAGTATTGCTTCTTGATTACCCCAACTTAAATCTAAGCCTTCAACTTCAGAAGAGGAAATTAATTTCTTTTCATGAAGCTCCATAAGCCAAGCTATGCAACTACTAGTTGTTAGAGCGTCGACGCCTAAACGATTACATAGATCATTTGCTTTTAAAGCAAGTGAGAGGTCTTTATTCCCTATCCTGCTTGTTAAACTACCTTGCGGTTCATATTCAGGTCCCTCAGCATATAGTCCTTTAAAAGCTCCTTTTTTTATCATGTAGAATCTACTACAAGGAATAGTGCATGCATAACATCCACGATTTTTAACATTAAAATTTAAAGCAAGATTTTCTCCTGAAACTTCGTCAACATAGTCAATTATTCCTTCATTATAATTATTGGTTGGTAGAAAACCTGCAGAATTTGCCATTTTGAGAATTCGCGTGGTACCCATTTTTCTTCTGCCGATATACTGCTCATGAGTGTAAATTTCATTATTAATTTCATCCACAATTTTTTCGAATTTCTGGGGTTGAGCTACTTCAATTACGCCTGTTCCCTTAATAGTTATTGCTTTAACACCTTTATCTGCAAGCACAGTTCCCATTCCTGTTCTTGCAGCTGCTCGTGTAAGACCTGTAAAAACTCCTGAAAACTTGACGCCATGTTCTGCAGCTGGTCCAGCAATCAGTGTTTGAACACTTTTATCACCTAAATCATTTTTTAATGCTTTATCAGTTTCATAAACATCTAAGTTTTTTAGAAATATACCATTTTTTAATTCAATATTTGAATCTTGAATATTAATGTATAATAATTGAGGGCTTTTTCCTTCAATGACTATTTGATCATATCCAGCGTATTTGATTTCTTGAGCCAAATGTCCCCCTGCATTACTATCTCCTAGAATTCCTGTTTGAGGGGATTTAGCAGAAATATTAAACCTTGAAGCAGTTGGAAAAAAGGTTCCAACGAGTGGACCTGTGCCAATATAGATCTTATTATCTGGTGAAAGAGGGTTGATACCTGGTGGAACCTCATCATAAAGCTTTTTACTGTTAAAACCTCTTCCACCTAAATAATTTAAAATAAGATTTTTTTCTAATTTTTGAATTTTAATTTTTTTAGTAGTTAAGTTGATACGAAGGATCTTTCCAGCATAACCAAAAAATTTATTCAAGATTATTCCACCTTCTCATAAATTTTTCATATTCAATCAGAGGTTCATCTGGTTCGTTTGCATTTTCAAATATTAGAGCCTTAGTAGGGCATTTAAGTACACATTTTGGTATATTTTCACAGAGATCACAAATTATAGGTTTATTTTCATAGATTTTTATTGCAGAATATTTGCACGCTTTAACACAATTTCCACAGCTTATACATTTACTATAGTCTACAAAAATTACTCCATTATTTTTTTGGGACACGGCCTTTGTTGGACAATTCGAAAGTATTGAACAACCAGAGCATTGATGACACATCACTGGATAATCCATTCCAATTTCGTCGTCTTTGATTACTCTAATTCGACTAATAGAGGGACTAAATTTATGACTATGACCAAAGCTACATACAAGTTCACAGGTTTTACACCCAGTACAAGATTCAACTTTGACTACAATTCGTTTCAATGCTGATTACCCATTGATAAATCACGTAAGAAATGGATATTATAAAAATTAGGGATTAAGATGCCGAATCTCATTTACTGTGGATTCAATTTTGTCCTTTGCCATAATATATGGTTCAAGTTTTCCTCCAAGGAAGCTTTCATATGCTTTCATATCGAAATATCCATGCCCACTTAGAAGAGTAAGTATTGTTTTACTTTCTCCAGTTTTTTTGCATTTTAGTGCCTCGTCAATAACTGCTTTTAACCCATGAGCTGATTCGGGTGCGGGTATCAATCCCTCTGCTTGTATGAAAGTCATTGCAGCTTGCATCGCATCTACTTGATGATGTGCTCTGGGTTCAATATCACCATTTTTAACCATTAGGCTTGTGATTGGTGCTTTTCCATGATAACGTAAGCCACCAGCATGTATTGGATCAGGAATGAATCCATGACCCAGAGTATACATTTTAAGAAGAGGAGTCATACACCCAGTATCACCAAAGTCGTAAGTATATTCTCCTTCAGTAAAGCTTGGAGCAGCTGTGGATTCTACTGCGATGAAATGAGTTTCTTTAACTGCTTTTCCTCTAATTTTTTCATAATAGAAGGGATTTGCTATCCCAGCAAAGTTACTTCCACCACCAACGCAACCAATTATTATATCGGGGTAATCTTCTGCCATTTTGATTTGTTCAATTGCTTCTTGCCCAGTTATTGTCTGATGATGTAAAACATGATTTAAGACGCTTCCAAGGCTGTATTTAGTGTTCTTGCTATTAACACAGTCTTCTATTGCCTCACTTATTGCTATACCTAAACTACCAGGGCTTTCAGGGTCATCTTCAAGAATTTTCTTACCTATCTGAGTCTTATTACTAGGACTTGGAAAAACCTCTGCTCCATACACACCCATCATTACCTTTCTGTAAGGTTTGTTATCGTAACTGACTTTCACCATGTACACGGTTACTTTTAAATCGAAAATCATACCTGCAAAAGCAAGACTGCTACCCCATTGACCTGCACCAGTCTCTGTTGTTAATCTTTGTATGCCTTCTTTTTGATTATAGAATGCTTGAGGGATTGCTGTATTAGGTTTATGGCTGCCAGGAGGACTAACTCCCTCATATTTATAATATATTTTTGCAGGGGTTTTTAAGAGTCTTTCAAGCCTAATTGCCCTAAACATAGGTGAAGGGCGGTAAATTCGATATGCTTCCCTTACTTCTTCTGGGATTGGGATAAATCTCTCGCTCGTTACCTCTTGGCGTATCAATTCTTTACAAAAGAAAGCTTCCATTAATTTTGGATCTAAAGGTTCTTTTGTGCCAGGATGTAACGGTGGCGGGAGAGGTGTTTTTAAATCGGGTATAATATTATACCAAAATTTCGGGATTTGTTCCTCCTTCAGTAGGAGGACTCTATCCAGTCCAGTTGATACACACTTCTCACTCCAATAAACCTAGCGAACTAGGTAGCCCAAACTACCTACTATGTGCATAAAAGGTTTGTTACTATTTTGATAGTTTATTCTATATTCTATCTCAATTTTATCTCTTATATTAATAAATAATATTTAATAAATATGTTAAAAACTAGAAAAACTACTAATTTTTATAAAAATACTTAGTAAAAATCTTTAGTAAGTTAGTTGATATTTTATTTTTATGAGTAAAATTTTACAAATCGAGGATATTCCTCGTTTTAAAAATATAGGAGAAGTAAAAATTTCTCCAGATGGAAAATATGTTGCATACACCTTACGTTCAATAGTGATTGAAGAGAATAAATCAAATGTCGATCTTTTTGTGTCATCGATCTCTGACGGAGATATTAAGAAACTTAATGATGATGGAAAAGCTAGTCTAATTGCTTGGAGTCCAAATGGAAAATGGATCAGCTATGTTCAGGGTGATAAAGATGGTAATAACATCATGATTGTTGATGTGAATTCAGGACTCAAACGAAAAATTTGTACATACAATGTTAGTAATGCAAGCCTAGGTTTTGGTTGTGTTGGGGATATGGTTATTTGGTCTCCAGATTCATCAAAAATTGCTTACCTTGGCTCACTTGAACCAGTTGATAAAGAAGCTAAAATTAAAGTAATAAACCGTATAATGTATAGAGCGTTTTTTGGCAACAGTGATATGCGTCGAAGACATATTTTTGTAGTTAATACTTTAGGGCAAGAACCACCGAAACAACTAACTTTTGAAGATTTTGATGAACATAGCATAACTTGGAGCCCTGATGGAGAAGAAATCGCGTTTGTATCCAATCGAACTGGTTTAGATGATTATAATATGCATCTTGATATTTATACTGTTAATGTCTCAACAAGAGAAATTAAAAGAATCACTAACAGCGTTGGTGCAGAGTATAATCCAACATACTCTCCTAATGGTAAAATGATTGCTTGCATAGCTACTGAAAGAGGAAATACAAGTAATGAAAGCACTCCTGAAGACCATCATTTATGGGTTTACAATTTAGAAACTCTAGAAGGAGTGTGCCTAACCAAAAAATTAGATAAGCCTATTGGTTCTAATCCCCAATGGTTAGATGATTCTAATTTAATATTTACATATAGTGATGAAGGCAGAGTACCAATTGCTAAAGTATCCATTAATGGACATATCTCTATAATTAGATCGGGGGATCAAAACCATAGTAGAGTAACAGTGGCGAAAAATGAAGCCATTGCTTTCACTTGTACATCACCAAATTCACCGGAAGATATCTATACTTTAACTCCCCAAAACATTGAAAATAAAATCACAGATCTTAATCCTTGGCTTAAAGAATATTCTTTAGCTTATCCTGAAGAATTCAGGTTTACGGGTAGTGACGGTACTAAACTTCATGGTTGGATAATTAAACCCCAATATTTTGATTCTTCAAAAAAATATCCGACGCTTCTAAACATTAAAGGAGGCCCTTCGGGAATGCATGGTTATGGCTGGAATATGAATCAACAATTAGCAACTTCAAATGGTTTCATCCAAGTCTATGTAAATTATCGTGGTAGTTCAGGGTATGGTCAGAAATTTACTGATGCAATCGTAGGAGATATGCTAGGTGGAGAATATCGTGACAATATGGAAGCCCTTGAATATGCTATCAAAACTTGTCCAAACATTGATATTAATAGACTGGGGGTTTGGGGTGGTAGCTATGGGGGCTACCTAACAAATTGGATAATCACTCAAACTGATCGATTCAAAGCTGCAGTTAGTATTAGCAGTATTAGCAATTTATGGACTCAATGGGGGTGTGGGGCACTTCCACTTTGGGTTGAAGTCGAGTTACCTGGATTACCATGGGACAATTATGAAAAAATGATTAAACAATCACCAATATGGCAAGCACACAAAGCAAGGACTCCAACATTATTTTTACATGGTGAACAAGACTATGATACCCCAATTGTTGAAGCAGAACAGATGTTTATGGCTTTGAAGAAAAATGGAGTTGAAGCTACTCTCGTTAGGTATGTTGAGGAAGGCCATGGAGTCAGATCAAAACCTCAAAATAATATGGATGTCATGAGACGAGTTTTTTCGTGGTTTAAAACTCATCTTTAAATTTTTATTAAAATCAACAAAGCTTATTCTCTTTAATTGTATGATTATTTTATGCAATTTAATTCGCAACGTTCTCCAGTATATGGTTCAAGAGGAGTAGTGGCTTCAAGCCAACCACTTGCTTCTGAAGCAGGTATGAGAATTCTTCAAAGAGGAGGAAATGCAGCTGATGCAGCTGTAGCAGCTGCAGCTGCATTAAATGTTACTGAGCCGTGTTCTACAGGTATAGGTGGAGACTGCTTCTGTCTTTTTTTTAATAACCATACAAAAAAAGTGCATGGTTTAAATGGGTCAGGAAGAGCACCTGCAGAATTAACGATAGGTAAACTAAATGAATTGGGAATCAAAGACAAAATGCCTACTTTAAGCGTACATACAATCACTGTACCAGGTGCTTGTGCTGGTTGGATTGATACACTTGAAAATTTTGGTACAATGAGTATTAAAGAAGTGCTTATACCAGCTATAGAATTAGCTGAGAATGGATTTCCAGTAGCACCAATGACAGCAAGAGCCTGGGCAGCTGGAGTTTCTCGCTTAAAATCAGGACCCAATGCAAAAGAGATGCTAATTGATGACAGAGCACCATTAGAAGGTGAACTAATGAAAAATTTGACTTTAGGCGAAACATTACGACAAGTTGCACTATATGGTAAAGCGGGTTATTATAAAGGAAGAATCGCTGAAGAGATAGTGAAAATTATTCAAACTAAGGGAGGTTTTATGACACTTGATGATCTTAAACAGCATTCTAGCAGTATAGTTGAACCAATTAGTACAAATTATAGGGGTTATGAAATATTTGAAACTCCACCCAACGGTCAAGGGATAACTGCGTTAATTGCCCTCAACATTGTTGAAGAATATAATATCTCTGAATTATCTTTTGATTCTGTTGAGAGGCTTCATATATTAATTGAAGCTATGAGGCTTGCGTTTGCTGATTCTAGATGGTATGTCGCTGATCCAGAAAAGGTTAAGGTTCCTGTTAAAGAATTATTATCTAAAAATTACTCATCAGCTAGAAGGAAACTAATCAATCTTCAAAGAGCAAATCTTGATTTTAAAAAAGGAGCCTCCATAACTAGTTCTGATACTGTTTATTTCTGTGTGGTTGATGGTGATGGAAATGCATGCAGTTTCATTAATAGTAATTATAATGGTTTTGGTACAGGATTAATACCAAAAGGGTGTGGATTTACACTACAAAATAGAGGAGCCAACTTTTCACTCGATCCAGATCATCCTAATGCTTTGGCTCCAAGAAAACGACCCTACCACACAATAATTCCAGGCCTGGCAATGAAAGATGGAGAATTATTTGCTCCATTTGGTGTTATGGGAGGATTCATGCAACCTCAAGGGCATCTTCAAGTAATATCTAACTTAATTGACTACAAAATGAATCCACAACAGGCTTTAGATGCTCCACGATTCTGTATAGGTGATGGAACTGCAGGAGGTAAAGTCAGTATTGAAGGAGGATATAAAATCGAAACAATGGCATTACTCGCCAGAATGGGACATGAAATAATTCCAGTAGCTGGCTTTGGAGGTGGTTTTGGCAGAGGCCAAATTATAACCAGACATCCAAAAACAGGTATACTATGTGGTGGATCAGATCCAAGAGCAGATGGATTAGCTATCGCATGGTAATAATCTTAAATTTTATAATTAAAAAAAACCTAATAACAAAAATAATAGAAAAAAATTTTTAAGGTTTTCTAAATCTCTAATTTTAAAGCTTCTTTTAAACCTTTGTAACGATTTCTTATTGTTACTTCAGTTACACCTGCTGCGTCTGCAATCATTTTTTGGGTTCTTTTCTCATCATTCATTACACAAGCAATGTATAATGCTGCTGCTGCAAGCCCCATTGGATCTTTACCAGCAGTTGTCCGCTTCTTCTCAGCTCTTTCAAGTAAAGCTACTGCTGCCTGCTGTGTTCTCTCTCCAATGTTAACTTTTGCTGCAATCTTAGGTATTCTATACTGTGCTTTTGGTATAGGCATTTGTATTGTTAATTCACGTAATAGAAGTCTATAACATCTAGCAAGATCTTTTTTGTCAATTGTAGAGACTTTTCCTAATTCTCGTAAAGTTCTAGGTGTTCCAGTTGATCTACATGCTGCATATAGTGATGCAGCTGCGATTGCAGAAATACTTCTTCCTCTAACAAGACCTTTCTCTAATGCTTTTCTATAGATTACTGCAGCTTGTTCTTTAACTGGTTTTGGTATGTGTAGTTTATCTGTTAGTCTACTCAGTTCAGTCATTGCATGGCTTAGGTTTCGATCAACGCTGCTTTGGTAGCTACTTCTAATATGCCATTTCTTTAATCGTAGCATTTGAAACATAGTTTTGCTTGGAATTGTTCGCCCAAATGCATCTTTACCTACTTGACCAATCATGGTGCTTAATCCTTTATCATGTACTGAGAAGCTTAGAGGCATACCAACACGGCTTCTACTTTCTCTCTCATCTTGACTAAAAGCACGCCATTCTGGACCATCATTCATTAGATTATCAGCGATGACAAGTCCGCAGCTGTTGCATATTTTTTCGCCAGAGTCATTATCAAGAACAATATTTTTACTGCCACATTCTGGACAGACGTCTTGATTTCCAAGTTGTTCGTTTTTGAGCATCATTTTGTACCATTCCTTAATGATTAGCGGAATAACTTCAATCCTCGCGGAATCGTCACCCGCATATAGAGTATGCCATCAGCAACGAACTAGTATATATAATTTGCCCCTATATTTACTATAGAGGATAAAATCATACAAATGCATTGCAATAAATATTAGTATCTACAGTAATAATTTTGAATGGGTTAAATTATTTCTAGAATATTGAAAAAAAATTTGAAATCCAATATTTTATATGAAACATATTCAAATATGATTTGGCGAATTTTTATGGTTAAAGTCCCTGAAGAAGTAAGAAAAACGTTTGAAAAACAAAGAGTAATTCCATTTGCTACTGCAGCAAAGAATGGCATCCCAAATGTTGCATTGGTGGGTATGTGGTGGTGGGAAGATGAAGAAACAATGGTAATTTCTGATAATTATTTGAATAAAACCAAAAATAATTTCATAGAAAACCCTGTTGCAGCACTTAATGGATGGGCGGATGGGAAAAGTTACCAAATTAAAGGTATGTAAATTATGAAAGCTCAGGTCCTTTATATGAGAAAGTTAGAGTAAGGGCTACCAGTGGACAACGTCAATTTCCAGGTAAAGCTGCTGTTGTCATTAAAGTTATAGAAGTTTTCCAAGAAACGGGTGGAGAAAGCGCAGGAATTAAAATAGCTTAAATAACAAAATGATTGCTTTGATGTTCTTGCTCTCTTTGCTTCGCTACCCCTTTCTGCATTCCTTCAGCAGTTATTGATATGTCATATTCAACCCACTTCTCCACCATATCCATGATAATTTCAGACATTTCTTCAAGCTCTTCTTTACTGAAATTAGCCATAACTTCAGGGCTGTTAACCCATTGCATCCAACCAGCTATGCTTTGACCTATAGTAATCAGAGCAAACCTCATTCCACGTACACGATCTAATCTATCCTGATCTTTCTTTGCACGAATTTCTTTGAGCTGATCCAAGGTCTTTTGGCTACGCTCAACCCAGTTTATGTTGATTCCTTCCATTTCATGTTTACGGATACACAGTAGTTAAAAATGTCTCCGGTCGCTCAAGTAGAGTTTAAATCACTGTGCTTTATGCTCTAGGATGAGTGCCGGGGTCTCCTAGCTCGGTAGGGAGCCAGCCTGGAAAGCTGGTGTCTGTACAGACTCAAGGGTTCAAATCCCTTTCCCGGCGTTTATTTAAAAATACGGAAGATATTCTAGCGATTCAATTGTCGTAAAAGTGATGCTTGTGTAGTAGCAATGGCTAT
>Ga0194125_10004855_pt1 | contig 20778 bp, 24 predicted proteins | sample TA2KigC250mmetaG_FD_148626 | JGI IMG/M metagenome (GOLD analysis project Ga0194125, IMG submission 148626) | Freshwater microbial communities from Lake Tanganyika, Tanzania - TA2015034 Kigoma Deep Cast 250m | ecosystem: Environmental > Aquatic > Freshwater > Lake | place: Tanzania: Lake...
CGAATCCCGCTCGCAGCTTGGTCAAAGCCGTCAAGACGATACGTCGTCATGCCATGCAGGTTGCTTGTGCTGTTGCCAGTGGGGAGTTGCATCAGTTGCTTGAAGTGTGCCAGATTATTGCCTCCTGCTTAACCACAGGCTGCCGGATGAACAACCGAAAAAAGGAACCAACTACCTATCAACTCCTATTAGCATTGGAAGAAAACCCTTAACTTAATGCGTATGGGGGGTGAATACAAGGCACCCCACCCCTCACCCTCCCCTAACCCCTCCCGTCAAGGGAGGGTAATCGATGAAAACCCTTAAGTTGATACGTATGTGGGATTGCTGTTATAAGCCCACAGCAGCAATTTCACAACTTTAACCATAATGTGGGCTAAATAAAGAAAGGAGTAAAAAATGAGAACCTTGTTTTGTCTATGCATAACAACCTTTATGCTGGTTTTTGCGCCCTTTGTAATGGCGCAGAAAGTGGTATTTCAGGATGATTTCAGTAAGGACTTGAGCCAATGGAAAGTGCTTGTCAAGGATACAGTTAATGGCACTGATTGGACTGTGCATGACGGCTTTTTGGATTCCGGAAATGGGGATACTAATCCAGAACCGTTGGCAGTCATGGCAGGGGACCCAAGCTGGACGGACATTATCCTGGAAGCGGATGGCACTGTCACCGCGGCTGGTCAGGGCACCGGATACCTCCAATTTATGGTTCGTATGAAGGACACCCAAAACTGGTACGCCTTGAGATATATAACAGGCGACCCAGCCGCACTTGCCACCGAGGGAGTTGGAGGTTTAAAGACAGCTAATCCAGAGGTTTGGCTCGTTAAGCGTGTGGGCGGAAAATACGCCATGCTCGCTCAAGAAGGCACTGCCAAAGCAGTACCCAATGTGAGCAACAGCGGGACTGACCTCAAAGGCGTATTCATCAAATTCAAGTTTGAGGTAGTTGGCGATACTTTGAAAGGTTCCATCGATAGCGGCAAGGGATATGAGCTGTTTGTGCAGGCGAAAGATTCAGACCTTAAAAGCGGAGCAATCGGTTTGGGTCAGCAAGAATACGCCGCCTCTTTCGATAATGTAAAAGTAACACAAATAGTCTCTGCCCCCGGTACGGCTGTGGAACCACAGAACAAACTTGCCACTTTATGGAGCAAGATAAAGAGCCAGTAGTCTCCTGACTTTGGTAGATTTTATCATAGACTCACTATCGTAGCCGAAGTCTGGCGAATTCGGCTACATTCTGGCAAATAAAAAACTAACAGGAGGTGATATACTATGTTAAAACAAATTAAGGCGCTTAGCCTTCTTTTGACCCTCACGTTCCTACTGATTCTACTTGAATCAGCAGCTTTTTCGCAATCTTATTCTTTGCCTGTTGGCACAGTTTGGACCTACTCAAGGACAACAAAAACCGGGACGGAAACCGTCGAAGATACCGTCAAAAAAGAGGTAGTTTGCGCTGGAGTATCAGGTTGCCGCGCCGGGCGGGTTATACAACTCTCATCTCAGAATGCTGGCGAAGAAGAGATGATGGGTATATCTTTGGATGTAGACGGCAACAGGCTTGCCAAATTCTGGAAAAATGGGCTCCTATTTCACCTGGATTCTCCCATCCTCTTGCCACGAAAAATTAAAGTTGGCGATTCCTTGACACAGAAAAGTTATGCTAAGGCAGAGATGGAGGTAGCCTTAGGCGAAGGTAAGGGCGCCTTCAAGGGCCTCGCTGATATCACACACTCAATCAAAGTTGTCGCTGAAGAAACTATCACTGTGCCCGCTGGGACGTTTTTGTGCTTCCTCGTAGAAGAGCATTTCAATATTAAGTTTCTTTCCACTTCTTTAGAGGGAATACCGGAGGGAAAAATTACGAGGATGCCAAAGCCAAATGACATCTTTTTGGTGGATACTACTTCGTGGCTGTCTGATAACATTGGGGAAGTGAAGATAGTAAAAAGGCAAACGGAATTTGATGGAACAACAAGCGAACAGACGTTAACTTTGACCAAACGGGACAACAGTAATAGACCGCCAGATTTGAGCAAAGAGAACATGATGTAGTGCATTGTTAAATAAGTTTTGGAGTGCATTAGCCTGAAGATTGGGAAATTCATGACCGAATTATAGCAGCAACACCCTATCCCTCCTGGGGATAAGCTGGTAAGGGTAGAGGTGAGGTTGCGAAAATTTGAAACATGCCCATTTTGGGATAATAATTTTTAACTTTACAAGGAGGTAAATCATGTATAGAATTTACAAAACACTCTTGTGCGCTTTGTGCGCACTATCAATGTTACTGATACTTCAACCGGCAACCGCACAAACCATCTTCTCCGCAGATTTTGAAAGCGGAATCGGCATCAATGATGTTAAACAATGGGTACCGGAAAACGCCGGTCAGAAATGGGAAGTCGCTAATTTTCCGGGCAGTGGCAAGGGATTGGCGCAGGTCAATGAAGGTTGTGCTAATTCTGGCAATACGCCATTACCCGGCGTAACGAATTTCTGCGACGGCGTTATCCAGTTGGATATGTCATGGAAGGACGATGATAGCTGGGGCGTTGTTCTGCGTCAGACCGCTACGGATAAAGGTTACCTTGTTGTGTTTGGCTATATTGAAACGCCTGCTGTCATTGTTGCATTGCTGGATAAAGGTTGTGCTAAAGTAGGCATGTGTTTGGATTAAACCAGTTGTGAAAACAACCCTGGTAACACCTTAATCCAGGTCAACCATGGTATGGGCGATGGAGACACCGTTCCACGTACAGGACTCACAATGGATTTGACTGTTGCTTATACCGGGCGCATTGAAGCGCGGGGCAATACTATTAAAGTATGGTATATGAAACGCGCCGACTTCAATGCCAAAAACCTGGGAAAACCGATAGTTGAAATCCAGGACAGTACGCATAAATGTGGCGCTGTTGGCGTTTGGCATGAAAGCCAGGGTGGTTCGATGATTGATAATGTGTGGGTAAGCGGTCCCGTTGCTGTTGACACCAGAGATAAATTAACGACATCCTGGGGTTACATCAAATCAACTTATTTGCCGAACTCGTTTTAGACCTGGGTTTTGGGAAACCCCGAAAGTCTGACACAATCTCGTCGTAGTTTATTTTTCTCGTTTTAGACCTTCGGGGTTTTGGGAAACCCCCAAGGTTTGATTACTCACAATCCCGTCGTAGTTTATTTCTCTCGTTTTAGACCATCGGGGTTTTGAGAAACCCCGATGGTCTGACATCGGAGAGTGGGTTTTGCCACTCGAATAAACCAAAAAAAGGAGGATTAATAGATGAATGCGAATTCTTCCACCATTTTTCATTGTTGCTTGAGTGTGATAGTTGCTACTCTACTGTTTTTACCAACAACAGCAGGATGGACAGGTACTTTCACTGATGACTTCAATGATGGCAACGCAGATGGATGGACGATTGTCGAGAATGCCGCCAGTGAATGGAAAGTGATAAACGGCGGATACCATGGTTCAATTGCTGATGGAACAGAAAGCATTGCGTTAACTGGTGAAGTAGATTGGGATGTCGAATCTATCGAAGTCAAAATCCGCGATGTACAAGGCGAATGGTTGGCCCTGATTTGGCGATATCAGGACCTTAATAACTTCGATTCCTGGTGGTTTAATATCGCCGGCGGAGCACTGGAGGCGTGGCCGAAAGTCAGCGCCTATGAAGGCGCGGCGCGGGCATCCGGAGCTGTTCCATTTGACCCTGCCAAAGAATTTACATTCAAAGTTGTCATCAAGGGTAATGACTTTGACGCATTTTTCGATGGCCAAAAGATAGGTACTTATACTAATGATGCCTTTGCGGCTGGTCAAGTTGGTTTTTTAGTCTGGGCAGGAAGCGCTACTTTCGATGATGTGGTCATTACTGGCCCAAATATCAGCGGAGCCGCTGCGGTTAGCGCATCAGGGAAAATAACGACCGTCTGGGGTAAGCTAAAGGCTCAATAATAATTATCAGCCTAATATGACTTTGGTAAATTGGCTCGTAGACCAAGATTCTATCTTGGTTTTGCCAAATTCAGCCAAGTTAGAAACTTAGGCTACAACTGAATCTCATTTTAATTTACCAAAGTCAAGCTAATACACTGTGAAATTTGTTTTGATTGATATTGTAGTAACGACTTTAGTCGTTTTTCAAACCGTATCACAACCCCCCTGCCCCCCTTTGGTAAGGGGGACGACTGAAGTCGTTACTACAATTATCCATAATTTATTTCACAATGTACTAAGCTATCATGCCACCATCAAGCGACCGAAGGGAGCGCAGATGGTGGTTTTTGACGCTGAAAGGAGAGCTCAGATGAAGGTTTATATGATGATTTTAGCAGCGGTGATTTTTTTTACCGTTTTATCTTCTGTCCCCTCTTTTGCTCTCTTTTTTGATTTCAACAACAACCAAAAACCAAAGGGGTGGGATGAAGTCGGCGGGAAATGGCAGGTCAAAAATGGAGAATATTTTGGAGAGGAACCTGCCGCAACTGAAGGCGTTACCGCGATTGGTGAGCAAGACTGGACAGATTTGACCATTGAAGCGACTGTACGGAATGCCCAGGGCAATTGGATGGCATTAGTAGTACGGTGGAATGATAAGGATAATCAATATGGCTGGTGGGTCAATCTGAATAGCAGCACAGGCGAATGGTGGGTCAAAACTGCCGGGCAGTATGTCGCAGACGCTGTAGGCCCAATTCAATTGGATCGAAAAGAATATCGATTGAAAATCGTCGCGAGGGGAGATACTTTTGAGGGCTATTATAATGACAAACTGATTGCCACCATGAAGCATAAACAACACAAAAGTGGACGAACCGGACTGTTGGTGTGGGAAGGCAGTTCCAGTTTTGATGATGTTCGGATTACTGGTAAAGGAATTCCCGGACTGGCAGTGCATCCATCCGAGAAATGTACTACCACCTGGGGCAGGATTAAGCAAAATTTCTAATGGGGACTGAAGTAACCAAACTTTTCTTTAAGAAAGAAAAGTTTGATCAAAAGAAATAAGAGGAAGAAAGTAATTATGAAATTAGTTTTTCCAATTGTAAACTGATTATTAATCGAAGCGTATTAATAATCAATTATTCAATCTATGAGATTGGAATTACAAAAAATTGGTTTTTAGCAAAAATGTGAGGAGCTGACGACGACTGTCATGCTGCTCTATTTTGGCGAGGAAGCCTGTTAATGCAAAATGTTAAGATTAAGTGTGCTTTTGCATTGACAGGCTTTTTTTCTTGTTATGAAGGAGGGTAAAGATGTCTACAAAATTGCATACATACGCTGTTTTCTGCTTGTCTCTATCTATACTGTTTTTTGTGATGTCCGTTTATGCAGTGGAGGTGTTTAAAGTTTCCAATTACGGCGGTAGTCATCAGATATGGTTCGAAGCCGAAGCTTATGATGAACGCAAGCCTGATGCCGACCAGTATTACAAAGTTGTCGCTAAAGATGACGCGTTCGGTAAAGCCATTAACCGAACCGGTCAATCCGGCGGTATGATTAGCTGGACATTCGACATCAGTAAAGCCAAAGGCAAAAGTGGAGAATGGTACTTCTGGGGGCGAGAAATCAATCCAAGCAATCAGTCGGATTATCTGCTCGTAAAAGGGGACTCAGGCGACAAAGAAATACCCAACGGCCCACCTTTCCCAGGTGGGGACGGCGCTAAGCCTTTCGATAACGGAGATGACCGTATTTTTGAACAAGATGTTCCGTCCTGGAACTGGGCGATAGCAAGTCACGCTGAAGGGCATACTAAAAATCTTCAAGATGGTGAAAACACGATGTACATCTTCCACAGGCAAGGGGATAGCAGCGTGTTTTGGGATGTTTTTATGTGGGCGGACGATAGAAGCTACATGCCAACAGATAAAGACTACAAGGGGGCTACGGAAATGAAAGCGGGACAAGCGGTGAATCTGGCAAAGAAACTCGCTACAAGTTGGGGAATAATCAAAAGAAATGTCGAGATGTGAATCTCAACCTATAATAGTCTCTTCGATAAAGAAATCGAAGAAACATCCCTCATCCAAGACCCAAAGGGTTTTGGAAACCCTTTGGGTCTCGGGGAGCGGCAAAGGTAAAATTTAATATTCAAAATTAGTTAGTCGTTTTTCAAACCGTATCAAACGACTGAAGTCGTTACTACAATAACTTAAAATCGCAAACTAACAGTTTGCGTTACACCTCTACCTGTCATAATTTATTTGACAGAGTATCAAAAAATAAAATTTTAGGAGGAGATTATCATGCGTAAAATATTTTTCATTCTAACAACTTTATGCTTCTGTGCATTATTGGTGAATGTGCAATCTTTCGCCAAAGATTCTTCAGCGATAACCCAAAAACTTGTGGCAAAAGTGAAAGGAGCACACAATCATCCCGATTATTATACGGGGAAACACGGGTTCATGAATGATACGGACCTTACTTCTGATGGACAGAAGCTGGAAAAAGGCTTGTACCTTCTGAGTTGGTTGGTACTTGACCCACCATACGTCGGCAAAGGGCCAGCGGCTACCTTCAAGAACGACGATGCACTCTCAGAAATAGCTGGAATCAGTGAAAAGGATATTACAAAGAGTCCCAAAAATTGGCCAGTCGCAGGACAGAAATTAAAAGGGTCCAGCGGAATAGCTTCAGGAGGCTCATGGTGGATTCCGATTAATTTCCAGGACCTGATTGACGCCGGACAAGGAGGACTCTTTGCCAGTGGTAACCAGTTTGACTGGTTGGAATGGGGTGGTCAGGGGCTCAACATCTTTATTGAGTACCTGTTCTGCGTAGTCAAATGGGACAAAGGCGGCAAAGTAACCCTCAAGGCTGGAAGTGATGACCCTGAGACTACGTGGGTCAACGGTAAGGTTCTCTGCGAGGGTTTAGCAGACAGGAACTGGGCCAGGGACACAGATATGGGAGAGTTCACTGCCACGCCCGGCGAATGGGTTGCGATTCTCGGAAAAGTAGGTGAGAATGGCGGCGAATGCGGGTATACCCTGCGCCTTGAGCCTCCGCCGGATGACCACACCCTTGACATCGAAGGCGCTCAAGCGGTCAGCCTTAAAAACAAACTCACCGCTACGTGGGGATATATCAAGGCAAGGTAGTTTATTTATTGTTGAATCGCAAGGTCAATTGGCGACCTTTGGATGGAAGGCTGGAAGAAAAAAGGAGGGATAAAAAATGAAATTAACACAATTTCAAGCGAGAAATACTCCCTGGATTGGCCTCCTTGCGTTGTTTGGCGTAGCAGTGTTGTTTGGGGCAATGTCGAAGGTAGCACAGGCTCAGAAGATGCTCTATATCGACTTTGAGACTAAGGGGTCCTCGAATACGTTTCCCAATAAGAACTTTAACAATGCGTCTGAGTGGAATAAGGGAGCACAGAATAAGGATTTAGTCGAATGGGTCAATGTCGAGCATGCTGGAAGTGGCAGGTTGTTTCAAACCAGAAATACAAATGCGAACACCACTACGACCGTGGCTCCCGCCCCGGCAAATTGCAAAAACTGGACGGATTACACCGTCCAAATGACTGTCACTTATGATGACGACGATAAGTGGCCTATCGTTTTTAGGTACACAGACCCAAACAACTATTATTTCTTCGCCGTTGAGCAGATGGACTCTGACCAGGGGGCTGGCCCTCCACAGGCATACTTACTCAAGGCGCCTGCTGCGGATGGCGCTCTTAATGGGACTAATGTGGTACCGATTGTCCAAATGCCCGGTCTGAAAATCAAGCAAGGCGGGGGACAACAACTGCCAGACACCGACAAGGCGTTCAATGCGCCTGTGGAAACCGAAGAGTGGGTTGTCAGGGTTGTAGTGAAGGGAAACACAATCAAGTGCTACTTTTTCCCACGCAAGGACATCAGAAAACTCAATGACCCAGCGCCGAACAAGCCGATTATTGAGGCTACAGACGACTCCAACCCTAAGGGGTGTGTTGGTATCCGCAATGATACTATCGTTGGAACTGTCGATGATTTTGCTGTGTATGGTGAAGGAGAGATTGTCTTTTCCGTAGATGTGAGAGAGAAGTTAGCCATAACTTGGGGGAACATTAAGACGACGCACTAATAGAGAGCTTTAGTCCAGACTTCCGAAGTCTTCGAGACTTCGGAAGTCTATATGATAATTTAAAACAAGGAGGAAGCACAATGAAAACAAGAATTTTCACCCTATTTATCTTTTCCATTACATTGTTTGCTATCTTGTCTCCAAAAGGAGATGCTCGGACACTTTTTTTCGCAGATTTTGAACCAGGTTCGAAAAAAGCTGTACCAGGTCCGGCTGTCAATGACCCGAAAAACTGGAAACCAGAAAATCCCGCTACACTATGGATTATTGCCGATTTTGCCAATGGAACAAAAGGAATGAGGCAAACTGCCGAAGGATGTGGCACATCTGGTAACACACCGTTTCCAGAACTGAAAAATTTTACTAATGGCGTTATCCAGTTAGAAATGTCGTTTGGCGACGATGATAGCGCGGGGATTGTCTTGCGAAAATCAGAGGAAAAGAAAGGTTATCTTGTCACCTTCGGCGTTAATGAAACGCCTTTTGTAATTGTGGCGTTGTTGGACAAAAATTGTGGTATGGTAGGCAAGTGCCTTGACGAAGTGCAGTGTGAAAATAACCCGGCAAATACCTTGATTCAAGTGCCGCACGGTCTGGGGGCGTTAGACCAGACAAATAACACCATCTATTTGGGACGAATTGAGGCCATAGGCGATACCATTAAAGTCTGGTATCTAAAACGTGCCGACGTCAACCCTAATGCCTCAAACTTGGGCAAGCCAATAGCCGAAGTTAAGGACAGTACTCATAGGTCTGGAGCAGTTGGGTTCTGGCACGAGAGCATGAGTAATGGTACAATTGATAATGTGCTCGTAACTGGTGGCATGTCCGTGGATACTGAGGGCAAGCTGGCAACCATGTGGGGAGTCCTCAAGAAACAATATTGAGATTAAGAAACCCGTTTTCTTGGAGAAAACGGGTTTCTGTGAGAAAACTCGGTTTCTATTATGAGAGTTCTCGGAAAATCGGAAGCCCGAACTTGTTCGGGTATTTCCCTCCCTCAACAAGTTGAGGCGTCCGTCGATTTTCTCTATTATCTAAACGGAGGTTGATAAAAAATGAAAACTGTAGTAACAAGATTAAGCTTAGTATACATAAGCATAATCGTCATTAGTTTAATGTTGACTGGCATAAGTTACGCCAAAATTGACCCTAAAACCTGTGTCGGTCTTTGGCTCTTTGATGAAAGCAGTGGCAATGTAGCCAAGGATTCCTCTGGAAATGGCGTTGACGGAACATTTAAAGGTAATCCTAAACGGGTTGCTGGGAAGTTCGGTAATGCCTTAGAGTTTAACGGCAAAGATACTTGTGTTGCAACAGACCAACAACTTCTCGAAAGTGTGGAAGAATTTACAATAGTAGTTTGGGCAAACCCAGGCAATATAACTGCAAGTAGAGTGGGGTTGGTAGGACAAAACGACGCTCCTGAGTTTGGTTTTATTAATCCCAACACTATTCAACTTTGGACGCCTACTGCCGGTGGGTTAGATGTAACCTATAACTATCCTAAAAATGAATGGCACCATATTGCAGGAGTTGGAAGCAAAAAATTTACAAGAGTTTACATTGACGGAAAAGTAAATGAAAAAGCTGGGAATTACGCTAATCACGGAAGTTCCTCTTTTAAAGTTAATATTGGCGGCTGTGGTGTTTATGACCCAGATGGTAATTGGTTTACCGGCGTCCTTGACGACGTTGCAATATTCCATGCGGCGCTGGAAGATAATGATATTAAAACAATCATGAATGATGGTCTTGGCAAAACAATGGGTCTAACAGCCGTTTCCCCTGCTGGAAAGTTCGCTACCTCATGGGGACAAATAAAGAACCAATAATGAGATTCAGAAACCCGTTTTCTCCAAGAAAACGGGTTTCTGAAAAGGGAGGTAATTTTTGATGAAAAAGGAATTGCACATTCTATGTCTTTTGGTTGTTGCTTTCCTGTTTGCCATTGGTGTATCTTTTAGCTTTGCGAAAGCTAAAAAAGGCACGCTCCGGGTTAGTGGAGACAATACATGGACAGTTTTCATTGGTGGAGAAAAAGTTGCTGAAGGTGCAGATTGGCAACGTCCAACTGTATCCGAATTTCAATTGAAGGATGGTTTTGCGGTTATCGCTGTATATATCCACGATGCGGAGCCAGGGGGCGCTGGCAGCGGTGGATTTTTAGCCGATATAATCCTGGACGATGGAACCTACATTGGCACCAGCGACTACAAAGGCGACAAAAAGGATACCTGGCTCGGCTGGAAAAGCGATGGAGGAAAGCTTTTGAATGACCGTAAAGATGGTTGGGAAAAAGTCAATTTTACTGATGAAAAGTGGACTGAACCTCAAGAATATGAACAATTTGGCGGCGGTATCTGGGGATTCGGAGCCGCGACAATGAAACAAATCTTGCACGACCCAGATTGCACTGCCCACTGGATTTGGCATGGACCTAATAATGTACAGGATGATGTTTATTTCCGATATACTATCGGAACATTCGCAGTTGCCTCCGTTGAAAAATTGACAACCGCTTGGGGACAAATCAAATCAAGCCGCTAAGCTAAACGGGATGAATCCCAGTGCTAAGAGAGCAAAGCCCGTTAAGGCTAGGTGTAAGTCCGTAGGACTTTGCTCTTTCAGCACGACTGTGTTCGCTTCGCTCACCAACGCCGTCGGCTTATGGGCTTCCCCCACTGGGGGAACAGGAGGGGGGATTCAGCCTCGTGCTTTTGAAACACCTTTTTCCCAATTTGCATCTCTTAATTTTGAATATTAAATTCTACATTTGCCGCTCCCCGAGACCCAAAGGGTTTCGGAAACCCTTTGGGTCTCGGAAAGTTAAGTTTATTTTTCAAACTTACTTAAGTTGATACGTATGGGGGTTATTACTTATAAACCACTTCGCCTCGTTGACCTTTCGCAAACTTAGGAGCGACTTCGTCTTACAGAATCTCGACCTACGAAAACTCTGGGGAGAGAGAGTGAAAGGGGGTGATAGCTCGATTTTGCGTGATGATGACTGATGAAATTGAATTTAACATAAGTTCATCATCCCATGGATGCTTTTCGTCCGGAAAGTGTTTTAAGGCGAAGTGTTTTCGCTAAACACACATTATACATTTTAAAAAGGAGGAAAACAACATGTTTTATCAGTTGACTAAGCAAACGTTGTTCTGTATTTGCCTCGCGCTGTTATTGGTGACGATGCCGGCTTATGCAGTCAAAAATTTCAAAGTCTCCGGATTCGGAGGCGGACATCAGATTTGGTTTGAGACCGAGGATTACGATGAACGCAATCCTGACACTGATGAGTTTTATCCCGTTGTTGACGCAGATGGCGCGTTCGGTAAAGCGATTAATCGGGCGGGCGCCGGCGGTGGGATGATTCGCTGGACATTCGACATCAGCAAAACCGGTGGCAAGGGAGGTACCTGGTATTTCTGGGGAAGAATAATTGACCCAAGCAATCAGTCGGATTATATGCTTGTAAAGGGTGACCCAGACGACGCGGAAATCCCCAGTGGCCCACCTTTTCCGGCAACCAACGAGGTGCCGCCGTTCGTCAATGCGGATGACCGCATTTTTGAACAAGATGTCCCGTCCTGGGGTTGGGTTAGGGCAGGTCACGAAGAGGGACATACCAAAGAGCTTCAAAATGGTGAGAACACGATGTACATCTTTCACCGCCAAGGGGATGCTACCGTGTTCTGGGATGTTTTTGTATGGGCAGATAGAGCTGACTATGTTCCTACTGATGCAGACTATCAAAGTGCCCAACTTGGGACGCCGGTGGAGCCCGTTGGCAAACTCGCCAATGTCTGGGGTCAAATTAAGTTAGCACGCTGAAGATAGGCTTCTGCGTCATATTTTGGGCATGTTTCAAATTGTCTCAAAAATTAGTTGACACGGGGAAAGGAAGGAAAGGATGGAACGCTAAATTCTTTCCCTTCCTTCCTTTTCCTCCCCTCCGCCGAAATGTAAACTATTTTCTGAAACATGCCACGTCCGTCGATTTTCTCACCCGGCAAAAGGAGGTGCTTTAGAGTGACGGATGTTTTGGCTATAAGAGAAGAAGGTAATGTGACCTTAGTAGAACTTCTGTCCGAATTGGATAGGTTATCAGTTCTTTCCATAAAAAATCAGGTAACTGACTTAGTGAAGAAGAGGAAAAAGAAGTTTATCATCAACTTTAGTAAAATCGACTTTATCAATAGCACTATTGTAGGCGCTTTGATAGGAATGCGAAATATAGTAAGGGAACGCGGCGGCGACTTAATTTTATGCTGTGTAAAACCTAAGATTCGTCGTACTTTTAACCTCATAGGCACTTCTCAGATTCTGAAAATTTACGCTACTGAAGAAGATGCGTTGAAGAGTATTTAACTTCACAGAAACTTTTTCATGTTTCTGTGTCCTAAATTTCATTAGAACAGAAAGGAGCAAGAAAAATGAAACTAATCATTTTGACCATAGTTCTTTGCATGCTTTTAGTGAATTTAACCTTTGCACAGGACGTCGCTATCTTTTATGACGCAAGTGTCGAAGTATTAGGTGTCAATGACGCCGTTGGATTCGCAAATCTGCTTGTAGAAGAGCTGGAAAATAAAAAGATAACAGCGGAAATTGTAGATAGTGATGGTTTAGCAGAATATATGAACAACAACCAGAAGGGAATCTATCTCATAACACAGGGACAAACCCCGGGGACAATCTTTAAGAACCAAGGAAAGAAAGATTTAGTTTATACCTGGTTAAGAGAAGGTGGAATAGGTGGATTTGTCGGAGATTACGCCTTTTATTACTATTGGGATAAGGGAGCGCGTATTACTGCCGCCGGCGCTGGGCAACAAAGTGTCTTTGGAGTGACGGTGACCAATGGAACTGTCAGTCAAGTGGTACCCACGGAACTTGGCAAAAAATATATCCCTTCCCTTAAAAAATGGACCTCGAATCGCCCCTCCGGTCTTGTTGTCCTGCAGGCAAATGAATTTGAATTTGAAAGCTACGCCGATGATGGGGTAAATGCTGACCCAATTGCTTATCGAACAAAGGACATGAAGGGGTGGTTTATCAATTTCCATACATCATGCTGCGGTACTGCTGTTCCATCAAATGAGCAAATGGCTAAAGAATATGCTGAATTGATTAAAAATCGTTTTATTGAAGAGATTAAAGGGAAGTCTGTAGAGAGATCTGATAAAGTTAGCGTGGTCTGGGGACGACTGAAGCTAAGTCGGTAATTGAGTAATACTGAGCGCGAACTAACAAATTTCCAAAATACATGGAACGAAAGGAGGGAAGCATAATGAAAAATATCACTTACATCCTACTAATAGCGATGTTTATAGCATTGTCAACCTCTGTTAACGCTCAGAAAGAGCTCGAGGGTTTGGTAATCTATTTCTCCTTCGATGAAGGAAAAGGGGATACCGTCAAAGACCTCGGACCGCTCAAATTAGAAGGCAAACTCGTCGCCAATCCAAAATGGGTCGATGGGAAATTTGGAAAAGCTTTAGAGTTTGGGGGGCCGAATGTTGGCAATTACGTCGAGGTTGCTCATCAGCCCGAGCTGGACGCCGGCGCCGCTGTCACTGTGATGTCATGGATTTTCCCCAACATCTGGACAAAAGCGCCATCATGTTGTGACATGGTTTGGGGATTCGGCGTTCACGGAGGTTGCGGCGGAAGAGTGCAGTGGGGACTATTTCAAGAAACTGACCTGAAAGCGCGGTTTGAGGCAGATGTTAGGCTCGATGTGGCGGCTAAACTTCCGGACCCAAAGAAATGGACCCATGTCGCTATCACTTATGAAGATGGCGTTGGAAAAGTCTATTTAGATGGGAAATTAGCGGCAGAGGGACAGGGCGCAGGACCACTTAAAAAAAGTAATGAGCTTCTGATGATAGCCGTCGATTGCGAGAGACTCAACTACGCCTTTGACGGGATTATCGACGAATTCCGCATGTTTCATCAAGCTTTGAGCGAAGGCGAGATTAACGCCCACATGGGAAAGGGGCAGGATATAATAACAACGGTGGATGCAAAAGAAAAACTGGCAACCGCCTGGGGGCAGGTTAAGCAGATTGAATATTGACGATTGACGATTGAAGATTGAAAGAAAAGACATACAATCGTAAATATTCATTCTTCATTCTTCAATTGAAATGCGGCAGTTTGTTCAATCATCAATATTCATTATTCATTCTTCAATTTCTTTGTCAAGTCTGTCAAATAGAACTGAACGTGAAATGTGATGAGTGATGAGTATTATAGCACGGATTATCGGAATGAACGGATTATCCATGCTCTTAATCTGTCAATTCTGGAAATCCGTGCTATAATCGCGTTTCACCAGGAGGAAATAACAATGAAAAATCTGATATACACCTTGTTAATCGCAATATTTGTGGCATTGCCATCCGAATCTTTCGCGCAGAAAGAGCTCGAAGGTTTGGTGCTTTATTACTCTTTCGACGAGGTCACAGGGGACAAAGTAAAGGACTTGTCGCCGTCTAAAAAAGATGGCACACTCATCAAAAGTCCTAAGTTAGCGTCTGGGAAGTTTGGGAAGGCTTTGGAGTTTGGCGGACCTGCGAGCGGACAATATGTGGATGTGGGCTATCATAAAGAGTTGGAAGCCGATAACGCTGTAACAGTTATGACATGGATTTTTCCTGACTGGATCGCCCCAGCGCCCGGCTGTTGCATGCAAGTTTATGGATTTGGAGTTCATGGAGGCTGCGGAGGAAGAGTTCAACACGGAGTGTTCACAGAGGATGGTCTGAAAGCGAGATTTGAGACAGAGGGTGGTGTAAGAATAGATATACTAGCCCCATTACCAGAATCAAAAAAGTGGGTTCATGTTGCCGCCACTTTTGAAGATGGGAAAGGAAAGATGTACCTTGACGGGAAGTTAATCTCCGAAGGGAGCGGCAACAAAGTTTTAGTCAAGAGTAATGAACCACTCTTTATTGCAGCAGATTGCGAAAGACTCAATTATATTTTCAACGGCATAATTGACGAATTTAGGATGTTTAAAAGGGCTCTAAGTGAAAAAGAGATTAACTTCCACATGGGAAAAGGGCGGGACGTTTTAGCGGTGGATGCCGCTGGAAAACTGACAATCACATGGAGTCAGATTAAGTCCGCTAAATAAAATGTGCAAATATGTTCGCTTCGCTCAGCAGTTTAGCTTCGCTAAACCGCTTCACTTCGTTCAGCAGTTTACTTCGTAAACCGCCAAATTGAGTGGCTAAGGGGCAAAATGGCAAGATGGCTAAAGGGTTATTTTAATTTGCCCTTTTGCCACAATATGCAAAGATGTTAGCGACTGTGATGGGCATACTTGCAGCCTTCTGGGCGTATCTTGTTGTGTCTTACAAAATCGGCGCTAATCCCGGACTTGGCAGCGGTGGATATGATTCCCTGCGAAACTGGCTTTATTATCCTACTTCAACAGATGTTCCCGCAGGAGCATCCAGGTGTATTCGTTTTACCGTTGATGAAAACTTTAATTAAGAAACCAGTTTTCTTCGAGAAAACGGGTTTCTGGCAAGGAGGTGACAAAGATGAAGTATAGAATCATAAATTCGCTTTCAGTTCTTCTCTCCTTATGTTTGCTTTTTATTGGTTCCACATTGGCAGAGGAGAAAGAAGAAGCGAACAAACAACCTGGTGAATATAGGCTTGGGAAAGAGATAATTTTACTCTCTGCTGAAGAAGCGGAGAAAGTTAAGACAGCTAAAACTGAGCCAGAAGGGTTGTTAAGGCTTGACGATAAGTGGTATTTAGTTCCATCTTTAGAGCAGACTAAGCCTATACCTATATCCGGGAAATTCGACCCTATGTCTGGAAAACCTTATGTTTTACCGGATGAAATTGTCCAGTACATTCCGCCGGAGGTTTACAAAACCTTAAAGGCTGTCAAATCTATTAGCCCAGAAGATGCTGGCAATTTTAAATCTCTCAAATCTGATGACCCTAAGTGGAATAAGAGTGTAGCATATTTTATTTCCAAGGAGATGTCAACCTTAATTAGGCTTACTGGCCCAGCAACTTTAATTGTAGTAAGCTTGCTCGATATCCCGGCTAATGCAAGCGGTCTGAAGAAATACACAGTGGCTATGCTGGAGGATGATGAGGAAATTGGCGATATGACGTTTAACACGCCTAAGATGAAAAAAGTTGTCTCCTCAAAACCACCCAATTCGCAGTGCGGCATACCGGGTATATTCACTTTTTCCGTTCCAAAAGGAGAGCATAATTACAAGTTCGATTTAGTCTTTTCTGAAGCTGGAGATGTAGGAATGCGATTCTTTATATCTGAATAAAATGCGGATGGTAATTGGGCAAGACCGCAAGACGGCAAGATGGCTAATAGTTCTTTGCCTCCTTGCCCACTTGCCCTCTTGCCACTTTGTACCCACCCCCGGCCCCTCCAAGGAGGGGACTAATTTTTGAGACAATTTGAAACATGCCCGTTTTTTTCATCCTTGACTTCTGCTGAATTAAATGTTAAACTGAGTGTGACATAACAAAAATGAAATGAGGTGCTTAAATATGTTTTTGAAGCAATTGATGGCTGTGGAAATGAAAAGACTAATTTTTATGCTGATAATCAGTTTTATGATGCTGATAGGCACTATGGCGCAAGCACTCCAAGATGAAATGCTGGTGCTATATCTTCCCTTTGACGAGGGTAGTGGTAAAAATGTCAAAGACTTGTCGCAATATGGCAATGACGGCGACATTGTCGGCGACGCCAAATGGGTTGATGGCAAATATGGAAAGGCTCTACAATTCACGAAAGAAGGCGACCATGTCGAAGTGAAAAGTTCCGATAGTCTAAAGCTGAATGACCAGATAACGTTGATGGCTTGGGGATTTATTGAAGCCTGGAACGGTGGCGGAGACCAGTGGATTGACAAGGGAGCTCACGCAAGTAAGGCAAGCGGGTTCGGTTTGATGGTATATCAACTAACTACTCTATACTTCATGGGGAGCGACGGAGGCGCCAGACATGATTTGACTACAACTACCTTGCCAGAACTGAAAAAATGGCATCATGTCGCCGCGACTTTTGATGGTAAAGTAATGATAGTATATCTTAATGGCGAAGTTCTTGGAGAGAAAAAAGAGGCTTTTGCCTTTAAGGGTACAAATGACCTTCCGCTGATGGTCGGAATGGGAGTTGACCGACCGCAATACACCTTTGAAGGTATTATTGATGAGGTCGTCATTTTCAAGACAGCCCTTGCCAAAAACGAAATTAAAGAAGTAATGGAGGGGAAATTTTTGGCAGTGGCGCCGCATGACAAATTGAGTATCTCATGGGGCAGGTTGAAAAGCCAATATTAATCTTGGAATGGTGATAGAATCGTGGTGGGATGGCAAAAAAATCCTTTCCATCAAAGATGGAAATTGGAAAAAAGGCACAATTGCTTTGATGACATACAATCAAGACGTATACTTCGATAATGTCCGTGTCTCTGGGAAAGATATCCCTCTTAGTCCGGGCGAAGCTGTCGAGTCGGATGGAAAAGCGACAACAACTTGGGGGAAGCTCAAAAACAATTTCATCTGGTAAGGGCATCTATTTTGAATTATTGAGCATAGAAACCGAGTTTTTGGGAAAACTCGGTTTCTGTTACTCTTAATCTACCAAAGTTAAGTTAGTCAGGTCAATGTAAAAAATGTAGGGATAGACCGTTTTATTAAAGAAAAATGCAAAATTCGCGAAACCCAACTCCTGAAGAAATGGTTAATAGGTTAATTCAAGCAGCGAGAGAAAGTCGTTGGAATCATTTCGAGAAGGATTTCGCCAAACACAGATATGATTGGTTTCATACTAAGGAAACGCCCCGCGGACTCAACAATAAGGAATATAGAGAACTTCCTATTATTTTAGCAACACATCGACATGTTGAATTATGCACTTATATCTACAAAAAGGTAAAAGAGTCTGGGGATATTATAGAAGAAATCTAAGAATTGATAGGTTTAATTTAAGTAGAGTTGGCGTTATTTATGACCCAATAGAAGATGAAATCATACATTGTATGCGATTTGAAAAAGGCAAAAGATATTGCGACCAACGTCAACATCAAGATTTTGTCAAAATCAGGTGGTGGTAAACAAAGATGTATACTCCGTTTTTCAAAAACCCCGTAGAAGAATTTAAGCGTTGTGTAGCGACCTTGAAAAAGATGTTGAATAATCTCCATGATTACAATGGAATGGAAATAGAAAATTATCTTTCCTGCCGAGATGGCATTGAATGGGCTATTGGAAAATTAACTAATCACAAAAATTTATTTTTTTATCTCGCGGAGGTCAATGAATTGGACGAGAAAATTAGAAAAAATGCCCAATACATTTTATCCCAAATGGATAATGGTTTTATCGAAGACTACCGTCAGATGTTCAACATACCGAAGAAATGGTGGTGGTGGTATTTGGATGAATATACTATGGAAGCGGAAAAATAATTTGTCGAAGTATAAGTAGAGTCCCCACAGAAACCGAGTTTCTCGGAGAAACTCGATTTCTAAGAAACTATAAAAGAGTAAAGAGATGATAATTTATGACAAAAACAGTTGCCGGGTTAATTATAATAATTTGCTTATTTTTAATCAGCGAAGTAGTGTTGGCAAAAGAGAGTGTCGAAGAAGTCAAAGAGCTCTTCGACCAGTATATCTCTGCTATTGCCGAGAGAAAAAGCGGACAAGTTGAGGCGCTTTGGTCACATCAGAAAGATATTCTGATGACTCATAGATTTCAACGGATTGAAACGCTTAATGAGGCGCGTGAGTGGAAAGGTGTCAATGCTGTACTTGATGGAATATTCTTCGCTCAAGAAAATCGCCTCACGGTCAAGAATGTGGTCATCGCTACGAAAGGAGATACAGCATCAGCTACCTTTGACTATTCAGTCACTTTGCCACAATGGGGTGGGCGTTCCGCAAGGTCTTGTGTTCTCTTCAGAAATGAGAAGGAACAGTGGCTTATATACAACCACGCCTGGTATATTCAAGATGCTGAACCAGTGGCGCCAGATGATGAAACAGCATTGGTAAAGCTGGTCTCTATCATCAATGATGCTTACAATAAAGGAGATGTCGGAGCTCTTGAAGCAATCTCTGATGATAATCATATCTACGTTACGGCAAACGATTAAACCTACCTGTTTTGCCGTTGGGAAAGCAAATCACTTTTTGGAGTAAAGTAAAAAACGCAGTAGCGAAAAATTAATAATCAACTTTACTTTTATTGCCCCAATACTAACTTTAATGTTTACTTCGGCATGCCCACTGGTATTCTCTATGTCGGTTCACGTCACGACCTTGGCTCTAACGAATACTATGCTGGGCTTCTCGCTGAACTTGCCATCTATAACGATGTCTTAACTCAGGGCAAGGTTGAAGAGATTATGACAGGCGGTGTCGTAGGCCAGTTGCTGGCTGTTTCGCCTTATGGCAAACTGGCCTCGACATGGAGTAGCATTAAAGCAAAGTATTAAATTACATAGAGGGAACAGAAACCGAGTTTTTGCCAAAAACTCGGTTTCTAAACTACCTCGACGTTGCTAAGTGCTTTTTGAGAAATGCTGCGGCCGGTTCTAAATCTATCTCATGCACACCTTCAAAATTGTCGAGTTCAAGATTTTCCTCCGCGCCGGCCGCACGATAGATTTGCTGGAGATGTCGGAATGCTTCAAGAGCATCCGCCTCGATAAAGCAAGTGTCGTTCGAGGCAATTTGCACCATACAATGGCGCGGCGCAATCAACCCCGCCACATCTGAGATATCACCGTAGCCTCTCAGCCCAAACATGAATTGCGAACCGCAGGTATTCCCCCGGCCGCGGTCGTTCAACGCGTCGGTAATCGTACTCAAGTAACATACAATTACCGCCGCTTTGATTCTTTCGTCTACCGCAGAAACGTAAGTGGTCATCGTCCCACCAAAGGAACAGCCCATGCACCCCAAACGTTCACCGTCCACTTCGGGACGCGCTTGCAGATAGTCAAGACATCTCTGCGCGTCGCAGATGTCGAGATGGAGAAGCTGATAGCCGAAGTAGCCTAAGGCTAAATAGGCCACATTGCAGCCATCCCGACCTGGACGCCGCACCCATTCATCGCGGTCTGTGCGTTCGCCAAATCCTCGCCAATCCGGCGCTATGGTTACGAACCCTTGTTTGGTTAACTCAACTGGAAGCTGTTTCTGATAAGTGTCTTCAGCTACACCAACCAATCCATCCTTGCCCACTCCGTGTCCATGAGCGCAAAGGACAGCCGGGCGACGATTACTGGAACTGGCGCCGTCGGGAATTAAAACATAAGCCGGCACGGAGGAGAAAGCATCTGAATTGAAGATAATCTTCTCCCGGGTGTATCCAGGCATTGATACACGTTCCAGCACTTCGACTTCAGGCAGGACAGGCTCAGGACAAGGCCCAAGATTTTGCATTAGTCCTGTCAAGAATGCCTCCCGCCATTGTTGCCAATCTTCCTGAGATGTTCCCTTAAAATGTAGCGGCGGAGTCTGCTTGAGGAGCTCCGCAACTCCGCTTTCGGCGGTTAAAAAACGTTTCGTTTTTGTTTCCATAGATTATCCTTTCGATAGTTAAAATAACCCAAATTGCTAGCAACTTGGGTTAATAGAGTTAGGTAATTTTCAATATTA